>RCMY010003287.1_pt1 | contig 14363 bp, 10 predicted proteins | sample 2041341 | NCBI WGS metagenome assembly RCMY01 (sample SAMN09708234, study PRJNA481090) | Marine sediment metagenome, whole genome shotgun sequencing project.
AGATCGCACTTCTCCAGGGTGAGGCCGGTGTGGGCAAGAACCGCATCGCCAGCGAGGCTGCCGAGTCCCAGCACCGTACGCGGAATGCTCGAGTCCTCGAGGGACGCTGCGCTCCCTACGGCGAGGCGAACGTGTGGTGGCCTATCGCCCAAGCGTTGCGGTCGGCATTGGGGCTCCCCGGCGACGCCTCCCCGGCGACAGCCCAGGCAACGATCACTGGCTGGCTGGAGGCTACATCGATCGCTGCCGACCACGACCGCATGACCCGGGCTCTGCTGCACACCCTTGGTTATCCCACTGCGCTACGGGGCGGGAATCGAGAGCGCAATCGCTCCGAGGTTGTCTTCGCGGTCAGCGCCCTCCTGGCACAGAAGCTCCGGGAGAGCCCCATTGTGTTCGTGCTGTCCGATGCCGATTTCGCATCAGCGGCCGTGTGGATGCTGGTTGAGAGCGTACTAACCGAGCTTGCTGATCGACCGCTGATGGTCATCGTCACCGCCCGTGATACCGCCCTGCCGGTTGGTCTCCAGTCCGGCAGCTTCGGAAGCATGACGTTCAAAGTCCATCCGCTTGACGCTCAGGCGACCGCTGATTTGCTTCCCCACCTGGGTGTGCACCTTAGTGACCGCAATGCCCAACGCCTGGTGGACCGCTCCGGTGGCAACCCGTTCTTCCTGGAGGAGTTGGTGGCACTTATTGTTCGCCGTTCCAGCGACGGATCGGGCCTCTCCGACGACGAGTTGGTTGACCAGTTGATGACGTCGCAGGTCGAGCAGCTTCCCGAGACCCTGCGCGGCACTATTGCGGCGCGGTTGGATGGGTTGGATTCCGGCGCCAAGCAGCTGCTCGAGGATGCTGCAATCCTCGGACGGGCCGGGCCGTTGGCAGGTCTTGCGCAGTTGGCGTCGGAGACCAGGGGCATCGACAACATCGCAGCGGACCTGGATTTGTTGATCGACGAGGGCCTTATCGAGGCGTACGAGGGTCGATACCGTTTCCGCTCTGATCTCGTTCGCGATGTCGCCTATGCCACTATGACCAAGACGCTCCGGGCAACTAGGCATGCACAGATCGCAGAATTTGTGGAGCGGGAGATACAAGACCCCATTCGGAACTCTGTGGTAGTCGTGATTGCGGATCACTATCGACGGGCGGCGAGCCTTGTCGCGGAGATGTCCACAGTGCCCGGCATCGACCGGTCATCCCTGGCCGCGAAAGCCATCTACTGGCTCGAAGAGGCCGGTTCACGGGCCCTCAAGTCGGACCCGCCGTCAGCGGAAACATGGTTCACGTCGGGCATCGAACTTGCGGTCGATGACCATACGGCAGCCATCATGTACTACGGCCGGTCCCAGGCGCGCTTGGAGGTAGGCCTGCTTGATCGAGCCCGCGAAGACCTTCTGCAACTGGAGAGTCGGAATGGCGACGATCCCACGCTTCGGGCGCGGGCCCTGTTGGTTCGCGGGAACCTCGAGCGACGCTCGGGGAACCTCGTTGAAGCCGCTGCGATCCTGCGAGAAGCAGCTGACCGTCTGGCCAGTCTCGGTGAACTCGCGGAGCAAGCCAAGGCACTTCGGCTCCTGGGCCTCACAGAGTTGGCCCGATCCGACCGTGATTTGGCGTTGCGGGCCCTCGAGGCCTCCCAGCGTGTTGCCGCGTCGATCAATGATTCGCGAGCCGAGGCGTGGGCGTTCCAGAGCCTCGCATGGCAGGCCTTCCGCTCTGGTCGAGTAGATGAGGCGCTTGAGTTTGTGGAGAGGGCGAGCCAACTGTTCATTGAGTTGGAGGACATCGGTGGCCTCACATGGACACAGGGAGTCGAGGCCTGGGTCTTGTTCCAAAAGGGTCGACTGTCCGAAGCCGAGGATCTCGTCGCGAAGATTCTGCCCGAAACCACCCGCCGCGGGGATCCGTGGGCGGAAGGGATCATCCTCGTCCTCAGCGCATCGATCCATCTGTGGTCGGGCCGGCCCGATCTCGCCCTCCACGCCGTCGAAGGCGCCCTGGCTGCAGCGACCCGGGCAGAGGATGTCAACCTGGCAGTCCAGGCCCGTGCCGTTCAGGGCCGGGCCCAGATTTCGCTGGCCGATGTCAACAATGGCCTGAAGTCCTTGGAGCAGGCCTTTGCCCTGGCCGAACATCAAGGCGACAATGATTCCCGGCGCTTGGCCGCGGCCGCCAATTGCGCGGCTGGCGCTCGCCTCGGAAAGGCCCGCTCAGTGATGATCTGGGCGTCGCGATTTGATGAAGTCCACGCCTACCCCGACGTTGTTGGGGAGAGCGAGATAATCATTTCACTGAGCCTGGCGATGCTGCAATTGGGTCGCGTTCAGGACGCAGTCGAGGAACTGCGCTGGGTGGATGCCAATGTCCCTGAGGTCAACAAGATGTCGGCTGAGGCTGTGGCAGCCCTGGTGTTGCTCTCCAACGGCGAGGAATTTTTGGCTTCTGAACGAATCACCCGCGTCCTAACATCCGAGGCCACCTACCTCGATCGCTTCCGGGCGCGCCTCGCCCTGTCTGCCCTGCACTTCCGCCGTGGAGAACACGCTGCGGCCCAGGCAACGTTGCAATTGGCAGTGAGCGAGGTAGACGGCACGCGGGACGGCATAACCAAGCCGATTGCGCGACTGCTCGGTGGGCTTATGGGACTTGATGATCTGGCGGCAGCGGATCGGGAGTGTCGGGAGATGGGCGTGGACCCGGTCGGGTGGACGACGGCCTTCCGCGCTATGACGGGTCTTACCCGGATCGATCAACCCAACTAACTAGCCGCCCGACCTAGCCGTTTGGACGGACCGATCGGACCGGCCGATGGGCCGGACATGGTTGATCAGGGCGCCGTGGTTTCTACGGCGGGAGCAGTTTCCACGGTCGTCGTCTCCGCGGGTGGCGGCGCTGCTGTTGTGGGAGTGGTCGTGGTGCTTGTCGCCCCGGGCGGGATGAGAAGTTGCTGTCCCGCCGCGATCCGATCAGGATTGGCCAGGTTGTTGTAGTCGATTAGTGCCTGCTGGCTAATACCGAACGCCGCTGCGATTCCGCCGAGTGAGTCGCCCGGCTGGATGACATAACTAGAGGGCTGGGCCGCGGCCGTAGTGGCTACAGTGACCGTGGCTGGCGCCGCTGGCTGACTGGCCGAGGGAATCGTTGTCGTTGTATCAGATGCAACGGGTTCGGTCCGGCCACAGGCCGCCGTGACCAGCGATATTCCGAGAACGCCGGCGAGGATCAGACCGCGCCCGGAGGCACAGTCTCGATGGATGCGCAACCGCTGGTGGCGCCGAGGGAAAAACACAGACATGGCGAACAGTCTTGCAGGTCTACCGGGGGCCCTTGCGCCGACCGCCGGACTTCTGTCGGTTGCCGGATCCGTTCTGGCCCTGACGGGTTCGATTTCGCTCGCCCGATTTGTCGGACCGCTCTTCCGCTGAGAGCTTGGCGCGGTTCTCCGACCGCCGATCGAAGTCGCGCAACTGCTCGTCCTGCTCGTCGAGTTCGGCCTGCAATTTTAGGTAGTGCTCGACTCGCCGCTTTGATATCTGTCGTTCACGAACCAGGCGTCGAACGGCGCACTCTGGCTCCCGGTGGTGGGTGCAATCAGTGAACTTGCACTCCATTGCGCTGTGGGTGATGAGCGGAAAGGCTTTAGCTAGCCCGTGGCGGGCATCCCAGAGCGCGACCTCGCGGATTCCCGGCGTGTCGACAACAATGCCGCCCTGGGGGAGCGGGATCAGGTCTCGGGTAACTGTGGTGTGGCGACCTCGGCGGTCGACCGCTCGAACCTGACCGGTCCGCTGCACCTCACCGCCGGAGAGCGCATTTACCAGCGTCGACTTACCAATGCCGGAAAGGCCAATGAGGGCGACGGTTCGCTGGCCCCGGATCCGCTTCTCTACCTCCTCAATATTCCGGCCGCTGTGGGTGGATATAGCGAGGCACTGAACTCCGGGCGCGATCTGTTGGATCGCCTGCACTGCGCCCTCGGGATCGTTCACCTGATCCGCCTTGGTAAGCAACACGACCGGTTCGGCTCCGCTCTCCCAAGCGATCACCAATAGCCGCTCGAGTCGCGGGAAGTTGACCGGGCGATCCATCCCCTGCATAACGAAGACGTCGTCGATGTTGGCGGCCAGAACCTGCGGTTCCGGTACACGCCCCGGTGCCCGACGCTGTAGAGCGGTCCGACGGTCGGCGATGGCCGAGATCAAGAATTCGCCGTCGTTTTCCTCGTCGGCCCGGACGGCGACGAAATCGCCGGTGGCCGGGGCGGTCCCGGTGCGGGTCCGGATCGATGCTGAGGTAGCGGTGATGACCTTCTGGTCACCGACAAAAACGACGCAGGTACCGCGGTGGGTGCGGGCGACACGGCCCCGAAGTTCGGCGCCATTGCGGTCTGCCCACTTGTCCAGGCTCGCGTTCCAACCCAGGGCGGGAAGGTCCGGCGCAAGATCGTAGATGGGGTCAGCCACTGCCGTGCCCTGTTCTATTGGTGGCGCTAGCGAAGCTTGGGGTCATGGACCGATCGCGGACGTGGGTGTCGAGGAAATCTCGCTGGAGGATCAGCAGGTTCTGGGTAACGACAGCCTGGGGTGTCATGTGGGTGACGCCGCTGAGGGGTAGGACCTGATGGCTGCGCCCTGCTGCCAGAAGTGCGCGCGACAGCTGGAGGGTGTGGGCCGCAACGACGTTGTCATCGGCCAGACCATGAATAAGGAGCAACGGACGGTCCAGTGCCGCAGCGTCGTTCACGAGGTTGGTTCGATCGTAGTGCTCCGGATGCTCATGGGGGTGCCCAAGATATCGCTCGGTGTAATGGGTGTCATAAAGGAGCCAGTCGGTCACGGGAGCGCCAGCGATCGCGGCATGCACGCGATCGGAGGCCCGCAGGACAGCCAGTGCTGCAAGATAGCCCCCGAACGACCAGCCGCGGATTCCCACCCGGTCAAGGTCAAGGAATGGGTAGAGAGCGGCGGCAGCATCCAGTGCATCGATCTGGTCCTCGAGGACAGGGGCGGCAAGATCCCCCCAGACTTCACGTTCGAACGCCGGGCCGCGACCCGGCGTACCCCGTCCGTCGGTTACCAGTACCGCATAGCCCTGCTCAGCGAACCAGCGGGAGACCAGGTGGGCATTGTGGTGCTTCAAGACGCGCTGTGCATGGGGGCCACCATAGGGATCGAGCAGAACGGGAAGCGCCGAGGTTCCGTCGTGATCGGTAGGGAGGAAAAGTGCGGCGGCGAGGTTGCGGGATCCGAGTTCGAGGAAAATTGGTTCGGAGCGGAGATGGGGATCCTCCGACAGGTTGCGGAGCCGATAGGCGGGGGCTGGCTCCCGCCGGACGTCGAAGGTAGTCACCGGCGATTGCGGAGTTGTCGCGGCGGTGACCATGGTTCCCTTGGAGGCCCAGGCCCCATGGACACCGGGCTCGGTGGAGAGCTGCTTTGGCGCCCAGCCATCGGCAGGAATTCGGAAGAGGTGGATCTCGGTTGAATCGGTGGAAGCAGTAATGAGCGCCCCGGCCTCATCGACCTCCACGATTGAACGGACCTGCACGACCGGGTCGGTGACTGGATTCCCGTCGGCACATAGAGCTCTGCGATCGGGGAGGTCTTCGATCGTAAAAAGCACGCCGTTGTATTGGGTAGGCGAACCCGAATGGAGTTCGGTCCAGTGGGCATCGCTAATGCGGCGCCGCTCGGCGATGGTTGCGGAGGCGATGTCTACTTCGACGATCGAGGTGGTCCGTTGGTCGCGAGTTTGTCTGACGAGCAGAGGACCGCTGTTTGACCAGACAAGGTCGGCGAGGTACTCGAACTGGTGTAGTCCATCTTCACCAGCAGGCCCCGCCCAGGGAATGGGGGGGCCGACCTCGCCGTGAAGCGACACTCCGTGGAGGGAGACTGCGGCGTTGGCGGTTCCCGCAGCGGGGTAGCGGATCCTCGCCGGCACCGATCTTGGGTCGGAAGGATCACCGATGTACCACTGGTCGACCGGTTCGACGTCAACCCTGGTCGCAAGCAGTTGGAAGGAATCGGGACTCCACCAGAAGCCGCGCGAGCGCCCCATTTCCTCGGCCGCCACGAACTCCGCTTGGCCCCAGCTGACGTTGGCGTTCTCCTCGATGGGCGAGAGCTGGCGGTCAGCGTCGGACTTCGCGTCGGAACCGAGCGTGACGACGCGCAGATCGGGACCGACCGTGTAGGCCACGTGGGCACCCGAGGGTGAGAGCCGGGCGTCGAAGGCCGGGGTTGCAGTTGCGACACTTCGTGTCTGCCCAGATCGCAGGTCGGTGACAAAAACTTCTCCGGCGAGCACGAATACCGCACGGGGCTGCTCTGCGCAGATAGCGAAACGAACGATTCCGGCCGCTGCCTCCCGGGCGCGTTCCCGGCGCACCCTTTCTTCGGCCGTGGGCTCGTCCCCACCGCGCCCAAGTAGTGACGGGTCGACGAGCATGCGTTCAGCACCGCTTGCTAGGTCGAAGACCCAGAGGCAAAGGGTGGGGGTGTTCCCGTTCACCGACCGGAGGTAGACGACGAGGTTTCCGTCGTCGGCTATGGCGAAGGAACGAGGGCTCCCGAGCGAGAAACGTTGCGTGGAGGCGTAGGCGAGTGGGAACCCGCGCACCACCGTGGATTCTCTACCCATTGCATCTGCCCATCCCGCCGAACCTAGCGAAGTATGAGCACAAGTGCGCGCCGGAATTGCAGCGTGGAGCAGCTTTAACAGAGTGCTCCGTTCTGCTGCCCACGCTGGGCGTTTCGGTTCGCGCGGTAGATGGATTTATGACCTAGATCCGACCGAGGTTTCGGCCGAGACGGATGGTCAACGGATACGAGCCCGGGCCCCAATGTCACCGAAGCCAGCGCGGATACAGTTCTTCAGCAGCTTGCTTTCGGTGATGGCGGCAGGATCCAGGTGCATGCCGACAAAGCAGGCATCTGCGTAGGACAGGAGCGTCACGTTGAGGGCTGTTCCCGAGACGGGTCCGATCGGAATCCAGCGGAGGATTCTTTGGCCACTGAAGTAGGCGGGCACCGCCGGGCCAGGCACGTTGCTCGTTGCAAGATCGATCCGCCGAGCCTGGTCAAGGGCGAGACCTGCCGTGAGGTTGCTCGGCAACGACGCAGCCAACCCGCTGACCGATCCTAAGAGATCTCGGTGGGAACGGAGGGTGTCCCGGCGAAGTTGAATCTCGGCGTTGATGTACGCGACTCTCTCGTCGACTCCCACGCCGTGGCCAGGCAGTGGGATCGAGGCCGGAGTGAATGCATTGACCGTGGCGTCGTCGTCGGGCCGTCGGGTGCTGACGACGACAGTCGAGGAGATCTCCGGCAGTGTCACCCCGTACTCGTCGTGATAGCGAAGAACCCCCTCCGCACAGGCGGCCACGAAGACATCGTTGAGCCGGACCCCCCGCTTGCCTGCGGCGGCCTTCAATTCCGCCATTGGCACCTCGAGCCACTCCAGCCGACGGTTGCGGGAGCGCTGGGCCCACAGGGGCGAGCCGGAGTGGCGACCCAGGGCAGGGAACTGGTTGGCTACGGTCCTTGCGGCCTGGACGGCGTCGTTTCCGGCGCTGGTGAGCCGCTCCCGATCGGCCAGCAGTGCTGCAACGCTGCTGACCCGGCCGAACAGGCTACGCCCAGCGGACTCTGTCTCATCGCGCGCGCCTTGTGGCTCATCGGGCGTGATCGAACGTACCGCTTCCTCGGCGGCGAGTTCCGCCAGACGTTGGCGGAAATCGATCGGTTCCGGAGGTTTCCCGGCCGTGCCGAAATCGTAGATCTCACCCGCCATCTGGAGCGCCCCCAGCCCATCGGCGATCGAGTGGTGCAGCTTGGAGACCAACGCGGTCCTGCCGCCAGGCAAACCAGACAACACCAGACACTCCCAAAGCGGGCGACTGCGATCGAAGGGGTCGTTTAACCATTGGGCGGCGGTGTCGGTGAGGTCCTCCCATGAAGCGTTGACCGGAAGGCGTAAGAAACGGAGGTGGTGATCAAGGTCGAAGTCCCGGTCCACCACCCAGTGCGCCGATCCTCTCCCGAGTCCCGGTTCGCTGACCCGCAGGCGAAGCCGGGGCACTGCAACAATTGCCTTTTGCCAGACGGCGGTAGCCCAGTCCCGATCGGGTGATCGTTCCAGGACCATCAGCGATCCCATGGTGGAGGCGAGGTTCGGATTCGACTCCAATCCCCACAGCATCGATTCGATGTCGGATAGTTGCTGGACCACGCCATCAGTATGGCCGGTTCGATGAGCCGCCCATTTCGCGGCTAGACTTAGAACACTGACCGGGCAGAAGGTCCGCTCAGCGAACAAGAGGTGACTTCATGGTCAAAGTATGGATTGATCAGGATCTATGCACGGGCGACGGTCTGTGTGCAGAGATTGCTCCGGATGTCTTTTTTGGTATGGATGATGGTCTGTACTACGTGAAAGAATCCGCTTCGAACTTCGGCGAAGAGAAACTCTTCGACGGAGCGTCCCATCCCGCCGGTGTGGAAGGCATGGCTCGTGTGCCCGACGGTGGCCTGGAAGGCGTGATCGAATCCGCCGAAGAGTGTCCCGGCGAATGCATCTTCATCGAGGTCGACGGCTAGCGACACGCAAGCGCTTCACTTCGGCGCTCAATCGACAACAGATCTACTACTAAGGCGCCGGATTCGTCCGGTGCCTTAGCTGTTTTCCCGCAGGTGGGGAGTGTTCGCCACCGACAGCCCCAGTGCAAGCTCTAACGGCGTGGCGGTATAGGCCGAAAGATCTACATGTACTGGGACTGGTGTCTAGCCCTCAAGTACATCGGCGCGCTCGGACTCCTGACTGCAGTTGGGTGGATGTGGTCCAACGCAGACATTGTCACCACCCACTACACCGATGATCGAGCCATTCAGGCATTGCAGTTAGAGCCGCTGACCTTCTCTGCTGCAACGATTCCCCCCTCCGGGGATGAAGTGTTCCAACTGGCTCCAGCACCAGAAACCGGCTCGGTCCCGCTCGGAGCCTTGGCTCTGGTCGAGGAATCCACCACAGATCCAAAGATTCGGGGCGGTTCCTCCGAACTCGGCGGAACGGTCCGGGGAATGGCAGCCGATGATGTGGGTGAAGTTCTTCTGACCAGGATCACCGACGGCGGCCAATCCAATCTTTCGGTCGTTGTCTCCTCCGACGGCACGTGGCAGGCCAGCGGAATCCGCGGTGGTCGCTACCGCGTACGCGCCTACGTGCCAAGTGTGCGGGCGTCCAATGGATCCGCAGTTCTTTTCCTGCCCCACTCCCAGACACGGCGTCTCGACCTCGATGTGACGACCCCGCCCGAGGAGCTGCTCCTCGATCTGGTCGCCGGCGAGGAGTTACGCCTTGGCTCCCAGGACGTGGTTGCCCTGACGGTCGCCCAACAGAGTGTCGATGCTGACGGTCGGAGCATCCTGTCACCGGTTCCCGGTGTGGCCCTCCAGGCCACGTTCTCTGCAGTTGTCTCTAACCTCTCCGCGAGTCAGGTAGTCACCGACGGGGGAGGTGCCGCCCGATTCTGGCTGCAGTGCACCACAACCGGGCGGGCAACGATCACGGTGTTACTGGGCGAACAGAATGCGCTCTTTACGCTTCCGCCCTGCGTAGAAATGCCATCGCCCGAACCTGCTGAGGCCGAACCCACCCAGAGCGGAACCGAGAACGCCGATGGCTAACCGCACCGACGTTCGTATGGAACGCAGGGGCACGGGCGCGGTCTTGGCGCTGGTGAACTCCTCCATCGGCATAGTGACCGCGCTCATTCTTGTCCCCCCATTGATGGGGATTGTCGTTATGTTCACGCTCTTGAAAGCTCCCCTTCCCGGGGAACTGCCAGAAGAACGCGAAGACTTGGTCGCCCTTCCAACCGTCATTGTTGATCCGAACGGCGATGAGATTGGCCTTCTGCGAGGTTTCGAACAGACGGTGGAGGTGAAGCAGTCCGACATTCCCCGGGTCCTCAAGGACGCCGTGGTTGCCATTGAGGACCGACGTTTCTGGGAGCACGACGGCGTCGACCTTGAAGGTGTGGCCCGGGCCGCACGCGTAAACCTCGAAGCCGGGGGCATCGCCCAGGGCGGCTCCACCATCACCCAGCAGTATGTGAAGAACGCGTACCTCACTCGGGACCAGACGTTTGAACGCAAGGCCCGTGAGGCGCTGATGGCGGCGGAGCTTGAACAGATCATGAGCAAAGAAACGATCCTGTTTCGCTACCTGGAGACGTCCTATTTCGGTGCCGGTGCCTACGGCATTGGCGCAGCCGCCGAGGTTTACTTCGCCAAGCCGGTCAATGACCTCGACATTTCCGAGGCTGCCACGTTGGCGGGAATTATCCAGGCACCGTCAAGGCTGAGTCCGCGGAGCGATGTCGATTCCGCCGATGAGCGCCGTCGCGTGGTTCTCCAGGCGATGCTGGATCAGGGCTACATCGATGACAAAACATACGAGATCGAGGCGGCGCGCACCCTTTGGCTGGTGGAACGCGGCGATCCGCCCTCGGGCCCCGTGACCGTAATAGCGCCGCTCGTGGAAAAGGGTGCGACGGATCACCCGTTCTTCGTGGACTGGATCGAAGCTGACCTGCTTCAGCGTTTCGGGGATGACCTTGTCTATCGCGGTGGACTTCGCGTGGAGACCACGATCGATGCGCACCTCCAAGAGGTGTCGGAGAAGGCGGTTGCCGATCGCTTGGGCAACTCTGAGTTTCCGGTCGAGATGGCCTCGGTCACGATTGACCATGCCACCGGCCACGTGCTGGCCATGGTCGGCGGTCGCGACTACGGCTTCAGTCAGGTGAATCTTGCTATTGGCGGCAGCACCGGTTTCCAGCCGGGATCATCCTTTAAACCGATCGTCCTTGCCGAGGCCTTCAGCCGCGGCCTTGGTCCCGACACGATCTATCGGGCGCCCGCTTCCTACGTGGTTCCCGGTTGCCTCGGAACACAATGCACAATCGAGAATTATGACTACCGGGATCGCGGAAGAATCGATCTGCGGGAAGCAACGTGGAAGTCGGTCAACACCGTATTCGCGCAGCTGATTCTCGACGTTTCGGTCCCCGACACGGTGACGCTAGCCCGGGAGCTCGGGATGGATCGGCTGGATTCGGACCGGGATTACGGAGCGAGCCTGGCGCTCGGTGCCGCCGAGACCTCACCCCTCGAAATGGCCTCGGCGTACGGGACGTTCGCCAACAATGGCGTCCGCGTGGCCCCGACCGGGATCCTGCGGGTGACCGACGGTGAGGGCAACATTCTGCTGGACAATACGGCCCCGGCTGGCAAGACAGTCCTTGATATCGCAGTCACGGAGAACCTCAGCGATGTCTTGCAGGGCGTGGTCACCGAGGGAACCGGGAAGCGGGCTGCGGTGGAGGATCATTTCATCGCCGGCAAGACCGGAACAGCGCAGGCCTACCGGGCCGCCTGGTTCGTCGGCTATGACCCGACCCTGACGACAGCTGTGTGGATGGGCCACGCTGACAAGTTAGCCAGCCTCACCAATATCAACGGCGTCGGCAAAGTGACCGGCGGCAGCCACCCCGCTATCGCTTTCTCCGAAATCATGACCGCGGCCCTTGCCGGTGTTGAGCCGACAGAGTTCCCTGAGCCACGCGATCTCCCCCGTCAGGCGGCCAGCCGGGCCGAGGTTGTAGCCTCTCGCACTGAGACTGTGGCCAACCCCCGCTCGTATGCGAGCCCAGTGGCAGCTGATTGCGGCGGTCCCTGTTTCGTGAGCGCAGTACCCACTCCGGCACTCTTCGCTCCGCCGGCCACCATCCCAACGCCGCCCGATCCTCCCACCGGTGCCCCAACCGACGGCGACCAACCGACCGCTACCACCCCGCCCGATCCTTCTGCCGTCCAGGAAGACAATCAGCCATGATCCCAGCTAGCACCCCACCGATCACCGACAACTCCAGCGCGCCAACCCCAGGCCGGGGAGTGAATCGACCTGCGTCGACGGAGCTGCCCAGTGCGGAGTGGCCCGTCGTCAAACCCGCCCCCGGAACCGGGCGAACCGGTGTTCCCGGGCACAAGAAGCGCCCTCCAGTCCAGCAGGCGAGGCCTCGGATCGAACGGACTGTGCCTGCGGTGCGGGCGGCCGCGCCAGACGCGCCATCTGGTCCGGCCAAACGGTTGAGCAGCCCGAGTACTTCGATGAGCCACACGAATGTTGCGGGCGAGGTTGACCCCACGTCCGGCCCATCACCGACCAGTTCGGTGGCGACTTTTTTCCATGCCGCCGGATCAGCCCTCGATGCCGTGACAACTCGGATCCAATCGTGGGCGGAACCGGTGGCGGAGTCGATCTCGACGAGGATGAAGCGTGCGAAACCTCGACGCGTCCCAGCCGTGGAGGGCGAGAGTGCCCCCGGCGACCGGACGGCGCGCCGAGGCGGCATCGCTCCGACCGTTCGGCCCCAAACCCGATGGTCACGGCTACGTCAGGGTCGCCTTCTGGAACGGCGGGGCTTCGTCCCGCTAAGCCCAGGACGAGTGAAGAGACGCCACCGGATTCTGCCACGGAGTGCAATCGGGATCTCGTTCATGCTGTTGTCCCTAGGAATGGGAGCGGCGTTCGCCGGTGCGGGCTTCTATGCCTACTACGACAATCGGCTGGCGGCCAACGAGGCCGAGATCGCCCGCTTCGTAGAAGGATTTGACGCCCAGTTCGTCGATGCGTCGGATTCACTGAACCAGTTGCGGGGCGATTCGCTGGATCAGATCCGGCGAGAACTGCAACCGCTCGGTGAGTACGTGTCGGAACAGAACGGCGTTGTGAACCTTCCCGCCCAGGTGGGGGGCTCGGTCTACCAACTTCGCACCACCGATGAGAACGGACGGGTGCTCGCTGGCGCAGCTGCCGCGATCGCTGATCACCGTGGCGGGACGGCCTTGGTCACCAGCTACACGCTGGTGAAGGCAGGCACGCGTACACCGGGTCCAGGTATCGAGCTGATCAAGGGCGACCAGCAGATTGCGGCCACGCTGTGGTCGTGGGACGCCGAGCGGGACCTCGCATTGGTCGTTGTCGAGGAGCCCCTCCCGAAGCTCACTTTTGCAACCGAGGAGGATCAGGACGCCATCGTCGGTGCCCGTGTCTTCGCCATGAGCGGGACCGGCGGCCAAGGTGCCACTGCATCCCCGGGTGCCGTGTTAGATCGCTCGGCCGCCGGCCTGCAGCACACTGCCACGATCGGATCGATGTTCAACGGTGGCCCCCTTGTAAACAGCAAGGGCGAGCTGGTGGGTATCGCCAGCACGACCTACTCTCCGCTCGGTATCGATGGTGGTGATGTCCGCTTTGCCGCTGATCTGGCCGGTCTTTGTTCTGACCTGCTGAACTGCGCCGATCCGGTCAGCCCGGAGTCGGCCGACCCCGAGCCTGCAACCGACTAGGTGCCAGAGCGTGCGGCCCGCTCTGCGCTGCGCTAAGGCATCAGCTCCTTAGGCGTGGTTTGCTCACCGGGCATCGCTTCGCATGTTGGCTGGGAGTCTCCGGCTGCCGCCACAGCAACCGCCACACTCCTCGGCTCCGCAGCAACCGCCACAGCCACCGCCACACTCCTCGGCTCCGCACCTACCGCGGGCTCGTTGGGGCCAGTAGTCTGTAGCGATGATCTCCCAGACGGGCTTGCTGCTTGGTGGCGCCGGACTCATGCTCGCTCTGATTGCGGTCGTTATCGATCGGTTGAATTTTCCTCAACGCAAGTTCAATCCCAAACGAGTGTGGACCTACGGGCGGGGCCCGTTCCGGGACCGCACTGGCGCCCACATCGTCGAGGTGTATGAGGACGAGGAGATCTGATGGTGTCGGCAATCAAGGACCGATTGGACCTGTCCGGCAAGGACCTCAACCCCTTCGATGACCCGAGCGCCCGGCAGTATCGAGTCGGTTTTTTCAAGACCGCCAAGCTTGCCTACCAGCGATTCGGTCGCCACAACGCCACGGTCATTGCCGCCGGAATTGCGTTCTATGCGCTGCTGGCCCTCCTGCCCACGCTCATCGCCATGACCAGCCTCTATTCCCTGGTAGCCGATCCTCAGGAAATCCTCGATCAGGTGAATGATCTGGCGGCCAACATCGATCCAGAGGGTGCACCCGGCGGTACCGGCGACCTGGTCAAGAGTTTCGGCAATGCGGCCGTACCCAAGAACGACGATGGGTCGATCGCCGAGGGCGGGTTCTCGCCCGGCCGCTTGACCGGCGTCATCGTTGGCGTGGCAATTGCGCTCTTCTCCGCATCCGGCACAGTCCAGAAATTGATGAATATTGTCAACGGCGCCTACGAGGCCGAGGAAACCCGACCCGGTCTCTTCGTTCGCCTGCTGGCCTACATG
>RCMY010003288.1_pt1 | contig 14359 bp, 10 predicted proteins | sample 2041341 | NCBI WGS metagenome assembly RCMY01 (sample SAMN09708234, study PRJNA481090) | Marine sediment metagenome, whole genome shotgun sequencing project.
CGTGTTTGCCGATCGTCACTCCCGGCAGCACCACCACGTTCGCCCCCAGCCATGACCCCTCACCGATCACGACCGACTCCACCCCGACCGACTGGCGACCGATCGGGACCGACCAATCAGCGGCACCGTGGTTCTGGTCGGTGACATAGACGTTGGGACCAAAAAAGACATCGTCTTCGATGACGATCGAGAAGTGGCCAACGATGCTCGAGCAGCGACCGATCAGACAACGGTCACCGATCGTGACGATCTCGTCGCTGATGAGTTCCTGCCCTGGCACCATGCCGGCGCTCAGCGAGACGTACGGTCCGATGAGTGTTTCGGCACCGACCCGAATCGCGTGCTCGCCGTACAGCGCGGCCGGCGGAAAGCAGAGCCACGAACCCTCACCGAACGCGGCAAAGCGTCGACCACGACGAGAGTGCGCTGTGATCGCCGCCCGCTTCGCCAGCCACTCGTAGCTTCCGAGGATCACATCGGATCGAGTGGGTTTGCCCAGTCCCGACCTCGAGCGACGCCGGGCCGCGTCAGCAGTGCTCACAACAGCAACCATTCCACCCCTTCAGGGGTATCGCGTACCTCGACCCCGGCCTTTGCCATTTCGTTTCGCAGCAGGTCGGACAGGTCATAGCGCTTTTCTGCACGAACTGCTTGCCGCAACTGCAGCGTTGCCTCGACAACTGGAGCGACCACCGCTCGCGGGTCACGGAGTCCCTCGACCGCGGCGGTGCCGAGGCGAGAGATCATCGAGCGCAGCGCCGCCCTGGCGCGGTCGTTGTGGTCGTTCTGTGTCGTGTCAGCCGACCAGGTCGCCATCGCTTGCTCCAAATCCAGCACCGCGCCGACCGCCGCCGCGGCATTGCCATCGGTCATCGCCAACTCGAAGGCGGCCTCGTTGCCGGCGATGTCATCGAGCAGCGATGGAGCGCCGGCACTGCCTTGCTTCGAATCGGCCGTGGCGGGGTGAGGGGAAGAAGTCCCCGTCGCGAGGTCGGGGCGGCGTTCGTGGTTTGGGCGACGGAGGGCGTCGATCGACACCGTGAGCCCGGCCTCGATGCGACTCGACTGGCCGTTGGTCCGCAGGGTGATCGCACCCTTGCCGACCACCTCGGCGGTGTCGGCATCGAGATCGAGGATGACGGCGGTGTGCTCGTCGACGCCGAGAACGAACTGGTCGTCGTCGAGTTGTTTCTCCAAGAGCCGAAGACGGGTCTCGCCCAGGTAGCAGAACCGAGTGTCGTGGTTGCCGCCTTCGGTGTTGTCGTAATGCGGGATGACGGCGACGGGCAGCCCGATCGAGGAGAGCAGATCGAGGCCGGGCTCCCAGACCGGCTCGGCTCCCACCTTGTAGATTTCGTAGACCGGGACGGTCCCGACGCCGAGCGTCAGCACTGCCGCCGATGAGAACACCACCGTTCCACCGTGCTCGAGTTTGTCGGCCAGTAATGATCGAAGCGGCGTGCCCTGCCATTGGCGTAGGGCGTAGGTCGGGCTCCCCGGGCCGGCGAAGACCCAATCAGCCTGGCGCACCCTTGTCAGACCCGCCTCGACCACCACCGGATCGACACCTTCGATTCGGGGCAACCCCGCCGACTCGACATCCCGACCGATCGAGTCGTGGAAGAACTGGAGGGTCTTCTCGACCAGAATGTCGCGGTTCTCCTGGAAACCGAAGGGTGTGTCGAGCATCACGGCTTTCGGCGACTCGATCCCCATGTGATCGAAGATCGCCCGGTGCGGTTTGACCATTGTCGGAGCCGTCTCTCCGGATCCCATGAGCACGAGTACGCGTGGAGTTGTCAATGTGATCCTTCTCGTCCGACGGTGAGCTACCCGTACGGTAACGTCGAGCCGTGACCGACCAAGCACCGGACCGACCCGCACGGAACGAAGGCGAGCAATGTGAATGGATGACCGCTCGGCAACTGGCGGCGGCATTGGCCGCTGGAGAACTGTCGGCCGTCGAAGCACTCGACGCCCACCTCGACGCCGTCAGGGTGCGGAACCCGGCGATCAATGTCGTGGTCACCATCGACGAGGGGCGAGCACGAGCCGAGGCGCTCGAGACCGATCGGCGGCGGGTCGCGGGCGAGGCCATGGGACCGCTTGCCGGAGTTCCCATGACCGTCAAGGACTCGCTGATGACCGCGGGCATGCGAACGACATCGGGTGCACCCGAGCTCGCCGACTTCGTTCCGACCGTTGATGCCGCACCGGTGGCTCGTCTTCGGGCGGCCGGTGCTGTCATCTACGGCAAGACGAATCTCCCGATCTACGCGGGCGACACCCAGAGCTTCAACGAGGTCTTCGGGACATCGAACAATCCGTGGGACCTCACCCGAACGGTCGGTGGCAGCTCTGGTGGATCAGCGGGGGCGCTGGCCGCCGGCCTCACCTCGCTCGAGGTCGGAAGCGACATCGCCGGCTCCATACGCAACCCGGCAGGCATGTGCGGCGTGGTTGGCCACAAGCCAAGCTATGGGATCGTGTCGGCGAAAGGCCAGATTCCCGGCCCGCCCGGCACCCTGACCCAAGCCGACTTGGCCGTTGTCGGCCCGATGGCCCGAAGCGTCGCCGATGCCGAACTCGCGCTCGGAATCCTTGCTGGACCCGACGACTGGCATGACCGCGCCTGGTCGCTCCGTCTTCCCGATGCCCGCTCGATGGATCCGTCGTCGCTTCGGGTGGCGGTCATGGCTTCGGACCCCTATTGCCCGGTCGACCCTGAAATCGAAGCGGGCATCACGCGCATCGCGAACGAACTCGAATCGTTGGGAGCCGCCGTCAGTTTCGACGCCCGGCCCGAAAAGTTCGATTTCACCAAAGCCGACCGGACGTTCTGGGCGTTGCTCGCCGGTGCCCTGTCGGGTGGCTATTCGCTGAGTGAACTGGACCAGATGGCGCAGTCGGCGGCGGCGGGCACGACGCCGAGTGGCGAACTCGGCGTCGACGGTTCGTGGCTTCGCCATCGTGAATGGTTGACCAACAATGAGCGGCGTCTCCAGATGCGCGCTCGATGGAAGGCGTTCTTCGAATCGTGGGATGTGATATTGGCACCCATCGCCCCAACGGTCGCCTTCCCCCACGACCACTCATACCCGATGACGGCCCGAACGATCGACGTCGCCGGACAGCAGCGCCCCTACCTCGATATCATGCGCTGGATGGGCCTGTTCGGTATGGCGTATCTCCCCGCGACCGCCTTGCCGATCGGTACGCACTCCAACGGGTTGCCGATCGCGCTGCAAGTCGTCGGGCCATTCCTCGAAGACCGCACCGCGTTGGCGGTTGCCGGCATCATCGAGCAGATCACGGGCGGCACCCAACGACCGCCGGCCTATCGGTCATGACGCACCGGGCCCCCGACCATCCGACCCTCGCCGAGGTCGAACTCGTCGCCAGTGATCTCGACGGCACGCTCTTCACCTCCGAACGTACGGTTGCTGCCGAGACCATCGCGTCCCTCCAGCGGATCGCCGCCGGCGGCGTCACGGTGGTGGCGGCGACCGGTCGCAGTCACTGGACCGCGGTACCGAGGCTGGCCCCGGTAGGCGTGATTCGCTGGGCCATCTGTTCCAACGGCAGTTCGCTCTACGATTTCGAAACCGGTGACCTCGTCGATCGCCGTCTGCTCGGGATCGAGGCGTGCCGGGCCATCGCGGACCTGCCGACCCGCCTTCCGGGCATTGGGCTGGGCTGGGAATACGAAGACGGCATCCATCGAGATGCCGACTTCCTGACCGCTCAATCAGGCCGGGGTCTGAGGTTCCTGCCCGAAGAGCCGGTGCTGCACCTCGACCCGACTCGTGACATCAACAAGGTGATGGTCGGCCACCCCGACCTCGATCACGACTCTCTCCTGGCGGCGGTTCGGCCCCTGCTACCCGACGACCTCGAGGTCAGTTCATCGGGTTCGTCGTTCATTGAAATCACGGCGCCCGGCGTCGAGAAGGGGACCGCCCTTCAATCATTGAGCGAACGACTCGATCTCGACCCATCTCGGGCAATGGCGTTCGGCGACCAGCAGAACGATCTCGGCATGCTGGCCTGGGCAGAGTTCGGCTACGCCATGGCCAACGCCCATCCCCTGGTGCTGTTGGCCACGGATCGACGAGCCCTCCACCACGACGACCACGGCGTCGCTCGAGTCCTCGACTCGCTCCAACATTGAACCCGCTCCGCAGGTTCCTGCTCCGCAGATCCGAGTCGCCTCTCCAACATTGAACCCGCTCCGCAGATCCAAGTCGCCTCTACTGTGACCTCAAGAACGTGTGAAGCAACCGTTGGAACGCCCGCTCGTAGTGGTCGTAGGTCGAGCGTAGCTCGTGAGCGGGCCAGGCCGCGGGCTCGAGCTGGGGTGGAAGCTGTGGCTCGACAGTCAAGAACCTGACCACGGCCGCCGAGATGGCAAAGGCATCGGGGAGCAGCGACGGATCCTCACCATCGAGGTCGTCGGCCGTTGACCGCATCGCTTCGAGAAGACGACGCCCGGCGGTGCCCAGCTCGTCGAGCTCCCACAGCTGGCCGACCGATGCGAACGGTGAGGCTCCGCTGAGCTCACCCCGAACAACGATCACATCGTCGAGCATCGCCAAGCGCTCGACCAGTTCGGGACCGAGGTTGTCGGGCCGGAGCCAGGTATCGGGTCGAAGCTCGCCCAAACGGGCAGTTGCCATCTCGGACCGGAATGACCTTCTGGCTGCCACCGATCGACGCTCGGCACTGACCGTGACCATCAGCCACGCACCGTTCCAATCCTGGCGTGGGTGACCGCGGCCCTCGGACTGGAACCGTTGACGACCGAGCAGCCGCCCGCTGAGCGAGTAGACGCCCCGGTCGTTGCTCAGCTCGCCGGCACCGACCATGCGAGACAGCGCTGTTCGCATCGTGCCTTCGGGCACCTCGAAGATCGCGGCCAGGCTCATGATGGCGGCGACCGGCAGCTGGGGCGGGTTCGTGCCGAGCAGCAACGAGAGCACGATCGAACGGGCGGAGAACGGCCGAAGTCCGACCGAACTCGGATCGGCAAATGCATTACGGATCTTGTTCGACACGAACATCTATTGTATCATCGACAGCATGGTGTCGACCTTGAGTCTCGTTCCCGGTTCCGAACTGCTTCCCGACGTGCTTCCAACCGAGCGGCTGAATGATCGGGCCAAGCCGGTACGAGCCATCAGAGATGAGCTGCGCAAGATCTCGAACACCCGCAGTGCCCTGACCGTGATCGGCGCAGTACTCCAGTCATTCGGTGTCGTGATTGCGGCCGGGGTCATCAACACGTGGTGGGCGTACGTTCTCGCCTTCTTCTTGATGGCGCGAGGTCATGTTTGCCTCAACATCCTCGGCCATGAAGCGGCGCATCGACTGCTTTTCACCAACCGCCGGGTGAACGATTTCGTCGGGCGGTTCGTCCTCGGCTATCCGACGTTCCAGGCGATGCTCGGTTATCGGCGTGCCCACTTCGCCCACCACCGAGACGAGATGGGCCCCGAAGAACCCGACCTTGCGCTCTATGCCGGCTATCCCGTCACGCCGGCGTCATGGCACCGCAAGTTGGTCCGAGACATCACGGGCCAGAGTGCGCTGAAGAACTTCAAGGGTCTGTACTACGGAGCCAAGAAGGGCCGGGGTGAAGCCCGGATCATCTTGGGCATGCATGTCGTTGCCTTTGCCGGCTCGATTGCGGTCATGCGACCGCTGGTCTACGTCGTGTGGATCTTGTCGTGGTCGACAGTGTGGAAGTTCTCCAACCGGCTCCGTGCCATCGCCGAACACGGTGGACTGGTTCGTTCCAAGGATCGTCGTCTGACCTCACACGTCATCCACCAGTCGCTCATCGCGCGCTACTGGATGGTGCCGTATCACACCGGTTGGCACCTGGCTCACCATGTCGACATGGGGGTGCCGTGGCGCAACCTACCGAGGCTGCATCGGGAGCTCGTCGATGCCGGCTACGTCGTTCCCGGACTCGAATACCCGAGCTACCGAGCGTTCTGGAAGGCGTGCTCGTCGGGCGACGGCACCGCCAAGAGCATGCAGGCCACCGGCAACTCGATGCTCGATGTGTAGCTGAGCGCCGCGGCGACCGGCCTAGGCCGCTGACCTCTCGTCGAGCGCACCGAGCAGGCGATCGACGAACGAGGTTGTATCGCGAGCGAGGCGATCACGGCGGATGGCATACCCACCAATGACATCGCCACCTCGCTCCTGGACGATCGCCGCCAGCTTCTCGAGCGTCTTGCCGTCTTTGAGGGCATAGGTGCAATACACCGCAGCCTGTTTGCCGTCGATCACCGGCATCTTCTTCAGGCGACCTTCTCGACCGGGGCGCTGCCCGGCGATGAAGATCCCGTCGACCCACGACCCAATGATGACGAGGTCGGCAGCCGACAGCGCCGAATAGTCGATCTGGGTGATCGGCGATGCCACCGTTGGGATCCCGGCCGCCGTGAGCTGGTCGGCAATTTCACGACCGGCCTTTTCCGTGTTGCCGGTGAGACTCTCGTAGATGACGATGGCTTGCATGAGCAGCGATCGTAGCCTCTCATTGTGCCCCGTATCGAGATCACCGACCACGACGACCCGCGGATCTTCGTCTTCCAGGGCCTCCGAGATCACACCCTGCGCCAGGAACGTGAGCTGCCCGGCGGTGAGATGGCCAGTTGGTTCATTGCCGAGGGCGATGTCGTTGTGGAACGCGCGCTTGCTGCCGGCTACGAACTCGACGCCATCCTGATCGACGGCAAACGCAACAAACCGTTCGGCGACGCCATCGGCGACGAGATCCCGATCTATGCGTGTGCCCCGAACGTGTTGCAGCACATCACCGGATACCACCTCCACCGTGGTTGTGTCGCATGCTTCCGCCGCCGCCCGCTGCTCGAGGTCGACGATGTGCTGAGCTCGGCCCGCAACATCTTGGTCTGCGAGGGCATCATGAATCCGACCAACATGGGCGTCATCCTGCGTTGTGCCGCCGGGCTCGGGATCGACTCGTTCTTTCTCGATCCCACCTGTAGCGATCCGCTCTACCGACGGTCAGGCCGGGTCTCCATGGGTGAGGCCTACGCCCTTCCCTACGCCAGACTCGACGCCTTCCCTGCCGGGCTCGACACGTTGCTCGATGCCGGTGTCCGGCTCCTCGCCCTCACCCCCGGCGATCCCGCCGTTCCCGGTCACGGGGCGATCCCCGTCTCCGAACTCGTCGTCGAACGGGGCGAGCGCGTCGCTCTCCTCCTCGGCAGCGAGGGCCCGGGCCTCACGGCCGGCACGCTCGAGGCTGTCCATCAGCGAGTACGAATCCCGATGTCGGGGAACGTCGACTCCATCAACGTCGGCTCCGCCTCGGCGGTCGCCTTCTACGCCTTGCAGCAAGCCCGTCTCGCCGGCGAACGCTGAGTCCCGGCGGTCGGTCCCCGGCCACAGGGCCCACGAGTAGTCGTCCTCCTCGACCAAGTCCTCGGCTGCGACGTTGTCGCTCGGATCCGGCGTTGCCATCTCCAGGGGCTCGGCTTCGAGGTTGGCCACGAGCTCCGACGCTGTCGGCCCCGCGGCCGCTCTGAGCTGGGGCCGTGGCGTCGCCAGACCCTGGGCTTGCGCCGTTGGCGTCTCTCGGGCCGAGCTTCGGAGACCGGCAACCGAAACGTGAACCTCGTCGGCGTTCTCGAGACGTTTCGGAAACGGGATGCGAGTGACACTGTTGCCCGACGGTTCGGCCAGTTCGACCACCAGACCGTAGCGATCGACCGACGCCAGGCGGGCCCAACTTGCCCGCCAACGGCCGACCAACCCTTGGGCCATGAGAAGGAGATCGTCGCCCAGCCGATCGCTGATCTCGGCCACCAGCGCGGCACGGCGGTCGTTGCCCGATGCATCGACACCCGACAACGGATCAGGCTCGGCATTGGCCAGATCAGCGGGGATCAGCCAATGCGATGAGCCGTCATCATCGATCCACTGCACCCGGGACGGCACGAGACGAAGCCAGGAATAGTCGAGCGACTCCATCGGCCCAGCCAGATGCGGATGCAGCGCAACCAGTGCCGGTTGGAGGGCGAGCTGCTGCAAGCCGGGAACCGGGCCGACATCGCCCTGGAGAACGAGTTGTCGGCCAACCGACATGCCGGCCCGACCATCTTGGCGGGCTCGCAGCGCGATGGCGGCCAGATTCGACAGCACGGTCACCGGGGCACCGCTGCCGTCATCGAGAATGGGAACGTTGGCCAGCAGCGGTCGACCATCGTGGTCGACGGCTGCGAGCGTGGCGACGGGCGTGGTCGCAAGCATGGTTCGGGCGGCCTCGGCCATGGTGGGTGCCATCATCGTGACTTCCATCGGCACGGCCGTGACGAACCTGAACGGCGGTCGCGCTTGTACTGGCTCTCGCGAACGGGCAGCATCAGTCCATGATCGAATCGACGATGCAGGACTTCCCCCTCACGATCAACCACATCTTCGGCCACGGTCGACGGGTGCACGCGCGATCGAAGGTCCTCACCTACTCCCCCGACGGTATCGCCGAGGCGACCTTTGCGCAGGTGGCCGACCGTGCCGATCAGTTGGCGGCGGCCCTCCAGCGTCTCGGTATCGAATCCGGCGATCGTGTCGGCACCTTCATGTGGAATCACCAGACCCATATGGAGGCCTACTTCGCCATTCCCTGCATGGGGGCGGTGCTCCACACCCTCAACATTCGGCTTTTCCCCGAGCAGTTGGCGTACGTGATCAATCACGCGGCCGATCGAGTGATCATCGTCGATGCGTCGCTTGCTCCGGTGCTGGCGAAGGTTCGTGATGAGATCCCCTGCGTCGAGCAGATCATCGTGGTCGGAACCGACACCGGCGCCGCCGACGGCATCGCCGAATTGCTTGGCGAAACGCTCGACTACGACACCCTCCTGGCCAACGAGACGCCGGGGTTCGCCTACCCCGAGATCGACGAACGGTCGGCGGCCGCCATGTGTTACACGAGCGGAACGACCGGCAATCCCAAGGGCGTTGCCTACTCGCACCGTTCCACCTATCTGCACACACTCGCCGGCAGCTCGGCCCAGGCAATGCCGCTCAACCAGTACGACCGAGCGCTCGTCATCGTGCCGATGTTTCACGCAAGCGCGTGGGGCCTGCCCTACATCTGCTGGTCGGTCGGGTGCGACCTCGTCATGCCGCAACAGCATCTCCAGGCCGCACCGCTCGCCGACATCATCGAGACGACGCGTCCGACCTTCTCCGGCGCGGTGCCAACGATCCTCGCCGACATCCTGCACAATCGTCCCGATGCCGACCTCAGCTCACTGAAGTGGATGATCTGTGGCGGCTCGGCGGTCCCCCAGTCATTGATGGAGGGCTACGACACCACGTTCGGGGTGCCGGTCGTGCAGGCGTGGGGAATGACCGAAACCAGCCCGATGGCGGCGCAGGCATGGGCTCCCAAGGGAATCGACGATCCGGCAACGATCATGTCCTATCGGCAACGCACCGGTCGCATCATGCAGGGGGTCGAGATGCGGATCTGTGACGACGCAGGCAACGAACTGCCATGGGACGCCACCTCGACCGGTGAGATCGAGATCCGTGGGCCGTGGATCACCGGCTCGTACCATCTCGATCCCAGCGAGGAGAAGTTCCACGATGGCTGGCTTCGGACCGGTGACGTCGGCTCGATCGACCCCGACGGCTATGTGCTGATCTCGGATCGGGCCAAAGACGTGATCAAGTCGGGTGGCGAGTGGATCAGCTCCGTCGATCTCGAGAACACGCTCATGGGTCACCCCGCGGTTCGTGAGGCCGCGGTGATCGGCGTTCCCGACGATCGATGGGACGAGCGGCCGCTGGCGTGCATCGTGGTCGTCGACGGTGCCGACGTCGGGGTCGAGGAGCTTCGCTCGCACCTGGCCGCCAGTGTTGCGAAGTGGTCGGTCCCGGAACGTTGGACCTTCATCGAGGAGGTGCCGAAGACCTCGGTCGGCAAATTCGACAAGAAGGTCCTGCGGGCCCGCCATGCCGCCGGCGAACTCGATCTCGTCATCACCTGAGCGCGCCATCCTGGCGGCCCAACGTTCTGGCGGCCCAACGAAGCACGCCCCCCGTTCTGGCGGCCCAACTGAGCGACTTCGCTCTGATCCCGGGGTCGTTTCGGGGCCTGCGCTCGGTTGAGCCGCCAGAAACGCCTATCGGCTCGGTGCAACGGGTAGGTCTTCGGCCAGTAGGGCGAGCGGGCTGACAACACGGGAGCCGTGGCGATCGGCCTGGGAGCGACAGGACCAGCCGGTGGCGACCGCGATGGCGGGCTCACCACCATCCGCGTCGAGATCGAGGTGGGGGCGCCAGAGCTGGTCGAACAGGGCGGTCGACATTGCCGCGTTCTCGGCCTCGTGACCGAAAACGCCCGCCATCCCGCAGCAGCCGGTCTCGACCCGGCGAACATCATGGCCGACAGCGGTGAGAAGTCGAGCCCAGGAGTCGATCCATTGGGGGGCCAGAGCCTGCTCGGTGCAATGGCCGAACAAATCAACCCTCCTCGGGTGGTCGGTCCGAGGCAGCCGATCGGCGAAATCGACCAGCAGGTCGACGATCGGCCGCACGGCTTGGCCGGGATAGTCGGGAACGACCTTGGCGTAGTCGTGTCGATGCATCAGAACGAGGGCTGGATCGAGCGAGACCGGGACCGCACCGGCCCCTTCGATCCGCTCGAGAAGAGCCTGTTGGCGACCGGCCGCCTTCGCGAAGCGAGTGCGCATCCCCTTGACGTGCTCGAACTTCGCCGTCGGGACCAAACGAGACACCGCCGTGCGATAGCCAACCCGTTCGAGGAGAGCGACGGCGTCAATCAACTCGTTGCGATCGAGGACCGAGGTGAAAACATCGGCGAGCACCACGATGTCGATGTCGACATCATCGATATCAAACGAACGCAGTTCGGTCTCGTCTGCGGATGACGCCGGAATCGTCGGAAGAGCGACCAGCCCGATCCTGGCTGCCGACCAGCGCAACGCCGCGCTGTTGCGACCGGGGAGATGCCGAACAAGAGGAATCACTGTTTCGAGGCGAGCCAGCACGTGATCGCGCAGAGGCCGCCGGTGGTTCCGGTGATAGGCCTCGAGGAAGCGAGACTTGAGCTCGGGAACGTCCACCGCGACCGGGCAGTGCCCGGTGCACGCGCCGCACGACAGGCACGTTTGCATCGACGCCATCACCGCCTCGGTGGTGTCAGCCAAGTCTCGTGGGTCGGTTGCCTGAGCGTGTTTGGCGTGCAGCCACGCTCGAATCAGATCGGCCCGGCCCTTTGGCGCCTGCCGCGGGTCGTTGGTGATCTTGAACGAAGGACACATCACCTCGCTACCGCCGTAATGATGGCAGAGACCGTTGCCGTTGCAGTCGAACGCATGGGAGTAGTCGGCGCGGATCGTGACCGGAACCCCTCGGTCGAACGACGCCCGACGAGGAACATCGGCCAAACCGAGCAGGGGCGTGTCGTTGTCGAGCGGTCGGTAGAGCTTGCCGGGGTTCATCCGATCCCGTGGATCGAAGGCGGTCTTCACCGCCCGCATGAGGGCGATGGTGTCCGGCGGCAGCACGTTGCTCACCAACGAACTTCGCAGCCCCCGCCCGTGCTCCCCCCAGAGAATGCCGCCGAAACGATCGAGGAGGGCAACGACCTCGCTCGTCAGTTCGGAAATCAGATCCTCGTGGTGTTGGCTGATCGGATCGAGCGCGGGGCGCACGTGCACACAACCGACGTCGGCATGGCCGAACATGGCGTAGCCGAGTCCGTGAGCATCGAGTAGTGCCGCGAACTCGGCAATGAATGCCGGCATGTCGGCGACCGGAACGGCACAGTCTTCGACGAACGCGGTCGGACGAGGCTGTCCGTGCGACACCTTGGCGAGCAGACCGACCGCATCGGCTCGGACCTTCCAGATTGCCGCCCGGTCCGCGGCGTTGTCGACGACAGCGTGCCCAATCGAACGGCCGGATTCGGAGAACGTCTTGGTCACCGCTTCGATCGTGCTTGTCGCATCGATCGCTGCGGCCGCCGTGTCGTACTCGCAGAGAAGCATTGCTTCGGATCCAGCGGGCAAATATCGACGCAGTTGTGGCCAGGCAGGTGACGCCGCTCCGTGATCGAGCGTGGTGCGGTCCGAGACCTCGATGGCTGATGGGAGGGGCAGCGATGAGGGGTGCGACGGTGACGGGGCCGCGTGATGTCCGGCCAGGAGCACGGCATCGTCGAGAGCAGCACCCAACGTGGGATAGCCAACGACGATCAACGTTGTCGAAGTGGGAAGTGGCGTGAGGATCAGCGTGGCCCGCACCACGATGCCGAGGGTCCCCTCGGCCCCACAGATGATCGGAACGGGGTCGACCATGCCGTTGCGATGCACGCGACTGATGCCATAGCCCGAAAACCCTCGGGCCAGTTCGGGAAGCCCGATCGTCGAGGCGCCGCTGAGGGCGAGGAGCACCCGCCAGATCTGGCCGATGGTGTCGATTCGTTCCGCCTCGACCGTTGCCTCGTCGAGGGGGAGGGCTCGGGCCGTCCACGTGGTGCCGTCGGCCAGTACCAGATCGACCGATTCGACGTGACGATTCGTGCGCCCATGGACCAGCGAGCCTTTTCCGGCGGCATCGGTGGCGATCATCCCGCCGACCGTCGCTCGATTCCTGGTCGAGGTGTGCGGCGCCCAAAACAATCCGAATGGAGCGAGCGCATCGTCGAGTCGGCCGGCAACAACCCCGGGCTCGACCGTCGCCCGTCGAGCCTCCGGGTCGATGTCGATGATGCGGTCGAGATGCTGTTTGGTGTCGATGACCAGGCCCTCGCCGAGGCTCTGTCCGTTGGTCGAGGTGCCACCACCGCGGGCGCAGACGGCCAAGGGACTGGAGCGAGCGTTGTTGTCGCGAACCAGACCGACGACCTCGGCCGCCGTGTGGGGAGCGGCAACCTCGGCCGGCAACCACTGATGCACCGAGTTGTCGGTCGACCGGACGATTCGGCTGCCAAGGTCGGTCACACTGGGGTCGGTCACACCAAGAAGGTAGCCACATGGGGCACAGCTCGCCGGAGGTTCGCCTACTCCGATAGCGTTGTCGGCGTGACCACGACCAACACCGTCGCAACCGGGCCAGAGATCTCGGCCGCCGATGCATTCATGAAGCGACTGCTCCGGGTCGACCAGGCAGCCCCGGCAACCCAAGCACAGGCGCAGTCAGCGTTCCAAAAGTCGATTCTCGTCTCCTCGGTGCGGTGCCTCCTCACCTACATTTTCTTCCCGTTTGTTGCTCCGGCACTGGGTATGGCCGCCTCTGTCGGCCGCCCGCTCGGTATCGCGATCAGTCTTGTCGCCATGGTGTCCATCGTGATCAGCATGCGTCGTTTCTGGCGCTCGGCCCATCCGAAACGCTGGCATTACACGATCCTCGGCGGCACCGTCTTCGTGTTCCTGGTGGTCTCCCTGGTCGTCGACGTCGTCGGACTTCTCTGACAAACAACTGACCATCCGCACCCCAGCGCTGCTCCTGCGACCACACTGGTGCGTCCTCGCCTAGAGAAAGCGCTCACCCCTTGCATGTCGTCGTGATCGGAGCCGGTGAGATTGGTTGGTATCTCGCCCAGCGCCTGGAAGCAGAGCATCACGATGTCGTGATCGTCGAGACCGACGCGAGTCGTGCTGCGGCCATCGGCTCCACCCTCGACGTGCAGGTCGTTGTCGGTAGCGGTACGAGCCCGGGAGCGTTGCAAGCGGCCCGAATCGAGCACGCTGGTCTCTTGGCTGCTGTCACCGACTCCGACGAGGTCAACCTCATTGCGGCACTCGTCGCCCGCCAGTCCGGTGTCGCAACGACGATCGTGCGGATCCAGTCCGAAGAATTGCGGGGTCCCGACGGCCTGTCGCTGCGAACCGCGGTCGGCGCCGATCTGGTGATCGACCCCGATGCCGACACCGCCGATGAAATCCTCGAACTCGTCCACGCGACGGGCGCCGACGAGGTGTATCCCATGGCCGGCGGTGATCTGCAGGTCATCGGCTGTGTCATCGGTGAGAATGCACCGATCGCCGGGCAGAGCCTGGCCGACATCGGGCGAGCATTCGAACCAAACTGGGATTTCCTGTTCGGAGCGGTCAGCCGGGACGGGGTCACCACCATCCCGCGGGGTGAACAACTGCTCCTACCGGGCGACCACGTGCGCGTCCTGACCAAGCGCTCGGCCCGCACCCAGATCCTCGAACTGGTCGGCGCGCCCGGCGGTGCTGCCCGACGGGTCATGGTCCTCGGTGGAGGCGCCATTGGCCCCCGGGTGGCCCGGAGCCTCCACGCCGAGGGCATCGAGGTCACGCTGGTCGAACGCGATCAG
>RCMY010003290.1_pt1 | contig 14354 bp, 12 predicted proteins | sample 2041341 | NCBI WGS metagenome assembly RCMY01 (sample SAMN09708234, study PRJNA481090) | Marine sediment metagenome, whole genome shotgun sequencing project.
CACCAGCGACGACGGCGACCTGATCCGCGGCTCCTACAGCTACGAGGTCGTCGCCGATGGCGACTCGCCGACCAACGACATCACCAACGCGTGCTCGGACCTCGCACTCGAGGCACCGGGTGATGCCCAGACGCTCGACGAGATGGGCACCGGCAGGTTCCCCGCGTTCCTGCCCTACGTGCTCGGAGCGTTGTTGGTTATCGCGCTGGGCCTGGTCGTACGCCGTGTCCGCGCGGACCGGTTCTTAGAAGACGAGGAGTCCTCAGCCGCTGGGGAGTCGGACCCGGAAGACCGACCCGATACCCAGGTCTGACTCCACACTGATCTCTCCACCGTGGCGCTCCACCACCTTGGCCACGATGGCCAGGCCTAGGCCTGTTCCCGGTCGGGATCGGGCGGCGGGGTTGGTCGACCGTTGGAACTCCTTGAAGAGGTGCTGCTGATCCTCGGCTGAGATCCCCATTCCGTCGTCGGAGACGGAGAAGGTCACCCACCCGGCTTCAGCGAACAGGCCAATCCGGACCTTGTCCCCGGGCTCACTGAACTTCACGGCGTTGGACACCAGGTTGACCATCATCCGTTCGAAGCCCTCGCGGTTCCCTCGGAGATGGACGCCTCGCTCGACCTCCTGGAAGCAGAGGGTCACCCCGGATCGCTTCGCCTGGGTCTCGACCACTGATTCCAGCGACATCACCATGGCGGTGGCGTCGACGGCCACCGCCTCAATCTCGCGACTTGGGTCACGCAACCGACTGAGGGTCAACATGTTCTGAACCAGCCCGAGCATCCGGTCGACGTTGAAGGCAATGGCCGATGTCGCGCGACCCGCCATCTCGGGGTCGTCCTGCATCAGTTCAACATTGCCCCAGATGGAGGTCAACGGGTTCTTCAACTCGTGAACAACCGTCGCGATCATCTCGTTCTTGTGGGTGTCGATCTCCTCCATCTTCTCCAAGAGTTGAGCTTCGCGCTGCCGCACCCTGGCCAGGCCGATCGCCCGTCCCAACTCATGGCCCACGTCGAAGGCTGCGGTCTCCTCAGTCGGACTCCACTCCTCGGCATCGGCTGAGCGGGACAGAACGACGTAGCCAAGACACTCCTGGGCCGTCCCGACCGGGAACAGGATGAACGTCGACAGGTTGATGTGGGCCAGCCACCCAAGAATCTGGTCCCGGTTGGCCCGCGACAGTAGACCTCGACTGGTGTCGTTCCCGTCGGCGGTCACCACCACGGCCCGACGCTGCTGCCAGCACGCCTGTGCCAACGCAGCGGTAGCGGCCAGGCCCTCGCCCTCTTTGTAAGCGAGGTAGTCGCCGCTCTCCGCACGGGCCTGCACGGTGAGCCGGTCCTGCGGCCCGTCCGGGGAGTGATTGGTCGCTGACCAACCACGGGACTCGTCGGCGAAAAGCCGCAACCAGGCCAGGTCCGCCTCAAAACCGGCCATCATCGAGTTCAGGCTGTCACTCAGGACGGCGTCGAGGTCGATGTCCGCACTGACGGTATAAACCACGTGACTGATGACTTCAGAAAGCCGAACGCGTTGTCTGAGCTGATCGCGCTCCCGAGCATGCGCGATGGCTAGGCCGATCTGCACGGCGTACATCTCCAGGCACTGGCGGGTCAACTGATCCGGGTGGCGCCGGTCGAGCGGCAGATCCACGCTGAGGATGCCAAGCATTTCCCCCCGATGATCTCGCAGCGGCGCGTAGAGCGCGTCGTTCGGCCGCCAGGCGTCGGGGAGATTAAGCGGTGCTTCCTCCGATCGCCAGACCACTGAGTCCGCGGGCTCGACGTACCGACCATCAGGCACGAAGCGGAGCGACCCCCAGGCGTCACCCAGACTGAGCTCACGCTCGAACTCCATCCGATCGTGGCGGGAGTCGTGGACGCGCTCGGCGCCGGGTCCGACGCACGTGACCGCCTTGTAGTCCCCCCGCGGGGTGAGCAGATTGATGGCTGCGCACTCGAACCCTAGGGCTTGTGTCACCCCCTCCGCGGCCGCCTGAAGGACTGCATCGAGGTCCTCGCCCGAGTGAGCCAGCATGACCACTCTGTGAAGATCGCGCAGCGCAGCCACCTCGGGGGTGTCTGGAGGGGTCATGGGGTGTCCTTGGGAGCCGAGTTCCGCACAGGTGACGAACTTCGGAATGACTATCGGCATTCTCGCACCCCGACTTGAGCCTGCTTAGACCACTTTCAATTAGATGCCAGATCACTCGTAACCTCCCGGAGGCGTTCTCGTTGATCACTTCAGAAGCACGGGGGCCTGCTCTCAGGGGTGATGGCAGGCCACCGTGCGACACGTAGAACTCATCAGCCCCGACCCGGTCATGGGGTCCGGGTTGGGGCTGATGAGGACACCCTTGAGAACATGAAGTGGTTCACTGTGCGAGTGTCAGAACCAGTTGTGTCGCCGGACTTCTCTGAGGTTCCTCCACCGCTTTCTTGGAGTGACGCCTCTCGACTCGACGCTCTCGAAGTCGCTGCTCACGGCCTCGTCGAGTTCAGTGGGTTTAAAGTCGCTCGGATTGCGCTGATCCGGGGCGACTATCTCGAGTGCGTGGCAGCCTCTGGTGACCCAGCCAGCGTGAGCGCCGCCCTCGGCGTACGGTCCCCCGCAGAGCAGGTCCACCAACTGCTCGCGAATGCCGAGGACTGGGGCATCCTTCAATTCATTCGGCAGGGAGACATCTCCGAGGTCACCGCCCACGTCCGCGCCTCTGAGCATCCGGACCTCGAGGTGGTTGACGATGAGGCGCACTGGCAACCACTCGACGTCCTGTTCGCGCCGCTCTTCAACCGATCGGGCAAACTCCAGGGCCTTGTCTCGTTTGACCGCCCCCGTGACGGACGTCGCCCAGGGCCCCACCAGCGCAACCTGCTCGAGCGCTGCGCGGTCCAGGCCCTGCGAGCCCTCCTCAACGAGCTTGAATACACCGAGCTCTCCGACCGGGCCCGGATGGCTCAGACCGCCAGGCGGGTGGTGCGCACGGCCACGACGCAGACTTCGTTGGTCAACATCGTGGCCGACTGCCGCGAGGCTCTTCGCCATGGGTACGACGCTCGCGAGACGTGGGTGCACGTTTTCGACGACTCACTCCTAGAGGCTCCCTCGACCATGCTGGTCGGTGCCCGTGACACTACCGAGAGCGTCGCCGACGTCACCGAACGGCTTTCGGTGGAGGCGTGGGAGAGCCAGCAGGTTATACGGCTCACCGAGAACGACGCGGTGGGGACAAGCCTCGGGGCGATGGACCAGGAGGTCGTCCGTGAGTTCCTGATCTCCCATGGGATCGGTTCCCTCATGATGGTCCCGCTCGGTGCCGCCGAGGGATGCCTTGGGGCTCTGATGTTGAGCCGCAGTCCTCATGATCCCCCCTGGAGCGATGTCGAGGCCTCGACCGCCTTGGACCTCGGTCACGATCTGGGCCGAGCACTGCTCAACCTGCGCACGCTGAAGCAGCGTGAGCACCTCGTGGCCCGACTGCGCACCATCGACACCTACAAGAACGAACTCATCTCGACGATCTCGCACGAGTTGCGCACTCCACTGACGTCCATCCTGGGGAACCTGGAGTTCCTCAACGTGGAGGACCTCACCACCCGTGAAGCCGAAGGGGCTCTCGCCGCAGCGGATCGCGGCGCCAAACGGCTCATCGCTCTCGTCGAGGACCTTCTCTTGTTGTCCCGCGTAGGGGATCCAGACGCCGCCCACCCCTTCAGCCCAGTGGATATGCGCTACGTCGCTCTTGCGGTCAGGGACCTCACCGCAGTCAGCGCCAGGGACGCCGACCAGACCGTCGAGGTCGTGATGCCCGACGAGCCCGTCCTGACCCTCGGCGATGCGCGGCAACTCGACCGGGCCGTGGTCAACCTGGTCACCAATGCCTTGAAGTACGGCTCGGCTGGCGACACGGTGATCCTCACCGTCGAGAACGCTGGGGACCAGATCACCATCTCCTGCACCGACACCGGGATCGGCGTCTCCCCGGAGGATCAGGAGAACCTGTTCCGCGAGTTCTTCCGTTCCGCTGACCCCGAGGCACGACGGCGCAGTGGTTCCGGTCTGGGCCTGGCCATCGTCGAGCGCATCGTCAACCGCCATGGCGGTGATATCGCGGTGGACTCCGTCCTGGGCGAAGGCAGCACCTTCACGATGCGGCTCCCCGCGAGCTGAGAAGGTTCAGTCAGCCGGTGGTTGAGGAAGGACGAAGCCCTGCCCCCCTCGGTGGTTGAGGAAGGACGAAGTCCTGTCTCGAACCCGGTCACGACAGGCGACCACAACTGCGACGATGCCTCCATGATCGAACTCCTCGTCGTCGCCTTGGCGCTCTTCGTGTTCTCGCTCTTCTCCATGGCGGCCTCCCGTTCGGTGATCACCGCCCCGATCATCTTCACCGTGGTGGGCCTGGCCGTGGGTGGTCAGGGACTCGGCCTGTTCGACCTCGAACTCGAGGGCGAAGGGGTCGCCATCCTGGTGGAAGCAACCCTGGTACTGGTCTTGTTCACCGATGCGGCTCGCATCGACGTGCGGGCATTGCGCCACGACGCGTGGTTGCCCGCAAGACTCCTGGGGATCGGGCTTCCGCTGATGCTGGTGCTAGGCACCGTGGCCTCGATGCTGGTCTTCCCAGAGTTCACCTGGCCCGAGGCAGCCCTACTGGCGGCGGTGCTCGCACCCACCGATGCGGCTCTGGGTCAGGCAGTGGTCAGCGACCGGAGGCTGCCGGTGCGGTTGAGGCAGGGACTCAATGTGGAGAGCGGCTTGAACGACGGGATCGTCGTCCCTGTGGTCGCGGTCCTGCTCGCACTGGCCGCGGCGGAAGGAGGCGGCTTCGATGTGTGGGGTTCTTTCGTGGCCAAGCAGATCGGGTTCGGGCTGGCGGCGGGGCTCCTGGCCGGGGTCGGTGCTGGCTGGATCCTCCAGCGAAGCGCCCGTGCCGGACGGATCGAAGGCGTCTACCGACAGTTGGGGGTGCTGTCGATCGCTGCCACGGCGTACGCCGGTGCGGAACTGCTTGACGGCAACGGCTTTGTCGCGGCATTCGTGGCTGGACTCGCTTTCGGGCGCATCGCACGCTCCGAGTGCCACGACATCGTCGACTTCACCGAAGACGAGGGACAGCTGTTGACCGCGGCGACCTTCTTGACCTTCGGTGCCCTGTTCGCCGGCTCTGCACTGGCCGAGGTGACGTGGTCGTCGGTGGTCTACGCCCTCATCAGTCTGGTCGTCATCCGAACAGTCTCGGTCCTGATTTCGCTGTGGCGCTCCGGCACCCTCATCGAGACGCGCCTGTTCGCGGGCTGGTTCGGGCCCCGTGGGCTGGCGTCGATCCTCTTCGCCCTCCTCGTCGTCGATGAACTCGACGGTCCTGCGGCCGACACCATCTTTGTGACAGCCACGTTGACCATCCTGCTCAGCGTGGCCGCTCACGGGATCAGCGCCAATCCGTGGACCGGCCATCTGGCCGCCAGGCTCGCCGCCGGAGACAAGACTCAACCGGAGATGCTGGATTCCCCCGAGCACCGCACCCGCTGGGGCAGGTGAGGCCGCGGGTCGTCTGCCCGCCTGACGGCTTGGGCGTCAGGTGGAGACGACCTTGCCGTTGACCGCTGCCGCGATCTCGGGAGTGATCTCGGTGATGCCGTGGTCAGCCCTGGCGTGCATAGCCATTTCACCCATCAGGGCGTCCTTGGACTCGTTCTCGAACGTCGAGCCGCAGCCCGGCATCACATCGCCGCAGGCGAGTTTGAACGTCATGGATTCCTCCGTCGGTTGTGGATCACTGCTCTGATTCCGCTGCGCGACGCGGGGTCCGAACCCAGAACACCGCGCCCTCATCATCCTGCTCAACCCCGATGGTTCCTCCGTGCGCAACACTCAGTGCTCGGGCGAGGTAGAGACCGACGGTCACATTGCTGCCGAGAAGGTCGTGATCGAACGGCTCGAAGGCGGCTTGGAGGTGATCCACCTCGATGGGGTCGCCCTTCCGCGTCACGCTCAGTTCAACCCACGGTCCGCGAATGGCGGCCTGGACGGATCTCGAGGTGGGCCGAGGCGACTCACCGGCGACGCTCCACAGATCCCGCATGATGCGGCGAAACAGGTCGAGATCGACGTCCAGAGCTAGGTCGGGACCGGCGCCACCCACCGGAGGCATCTCCGGCAGGTTGCAGATCTCCTTCGCGGTGACCCTCGATCGCTCCAGGACGAGTCCGCCCAGGGACGAAGCGACCAACAACTCAGCGTCGGCGACCCTCTCGCAGAGGTGGTTGAGAGCGCCTTGGAGACGTTCGGCGGTCTTGACGTAAGCATCCGGGGACAGGTCACCCGAACCCATCAGGTCCGCCCACCCCATCGCCACGGTGAGCGGGGCCCGGATCTCGAAGGCGAAGGCAGCCAGGAAACGGTCCCGCTGAATGACGGTCTGACAACTCGGACGGTTGGTCACCGCCGCGGACCCCGCGTCGATGAACATCGTGACCCATCGATCCAGGACGGTCGCGTCGATCGCCCAGCGGTGGGCAACGTCGTGGACGTCCTCGCCACGCAGAACCTGCCGGACGGCCTCGACCCGGGCGTCGGAATCTTGCGGCAGGTTCGCCGCGATCCGCTCATCCTGCGCCGCGCTGCCCGGGGTCTCGTTCAGCCGCACCGTGCCGGAACCACCTACTGCGAGTACTCGTTCTTTGGATCGTCCAGGTGCCACAAATCTGTCCCCTCTCCGCACCCCGAGTGACGGACCTCATCGAAGAGCCCTTGAGTGCACAGAACCCCCCACTGGGTCCGTTCTTCGACGGTACGTCCGATATTCGCCTTAGGGAAGCCTTATCGGTGTCGAGAGCTCGAGTGGTCTGGACCTCAGGCGTCGTGGATCGGAGCCTTGGGCAGCTTGCGCACCCGAGTCCGCTTGCGCCGTCGCGCCGGGATCATCGACCGCATCTCTTCGAGTTTCCCGAAGCAGAGCATCCGATCGCCGTCTTCGAGGACGTAGCGACTATGGGGGTTGGGGATCACGTTCGTCGCCCGCTGCAGGGTCAGCGCCGTGATGTCGCGCTCCCGCAGACCAGACTCGCCCAAGGTGCGCCCGACCAACTCCGAACCGGACTGTACGACGATCTCAGCGACGCCGTACCCGGTGGAGACGGTCAGGCGTTGACGCACATCGATCTCCGGGAAGGCGACCTGGTTGTCGATGTAGTCGATGATCGACCCGGCGATGTCGAGGTTGGTGGCCCGCTCGATGCCTTCAAGTCCCGGCGAAGAATTGACCTCCATCACCAGCGGTCCCGAGTCGCCCTCGAGCATGTCGACGCCCGCGACCCTCAAACCCATGATCTGAGCCGACCGCACAGCGGCCTTCTCGAACTCCGGGCTCAGCTCCACAGCCTCAACGGAGCCGCCCCGGTGCACGTTGGAGCGGAACTCGTCACCCTGCGCAACGCGCCGCATCGCGGCAACCACCCGGTCACCCACCACCAGAGCCCGGATGTCGCGGCCCCGGCTCTCCTTGACGAAGCGCTGGATGAGCACGTTCTGCTTGGTGCTGTGCAGGGTCTCGACGATGGCTTCAGCCACCTTGATGTCGGGGGCCAAGATGACCCCGATCCCCTGGGTGCCCTCCAACAGTTTGATCACCACGGGGGCTCCGCCGACGCGTTCGATCGCGGGGATGACGTCAGCCTTGTCGCGCACGAACGTCGTGCCCGGCATCCCGATCTCGTGGCGGGACAGGATCTGGCTGGCGCGCAACTTGTCCCGCGAGTTGGCGATGCCGTTGGACGTGTTGGGCGTGTAGACGTCCATCTGCTCGAACTGCCGCACCACCGCGGTGCCGAAGTAGGTGATCGAGTTGCCGATGCGGGGCAGGATCGCGTCGTAGTGCGAGATCGGCTTCCCCCGGAACTGCAGGTCCGGCTCGTCGCCTGCGAGGTCGATACCGAAGCGCAAGGTGTTGAGCACCTTGACCTGGTGACCCCGGTCCAGCGCAGCGGTCCGAAGCCGCTGCGTACTGTACGAACCGAGAGCGCGGGAGAGAATGGCCAGCTTCATGTCGCTGACCTCGTTGTCGTTGACCGAGTGGACAACCGGGGCCTGAGAGGATCAATGAGTGACATCTCCACCATCAAACACCATTGCGGGCTGGCGGGAATGGGTGAGCCTGCCTTCCATCGGCGTGCCGTGGCTCAAAGCGAAACTCGACACCGGCGCCCGTACCTCAGCGATTCACGCCTTCGACCTGGAGGAGTTCGAGCGGGACGGCATCCCTTGGGTGCGGTACTCAGTGCACCCTTGGCAACGCTCCGGGGAGGACTCGGTAGTGGCCGAAAGTCCGATCCTGGACCGTCGCGGTGTTCGCAGTTCCTCGGGCCACACGGAGGACCGGCTGGTGGTGATGATGGAGCTCAGTCTTGTCGGGCACCGGGTCGACGCCGAGATGACGCTGAGCCGTCGCGACGAGATGGGTTTTCGGATGCTCGTGGGCCGCGAGGCCCTCCGCGGCGGCTTTCTCGTCGATCCCGGTCGCTCCTATGTGGGGGGACGACCTCCCCGCAGCAGCCGACGCAAGAACAGAGGTAAGTAGCACGTGGCTCGCGCATCCTTCGAGATCGGCAATGTCCGGATTCGCTCGGGAACCATCCGCTCGGTGGCGTTGCCCATCACCCGATTGGTCACCGGCGCCGAGGTGGACCTGCCGGTTCGCGTGGTCCATGGCCGTGAGGACGGTCCCACCGTCTGGATCGACGCCGCCATTCATGGCGACGAGGCCGTGGGCGTCGAGGTGGTGCGTCAGGTCATCGCCGACCTCGACCCCAAGACGTTCCGGGGCACCTTGATCGCGATCCCTATCGTGAACGTGCTCGGCTTCATGGCGGGCGACCGCTATCTCCCCGACCGTCGTGACCTGAACCGGTCGTTCCCGGGTTCGGCACGTGGATCGTTGGCCAGCCGGATCGCGCATCTGATGATGACTGAGGTGGTGGCCAAGTGTGAGGTCGGCATCGACCTGCACACCGGGTCGGATCGCCGCACGAACCTGCCGCAGATTCGCGCCGACCTTGAGGACCCACGCACCCGCTGGTTGGCCGAGGCCTTCGCAGCGCCGGTGATGCTGCACGCCCGCATCCGCGACGGTTCTCTGCGCCACGCCGCCCGCGAGCGCGGCGCCACCGTCCTGCTCTACGAAGCCGGCGAAGCCTGGCGCTTGGACGACTGGGCCATTGATGCCGGGGTGGCCGGCGTACGACGCGTGTTGGCTGCGTTGGAGATGACCGAGCCGTACGTCGAACCGACGCCACCTCCGCCCAGCGTCGACTGCTGGCGCAGCGGCTGGGTGCGGGCTCGAGGCACGGGGATCCTCGACATCGAGGTCAGTCTGGGGCAGTGGGTCGCCAAGGGCGAGAAGCTCGGTGGCCTTTTCGACTCCTTCGGGAAGCGGGTGCGACTCGTGCACGCCGACCGCGACGGCATCATCATCGGGCGCACCCAGGCGCCACTGGTCAACCGCGGCGACGCGGTCATCCACATCGCCGACCACGCCCGCGAGCCGGAGACCTCCGTGGAGGTCGTCGAAGAGAACGGCGCTCCCCCGGTGCTGGACGAGTCGCTTTAGAACCTCGGCTCAGCCAGCTTGCGTGCGCTTCACGGCGGTGTACACCGTGCTCGCCGATTCGCCGCCCGTGATGGGATTGGCGAAGGCGACCACGTGGGACTGCGCGTCGTCGAAAACCTCAGCGAGCGTCGCCTCGAAGCCCTTCTCGGGCGGGTCGTCGGACCAGAGCCCGAACACACCACCCGGAGTCATCATCGTCGCCAGGATCCGCAGCCCCTCGGCGGTGTAGAACGGCCCATGACTGGGATGCAGCAGGTTCTGCGGCGAGTGGTCGACGTCGAGCAGGACCGCGTCGTACGGCGTATCGGGCAGTTGCGCGGCCGCTGAGAGGGCGAAGAAATCTCCATGCACCAGCCGCACCCGCGGATCCGCGGCCAGGCCGACTGTCTCAGGGAGCAGGTCTCGTTCGTGCCAGTCGATCACGGCCGCAACCGCGTCGATCACCGTCAACTCGGTGACTCGCTCGTCCTGCAGCGCGGCCACGGCGGTGTAGCCGAGGCCGAGGCCCCCGACCAGCACCCGCAGATCAGTGCCCTTCGCTCGCGCCAGGCCGAGGTGCGACAACTCGCGTTCGACCACTGTGAAGAGGCTCGACATCAGGAACTCGTCGTCGATCTTGACCTCGTAGACGTCTCGATCCACGGTCCGGTCGTGCCGGCGCCGCAGACTGATCACGCCGATCGGAGTGTCCTGATAGTCGATCTCCTCGATACGCATGCGGTGACCGTACGCCGACCTGCGCCGGCTGAGGCTCACCGCTAGCGCTCGCTAACTCCCTCAAGCAACCATCAGAGTTGGTTGAGGGCCTCGATCAGGGCGTTCTCGACGACCTCAGTCAGGGCGGGGTGGATCCAGTACGGACCCTCGGCCACCTCGCGAGCGCTCTGGTCGAACCGCATCGCCTGGACGAGGGGCTGGATGAGCGTCGCTGCTTGGGGGCCGATGATGTGGGCGCCCAGGATCAGCCCCGAGTCGCGGTCCACCAGCACCTTGGCGAACGACGTCTCGTCGACCAGCGCCCATCCGTACGCCGTGCCGGCGTAGTCCCGTTTGCCGACCACAAAGTGATGCCCGCCCTCGCGGGCCTCCTCCTCGGTGATGCCGACGGAGGCGATCTGCGGATTGCTGAAGATCGCGGCAGGCACCGCTTTGTGGTCCATTTCTCGCTGGTCATCGGGGTGCCCGATGTTCCAGAACGCGGTGCTCGCCTCACGGTTAGCCACATGCTTGAGCTGGAAGGGGTTCACCAGATCGCCGATCGCCCACACCCCCTCCGCCGTGGTGCGGAGGTAGTTATCGACCACCACCACTCCTTGCTGGTGGCAGTCGACGCCGCCGGCGTCCACATCGAGCAGGTCGCTGTTCGGTTCGCGGCCGGTGGCCACCAACAGCACGTCGACGGTGAACTCCTCACCGGCGCTCTCGATCACGATGCCGTCGCCTCGGCGCTTCACCGAGGTGGGCACGGAACCGAGATGCAGGTCGACGCGCTGGCCGAACACCTCGGTGAAGCGGCGGGCGACCTCTTCATCCTGCCCGCGGAGGAGTTGCGGCGACCGGTTGAACAAGGTGACGTGCGAACCGAGCCCGGAGAACACGTGGCCCATCTCGGCCGCGATGTAGCCGCCACCGATGATGCCGAGCCGAGCCGGGAGTTCTTCAAGCCGCATCACGGAGTCGGAGGTGTAGAAACCGGTCTCCGTCAGACCCGGGATCGGTGGGACCGCGGGCCGCGATCCTGCCGCAAGAAGTACCTGGTCGGCGCTGATCGTGCGGCCATCCACGTCGAAGGTGCGATCACCGATGAACCGAGCCGTGCCCTGGATCAAGGTGACGTTCTCAGTTCCGGAGGCGCGGTACTCCTCGCCACTGGCGGAGATAGCGTCGATGCGCCCGAAGATGCGGTCGCGCATGGCGGGCCAGTCCGCTGCATCGAAGGTCGTCTCGATGCCGAGTTTGCTGCTGTTCTGCGCCTGCACCGCGACATCGGCGGGCAGCACGAACATCTTCGAAGGGATGCAACCCACGTTCAGGCAGGTGCCCCCAAAGGTGCCCCGCTCGACGATGGCGATCGACTTGTCGGAGAGGAATTCCGGGATCGAGTTTCCCGATCCGCTGCCGACGATGATCAGGTCGAAGTGCTCGTTGCTGGTGTGGGTCACACCCAGACAACTACCAGGCCACTGGATTCCTTCCCGCGGGGCACTGACAGGACCGGTCGATCAGCGTAGGTTCCGGGGCTATGACCCCTGAGACGAACTCCGCGAGCGCGGCGACCACCTTGGCGCTCGTCGCCCAAGCCCGGCAGCACTCCCTCGGCGACCTGCCGCGGCGTACGGCACAGCGGCTTCCCGACAAGCTCGCGATCATCGACGGGGACGCGCGCATCACGTTCGCTCAGTTCGATCGGTTGGTCGACCACGCCGCAGCGGCCATCGCAGCGGCGGGTCTGGAGAAGGGCGACAGACTGGCTCTGTTGAGCCACAACTGCTGGCAGTTCGGGGTACTGGACTTCGCGGCAGCCCGGGTCGGGGTGGTCCTGGTGCCCATCAACTACATGCTGGGCGCGGCTGAGGTGGCGTTCATCCTGCAGCACAGTGGCGCCATCGCCTTTGTGGTCGAGGACGGGCTGCTCGACGTGGGCCAGGAGGCGCTGGCCCAGGGGACGGACGTGACGACTCGGGCGTTAATCCGGCTCGCCGACACCGAGGTGCCTGACGGCTGGGTCGACGCTCAGGAGTGGTTCGATCGAGAGGCCACCCCGCCCGAGGTGCAGGTGGCAGACGACGATCCGATTCGGATGATGTTCACCTCTGGGACCGAGTCGCGCCCCAAGGGAGCGCTCCTTTCGAGCCGGGCTCTGATGTGGCAGTACGTCTCCTGCGTAGTGGATGCGTCCATGCACGTCGACGATGTGGAACTCCACTCGATGCCCCTTTTCCACACCGCCCAACTCGATGTCTTCTTCGGCGTCGACATGTATCTGGGCTGCACGAGCGTGCTCCTGCCCGGCCCCGACCCATCAGCGGTGCTGACGGCCATCGAGGAGCACCGCATCACCAAGTTCTTCGCTCCACCCACGGTGTGGATCGGACTGTTGCGGGCGCCGGAGTTCGAGAGCGCCGACTTGTCGTCGTTGCGCAAGGGCTACTACGGCGCCTCCGCGATGCCGGTCGAGATCCTCAGGGAGATGGCCGAGCGTCTGCCTGATGTGGATCTGTGGAACCTCTACGGCCAGACCGAGATGTCTCCGCTGGCCACGATGCTCGGCCCGGAGGAGCAACTCACCGCACCCGGGTCCGCGGGCCGCGCGGTGCTCAACGTCGAAACCCGCATCGTGGACGACTCCGACGTGACGTTGCCGCCAGGCGAGGTTGGCGAGATCGTGCACCGTTCCCCGCACGCGACCCTGGGGTACTACAACGATGAGGCCAAAACTGCCGAGGCGTTCCGCAACGGCTGGTTCCACTCGGGGGACCTGGGGTACGTCGATGAGGCCGGTCGCCTCTACGTCGTGGACCGCAAGAAGGACATGATCAAGACCGGTGGAGAGAACGTCGCCAGCCGCGAGGTCGAGGAGGCGATCTACACCATGCCGGGTGTCGCCGAGGTCGCCGTCTTCGCGGTTGCCCACCCGAGGTGGGTGGAGGCGGTGGTGGCGGTCGTCGTACCCAAGACTGGCGCTGAGGTGACCTCGGAGGCCGTGATCGAACACAGCCGATCCGTGCTGGCCGGATTCAAGACCCCGAAGTACGTCGTCGTGGCTGGGGCCCTACCCAAGAACCCGAGCGGCAAGATCCTCAAGCGGCAGTTGCGTGACGAGCACGCGGACCTGGGGCATGAGAGCAAATGAGCGGCTACGACATCCATCACCTCCACCGCTGCGTCGAGCTGGCGGCTGAGGCGCTCGAGGCCGGCGACGAACCGTTCGGATCGCTCCTGGTCGGAGGCGACGGATCGGTGCTGACCGAGGCTCGCAGCCGCGTCGGCTCAGGCGACGCTACTGCGCACCCCGAGTTTGAGATCGCCCGCTGGGCCGCACAGAACCTCACGCCTGAAGAGAGACGGGACGCCACCGTCTACACCACCGGCGAACACTGTCCGATGTGTGCCGCGGCGCACGGATGGGTGGGTCTGGGGCGGATCGTCTACGCCCACTCGGCCGAACAACTGGCGACCTGGCGTGCGGAGCAGGGCGTGCCTCCAGGAGCGGTCCGACCCCTGCCGATCGGCGAGGTCGTGCCCGGACTCGAGGTGATCGGGCCGGTACCGGAATTCGCCGACTGGCTTCACGAACTGCACCGCACCGCCTGGGGTCGCTAGACGCCCGGGGATCGGCCCAGTGTTGCGACGTCAGGCGGAGCCGCGGGCGGGGTAGTCCTTCTTCTGGACGTAGGTGAGTCCGGCGATGAGGTCGTCCAGGGCGGGGCGACCGAAGGGCATCGAGGCGACGCTGCTCCAGAAGAGTTTCCCTTCCTCGTCCAGGACGAACATCCCCGGTTCGGTGAAGCGGGCCGGCTCGTTGTCGCTGATCGCCTCGGAAATGAACAACCCCCATTCGCGGGCCGACTCCTCCGTCAGGCTGTGGGCCACGGACAGGTTCTCGATGTTCCAGGATTCGACGAGTTCGGCGCTGCGCTCGGCAGTCTCCATGCTGACCGCAACCACGCGCCCGATCCCTGCGTCGGCGAGGTCGGTCAGCCTGCGATCGAGCTCGCTGAGCTGCTTGCGGCAGACCGG
>RCMY010003291.1_pt1 | contig 14354 bp, 13 predicted proteins | sample 2041341 | NCBI WGS metagenome assembly RCMY01 (sample SAMN09708234, study PRJNA481090) | Marine sediment metagenome, whole genome shotgun sequencing project.
TTCAGGCTCATGTCGCCGATTTCATCCAGGAACAGCGCTCCTTGATGGGCCATTTCAAAGCGGCCGGGGCGGGTGGCTTCCGCGCCGGTAAAGGCGCCCTTTTCATGCCCGAACAGTTCGGATTCGATGAGCTCCTCAGGGATGGCCGCGCAGTTGACCGCCACCATGGGTTTGTCTTTGCGCTTGCTTAATTTGTGCAGGGTGCGCGCGGCCACTTCCTTGCCCGTGCCGTTTTCGCCGTGAATAAGCACCCACAGATCCGTGGGCGCCACTTTGGCGATTTGCTCCTTAAGCTCGACAATAGCCGGGGACTCGCCGCTGATTTCTGTAAACGACGGGGCCAGGCCGGACTTAAGCGCCATGTTTTCCCGGCGTAAGGAGACCACTTCCAGGGCGCGGTTGACCGCCAGCACCACCCGCTCCAGAGACAAGGGCTTTTCAATAAAGTCGTGCGCCCCTTCCCGGATGGCGGTTACCGCCGATTCAATGGTGCCGTGCCCGGAAATCATGATTACCGGCAGGGCGGGGTAAGCTTCCCGAATGTGCAGCAACGCTTCCAGGCCGTCCATGCCCGGCAGCCAGATATCCAGAAACACCACGTCGGGCACTTCCCGGCTTAAGATTTCAAGGCCTGCCTCCGCGCTGCCGGCCTCGCTGACCAGATGCCCTTCGTCCTCTTCCAGGATGCCGCGCAAAGACTGCCGGATGCCCGGCTCGTCATCAATGATTAAAATACGCGCTTGCGTGGTGCTCATGCTTATTATGTCTACAGCATTCAGCTTTGAGGTCAAGCATTGTGTGTAAAAAAGCACAGATATTGAAACAGCCTAAATTTAAAGTCGGTACAGGCGCGAGGTTGTGTTTTTTGAATGGACCTTGTCTTTATTTGCGTCTTGACCTATTGTACGCGGTGCTTAAAGCATGATGCTGGAGTGAATAAAACAAAGCGGCGGCATGAGGTTTGCGGGGCAAGGCTTATGCCGACGGCTCTTTTATAAAGTTATACTATCTTTGGAGAAGAAGATGGCAATTCAAATCAAATCCGGCCGCAAGCCGGTGGTGGCGGTGGTGGGCGCAACGGGCGCCGTGGGCCGTGAAATGCTCGAAACCCTTGAAAAGCGGGAATTTCCCGCGGCGGAAATTATTGCGCTGGCTTCTTCGCGCTCGGTGGGCATAAAGCTGCCCTTTGCCGACGGCGAACTGACCGTGCGCGAACTTAAGGAAGATTCATTCAAGGGCGTGGATTTGGCGCTCTTTTCCGCCGGGGGCGGCACTTCGGAAAAATTCGCGCCTTTTGCCGTCTCGCACGGCTGCACCGTGGTGGACAACTCCTCAGCCTGGCGTATGGACGAGCGCTGCCCCCTGGTGGTGCCCGAAGTTAACGCCGACGCTTTGCGCGACCACAACGGCATCATTGCCAACCCCAACTGCTCGACCATCCAGATGGTGGTGGCGTTAAAGCCTCTGCACGACGCGGCCGGCATCACCCGCGTGGTGGTGTCCACTTATCAGGCCGTGTCCGGCACAGGTCAGAAGGCCATTGTCGAATTGGAAAGCCAGGTGCGCCAGATGATGAATATGAAGGACCCGGAAATTCAGGTATACCCTTACCAGATCGCCTTTAACTGCCTGCCGCACATTGATGCCTTTTTGCCCAACGGCTACACCAAAGAAGAAATGAAGATGACCAACGAGACCGTGAAGATCATGGGCGATCCCGGCATCAAGGTCACGGCCACCACGGTGCGGGTGCCGGTGTTTTACGGGCACAGCGAGTCCATCAACATTGAGACCAAAAAGAAGCTGAGCGCCAACGAGGCCAGGGCAATTTTAAGCCGGGCGCCCGGCGTGGCCGTGTATGACAACCCCGGCGAAAAGCTTTACCCCATGCCCATTATCGCTTCCGGTGAAGATGAAGTTTTTGTGGGCCGCATCCGCGAAGACGAAAGCATTGCCAACGGTCTGAATTTTTGGTGCGTGGCCGACAATATCCGCAAAGGCGCGGCCCTCAACGCCGTTCAGATCGCGGAAGCGCTGCTGGAGCGCGATTGGCTGAAAGTGCGCGATCCCAAGTTCTTTCTGGCGTAACACGAAAAACGCATGACCATTTCTGTATTAACTTCCGACGAATATGCGCAGCGCCTCCTTTCCGCCAAACGCTGCGGCGAGGGGGCGCTGTACGCCTTTTATGAGCACCGCTTGCGGGCGGTTACCCGCGATCCCAAGCAGATGCTCATTCCTGTGGATGACCACCTGGTCCATCGCGGGGACGGCGTGTTTGAAAGCTTGAAAGCCGAGCACGGCCGCATTTATCTTTTGGACGCGCACCTTGAGCGTTTGGCCAAATCAGCGCAAGGCCTCGACCTTGAGCTGCCTTGTGCCCTTGCCGAACTGCGCGAGGCCGTGACGGCCGTGGCCGGAGCCGCGGGCAGGCCTGCGCAAAACTTGCGCATCATCGCCGGGCGCGGCCCGGGCGGTCTTGGGCTTGATCCGTCGGAATCGCCGCAAAGCAGCTTATATATCATTGCCTACCGGTTTACCCCCAAGCCGGAGGAGTATTACGCGCAAGGCCTCACCGCCTGCCGCAGCGCGGTGCCGGCCAAGTCGGGCGTTGATGCGCAGATTAAAAGCACCAACTACATAACCAATATGCTTATGGTGCGTGAAGCCAAAGAGCGCGGCGTGGACTTGTCCGTGGCTTTCGACAGCGCGGGCGGCCTGGCTGAAGCGGCCATCGCCAACGTCTGTATTGTGGATGCACAGGGAACCTTGGCTGTTCCCGAATTTACCCACGCCCTGAAAGGCACCACAATTTTGCGGGCTATGGAGCTCATGGGCCGCGAGATGCCCGTAGCTCTGCGCAAAGTTACCGAAGAAGAAATTTTTGCGGCCAGAGAAATGCTGGTGCTGGGCACCACCTTTGATTGCACTGCCATAGTTAATTATGAAGGCAGGGCTATAGGTTCCGGACGCCCGGGGCCGGTGGCCGGCCGCATTCTGGCCTTGCTCAGGGGAGACCTCTTGAGCAATGGAACCCCTTTTCCTTTGCCCGTCGGGGCATAGCAACTTTCGGGAATTTACCGGTTCATGCAGGCATTGCATATTTTTCTCGACAGCAGCGCCGATGTGGAGCGCGCAGTAACTTTGTGCCTGTCCGGCGCTAAAACGGGTCGATTTGAGCCTGTAGCGGCCTGCCCGGCCGATTCGCCTCTGGCGCGCCGATTTGCTGAAAACGGAGTGCCCGTAGTGCCGCTGTCCGGAACCAGAACCTGGTATCCCGGCGTCTGGCGGCGCCTCATTCAGGCCCGACAGAGCAGCAGTTTTGCAGTGGTGCATACCCACGACGCTTTGAGCGCCTGTCTGGGCGCAAAATGTCGCAAGGCCTGGCCTGAGGTGCGCTGGGCGCAGACCTGGTGGACGCGACCGCCCGCGTTTAGGCGGTCAAAAGAGCTTGCCAAATTCAGCCTTGCGGATATGCTGATTGCCCTTAACCAGGAAGCGGTCAGACACTTGACCTCGGTCGGCTTTGCGCCCGACCGTTTGCAAGTCGTGCCCTGGGGGGTGGACTCGAGCGTTTATCCGCAGTGCCCTGAAACCGATGATTCGCGCCTCAGGGTTGCGGCTGTCGGTCCGCTTGTTCCGGACAGCGGCCATGAGGTTTTGCTGGACGCGCTGGCTTTGTTTAATGCCGCCGACCCGGATTTTGCCTGGGAGTTACGCTTGGTCGGGGAAGGCCCGTTATTTGACGGCATTCTACGCCGGGCCGGAGCAGCGGGCATTGCGGAGCGTATGGCCCTTCTGGGCCCGCAACGGGCCTGCGATATTTTGCCGCAGTGTGATATTCTGGTCGCGCCCGATCTGCGGGAAGAGCACGGCTGCGAAGCCGTTAAGCAGGCCTGGGCCGCCGGCCTGCCTGTGGTTTGCTCCGATTTGCCCGTGCATGCGGAAATGGTGCAGGACGGCGTAAACGGCCTGATTGTGCCGAGGAATGATGCAAAAGCCCTGGCTGACCGGCTGGGCGAGCTTAAGGATGATCCCGGACTGCGGAGCCGCATAGCGCAGGGAGGCCGTGAAAGTCTTGAGAATTATACTTTGGGCCGGATGGTTGAAACCTACGCCCGCTTGTATGCGGGGCTTGCTTCCGGGGCGGGTACTGGACAGTCAGACCAAGAAGCCTGATTTTAAGAGAAGAAATTTTTATTTATAAACCCGAAACGTGAAAGACGCGCCGGATTTAAGGCGGATAATATATGGATTTTGAACTTGCCGCAAAACTTAACAGAGTGTTGATCAGCGTGGTGCCCCTGCTGCTCGGCATCATTTGCCATGAAGTGGCCCACGGCTATGTGGCCTACCGCTGCGGCGATCCCACAGCCAAGGTCATGGGGCGCCTGACTCTTAACCCCAAAGTGCATATCGACCCCATGGGCACCATGATGTTTGTGGTCACGGCCATGTTTTTCCCCTTCGCCCTGGGCTGGGCCAAGCCCGTGCCCGTGGACACGCGCCGGCTGCGCAATCCCCGGCGGGATATGGCCCTCGTGGCCGCGGCCGGACCGGTGACCAACTTTATTCTCGCCGTTTTGTTCATGGCCGGTTTTTTGCTCACAGCCACATTTTTTCGCAGTTACGAAGGAACCACGGTATACACCTTTTTCTACGACATGCTCCAGACCGGGGTCTTCATCAATTTAGTGCTGGCTTTCTTCAATCTGCTGCCCATCCCGCCTATGGACGGCAGCCGCCTGGTGTCCATGGCCCTGCCCTATGAGGCTGCCAGAACCTATAACCAGCTGGAACGCTACGGCATGATCATTATTTTGATCTTTCTGGCCACAGGCCTGTTCGGCAGAATCATCCTGCCCCTGGTCTACGGCGCTTACGGCGGGATGCTCTGGGTTTATTTACAGATAATTCAGCTGCTTACGTAGATAGTTTAAATTACAAAGCCAATACTTTCAGGAGAGAATCATGTCTTTACCTCTGCGTACGGTTTCCGGGATGCGCCCCACCGGCCCCCTTCACCTGGGGCATTATTTCGGGGCGCTGAAAAACTGGGTGGCCCTGCAGGAAGAAATGCCCTGCTTTTATTTTGTGGCCGACTGGCACGCCCTGACCAGCGACTATGCCGATACCTCCCGTGTGGAGGAGTTTTCTCTGGAGATGGTTAAAGATTGGATGGTGTCCGGGCTTGACCCCAGACGCAGCGTGCTTTTTCAGCAGTCTCTGGTCAAAGAACATGCGGAGCTGACCCTCATTTTGGGCATGATTACCCCCGTGTCCTGGCTGGAACGCAACCCCACCTATAAAGAGCAGCGTCAGGAAATCACCCACAAGGACCTCGGCAACGTCGGCTTTTTGGGCTACCCGGTGCTGCAGGCCGCGGACATCCTTTTGTACAAGCCCAAATGGGTGCCCGTGGGCGAAGACCAACTGCCGCACCTGGAGCTCACCCGTGAAATCTGCCGCAGATTCAACAATTTCTATGGCGATCTCTTCCCGGAGCCCGAAGCGAGACTGACCCCGGCCGCCCGCTGCCCCGGCCTTGACGGCCGCAAAATGTCCAAGAGCTACAATAACGCCATTTACCTCAAAGACAGCATGGACGAAATCACGCCTAAAATCAAAGGCATGTTTACAGATAAAAACCGCCTGCGCCGCACCGATCCCGGCGATCCCAAAGTCTGCAACCTCTACCCCTATCACGAGTTGCTCACCGATGAGCAGACCCGCGCCGAGATTTGCGAAGGCTGCGTGAACGCCACCTGGGGTTGTGTGGACTGCAAAAAAGTGCTGCTCGCCAACCTGGAAAAGTTTTTAACCCCCCTGCACGAAAAACGCAGCGAACTGGAGCAGGACCCCGGCTACATCGGCGATGTGCTGCGCGACGGCACTAACAAAGCCCGGGAAGAAGCGCAAAAAACCATGGCCGAAGCCAACGAGCGCATTTGTTTTAATTTTAAATTCGCGAAGTGACGAGACCTTCCTCCCCTCCTGAACCCGAATTGGGGGGCAGGGGGGCAAGTATTTTAACTGTGCCTATACCCATATAAATAGGGCGCCAAGACTCTGAACTATGGAGAAAATAAACCTCACCCACCCGGCCGTTATGAAAGCTCCGGAACTTGCCCGTCGTCTGGCCGCGCTTCGGTCCGAGGGCAAGCGTGTGGTCTTTACCAACGGCTGCTTTGACGTGTTGCATCCCGGCCATGTGGACTTGCTCAAACGGGCCAAGGCCGAGGGCGATGTGCTGGTGGTGGGGCTTAATTCCGATGCGTCAGTCCGGCGTCAGAACAAAGGCCCGGAGCGGCCCGTAAACAGCGAAGCGGTGCGGGCCTTTATGCTCGCCCACCTTGCCGCCGTTGATTATGTGGTCATTTTTTCCGAGGATACGCCCTTTGAGCTTATTCGCGCCCTTGAACCCGATGTGCTGGTCAAAGGCGGCGATTGGACCCCGGACAAGATTGTGGGTGCGGACCTCGTGCTGGCGCGCGGCGGCCAGGTGCTCTCCCTGCCCCTGCTCGGCGATTTTTCCACCACGGCCTGGTTGGAGAAAAATAAGAAATAGAGCGCCTTTGGATAGATTTGGAGCTTAAGCGTCAGGCTCTTATATTTCAAGGCCTGTGTCCAAGCTGACCAGGGGTCAGGAGGGAAGAGGGCCCGGGAGAGGGGAACCTTAAGGAACTCAGCTCCTTAAGGTTCCCCTCTCCCGGCATGGTCACTCCAAACAGAATTCCAGGGTGAAGTTTCCGGATTCGGTGCTGAAAGGAATGGCGATGATCGGGCTGCTGGATACGTGCGCAAGCGTGTGGTTGTCGCCTAAAATAATGGAGGGCGTTGAGCCTTGCAGGATAATGCCCATCTCGGCAAGCCCGGCGCGGGCCTGGCCGGAAACCATATTGGTGATTTCGCCTACAGCGTCGGAAGTGTCCTGAATGATGTCGCTGATGTCGTCGCCCAGCATGGCTTTGACCAGATGCACCGCGCAGGAGCGGCTGAAGGTCAGGGAAATGGTGCCGCGGTGCGCGCCGGTAATGCCCACAATGGCGGAAATATCGCCGGAAGCTCTGAGATTTTTTTTAACATAAGGCTTGCCGGCCGTGGGGGTTACCCCGGCCATGGTGGATAAAACCATGGTTACTGCGGTGATGAAGGGTTTGGCTATTTCAACGCCTGCGCTCATATGCATACTCTCCGCACTTTTTAGTGCAGCAAAGATAGATTTGTTAACACAGAAACAGGTACAGGAAAAGAAATTTTATAGTAAAGGGACTGCGCGAGTTTGAAGCAGCCGGGCATTCCGTGTCTGCCCCGCTATGTTCGCTTGCCTTGCGCTTGGGCGGGACGTATTAATAAACGACTTAGGCGTGTGAGGTAAAGATGCTGCAAGTCTTGTTTGATGTAGGCAATACCCAGATAAAAATGGGACTGGCCGAGGCCGGACGCCTTACAGCGGTGTATTGCCTGCCCAGTGATATCAAAACCACGGCGGATCTTTTGGGTGTGCAGTTATTGCGTTTTTTAGAGCATGCCCCGGCAAGCGGCGGCAAGGGCCTATCCGACGCCCTGGCCTGCTCGGTGGTGCCGGGCTTGAATTCTTTGCTGGCTGAGGCCTGCGCGCGCTATCTGCAAATCGGGTTGCGCTTTGCCCCTGAACATGTGCCTATTCCTATGGAAAATCGCTATGCCCGGCCCGCTGAAGTGGGGGCTGATCGGCTGGTGGGCGCATTTGCGGCCAGGCGGCTTTACCCTGATGCGCCGGGGCTTATTTGCGTGGATTACGGCACGGCTACCACTTTCGATTGCGTGCTGGACAATGTTTATTTGGGCGGAGTCATCTGCCCGGGAGTCAATTCCTCGGCTCAGGCCCTGGCTTTGCGTACGGCCAAACTGCCGCTGATCAGTTTAGAAGTGCTTGAGGCCGAGCCGAGTTTTGGGCAGGATACGGCCACCAGCCTGAATCATGGTTTTGTGTTCGGCTTTGCAGCTATGACTGAAGGTATGCTCGCCAGGTTGAAAGACAAGTTTAAAACCGAGGTGAAGGTTATTGCCACGGGCGGCTTTGCGCAAAGCCTGTCCCGGGTGGTCGACTGTTTCGATGACGTGCGGCCTGATCTGCTTATGGAAGGGCTTATGGCTCTGCATGAACAGCAAATCCGGTGATAGCCGGGGCGGCGTCCGGTTGTCGGGATGCTTGGCCCGGCGGTTTTTGCGTACCATTGAAATTTATGTTACTTTACATTTTTAGAGCCGTATCGGGACTGCAAAGGCAACACCAAAGAGCATGGCGTTCAGCGGTTAACGGCGGCAAAGCACTGTAAGTCCACAGCCAAGGAGAAAATAATGAGCAGCACAATAGCATCGGTTTGGGCTAGAGAAATTTTGGACTCGCGCGGCAACCCCACCGTGGAGGTGGAGGTCAGCCTGGAGTCCGGACATATCGGCCGTGCGGCCGTGCCTTCAGGCGCGTCCACCGGTAGCCGCGAAGCCCTGGAATTGCGCGATGGCGATGAAAAACGCTATGGCGGCAAAGGTGTGGAAAAGGCTGTGGAAAACGTGCGCGGAGAAATCTCTGACGCTCTTTTGGGCCTGGATGCTCTGCGCCAAGTGCATATCGACAATACTCTGCTCGACTTGGATGACACGGATAACAAGTCCCGCCTGGGCGCCAACGCCATGCTCGGGGCGAGCATGGCCGTATCCCGCGCCGCGGCCGAGTTTTTGGGCTTGCCCCTGTATCAGTACTTGGGCGGGGTCAACGCCAAGCTGCTGCCCGTGCCCATGATGAACATCATCAACGGCGGAGCGCATGCCCCCAACAACCTGGATATTCAGGAATTCATGATCATGCCCCTCGCCGCCCTGTCTTTCCGCGACGCGTTGCGGATGGGCGCCGAAGTGTTTCACACTCTCAAAACCCTGCTGGCCGCCGACGGGCACGCCACCAGCGTGGGCGACGAAGGCGGCTTTGCGCCGAACCTGAAAAGCCACGATGAGGCATTTTCATATATTATGCGGGCCATTGAGGAGGCCGGCTATAATCCCGGCACGGAAATAGCCCTGGCCATCGACGCCGCGGCCACGGAATTTTACAAGGACGGCAAATATGTGCTCTCCGGCGAAGGCAAAACCTTAAGCGCTTCAGATATGATCGATTACCTGGGCGGCTTTGTGGACAAATACCCCCTGGTGTCCATTGAAGACGGCCTCAGCGAAAGCGATTGGGAAGGCTGGCGCGAGCTTACCGGCAAACTCGGCGAAAAAATTCAGTTGGTCGGCGACGACATCTTTGTCACCAACCCGGACATCCTTGCCCAGGGCATTGACGAAGGCATCGCCAATTCCATTCTCATCAAGCTCAACCAGATCGGCACCCTGACCGAAACCCTGGATACCGTGGAAATGGCCAAACAGGCCGGCTACACCACGGTTATTTCACACCGCTCCGGCGAAACTGAAGACAGCTTCATTTCCGACCTGGCGGTCGGCCTTAACGCCGGGCAGATCAAGACCGGCTCCCTGTGCCGCAGCGACCGCCTGGCCAAATATAACCAGCTTCTGCGCATCGAAGAAGACCTTGAAGAAGACAGCTTCTACTTCGGCCCGGTGCTGGCCGCCCACTTCGGCTACGACGTGGGTGAAGAGTAACGATATTGCGGAGCAGGGAGACCAAAAGGATTTGTAACCCTTCAGGTTTCCCTGCTCCGAATCTATCCTCTGCCTTAACCCTTATTGGGGGCTGGAACTGCTTAGCTGGAGCGACTCTGCGGCAGGGCTGGAATGCGGAGCTTGTTTGGTCTGGCGCAACGCAACTTGTCAGCCCCCGCTTTTGCGGGGGCAGGCTCTGGGCGGCGCAAAAAGGTCCATTTTTAAAAACGTGGGCGCATCCTGTGAAAGAACTTCGCTATAAAGCCGACAGCGTTGAGAGCAAACCAGCTCATTACTTGCCCATATATCAGCGGTATTTTGCGGAAATAGACGCTCCCGAGCCGATCATCCTGGAAATGGGAGTGCACCGGGGCGATTCTTTGGAAATGCTGGCGGATTATTTTCCCGGCGCCCTGGTGCTGGGCGTGGACGCCGCACCGCCTGAGCGCGCCTGGTCCACGTCGCGCATCAAAGCATACCAGGGCTTGCAGGATGATCCACAGCTGTATGCCCGTATCATGGCTGAAAATGCCATAGACTCTTTTGACTTGATCATCGACGACTGCGCCCACATCGGCAGCACGGCGGCGGCCGGTTTTCAAATGCTGTTTCCCAGGCTCAAGGCGGGCGGGTTTTATATCATCGAAGACTGGGGGGTGGGCTACTGGCCGAAATGGCCGGAAGGGGCGCTGTTTGACGCCGGGTTGCACTTCAGGCATGAAGGCGGGGTCTTCCCCAGCCACTGGAACGGTCTGCCCGGATTTCTCAAGCAACTCATGGATGAAGTGGCCATGCCCGATATCACCTCCCGGCGGGGAACGGGCCAAAACAGTCCAAGTTTGCTCGAGTTTATGCACATCTATCAAGGGATCGCCATTTTAAAAAAAGCGGTCTGACGCCTTGCCCTATTTTCCGGCTGTGCTATTAAGTGGAAATTATTAACCCTTTAACCGGAGAATACGATCCCATGAAAAAGTTAATTGCCTGTTTGGCCGCTATTGTGTTGGCGTGTGGAGTTCTGGCTGGTTGCGGCAGCTCGGTGACGCAGGAAGACGTGGCCAAGAAGGCTGAAGTCGTGCAGGCTAAGATTATTGAATTGGGGCAGAAGGACCCTGAAAAGCTGCTCAAGGTTACTCAGGAAATGCAGACCAAGCTGCCTGACCTGCAGAAGGCCAACAACCTGGAAGCTCTGGATAAATTCTATGATGAAATGCTGGAGCAGATGAAATAATTTTTGCTCAAGCAATAAGCGTTTACGAAAAACGGCGGCCGCTTTGAAAGCGGCCGCCGTTTTTCCATGGCGTTTTTTGGTTAAGATATACGCAGTCCCACATCTTCCAGCACTTTGGCGAAATCTTCAACCGTATCCTCGTAAAAGAAAATGCCGTTAAGCGCCCGGCGGCCGAAGGAAGGGAAGTCAGGGTATAAAGTCAGCAACTCCCGTAGCGATTCTTCGGCCTCGGAAGGCATGTTCAACTGCGCATATGTGGCGGTGGCGAACAGCGGTCCGTAGAAAAAATTATTGTTGCGCGAGCGCATGCGCATGGTGGTGTAGAGTGCTTGCTCGTAATTGCCTAAGGTGTAATTGAGGATGAAAATAGGCACATAGTGCCACCACGGCATAAATTCGCCCTGGGAGGCGATTTTTACGGCGAGCTCTTTGCCTTTATCCAAATCGCCTGAGGTGATCATCAGGGCGGCCGCGGCGGAAAGGACATTGTTGTAGTTGGCTTTCAGTGAAATGACCCGCTGCAGGGATTGCTGCAAGCGCTTGTGATCGTGCTGCAAAAAGTAATACAAAGCCTGGGTCCAGCAGGCGATGGGGTAATCCGGATTTTTAGCTAGGGCTTTTTCAGTCAGGGCAAAGGCTTTGTCCAGGGCATCGGGGGTATGGTCGCCGCCGTGCCGGTACTCTGAAGCATAGATGTCGGCCAGCATGGCCGCGGTTTGCGGATAAATGTTTTTATCATCGACCACACTTTCCAAGGCGTTGCGGGCCCGACACAGGAGTTCGGGGTTCAGTGAGGATTCCCACGCGCTGAACCGCAAAATGGCGTCATAGGTTTCAGCCGTGGCCGCCGGCAGCGGCGTCGGCGTTTTTTGGAAGAAATTGGAGGTCAGGTGCAGATAGTCGGCTAGATGGCTGAGCACCTGCCAGGTGATTTTATCCTGCAGCTTAAAGACATCTTCTTCGCTGTAAGCGTAAGTAAAGCGCTGGGCGCACAGCAACATGCCTGTGGAGGTGTCGGTCAATTCCACAACCAAACGCAGACTTTGGCCCTGCACTTGAACGCTGCCGCTGATTACAAATCCGGCTTTGGTTTGCCTTGCCAGGTCCTGAATGCTGTAGCCGTTGTCGATCATTTGGCGCACGTAATACTGCCCGGCTACCGATATGCCCGGAAACTCGGCCAGAGCGGCGGTTATATCCGCGGCCAGACCAATGCCCAGGCGGGCCATATCCCGTTCCGGGCTGATATCTTCAAAAGGGGCCACCAGTACGGAAGTATTGGCGGCCACGCTGGCCGCGTATTGGAAGAGCTCAGTGTTTTTGCCGGTTAAAGTCAGGCATTCCGGGCTGCCGGCCGGAATGAATTCGGGAATGTAGCTGCCTTTGGGAATGTTGATCATAATTTCGCCGGCGGGGAAGCTGGTGTAATAACTTTGCAGCTTGCTGCGCAGGCGGCGCATTTCCACGCGCACTACCGGGTCCGACTGTGAATTGAAATCCTCATCGCGGGCGAGGATTTCGACGCCGATGGTATAGGCTTTGATTTGATTTTGCTGGCCGCTTAAAGTTTTATTCACCAAGAAGCGCAACAGTTGCTGCATGCGCGGGGCGGCAGTGAATACAGGGCTGGAGCAGATAGCGTCCAGTTCCTTCGTGATGGTTTCCGGGATTATATCTTTTTGCGGCATATTAGGAAAATAAGGTTTATATTGAGCCCTGCCTTTCAACATAGGCAAGCGACAAAAAGAGGCGAATTTTATTTAGTATCATGCAATTTAAGAGGAATGGCAAGCGTCAGGATAATGCTCTGGAGTGAGGCTTGCCCGATTTCAGTGCTTAAAAGCCGTGCCGTCTGTCCAGACGATCTCCTCCAGAAAAGAAATTTTACTGTTTACCTTGTAACGCAGGGCGGACTTGATGTCTGAATTTTTTCTCGCGTAAGCTTCGCGTTGCGCCGTGCCATTGGCCAGGTTGACGAAAAAATTTTTAAGATCCTGCAAATAGGCGCGGGGCATGGCGGGCACGCCGGCGTCCGGCGAGCTGTGTTCGTGTGCGCCAAGCAAAAGAGTATCTTCATTTGTCAGGGCGAGAATTTTTTCAGTGGCCGCGGCATAGGCGGCGGTATCTGAACTATACAGATTTTTGGGATACAGATAATCGCCGGTGAACAGCACATTGTCGGTTTGATCGTAAATAACGACTCCATCCGGGGAGTGACCGGGGGCATGGACCACTTTTAAGCTCACGCCGCCGAGGTCAATGACGCTCTCAAGAGGGACAAGCCGGGCGGGGGTGACCACGGTCGGACCGAGTTGTTCGAAATAGCCGAAGGTATATGCCGCCGGAATATGGTAAGCTCCACCGGCTTGCTTGAACCCGGCCAGAGTGGAGGTGTCGGGCAGCCAGACATCATCAAAGCGGGCCAGGCCGCCGAGGTGATCAAAATGCAGATGGGTGGGCAGCACGGCAACCGGCTTGGCAGTGAGCGCGTTTACCACCGCAGCGATGTCGTGCTTGGCGGTGGCCCCGGCATCAATCAGCAGAGCTTTGCGCTCGCCGACAACGAGGTAGGAAAAATTGCCCTGATAATAGCGCGGCTCGCTTATGGCCAGGATATTGTCTCTGATTTTGTAAACCACAAACCAGTCGTCGCCGAGCGATGCGAGTCGCTCATATGGCGCATTGCATCCGCAGAGATTTTTATCGCTGCCGGGTGATTGCGGTAGGACATGTATACTCTTCAATACAGGCTCCAAGTGTGAAGAGTATTTAACCCCAGCGCGGCTTCAGGTCAATCGGCATAGCCGCAAAAAAGCGGCGCGAAGGGAATTGCCGTTCGCACCGCTTTTGACTGTCTGCCCGGGAGGTTGTTCGGGCAGGGGCGGGAGGCGGAAGTTTATTTTTTATAAAACGGGTTGCTCCAGATGGTCAGCACGCCGTAATTCAGGCTTTCCGGGTCAGCCCGGGAGCCGGACATGTATTCGGGCATGGGCTTGAGAAAACGCATGCCGCATCTGGAGTAAAAACGTATTTCCTTGTCCAGAAATTCGCCGTCCGCACGCTTGAGTAAAATATATTGTTCAATGGGAATTTCGCTATACTTGTGGTAGTCGGGGATGCGGCAACCGAGCACGAATTGTTTGCAGTTCAGCTGCACGGCCAACTCCTGCGCTTTATAAACCAACTGCGCGCCAATGCCTCCGCCTCTGTATTTGGGCGAAACACCGAGGGAAAGGCCATAGAGAGTATGTCCGTTCGGAATATGGTTGCCGGCGCGGCCTTCATCCGAGATCTCCAGCCAGGTGGGCAGCGAAGGTTGTTTCAGGTCGTAGTTAAGCCGGCTGAAAATAAAAGTGCCCGCGCCCCGCCCGTCCACAAATGCGGTCAGGAAAATAGCGCCGTTCTTGATCAGCTCTTTATTGGACAATTGCTCATCCGAGAAATTTAAAGAGCCCCAGGCTTCATTCCTGGCTAT
>RCMY010003292.1_pt1 | contig 14352 bp, 13 predicted proteins | sample 2041341 | NCBI WGS metagenome assembly RCMY01 (sample SAMN09708234, study PRJNA481090) | Marine sediment metagenome, whole genome shotgun sequencing project.
CTCGACAACACTGGTCGCCTTCGTCCCGTACGGCTCGACAACACTGGTCGCCTTCGTCCCGTACGGCTCGATACGAACATGTCCGGAGACTCTGCCGACCAAACCCTGCGGGTCACGCCTGATGTCGCGGACCACGATCGACAGGGGCCTCGAAATGCTGATGTCGGGTACCGGACGAGCAATGATGCTCGCACGGTCCGCACCCATCTGACGTACGGAACCAGCCACAGTTGTTGTTGTCGACCGGCGAGCGTCAAAGCTTGAGCGGGGCGTCGTTGGGTTGCGATGACCGCGAGCCTCAGCCGAGCTCGCCTCCCAGCGACCCGACTCGAAGCTCACCGTCAGGAGTCTGTCCTCCTCGGTCCAAGAACGATCGCATCCGTTTTTGGGCGGCGGTGGTTCGCAGCGTTTCCTGGAACAGGAACGCTTCGTTGATCAATCCGGGCGTCGGATCAGCGCTTGCCGCCAACACCGACGCCTTCGCCCGACGCACTGCCTCGGGCGGGAATCCGGCGAGTCGTCCGGCGAAACGATCGACCCAGCCTCGCAACTCATCTTGGGGGAGCATCCGATTCAGCCAGCCCCACTCCCGGAGGGTGGAGGCGTCGATGTCGTCGCCGCCCAACACGATCTCCATCGCTCGACCTCGCCCAACCAGAGCGGGCAGCCGCTGCGTGCCGGAGCCGCCGGGAAGAATTCCGAGCGGCACCTCCATCTGGCAGAGGGTTGCGCGCTGCGAACCGAAGCGCATGTCGCACGACGCCGCCAGTTCACCGCCACCGCCACCGACTCTCCCGTCGATCTCGCAGAGTGTCGGTTTCGGCATCGACCGGAGCTGCTCCGCCATCAGATGAAACCCGCTCAGCGACTCGACGCGCTCGGCAGGCTGATCAGTGGGGAACGTCAAGATGAGTTCGACATCGAAGTGCGCCATGAAGAAGTCGGGATTGGCGCTGCGCAGTACCAACACTCGGACGTCGTCGTCGTTCGCGGCCCAGTCGATGGCGTCACGCAGCGAGCGGAAGAGATCGCGGTCGATCAGATTGATCGGGCCGTTGTCGAGCAGAATTTCTCCGATCCCGCCGTCGAGTTCGATGGACAGACCCACGAGTTCGTTCTCTGGTTTTGGCATCGCGTCAGTCTGTGTCGTCAGACGCTGCCCGTCGAGTCCATCGGTCGGGTCGTTCGCCCGGCTTGAGCGTGGCCGCCTGCTCCGGCGACAGAGGTGATCCAACCTCAGCATCAACTCCGTTGACAGCTGCGTCGCCATCCGGCCGAGGCCCGGTATCGACGACCCGTCCTCCCGTGAGTCGAACGCTTGCCGTCGAACGCTCGATCAGTTCCTCGTCGTGGGTGCTCGAGATCACCGAGATGCCCTCCTCGACGAGCGTGGACAGCGCATTGACAAAGGCTGACTTGGCCTCGGCATCGAGACCGGTCGTCGGCTCGTCGGCAAGGAGGACCGTGACGGGGCGGGCAGTGGCAACCAGCAGGCTTGCCTTCTGCCGTTGACCCTTGCTCATGGCCCGAGGAAAGCGCTCGAGCAGGTCGAACGCGTCGAGCGTCTCGATGAGCTGGGTGGAACCGTGATCGGGTTCGGACCGACCGTGCAGGCGGGCGACGTACACCATCTGGTCCCAGAGCGTCAGGTCGTCGAACAGAGCGGGCTGGTCGGGAACGAAACTCACCAGCTTGCGCGCTTCGATCGTTCCGGCCCGTGCTCCGTTGATGTGTACGGTGCCACCGGTCGGTTTGATGAGACCGGCGGCAATCAGCAACAGCGTGGACTTCCCGGCCCCATTGTGACCGACCAGTGCGGTGGTCCCGGCCTCGATCGTCAGGTGATCGATATCGAGTGCCATCGACTTGCCATACAGCTGTTGCAGCTTTTCGATCACGATCATGCGCGCTTCTCCAGCGGGTAGGTGGCGACAACAGCGGCACCGATCACGATCAGCATGATCAGCGTCTCCCAGGGTGCGTCGATCTCATCTGGGTGGAGCCAACCGTGCGACACCACGATGGTGAGCGCCAACACCATCACCGGACCAAGCAACGCCCGCGCCCACAGCGCGGGTCCCAGACCGCCCGGTCCGAGAAGGTTCGCCATCTGCGCCAGATCAGGGGACCCGAGACGACCTTGCGCCGAAGCGGCCAACGTGCCGAAGACGAAGAGTCCGAGAACACCCAGACCGATCGGCGGGTCGATGGCGACCTTCCAGCCGACCGCGATGAGCCCGAGCACTGTGGCGAGCACGACCGCGGTCGACGTCTGGCGCCGCAGAATGCTCGTGGAGGGTCGGGGGTAGTGCACCAGGAAGACGACCTGACCGGTGGTCGATGCGACCGGCGATGACAGCTCGATCCCCACGATGAACCCAATGCCCGCGATGGCCAACGCAATCACACCATCGGCGGGATCGGTGAAGATGAGCAGGAGCGCCACTCCGGCTGCTGCGACGCTGAACTGCCCGAGCCGGGCCAGCCAGCCGTGTTCGACCGAAGCAAGATAGCGCCAGAGCTGCAACGGCATCCAAGGGCGAGCGATGTTGGCCTTCGGTCGTCCTTCGGTCTGGTCGATGGCACGACGCAGGCTCACCAACACCTGCTGGAAATCGAAACTCAGCATGGCGGATCGCATGTCTTCGAGTGCCGATGCCCGACGCCAGAGATGGTCGACCGGAACGGCATCGAGCACCAACACTGCGGTCAGCAGCGAGCCGACGAACGCGAATCCGAGCGCTCCGATCCCCGCCGCAGATGCGAGCGTCACGTCGGCGCCCACCAGGATGACGAGCGGCGTGGCAGCAACGAGGTTGGCAGCGGCGATCTTGCCGCGATTGGGATCGGTTCCCTTGAAGACGACAAGCCACCCAACGGCAGAGAACACCGCCGCCAGCAAGGCGACCATCGCGATGAGCGAGGTACGCGCCGCCTCGGAAAAGCCGAAGGATTCGGCGTCGCTCATCGCCAGGAGGACCGTGACCGCGATGGCGCCGAGGGCCGAGTAGGCGACGCCTTGGCGCAGCAGGCGTGGCAGGAGGGTCGAGCGAAGGCGACGGGGTGAGTGGAGTTCATGGAGCACGCCGGCCCGATTGATCAGGAACGGACCACCCCGAAACCCGATCCATGCCGATCCGACCACCGCCAGCGCGGCCATGACGTCGAGTGTTCGCTCGAACCCCGACACATCGCTTGGCAGGACGAGCGCGAGGCCGTTGCCGTAGATCGGAAGCAACAGCCAGGCGATTGCCGCCAGGTACAGGCTGTAGAGGTCATCGCTCAACTTTTTGCCGGGAGCGGCCATCTCCATCAGCATGCCACCGGAGCGGCGCCAAGCAGCACAAACGTATGGCTGAAGTCACAGTTTCTTGAGGTGTGCGGCGGGTAGAAAGGCAGCTCTCCCATCGCGAAGTAGTTCGTCTCACGAACTATCTTCTGATCGAAAGTTCTCTCTGTGTCACGAATTCTCAGCCTCATTGCCGCCCTTGCCATGACCTTGTCTCTCGCCGCGTGCTCGTCCAGCGACAGCGAGGGCGTCACCTCGGATGGCACGGAGACAACCGAGACCACCGACGGTGCAGCTGCCACCGACACGGCCGAAGATGACGCTGCCACCGAAGAAGATGCAACCGGGGAAGATAGCGACATCAGCGCCGCCGACGCCGACAGCCTTCCCGTCGTCGGTGAGGTCACGTTCGACGGCGAAGTCGCCGCAGGCAGCCAGCTCGTCCTCACCCTGACCGACATGACCGATGCCAACGTCGATACCAATGTCAAGGCCGAAGAGACCATCGAGATCGAAGATGGCACCAGCCCGATCTCGTTCGAGCTTGCCGCTCCTCGGGCCGACCTCGACCCCCGAGGCCGCTACTCACTGCGGGCCCGCATCGTCGATGCCGGCGGAGCCGACCTCTACACCACGAACTCAGCCAACTTCATCGACCCGGTGGCCGAGACCTCCAGCGACCTCGGCAGCCTCCCCCTCATCGCGGCGAGCTGAGGCAGGGCTCAGGCCCTGACCATGGTGGCGTCGTCGAGCCAGGCAACGAGTTTGGCCCGTTCGGCATCGTTGGACCCGGTTCCTGGCAGGTACGACGTCGACCGAGGTCGGCGATCGAGCCAGAACTGACCGGGCGCCTGCCCGTCGGCACCTCCACAGGCAAGCCAGATCATCGTGTCGGCACCCTGGTCGGCATCACGAAGCAGCGGTCCCATCACCTTGCCGAATCCCGGTAGTGCCTGGGCGACACCGTCGGTGTCGACCCAGCCCGGGTGCATTGCGTGCATCTGGACCCTCGGGGCCCACTTCGGTCCGAGGTAGTCGACCAACTCGACCTGCCCCCTCTTCGCTCGGGCATACGCGATGGCACCCCTGTACGAGCGTTCCGACATCTCGATGCGATCGACGTCGAGTCCCTGGGTGTACATCCCTCCCGAGGCCATCCACAGCACTCGGGCACCGTCACCGAGATGATGTCGAAGCTCCACGGTGAGCGCATACGGTCCGACGAGATGCGAGGCCAGGGTCAGTTCCATGCCAGTGTCGTTCGTCCGGTAATCGTCAGTCAGCGCCCCGGCATTGTTGATCAGCACGTCGAGTTGATCGGTCTCGGCAATTACTCGCGCCGCCAGCGATCGGACCGACCCCAGATCACCGGTGTCGACGGCGGCCCCAACCGCCCTACCATTAGGCTCTTCGGCATTGATGTCGGCCGCAGCATCCTCGGCTCGATCGAGCGATCGAGACGTCAGATACACGGTGGCACCAGCGCCGACGAGGCGGGTGGCGATGGTTCTGCCGATGCCCGAAGAGCCACCGGTGACGAGCACCGTGGAGCCGGTCATGTCGCGCGCCGGCGAATCCCAGTCGAAGAGTCCCGACCGAACGCCAGGTCCGAGTTTGGTGAAGCTCCCGATGATCGTCGCCTCGAGGGCAGCATCGGCGAATCGCCGCAGTGGTGATGGGGATGGGTCGTTGGCCATCGACCGTTCGTTCCCTCGGAGCCGTTGGTTCAAACCCCGGACCGGAGCCGACGGCGGAGGCCGATCAGAGCTGCCTCAATCAGGCTGCCTCAATCAAACAGAGGCCGATCAGAGGAGTGAGGCAAGGAAGGCACGGGTGCGGTCTCGATCGGGTGCGTTTGGCGCGAACTCCGACGCGGCGAAGTGGGTGACCCCGGCGGCATCGAGTTCGTCGACCCTGCCGCGACACGTTGCCTCGTCGCCGATGATGGCGAGATCGGCTGGACCTTCGCATCCTTCACGGTCGAGCATGGCCCGGTATGACGGCAACTGGCCGTAGACCGCAAACGTCTTGGCTGCTTGCTCGCGAGCGCCATCGACATCGTCGGTCACCCAAATCGGCAGGCCGGCAACGACGTGAGGAGCCGGTCGGCCTGCCGCCGAGGCTGCCTCGGAGATCGTGGGGACCGTCAGCGATGCCAGGGTTGCCGCGCCGGTCATCCAGGTGATGGTGCCGTCGGCTCGGCTGCCGGTCAGTTTGAGCATCTGCGGCCCGAGGGCGGCAACCAGAACTGGCGGTGTCTCCGCCTCGATCTCGAGCTTGCCCCGAGCGGTGATCGTCTCGCCGCTGAAGCTGACAGCTTCGCCACGGACCAGAGGCATCAACGCCTCGAGGTATTCGCGCGCATGGCGAACGGGCTTGTCGAAGGGGAGACCCCACATGCCCTCGACCACGGGTTGGTGCGACAAACCGATGCCGAGGGAGAAGCGTCCGCCGGTGAGCAGACTGGTGGTGCGGGCCTGCTCGGCCATCACCATCGGGTGGCGGGGATAGGTCGGAACGACCGAGGTACCGAAGCGAATACCGGGCGCCTGCTGGGCCACCGCACCGATCAGATTCATCGCCTCGGCCTGGCCGACGATCTGAGGCAGCCAATACGTGTGGAAGCCGCCCTTGGCCGCCGCTTGGACGTCGGCCAGCAGGCCCTCATAGCCGAGGGCTCCGGCGGCGCCGGAGAAGATGCCAATGTCCATGTCGTGTCCTTCGTGTCGGTGATCGGTGATCGGTGATCGGTGATCGGTGATCGGTGATCGAGAGCTAGCGAGGTTCGCGTGGGAGACCGAGCACGCGCTCACCGAGGATGTTGCGCATCACGTTGGAGGTGCCCCCCATGATGGTGTAGCCGGGTGCGTACAGCAAACCCTTGGTCCACTCGGAGTCGATCATTGCCTCGGCTCCCATTGCCCGGGATGCAAAGTCGGCGACCCGAATCTCGTACTCGGTGCAGAACGCTTTGGTGGCGGCACTGAAACCTTCGGGAGCCTGCTTCAGCACTTCCCGATAGACCAGCAATCGCCCGACCCGGTACTCGGTTTCGAGTCGTGCGATCTCTTGGCGCACCAGCGGGTCCGACGTGTCGGACACCGCGACCGCATGGTGGAACATGGCCCGATTCGAAACGAGGCGGTCGATGCCGCCCCGTTCGTGGGCGAGCTGCACCATGGTCTGCTTGAAGGCATCGCCTTCGACGCCAACCAGATTCTCGACCGGCACCCGTGCATCGGTGAAATACACCTCGCAAAAGTGGCGGTTCGTCGTCATGTCGGTGATCGGACGCACCTCGATACCCGGCGTGTCCATCGGGACGATGATCTCGCTGATGCCCTTGTGAGGCGGCCCACTCGCATCGGTTCGACAGATCAGGTAGCAGTAGTCGGCGACATCGCCGAAACTGGTCCAGATCTTCTGGCCGTTGAGAATGAACTCGTCACCGTCTCGAACGGCGGAGGTCTTGAGGTTGGCGAGGTCGGAGCCTGCATCGGGTTCGCTCATGCCGATGCACCAGGTTGCTTCGCCGGTCAGCATCCCGGGCAGGAACTCGGCCCGCTGATCATCGGTGCCGTAGGCGATGAGCGTTGGACCCATCTGGCGATCGGCGAACCACATGGCCGCGATCGGGGCGCCGGCGCTGATCATTTCCTCGGCAACGATCAATCGCTCGATTGGTGGACGAGCATGCCCGCCGAACTCGATCGGCCATCCCATGCCGATCCAGCCCTCATTGGCCATGATCTTCGCGAACTCCTTGGAGTAACCGTTGATCCAGCTGTCGTTGTGACGACCGAACTGCTCGACGCCCTGAGCGGCAACCGTGCGAGCACGATCTCGAAGCGCCTCGAGCTCGTCGTTCAACTCGAAACTCAAGGCCACGTGGTGCTCCGGTTCTTCCTGTGCCAGCGGTTTGGCTGGACTCGATCTGCCCGATCCTACGGCAGTGCCTCGCCGATCCCGAAACCTTGCGCTCACGGCCAGGTGGAACGTGGCGTCGGCGTCCCGGTCGGTGTCAGTCCGACGAAGGACGCAGCTCGGATCGGCCGCCTCGTGACCATTCGGCAACAAAGCGATAGCGATCACCGCGAATAATGGTGGTTCTCCATTCGACCGGCACACCATCACGGCTGCCGAGCCGTTCCAGAAAGAACGCAGCCTCGGCTCGCTTCAACTTGAGCTTGGCCCGGTCGGACGGGGTTGGAACGAGCGGGGTCAGCCGCTCCCAGCCCTGATTCGGCACCGGCGCCCCGATCTGCGCCAGCTCGTCGTAGAGAGCGGTGCGGGTCCAGTCGATGGTGAGCAGATCACGAGTGGTCTCCGCGGGCATCCATGCACGGTCGAGTGCCAGCGGCTCACCGTCAGCCAGGCGAACGCGGGCAAGCAAGACGAGCGGGGTGTCCTCGGCGAGGCCGAGTCGATTCGCGGCAACGGTGTCGGTGACTTCGCGCAGATCGAGCACCTCGCTGGTCTGCTCGACTCCCGATCCTTCGACGGTCCGAAAAAGGCTGTAGAGCGTGCCGAGCGACTGCTCGAACTCCGAACGGTTGACCACCGTCCCCCGGCCGCGCTCTCGCTTGAGCACCCCGGTCTTGTTGAGGTGACGAATGGCCTCACGCACCGTGTGCCTGCTGACCTCGTAGTCGCCAGTGAGCGTCAGGTCGGTTGGGAAAAAGCCATCATCGAACTCACCGGCCTCGAGACGACGCCGAAGGTCGGCTTCGAGCTGCGCCCACAACGGCAGCGGCTGTGAGCGATCGAGCGCTTGTATTGACATGACCACACCTCTCTCTCGGGACGCCAACCGAACTCGCAATCAACGAGCGCGTCGACACCGACAAACCAGAACATATCGGCTCCAACGTATGGTTGTACAGACTTCAGTTGCTTCCAACGTCGGCCGCCGAGCATGGTTGTCGGTAGTCGGTTGCCGCTGTCACTGTGCCGGGCGCGTGATCGAAGATACGGTCGCTCAGATGGCGATGATCCGAGTGACCGAACCGTTCGTTGCGCGTCCCAAGGTGTCGATCCCGCGGCATCTCACCGATGGTGACGTCGACGACCTCAGCATCGATCGCGGCCTCTTGGAGCTCAGCGGCATCAGCCTCACCAACGTTTCGGTGCTGTTCGACGAGGCCGAGGAACTCCTTGTCGAGGACTCGACGCTCACCGGCATCGTTCTCACCGAGACGTCGGCATCGTCGATCGACATCGTGCGCTCGACGCTCGACCAATGCGACCTCAGCCGGGCAACCCTGGCGAACATCCGAGGCTCGCGCATCGTCGGCACCAAACTCGTCGGGTCCGAGTTGTCAGGTGCGACGCTGACCGACGTTGTCTTCGAGCACTGCTCGTTTCGCTACGCCAACCTGCGCATGGCAACGTTGCGCCGAGTACGTTTCGACAACTGCGTGATCGATGATGTCGATGCCTTCGAGGCATCGATGACCGACGTCGAGTTTCCCGAGTCATCCATCAGCGAGTTCAACCTCGACCGCGTCTCTGCGAGCCGGGTCGACCTCCGCAACGCCTCCTCGCTCGGCCTCAAAGGGATCGGCAACATGGCGGGGATGCTCGTCGCCGAAGAACAACTACCGAGCCTGGCCTACGCCCTCGCGGCTGCTGCCGGCCTCGATATCGAGGCACCGCTCGACAACTGATCAGCCGCCAATGTGACGTCTGGCACCATCTGTCATAAATGGTTAGCCTCCGGACCGTCGAACAATCTCAGAGGAGCACCGTGGATCTCATCGAGGCAATGCGTTCACAGCCGGCCAATCGTTTCTACAAGACGGATCCTGTTCCTACGGAGGTCTTCCACAAAGCAGTCGACAATGCCCGATTCGGCCCCCAGGGTGGCAATCGTCAGCCGGTCCGATTCCTCTTCGTCACCGATCCAGCCAAGAGGGCGCAGTTGGCCGAGTGGTATTGGGAGCCGTGGAGTGCCTACTACGCAGCAGCATCGAACGACGGGGCAACGATCACTGCCGACAGCGGTGATGAAAAGGCAACGAAAGCGGTGATGACAAAATCCTCGATGGTCGCCGCCAACGACTTCGCCAAGAACTTCGCCAACCACCCGGCCATCATCGTGGCCTGCGCCGAACTGGCAGAGACCCATCCAACCGATACCGATCTCGGTCGGCTCTCGATCGTCGGTGGTGCCTCGGTGTATCCAATGGTGCAGAACCTGTGTCTGGCGCTTCGAAATGAAGGCGTGGCCACCACGCTCACCACACTGCTTTGCCTCTTCGAACCGCAGGTGAAGGAACTCCTCGCCATTCCCGACGAATATGCAACGGCCGCCCACATCGTTGCCGGGTACCCAGCCAAGCCATTCCCGACCAAGCTCACTCGCCGACCGGTGGAAGAGATCGCCTTCATGGACAGCTTCGACAATCCACTGACCGTTTGAGCAACGGCGTCGCCCTCACCTCGCTCAACAACCGAAAGACCGACGATGGCCGTTGACCCTGCTACCACCAACACGACTGCCACCGACACGCCCGCACCCGACACTGCCGCGACTGCGTTACCGATCCGTCGCGCCACCTTCGGCGATCAGCTCCGTCGAAACGCTCGCCGACACCCGAACAAGACGGCGATCGTTGCCCTTGACTCGGCCTCCCATGCCCGCCGCGAATACACCTACGCCGAGCTCGACACCGCAGTCAATCAGATGGCCAACTCGCTGGCAGGGCAGGGCATCGGACACGGAGATGTCGTGGCGATCATGGGCCGAAACACGCCCGAGCTGGTGATCACGTTCTGGGCGGCGGCAAAGCTCGGCGCGGCCGTCACCGGGCTCAACTACACCTTCCTTGCGTCGGAACTGCACTACCAGCTGTCGCACTCTGAGGCGAAGGCATTGGTCTGCGAAGACGCCCTCGTCGACAGGATCGAGGCCATCACCGACCCCCTGCCCGAGCTGGCGATCCGCATCACCAACAATGCCGATTCGGACGCGGCGCCAACAGCGTGGCTGCGTTGGTATGACCTGTTGGCATCGGGCAGCCCCGACGAGCCCGACCTCGCAACGACCCCGGTCACCGAGCATTCGATCGGCCTCATCCCCTACACCAGCGGCACCGAGGCCTTGCCGAAGGCCGTGGTCATTCCGCAGCGGAACTATCTGATCGGTACCATCCCGGCGTTGATCACCGGGATGGGACTCACCGAATCCGATGTCTGGTACTACCTCCTGCCGCTCCACACGATCGCCGGTCTGGGCGTGCAGATCGCCTTGATCAGTCTGGGCAATACGATCGTGTTGCCCTTCGCCACCGATCCGCAGCGAGCGCTCGACACCTTCGTCAGTGAGGGTGTCACGTGCAGCGGCCAGACGCCGACCTTCTTCCTCCAGCTCATCGGACTCGAGGCGTTCCAGAGTGCCGATCTCACCCAACTGCGTCGCCTGATCACCTACGGCGGCACCATGCCGCGAGCGATGTTCGAAGCCTTCGGTCCCGTCGCTCCCAACCTGGAGTGGATCACGTTCTGGTCGCAGTCGGAACTGGCCCAAACGCCAACGGTCGGCCGCTTTCGCTCGCTCGACGACGTCCCAAACCACGACCCGTCGTGGATTGGTAAGCCGACGAACCAGCTCGAAGTTCGAGTCATCGACTCCGACGGCAACGATGCCGAAGAGGGCGAGCTCATCTGCCGCTCCCCCGGCGTGATGGCTGGGTACCTGAAGAATCCCGACCGCACCGCCGAGGTGCTGCGGGACGGTTGGCTCCACACCGGTGACATCGTGTCGATGGACGCCGACGGCAACATCTTCTTCCGTGACCGAATGAAGGATCTCATCAAGTCGGGCGGGATGAACGTGTCGTCGGTCGAGGTGGAGCGGATGCTCTATCAGCACGATGCCGTGCTGGAGGTCGCCGTCGTCGGTCTGGCCGACGAGTACTGGGGGCAAACGGTCAACGCCTATGTGGTGCTGCGGCCAGGCACCCAAGCGGCCACCGAGGATCTGCGGGCCTGGTGCAAGGAACGTCTCGCCCCATACAAGGTGCCAAAGACCGTGCATCTGGTCGAGGCGCTGCCGAAGGACACCCAGGGCAAGACCCTCAAGCGCAAACTCCGTGGTTGAGGATTCCTCGTGGAACGTCACGGTTGCGAGCTCCGTGGTTGTCCCCGGCGTGGCAATCGGCCGCTGATCTAAGGTCAGCCCATGAGCGAACGCTGGCAGCACGGTGATCTGATTGTTCGTCGGGAGATGCTGGGGTTGATGCCCAGCGAGGTGGTCTCATCGCCCCTCGAGCATCGCTGCTGGTTCGAGCTACCGGTGTTCGTCGTCGACGACAGCGACGAGCAACTCGTTTCCTACACCGCACCTGGCGCCGAGTACCGATTCCCATCCGAGCCATGGCCGACACCCGATGGGTTGCATCCGTGGCACGGACGCGCCGGCTGGGAGGGACCGGGCTGCCTCATGGTGCAGCACCCCGACGAGCACTACGCGGTGTGGCACCTCTGGAACGAGGACAACGATGATCGGACCTTCGCCTGTTGGTACCTCAACCTCCAAACGGCGTTCGTGCGGACCGAGGTCGGCTACGACACGCAGGACCTCGAACTCGACTTCATCGTCATGCCAAACGGGTCGTATGTGGTCAAGGACCTGGAGTTCCTCGACGACCGTGTTGCCGAGGGTCGGTTCACGGCCGAGTTGGTCACCTGGGTCCGCGCCTTTGGCGATCAGATCGTTCAGCGACTCGAAACCGAGGGCCCATGGTGGGACACGAGCTGGGCCGATTGGGTCCCGCCCGACCACTGGGTGTCACCCCGGATCGATCCTCAGAGGTGAGCCAATCAGTCGAGCCCGAAGAGGGCGCGGGCGTTACCACCAATGAACTTGGCCTGATCCTCGGCCGGGAACATGGCGACCAATTCGTTGAGGTCATAGACGTACTCGGGCGTGTGATCGGCGTGAGGGAAGTCTGATGCCCACAGGAACCGCTCGACGCCGAAGCGCTCGGCCAGTGCCGGAATCATCCGCTCGTCGGGATCACAGCTGATCCAGACCCGATCCCGGAAGTAGTCACTGGGCTTGTGTTCGAGCGGCACGCGGTTCCCGATGAACGTGTGGCCGTAGACCGCGTCGATGCGATCGAGCCAGTAGCCGATCCAACCACCGCCAGACTCCAGAACCAAGACCTTGAGGCTGGGGAACTTGTCGAACACGCCGTAGTCGAACAGGGTCGTGAATTGCTGGCGCACGCCATCTGACGCCATCACCGACGCCAGCAGGCGCAACTGTTTGACGTTCTCCCAGTTACCCATTCGCTCACCCTTGGTCCACTGCGGTTCGAAGGTCGGGTGAATGGCGAAGGGGACGTCGAGATCCTGAGCGGCGGCGAACACCACATCATGGTCGGGATGACCAAGCGGCTTGGCGTCGTGGGTGAACGGGCAGACGTACGCTCCTTTGGCGCCATCATTCACGGCCCGCTCCAGTTCACGGGCCGCAGCCGCCGGATCGCCGAGCGAGAGGTGGGCGGTCGGCACCAACCGGGGGGTGTCGGCACAGAACTCGGTGATCCAACGGTTGTACGCCTTGGTGTAGGCCTGGGCGAGTGCCGGGTCCTGCACCTCGGCCTCCCACAGCAACCCAACCGTCGTATACAGAATGGCGACGTCGATGTTCTCGGCATCGAGCACCTCGATCCGCTCCCCCGCGTGCATTGTCCCGTATGGCGCCTCGCGCAGATAGGTGCGGTCTGGGTCGGCCTGGAGCGCTCCCAGATCGGGGTAGCCCATGGCGCCAAGCGTCGACGGGAAGCCCCGCCGCGACATGGTGGAACGTCGGCCATCGATCTCGAGCTCTTCGAGACCGTTGTCGTCGATGACGATCCGCAAGGCGCGATCACGGAACTCCGGGTCGATGTAGTCCTCCCACAGCGTTGGCGGTTCGAGGATGTGGCCGTCGGCATCGACGGCGCCATCGACGGCGACTCGGTGGGTCTCGTGGATCGGTTTCTGCGCGGCAACGAACGTGGTCATATCGCATCTTGGCCCTGCTTCGGCTCCCTCGCAATTGCAGGCCGTGCCCTGCGGTTGTTGCGGTCGCCTCGATGTCGAGTGCGATATCAATCGTCCCGGTGGCACACTCGAGCGGTGTTCGCCGATGAGGAACCGGAGTGGGATGACGCCGAGGTCGAGCGTTCCACGATCTGTCTGACCTGCGGCGTGAGTTCGTTGCCTGCCGAGCCGCTCAGCGGATCCGCCAGCATCTGCGAGAACCCGAGCTGTGACGCATACGGGGAGCCCGTCGAAGAACAGGTGTGACGCCGGGGGCCGAACCCCCCAGGAGCGACGGTCTCAGCTCTGGGTGATCTCGGGAAGGCGCGACCGCAGTTCGGCCTTGGCCACCTTGTTGAGCATCGAGCGTGGCAGTTCGTCGACGATGTGCACCTCTCGCACCACCTTGAAATCAGCCAGATTCGTCTGGCAGTGAGCGAGAATCGTTTCGGCCATGGTCGAGATGTCGGCTCCTTCACGCGGGATCACGAACACGACCGGAACCTCATCGAGCATGAAGTGCTTCTGGGCAACAACGGCGCACTCTTCGACCAAGCCCGTCAGCATGATGACACTTTCGATCTCGGACGCGGCCACATTCTCGGCGCCGACCTTGAGCATGTCCTTGCTCCGGTCGCTGAAGAAGAGCCAACCATCGTCATCGATCCGAATGACGTCGCCGGTATTGAACCAACCGTTCTCGTCGAACGCGTCGGCGTTCGCCTCCGGGCTGCCGTAGTACTCCTTGAAGAGCGATACACCCCGCACACCCCGGATATGGAGCACACCCTTCTCGCCAGGACCGGCGATCGAATCGTCGTCACCGCGGATCTGTAGCTCGTATTCCGGAGCGACTCGGCCGATCGAACCCGAAGGGCCGGGCTGGTCGTAGTCGGTGACGATGCCGTGGGTGAGCGTTTCGGTCATCCCCCACCAGCCCATCACCTGCACACCGAAGTGGTCACCAACCGACGGCAGGTGGGCCGCGGTTCCCCACATCCGGTAGTGGTGCTTGGGCACCGGCTGGCTGG
>RCMY010003293.1_pt1 | contig 14349 bp, 10 predicted proteins | sample 2041341 | NCBI WGS metagenome assembly RCMY01 (sample SAMN09708234, study PRJNA481090) | Marine sediment metagenome, whole genome shotgun sequencing project.
ACGTTCAAGCCCCGTCGGCGAGCGTTGAGCGACAAACGCCAGGCCGAATTCGACCTGTGGCTCGCCAGTTGGGGCCTCGACGAGAATGGTCCGCTGCTCGACTGGGCAGCACTGTTCGGTGACCTTCCCGTCGTGCTCGACATCGGATTCGGTCGCGGCGAGGGAACCATCGACATGGCTCGCGCCGATCACGACACCGCCATCGTCGGTATCGAGGTGCACACCCCCGGTGTCGTCGCCGTGCTGGACGCAATCGAGAACGATCCGCTCCCCCACGTCCGCGTCGTCCACGGCGACGTGTTGCGGTTCCTGACTCGAGTCGGCACACAGTCACTCGCCGGCGTCCGGGTCTACTTCCCGGACCCGTGGCCGAAGAAGCGACACCACGCTCGCCGCTTGGTCCGGCCCGACGTCATCGATGTCCTCGTCGACCGTCTGTGTGTCGGCGGCACGCTGCATCTGGCGACCGACATCGAGCACTACGCCGCAGAGATGCAGGTCGCCTGCGATGCCGACGATCGTCTCGTCGGCGGCGTGATCGATCGCCCCGACTGGCGCCCGCTGACCCGGTTCGAGCAGCGCGGCCTCGATGAGGACCGGGCGCCGATCGATCTGCTGTACCGCCGTTCATACGTTTAGTTGCGGACGCAACTATAAGTGGATACACTCTTCACATGAGCGCTATTCGACAGACGTTCCCCATCGGCAGCCAGTGGCCGACCATCGACCCCTTCCTGTTCTGTGCCCACCACCTCGACGACTACCCGAACGGCACCGTCGACCTCGAACCCGATGCGTCGCTGAACAGCCGCACCATCGGCCAGGATTTCGAGGGCATCGACGGCTGGAACATGTACCACGGCAAGAACGTGCCGGGCTTCCCGCAGCACCCGCACCGTGGCTTCGAGACCATCACCTACGTCCGCACCGGCATCTGCGACCACAGCGACTCGATGGGCGCCACTGCCCGGTTCGGTCGCGGTGACACACAGTGGATGACCGCCGGCAAGGGCATCGTCCACTGTGAGATGTTCCCGCTCCTCGAGCGCGACCAGAAGAACCCCCTCGAACTCTTCCAGATCTGGCTCAACCTGCCGGCCGAGGACAAGATGGTCGACCCGTACTTCACGATGCTGTGGAGCCACGACACGCCGACCGTCGTCGACGCCGGGCCGAACGGCGAACTCGTCGACATCACCGTGATCGCCGGAACCCTGCAGACAGGCGGCGATGCCGTGACCGCGCTGGCTCCGCCGCCCAACTCCTGGGCGTCGCGTGCCGAAGCCGACCTCGCGATCTGGCATCTCCGATTCGATCCGGGTGCCCGCTGGACGCTTCCGGCTGCCGGTCGGGCCGACACCGAGCGCATCCTCTACGCCTTCGAGGGATCCTGGTTGACCGTCGACGGCGAACGCGTCGATGCTCACAACGGCGCCCTGCTCGACGACCCGACCAAGCCCGTCGAACTGGTCGCCGGCGAGGGTCCGAACGGCGAGGGTGTCGAAGTGATGCTGCTGCAGGGTCGTCCGATCGACGAGCCGGTCGCCCGGTACGGACCGTTCGTGATGAACACCGACGCCGAGATCCGCCAGGCATTCGAGGACTATCAGCGCACCGAGTTCGGTGGATGGCCGTGGCCAACCGACGACCCGACCCACGGCGCCGAAGAGGGCCGGTTCGCACACCACGCCGACGGCACCCTCGAACGTTTCGACCGGAACCCGGTGAACACCGCCTGACCGTCCGTTTCGGGCCAGGCCCGTTCCGGACAGGTTTGTCCCGTTCGTGCCTGGCCCCGATGGTCCGTGGAAGTCCCGTCTGTGCCTGGCCCCGAAGGGACACCGGCAGGTTCGCGGCAGACTGTTGAGATGACGGTGTTGCATGATCTGATCGCCGAGCGGGGCACGTTGTTGATCGACGGCGCCATGGGGACCGAGCTGTTCGCTCGGGGCCTCGAATCCGGCGATCCACCCGAGTTGTGGAACGTCGATCATCCCGACCGCGTCACCGCGGTCCACGCGGATTACATCGCAGCAGGCTCCGACATCGTCCTCACGAACTCCTTCGGTGGCACCGGCTTCCGGCTCAAGTTGCACAAGCTCCAAGACCGTTGCATCGAACTGAATCGTGCTGCAGCACGCGTCGCTCGCGCCGCCGCTGACGCACACTTCGAAGCCACCGGTCGCCGCGTCCTCGTCGCAGGGTCGATGGGCCCGACCGGTGAGCTGCTCGAACCCATGGGCACGATGACCCCCGCCACGTGCGCCGAGGCGTTCAAGGAACAGGCCATCGGACTGGCCGAGGGTGGCGCCGATGTGCTCTGGATCGAGACGATGAGTCATCTCGACGAGTGCGTCGCAGCTGTCGAAGGTGCCCGCTCGGTCAGCGACCTCCCGATCTGCATCACCCTCAGCTTCGACACCGCCGGTCGCACCATGATGGGTGTCACCGGTGAAGAGGCCGTCGCCCGGCTCGTCGACGCCGGCGTCGACGCGATCGGCGCGAACTGCGGCAACAACCTCGCTGACACCGAAGCAGCGCTGCGTGAGATGCGTGCCGCCGACGCCGACGTGCTGCTCGTCAGCAAGGCCAACGCCGGGATGCCCGAATGGCGCGGGGCCGACCTGCACTACAGCGGCGAGCCCGAAGTGATGGCCGCCCACGCGATCCGTCAGCGCGAAGCAGGCATCCAGATCATCGGTGCGTGCTGCGGCAGTGCGCCGCGCCACCTCGCCATGATGCGCCAGGTCCTCGACGGCGAGATCCCGGTTCCCGAAGTCGACTTCGAGGTCGCGACGGTCCGCCAGGTGCCGAAAGCTCGCGAGCGCACCGGGCGCCGAGCCCGCCCGACCGACGACTGAACGACACATCGCCGCGTCCGATCAGGGCATGGCGAGCAGCACCGGACCACACACATCACACAGCCCGGTCCACACGTTTCGCACGTTTGGGCTTGAAGGCATGAGGAATGTGCGCAATACGTGCGCACCTTCCTCATGCCTTCGCCGCGTCAGGGGGCTGCGCAGGATCGGTGGTGCGGTGGTGCAGACCGTCGTCAGAGCTGGGCGCGGAGGGCGACGGCGCGTTGCGTTGCCGACTCGACGTCGCCGGCGAGGACCGTGATGTGGCCCATCTTGCGACCGGGTCGGGCCTGGGTCTTGCCGTACAGGTGCAGCTTGGCCGTCGGGTCGGCCAGCACGATCGACCAGTCGGGGCTTCCGGCGTCAGGCCAGAGATCGCCGAGCAGGTTGACCATGGCCACGCCGCGCGACGTCATTTCGGTACTGCCGAGACCGACGCCGCAGATCGCTCGAACCTGCTGCTCGTACTGACTGGTGACGCTGCCGTCGATCGTCCAGTGCCCCGAGTTGTGCGGACGCGGGGCCATCTCGTTCACGAGCAACCGAACTGAATCAACGTCCGGATCGGCGGCACCCGGATCGGTGGCGCCCGGATCGACGTCACCGCTGACGACGAACAGTTCGACGGCGAGGACACCGACGTAGTCGAGGCGGTCGGCGACATCGAGGGCGAGCGCCGTCGCCTGTGCTGCGAGGTCGGGGTCGACGGTGGCGGGGACGAGCGAGGTGTCGAGGATTCCGTCGACGTGCGTGTTCTCGGCAACAGGCCACGCTGCCGTGGCGCCGCTTGCCGTGCGCGCCACGACCACACTGATTTCGGTGCGCAGATCGAGCAGTGCCTCGACGACGCAGGCCACGTTGCCGAGTCCGTTCCAGGCAGCTTCGAGTTCGGCGAGACCGGTGACGCGTTGCTGTCCCTTGCCGTCGTAGCCCATCCGTGCGGTCTTGATCACGACGCCACGGTCGGCGAGTCCGGCGGGAACCTGCTCCACACCACCCACCGCCGGGTCGAGGACGGCGTGGTCGCCGACGGGGAATCCGTTCGAGGCGAAGAAGTGCTTCTCGGCGATCCGGTCCTGAGCGATGCGCACCGCAGCGGGCGGCGGGGCCACGGGGACAGAATCGGCCAGGACATCGAGGGCGTCGGCCGGCGGATTCTCGAACTCGGTGGTGACGACATCGCTGATGGCGACGAGGCGGTCGAGTGCCGCCGGGTCGTCGTATGCGGCAACGATGTGTTCGTCAGCCACCGCGCCGGCAGGTGCATCGGGGTCGGGGTCGACGACGATGGTGCGGTACCCCATCAGTCGGGCCGCAACCAGCGCGTAGCGGCCGAGTTGGCCACCACCGAGCATGCCGATGGTGGCGGGCGGAAGGATCGGCTGCATCAGCGCAGACCCATCAGGCCGGTGGGAGCGTCGAGTTGGCCGCCGCATCACGTCGTTCGGCGCGGTACCCGTCGAGCGCTGTGCGCAGTGCAGGGTCGTGGTTGGCCAGCAGTGCGACGGCGAAGAGTGCGGCATTGGTTGCACCTGCTTCACCGATGGCGAACGTGGCCGTCGGGATGCCGGCCGGCATCTGCACGATGGAGTACAGCGAATCCTGGCCCGAGAGGTGACGAGATGCGACAGGCACACCGAGTACGGGGACCGTGGTCTTGGCGGCGAGCATGCCCGGCAGGTGGGCCGCGCCTCCGGCTCCGGCGATGATCGCCTGCAGACCTCGGCCGATCGCCGACTCGGCGTAGGCGAACATCTCGTCGGGCATGCGGTGTGCGCTGACGACCCTCGCTTCGTGTGCCACGCCGAAGTGGGTCAGGACCTCGACGGCCTTGGACATCGTCGGCCAATCACTCGACGAGCCCATGACCACACCGATGCTCACACTGCCTTGGGTCACACTGCTCTCGGACACACTGCTCTCGGTCACACTGCTCTCGGACACCGGGCCAGGTTAGGCGCTCGACCGATGTCTAGAGCCCTGTGGCGAGTTGCAGCATTGCGACCATCGCGGGCGCGTGTGCCTCGAGCGCACCGCCACCGCCGGCCGTGCGGAAGTTGCGGCCGATGTAGAAGATCACTGCGAGCACGATCAGGAACGCCAGGATCGCCAGACCCCATTGGACCGTCGACGGTAGACGACGCCCCTGCGATTGGCCAGTGCGATGCACCGTCGGCCGGCCCTTGGGCGCCGTGTAGGCCTTACCGCTCTTGACTTCGTTCTTCGCCATCCGCCCAGGCAAGCAGACTCACCGGTCCGACACAAATGATGCAACGAGTCTCCGAACGATTCACGCCGCCCGACCCACGCTGATCAGGATCCCTGGCGGGCGACTGCCTTGTCTCGAAGTGCGGCGACTGCTTCGCGTTCACCCGGCGTGATGCCGGAGTCGGCGAGGCGGTGGTCGCATGCCGCCACCGTGAAGGCGTCGATCTCACCCGCTCCCCGGGCCCGTTTGAACACCTCGACACCCAGACGGGCACCCATCTGCTGGGCGAACCCCTCGACTTCGAACGTCGCCATCTCGACGAAGGTCAGCGCAGCATCGAAACCAGCGGGGCCGCCCGATGCGTTGGTCCAATCGATCACCACCGGACCGTCGTCGGTGATCATGACGTTCATCGGATGCAGTTCGAGGTGGAGCACGCTGTCGTCGCGTCGTTTGCTCGCCGCGGCCGTCGTCGGAGTGACCATCCAGTCGGGTGCGACGAGGGCATTGACCTCTCGCTGGACACGCGCGAGGAGGCGGACATGGGAGAACAGCTTCCACGGTCGAGCCTCGAAGTCGTCGAGCATCGTGAGGCCGTCGATGCGTTCCATCACGATGTCTCGATCCGCGAGGTGCTCGGGACCGAGGTCGAACAGCTTCGGCACACGGATGCCCTGCTCGGCGACGAACTGCATCACCCGACGCTCGTAGTCGATCGTGCTCGACGCCTTCCGGTAGCGACGAAGGACACGACCATCACCGATGTCGTACACGTCCGCGGCGCGACCACTCGCGATCAGCGGCCCGGGTGGTGATGCGACGGCGTCTGCCATGTCAGTTCAGGGCCATGTCGTTCAGGGCCATGTCGTTCAGGGCCATGTCGTTCAGGGCCATGTCAGCCGAGGACGTCCGTGAGCGCGTCGAGGGCGCGATCGATGTCGACCTGCGACGTGTAGTGGACGAACGAAAGGCGCACGACACCGCGAGCCGGGTCGAGGCCGAGCCCCTCGAGCACACGGACCGCGTAGTAGTCGCTCGCACTGGTCTGGACGCCGCGCTCGACCAGGCGCCGAGCGACCTCGCTCGGCTCCAGAGTCAACGGGAGGAAGGCGATGGTGGGGCAGCGGTGGCCAAAACCAGCGTCGAGCGAACTCGGACCCAACAGCCTGACTGCCGGGTTGCTCGACAGTTGGTCCAGGATCTGCTTCGACAGTCCGTCTTCGTGCCCACGCCACAGCGTCGATGCACTCGCGCACGCAGTTCGGAGCGAATCGGTCTCGGCACCACCGTGGTGCGTGTGGAATTCCGTGACGTAGTCCAGCACGGCGCCGGCGGCAGCGACCTGGGCATGGTCCGGGCCGGCAGGACTCAGTCGCTTGTCCGGAAACCCGGCGTTGAAGAAGTGTGCCTGGTTCGGGAGTTCGTCGAGCGTGCCGTTGCGGACGACCATGAGGCCCTGATGCACGGAGTACGTCTTGTAGAGGCTGAACAGGTACACGTCGGCATCGAGTGCCGCGACGTCGGGAATCGTGTGCGGCACGAACGACACACCGTCGACGATCACGCGTGCACCGACGGCGTGAGCCAGTTCGGTGATCCGTGCGACGTCGTTCTCCTGGCCGACGATGTTCGATGCGTGCGGCACGGTGACGAGACGCGTCTGCGGGGTGAGCAGCGCTTCGAACTCGTCGATGTCCAGCAGGCCGGTCTCGGGATTCGTGCGCCACTCGCGCATCGTCAGCCCACGACGTTCCGCCATCCGACGCACGGCGCCCGTGTTGGCTTCATGGTCCTGGTTGGTGACGATGATCCCGTCGCCCGGTCCGAGGATCTGACCGAAGGCGTCGGCGAGGACGAAGGTGTTCATCGACGTCGACGGTCCGAAGACCACCTCGCTCGTCGCCACACCGAGTGCTTCGGCCCAGCGCTCACGTGAGCGGTCCATCTCGTCGCCGGCGCGCTTGGACGATGCGAAATCGGAGTAGGGCTGCACCTTGGTCTCGGTGTAGTAGTTCGTCAGCGCCGTGACCGTCTGCTCACACGCGAACGATCCGCCGGCATTCTCGAAGAAGGATTGGCCGTCGTTGATCGTCTGAGAGAAGGCGGGGAATTGGCTGCGGACCCAGTGGAGGTCGATCTCGTCACTCACGAGATCAACGTACCGTGCACTGGCCGCCGGTTCCCCGTCAGTCCGTGCCCGCCAGTCGCTTCAGTCGAGAAAGGTGACCGAGGTCCTGCGGCCCCGATCCACGTCGAGCCGGAGGACGTCGGGTCGCGAGTAGTGGCCCGCCGGATCGAAGTTCTGCCGTTCGGCACGGACCCGACCGAGGTCGAGATCGGCATAGAGGAGTGTCTCGGCGTAGTTGTCAGCCTCGGCAACGGTCTGGCCGTCCGGTCCGACGATGATCGACCCGCCACTCGCCCATCGGTTGCCGAACTCCAGCATCTGTTCGCGGAGTGGGAAGTCTGCTGGCACGTCGGCCTCGCGCAGCACCGCTCCGGCACTGACGACGAAGACGCGGCCCTCGCGTGCCACGAAGCGACTGATGTCTCCCGACGTCTCGGGTGACCCCGGCCAGGTGGCGATGTGCACCTGTGAGCCCTGCGCCCACATCGCGGCGCGAGTCAGCGGCATCCAGTTCTCCCAGCAGTTCAGACCCGACACGCGCACCGCACCGTTGTCGGTCTGCACCTCGTGGACGCGCAATCCGTGCCCGTCGCCGTCGGCCCACATCATCCGCTCGCCGTACGTGGGCTTGAGCTTGCGGTGCACTCCGACGATGCCGACGGTCGGGTCGATCGCGACGAGCGAGCAGTAGATCGAGCCGCCCGATTCCGAACGCTCTGCGATGCCGAGGTAGACGAACACGCCCAGTTGACCGGCGACGGAGACGACCGTGTCGAGGTCACCGCGAGCGATGTCGACCGACTGGTCGAGGTACATCGAATACGCCGCCTTCTGGTCCGCGTCGTCGAAGGTCGACGCGTCGGTGAAGTCCGCCCACGACGGGTAGCCCGGCACGAAGGTCTCGGGGAAGGCGACGAGTTGAGCGCCGTTCGCTGCGGCCTCACCGAGCGCGTCGAGGACCTTGTCGAACGTGGCGTCGCGTTGCATGAAGGCGGGTGCGAGTTGGGCAGCAGCGACTCTCATGGCAGCGAACTTAGCGACCGTCGCCCGCCCGACCGGTCAGGTTGTGCCTGGCACGACGTGACCGGAAACTGCGAAGGTGGGGTCATGAGTAGCGGGAGCGACACGACCGACTTCACGTTCGAGTCGGGGCCGAGCGATCCGGTGCGGCTCTCCGACGGGCCTGGAGCGACTGTGTCGATCGACATCGACGCACCGCCGTCTGCCGTCTGGTCGATCGTCTCCGACATCAACTTCGCAGCGGCGTTCTCCCCCGAGTTCCAAGGCGCGGCATGGGTCGAGCCTGATGCTCCGATCGGCGTCGGCGCGCAGTTCATCGGGACGAACCACAACGACATGTTCGGCGAGTTCCAGATCCCGTCGTTCATCGACACCCACGAACCCGATGTCGCGTTCGGATGGCGCACGTCGGACATGGACAATCCCGGTGCCCGCTGGCGGTTCGACCTCGAGCCGACGGCTTCGGGCACGCGCCTGCGCTATTCGATGATCCTCGGCCCCGGCCCGTCAGGGCTCACGATGGCCATCGAGTCGATGCCCGACAAGGAAGACCGCATCCTCGCCGGTCGCGTGCGCGCTCAGCACGCCTCGATGATCGAGGTCCTCGCCGGCATCAAGACAGCCGCCGAAGAAGCGTGACGCTGCGGTGAGGCCAGGCCGGACGAGTTGGTGCCTGGCACCAAGTCGTCGTCAGGCGGTCTGCGTGTGCGGAAAGAGCACGGGGAAGAGCGGGTGGTCCATCGGCGCTCCTGCGGGGAGTTCGTCGACGAGGCCGGCGAACGGCGGTGAGGTGGTCCAGGTACGCGGCGCGTGCACCATGTCGTCGCCGAGGAACCTGACCGACAGGACTCGACGTCGACGGGCGCCGGACACGCCGCCGGAGCCGTGCACGCTGAGCATGTTGAAGAACACGGCGTCGCCCGGTTCGAGCTCCCAGGCCAGCACGTTCCAGGCTCTCGGGTCAGCGGCGAGGTCGGCGTCGAAGTCTGGTGGTTCGACGAGCGAGCCCTCGGGGAACCACTTGGCCTGCTCGTCGAGGAAGGTACGGGGCATGTACCAGGGCCCGAGATGCGTGCCGGCGACGATGCGCAGACTCGACTCGATCGGGACGGGGTCGACCGGGAACCACATGCTGGCGTTCTGCAGGCCGTCGACGTTGTAGTACGGCTGGTCTTGATGCCACGGCGTCGACTGCTTCGTCGCAGGCTCCTTGACGAGGACGTGGTCGTGATACAGCCGGACCGTGCGCGAACCGGTGAGGGCGGCGGCGATCTCGGCACCCGGAGCGTCGCGGATGAAGCGCTCCATCGCCGGCAGGCGGCTCCAGTTGCAGAAGTCCTCGATGAAGGCGCCGTCGTCGCTCCTGCTGGCGCGGAGTGCACGCGGTGACAGGTCGGCGAGATTGGCGTCGATCGCGCTGCGCGCCCAGTTGACCTGCTCCGGTGTGAACGCGCCCCGGATGACCACTGCTCCGTCTCGTTGGTACGCCGCGATCAGTTCGTCGTCGAGCTGCACGGGCATTCGATCACGCTAGGCCCAGTCCTTGAGGCGTCTGCCATCCGACGCTGCGAGAACCCCCGGTTCGGCGGTCACCATGTGATCGGGAGTCCCGCTTTCCCGCTGCGCCTGCGACGCCGATCGGCCCGGCCACTCTGCAGCCGCAGGGCGAGGCCCACCATGATCAGCATGATCGCCAACGGAACCATCGAACCGCTCGACCCGCCGGTCGCCGGCAGCTGATCGGTCGGCGCCACTGGTGGATTCACCGGCGGAACGACCGGCGGGTTCACCGGCGGATCGGGCTCGACCACGGTCGGCACCGAATCCGGTCCGAACACGGGTTGGTCGTTCGGCGGGTCGAGGGGGTCCGAGCCGGGCACGAACGACTGCGGCTGCGCCGACTGGCCGTACATCGGCCCGGTCGACGCTGTCGCCTCGAACGCCGAGACGCCGGTGGCGCCAGGGCCGGCAGCAGTGAAGGCCTGCACGTACACCTCGAGAGTCTCACCCGGCGTCATCAGTGGAATCGGCAACTCGACCGAACGGTCGTCACCGTCGACGGCGACGATGAAGCCTCGTTCGGACGACACGTGGTACGCCATGATCTGCCGCCCACCGTCGTCGGTCGGCGGTTCCCAGCTGACCGAGGCACCGTCCGCTGTCGCCGTGGCCGTCACCGACGTGGGTGCCGAGGCGCGAGTCGCAGGGGCGACCTGGTAGGTGGCGAGGACGACTTCCTCGCGGGGGAGACCGTCCTGAGCGACGAGGGCCACGAGCTGGTACTCGCCTCCACCGGCGGCTGCATTCGTCCGGTACGAGACCGTCCCGGTGGTGGTGCCCGCCGCCGCAAGCGATTCGAGGCGAACCGGGTTGATCGGATCGTTGACCCTCCGCAGGCCCGCGGACGCCGACGGAACCTTCGTCTCGACACGGCCGACCAGGTTGATGACGGCCCCGTCGCTGTCGCGTTCGACGAAGCTGACCGACTGGCCGGCCACTTCCAGGACCGAATAGTCGAACGACAGCGCGTCGCCGCCTTGCTCCAACTGGGCTGCGACTTCGACGTCGGGGAGCCCGAGGGAGATCTCGACTGCCTCGAGCACCGGTGAGCCAGCGACTTGACGCACGGTCCACGTTCCAGCGGCAGGATTTTCAATGATGAAGATCTGCTCGTTGCCGTCGGTCAGGGTGAGGGGGCCCTGGTCGCCGAAATCGTTCGACACGTCGAACACCCTTCCGTTCGGCGCGATCACGAGCGTGTTCGGCGTACCGACCGAGCTCCGCATGATCAGACCCAGCGTGTCCTCGCCCGCCTCGATCTCGAACAGCGTGTCAGCCGTGCTGGTGACCCCACTCAGGAATGCCGCCGCAACCGGGCCGCTGGACTGAGCCGAGACGAGTGGGCTCACACCGAAGTTGGTGCTGCCCGGTACGACCAGCCGGACTCGACTCACGTCGCAACCGAGCTTGCGTCCACCCGACCAGTATCCGGACACTCCGGTGCTGCGCCCGAGTCGTCCGCTTCCGCCGATCCGGGTGCAACCACTCCAACCGACGGTGTTGACCAAGAAGTCGGCCGACGCCACGCTCTTGCCGAGCACGATGGCGGCGACGCTCCCGGACAGCTGTGCGTGCACGCCAGTCAGCGGCTGACCCGTCTTCGGATTGGTGGTGGTGATGCTGTTGGCGTCGAAGACCGACCCCTCGACCATGCCGTTGACGGCGAGCTTGTTGCCCCAGATGCTGGCGCTGACCTGTGCACCGACACCGAGGTAGCCGCTGGTCCACAGGTCGATGTAGCCGGTACCGGAGAGGTCGATGCCGAGCGGGTTGCCCGGGAACAATGTCACCTCGGCTTGGATGAGGAACCGGTAGTAGTCCGCTGCGACACCATCGGGAGCGTCGAACGGGGCCGGTGGTGCGGTGCAGTTGCGGGGTGGGTTCGCTCCGGTGCCGTTGGCACCGCTGAACTCCTCGCTGAACTGGAAGCTGCCCTCGATGCGTGCAATGGGGATGATCTGCGACCCAGCGGTCAAGCCCGCCGACCCACAGAACCTGAGTCGAGGATCGAGTTCGAGCGCACCGCCGATCGAGTCGAGGAACAGCCCGCTGAAGACCATGATGCCCGGGCTGAACTCGAGGTCGAGCGCCGCACGAACGAACCTGCCGTTGCGAATCGTGACCTGTGCGTCGAGTGAGGGTGCATTGTCCGTCGGGAGTTGCACCTTCAGCCGTCCGTCCCATTCCGGCCCGTCGACATCGGCGCAGTAGGACGCAATGCTCTCGTCAGCACAGAACCGGAGGTGGAGGGCCTTCAGCGGGAAGTCTCCGAGCTTGCCGTTGCCGGTGGCCGGCGGCTCGCCGTCGGGGCCGAGTGGATCAGGGTTGCCATCGCCGTTGCCGTCGAATCCGACGGTCCCGGAGTCGACTCGACCATTGATGACCTCGACACCGATGGCGATGCTCGACCCGCTCTGGCCGGGCACGCTTGCGTTCATCGCACCAGACCATCGCGGTCCGGTGTTGGCCGGACCGACTCGGGCATAGCTGATGGCGAGCGATGCACCGTCGACGACGTTGAACAACGTGATGTCGTCGGCCCGGATGCTGCCCGCCTGCAACGCACCATCACCCCAGACCAGCAGCACATCGAGCACGCCGGCGTCGGAATCGTCGGGGCCGATGAACGTGGCGCCACCCGACACACGGAGGTTGCCGTTGTCCAAGCGCTCCAGGCCGAGCGTGACATCACGCACGGGGAGGAGATCGAGCACCGGGAGGTCGGGCAGTTCGAGCGAGCCACCGATCACCTGCCCGGCATCGAGGATCAGCGAACCGTTCCCACCTTGCACGGAACCGCCATCCAGGTCGTACACCGCGACTTCCGCGCCCCAGGTGCTCGTCCCGTCCTCCTGCTGACCAACGGTCAGTCGCAGATACTGCAGCTCGACGAATCCCAGCGACAGGTTCTGCGCCTCCAGCCGTCCGCCGACCACTCGGCCGTCGTCCATGGTGATCCGTCCGGTCACCCGCTGGTTCGACTCGGTTGCGTCGCCCTGCGCTGCCTGGAAGAGGTAGTCACCCTGATCCGACAGGCCGATCCGGACGTCGTCGAGTGACAACCAGTCACCGAGGTTCAGACACGAGATGCTGACGTCGAACATCGACACCTTTCCGTCGACGAAGCCGATCGACCCGGCTGCCGCGACGGCGCTGGCGCCGACGCCGACTTCGGCGTTGACACGGAAGTAGGCCTCGGCGCCGGTCGTGCTCGGCGGCCCCGACGGGACGTTGCTGCCATCCGGCGTGGTGCCGCATTCCGTGGGCAGCGACGGGAACACGCCGTCATTGTCGAAGACCTGTGCGGGCGGAGCCGTCTGGGCGCGCCTGCCGACGTAGGTCATCGTGAGATCGTTCAAGCTCAAGACGTTGCCGAACGAGAGGTTCGTGATGCTCAGTTCCGCGGCGACGACTCGGCCGACGGCCACGTCGATGTAGCCGGAGACACCTGGGTTGGAGTTGGGTCGCTCGAGTCTGGCGGCGACCGTCCACCGGCTTCCGCCCACCGTGCGGTCGTAGGAGAACGACACGTCTTCGAGCGCAAGGAGCTCGCTCAAGCGGAGGGTGCTCGCCGTGATCTCGACTGACGTCGTACGCCCGCCGCGGAGCACCCACTCGAAGGAACCCTCGAACGGATCCGACGGATCCGACGGGTTGCTGAGTTCGATCGAGCCACTCCAGGTCTCGCGCACTTCGTTCCCAACGGCGATGGTCGTCGGGCGGAGGAGAAACTCGTCGATCGTGATGATCTCGCCGATGTCGATGTTCGAGGCGCAGAGCACACCGTCGGTGATCGAACCGCCGTCGACTCGCAGGCGTCCGCCGAACGAGCCGTCGTTGCCGGACTCGTTCACGATGCCAGCGACGATGCCGTAGACCTCGCCGGCGCCACCCGGATCCGTCACTCCACAGACCTCGGTGATGGGTGCAGATCCTCCACCGAGTTCGACGCTGCCACCGAGCACCAGAGCGAAGTCGGTGAGCGAGAAGCCCGCGAGGCTGACGTCACCGACATCGAGCCTGCCGTCGACGAGGCGACCGTCGAGGAACGTCAAGCCACCGCTGAACCCGAACTCGTTCCCGTTGTTGGTGAAGAGCGCACTGAAGGTCCACTCGCCGTTGCGGTAGCCCATCTCTGCGTCGACGAGTGAGAAGGTCGTACCGAAGTCGATGGTCCCGAGGTCGAAGCCGGCTTGGTCGAGGCGACCGTCGACCCATGAGAAGAAGCCAGTGGCGCTCGAGCCGTCGGCGAAGGTGATGCTGGCATCGAACCGCGAGCTCGCGCCCGTCACCAGGTACGTGAGACTGAGTTCGTCGATCGTGGCGAGCGGGCCGACGCGGAGGTTGTCGACGGTGAGCCCGCCAGCGATGAGCCGGCCGTCGCTGAAGTCGAGGGAGCCTGACAGGGTGGTCGTCTCACCGTCGATCACGATGGCACCGTTGAGCCGCCACCGCGACCCGCTGATGTCTCGGTCGTAGGTGAGCGTCACGCCGTCGAGCTTGACCACCTCACCGAACGACAGCTCCCCGATCGTGAACACTGCACTGCGCAGCTGGTTGTCGACGAACAC
>RCMY010009009.1_pt1 | contig 14349 bp, 10 predicted proteins | sample 2041341 | NCBI WGS metagenome assembly RCMY01 (sample SAMN09708234, study PRJNA481090) | Marine sediment metagenome, whole genome shotgun sequencing project.
TCCAGCGCCGACAGTGGCTCATCCAGCAGTAGCACGTCCGGCTCTGCACATAGCGCGCGGGCGATGGCGACGCGCTGGCGCTGGCCGCCTGATAGCTCGGAGGGCAGCTTGTCACCCTGATCCGAAAGGGCGATCATATCCAGCAGTTCGTCCGCACGCTTGCGACGCGCCTTGGCACTGGCGCCAGTAATTTCCATGGAAAAGGCTATGTTTTCCCAGACCTTCATCAGCGGAAACAGCGCGAGATTCTGAAAAATCAGCGCCGTCGGCCGCTTGTTCGGGCCGATCCCCCGCATGGAGTTTCCGCCGATCAGGATGTCGCCCTCGCTGGGGTCCAGAAAGCCTGAAACCGCGCGTAGGATCGTTGTTTTGCCACAGCCCGAAGGGCCGAGAAAGCTGAAGAATTCGCCGCCTTTGACGGCGACATTGGCGTCCCTGACGGCTACAAAATCACCAAACCGGATCCACAGATCCTTGAGGTCGACGCCCACCCCTGCGCTCATGCAATATCCCCCTGCCGCGTCTGCGCGGTCTGATTGCGGCCCTCGGGCCGGATCTTTTGATGGAATGAGACACCCCCCGACACTGCCGAGGGGTGCGTTCTCGTCAGGCGCTGACGAAGCGGTTCACGAACTCGGTCCGCACATCCGCATACCACGGCGCCTCGGCTGGCCAGGGGTTAAGGTTGGCCAGCGCATCGCCGGGATAGGCCTCGGCAAAGTTCTTCTTGTAGGCGTCGCCGGCGAACTCGTCCGCGCCCAGCACGGGTGAGTTATAGCCGTGATCGTCGATCGCCTTGCCAGCCGGTTCCTTTTGATAGGCATAGTCGATGAAGGCATAGATCTGGTCCGTATTTTCGGCACCGATTGGCAGCGACATACCGTCGACCCACGCCATCGAGCCTTCTTTCGGGGCCTGATATGTCACCGGCTCGCCTGCCGTTTTCAGCGCCAGAGGTGGGCCATCCCATGTCTGGCCGACGATCACGCCCTCGTTCAGCAGGCCGTTCTTCTGGGTGTCGGCGTCGTTCCACAGTAGCTTGATGCGGTCCTTACGCTCGATGCACCAGTCGGCGATCTGGTTCCAGACCTTGCGCATCGTTTCCTCGTCCTCGTAGGCGGCCCAGACTGATCCCGGCTCCATCTCGCCCGAGGCTTCCATAAAGAGGCCGGCGCCCAGCAGCATCGAATGGGGGCGGCCCATCGTCTTGCCTGCGTTCGCCTCGGCCCAGACGTCACCATAGCTGGGAATATCGCCCTCGGGCAGAAACTTGTCCGTGCGGTATCCGATGCCTTCGGTGCCCCAGATATGCGGCAGCCAGTGCGAGCCTGAATCGTCAAAATTCCAAGCGGTCTCACCGATCAGCGACATGGCCGGATTCACGGCATCCAGATTGACGCGGCTCAGGTCGAAGGGCTGAAGCAGTTCCAGCGGGCCCCATTGCAGCGAGCGGTTGTTGGTGGGCGATATGATGTCAACGCCCTGCCCCTTAGAGGCTTTCATCTTGTTGATGATTTCCTCGTTCGAGCCGATACCGGTATAATTCACCTTGATGCCCGACTCTTTCTCGAACCCTTCGAGGAAGGCGGGCGGCAGGTAATCCGACCACATCAGGATGTTCAGCTCGCCCGACGAGGCGCGGGCAGATTTACTGTAGAGCGGTGCGGCGAGGGCGGCACCACCCAGTGCGGCACCTCCGCGCAGGACCGAGCGGCGGCTGAGGCCATTCTTCATTGTCATTTTCGACTCCCTGTTTTGTTTTTTGATTGCGCGCAGTCTGCGCGCCATCGGACTCAAAAGCAATTCTTTGGTAAGGAAGCCGCTAAACTGCGGCAGCGCCTTTTGTTTTTCTGCAAAAAGACGACAAGCTGGGCCGCGCCCTGCACCGAATAGAGCCATCTGATCAGCGGGCCGGACGCGACCAAACCTTCGATGGAACCCGCCGTGTAAGCCGTGGATACCCCACGCCGTCACTGTGTCAGACAGATCGGTGAGGTTGCGACCACCTTGGATGGATGTTGAATTCGCGGGTGCTGTATCTTTGTTCCTTTAAAGCTGACCAAATGGTCTTAAATTAGGCAAGAGTGTCGCGGCAATCGCAGCCCGGATACGAAGAATATCTATTACAGACCATTCGGTCGATAATAAGGAGAGCACAGATGCGCGAACTCAGATCCGCACCCGGTCGCCCGCGCCAGTTCGTCGAAGGCGACGCGCTGGCCAGGATCATGCAGCTGTTCTGGGAGCATGGGTATGAGGCGACCGGGCTGAGCGACATCATCAAGGCGACAGGACTGGGCAAGGCCAGCCTCTACGCGACGTTTGGCAACAAGCAGTCGATGTATCTACGCGCATTGGCCGCGTTCGAGGCGCAGATGATCGATGCGGGCGTGCGCACGCTACGCGAGGGCGCCGGGTCTGCAATGGACCGGATCGGGGCGTTTCTGGACGCCCCCATCGCCGCGCGGCGCGACGCGGGCGACGCGCGCGGATGTTTCCTGTGCAACGCGTCGGCGGATCGCGCGGCGCTGGACCCCGAAACCGCCGAGATCGTGCAACGTTGTTATGCAAAGCTGGGCAGCGCGCTGGACCGGACACTGGCCGAAATCATGCCACCGGCTGACGCCCAGCGCCGCGCGCAGATGGTGCTGGCCGTTTATTCGGGGCTGCGTGTGATGGCGCGCTCTGGCATGGATATCGCCGCGCTGGAGTATGCCCGCGACGATGCGCTGCGCAGCCTTGGGACACGCTGAGCCGGGTCACTTTTCGAACAGGCGGGCGGCGTCGAATATGCTGTCGAGCCGCTCGTAACGGCTGCGCGTTTCGGGCCAGTTCACCTCCTGCGCGGCGGCGATCAGCGCCTCAAGCAGCATCATGGTCGAGGTGTTGCTGTCCCATGCCGAGGGGATCTGCGTCCAGCAATGAAACGTATGCGTGGCATGGCTTGCCACCGGGCTGGCCCATTGATCGGTGATCAGGATGATGCGCACGCCACGTTCGGTCGCCAGTTGGGCGAGGCGTAGCAGGTTCGTCTCATAGCGGCGCATGTCGAACAGAAGCAGCACGTCACCCTCATTCATGTCCAAGACGTAATGCGGCCATGTGGCCGAGCTGGACGTCATATGCGTGATGCGCTGGCGCACCGCCTGAAAATGGGTAAACGCATACTCGGCCAGCGCGCGGCTGATGCGCCCGCCGACGACGTAAAGCCGCCTGTCTGTATCGGCCAGAACCTGCACCGCGGCGTCGAATTGCGCGCTATCGATGTTGGCCAGCGTTTGCTCGATATTGTCGCCGATGGCCGTGGCAAAGCGGTTTAGCAGGTGGGATTCCGGCACGTCGCTGGCCCATTGATCGCGTCGACGGGTAGGGCCAGAGACCGTGGCCTCAAGCTCGGCCAGCAGGGCCTGCTGGAATTGCGGATAACCCTTGAAGCCCAGCTTTTGCACCAGACGGGCCAGCGTGGGCGTCGAGACGTCCGCATTCGCCGCCGATATGGTGATCGAGGCGAGGCCCGCAGCGGGGTAATTGTCCAGCAGCGCCTGCGCGAACTTGCGCTCGGACTGAGTCAGCGCGGCGTAACGGGTGCGGATCGCCTCGCGCACGGAAATGGCCGGTTTGCTCATGGGTCCGTGTGCCTTCTGGAAGGGGCTGGGTACAAAATAAGTCTGGAAAGATATTGACAGAAATTCTGCGCCGTGAAAACAATTTTTCAGAAATCAGGGGGATGCGATGCCGGGCGAGTCTGAGGCCGAGGGTGTGGTCGAGGTGATTGGGGCGGATGCCAAGGGCGCCGCGCTGATCCTGTGCGAGCATGCGGCGCATCATATTCCCGAACGCTACAATGGTTTGGGCCTCAGGCCAGAGGCGGCAACCAGCCATGCCGCATGGGATCCCGGCGCGCGCGATCTGGCGCTGTATCTGATGGAGTGCCTCGACGGCACGGTCGTTGCCAGCACCGTTTCGCGGCTGGTCTATGATTGCAACCGCCCGCCTGACGCGGCCAGCGCCATGCCCGAGAAATCCGAGCTGATCGAGGTGCCGGGCAATGCCGCGCTGAGCGCCAGCCAGCGGGATGAGCGAACCGAGATGATCTATCGCCCCTTTTGCGACGCCGTCGCTGCGCAGGTTGAGGCACGCGCCGCCCGCGCGCAGCCGACCGCGCTGATCACGGTCCATAGCTTTACCCCTGTCTATTACGGCGCGCCGCGCGAGACGGAAATCGGCATCCTGCATGACAGCGATACCGCGCTGGCCGATCCGATGCTGAAGGCCGGCGAAAAGCTGGCGCACCGCACCGTTCACCGCAACCGCCCCTACGGCCCCGAGGATGGTGTGACCCATTCGCTGCAAATCCACGGGCTGGCCCACGACCTGCCCAATGTCATGATTGAAGTGCGCAACGATCTGCTGCGCACACCAGAAGGTATCGCCGCCATTGGCGACGAGCTGTGCCGCATGATCGCATGCGCGCTGGTCCATCTGGGGCTGCAAACCCAAGGGGCGGCCCATGCCTAGGGTTATTCGCGGCTTTGTACACGGCGTCGACGCGCTGAATTACTTCATCGGTCGTATTGCGATGTACCTGATATTTGTGCTGATCGGCGTGCTGATGTGGTCGTCGGTGTCCAAGACGTTCTTTGATCCGACCCTCTGGACGCTGGAAATGGCGCAGTTCATCATGGTCGCCTACTACGTTCTGGGCGGCCCCTATTCGATCCAGATGGGATCGAACGTGCGGATGGACCTGTTTTATGGCAACTGGTCTATCCGGCAAAAGGCGTGGATGGATGCGTTTACCGTCCTGTTCCTGATGTTCTATCTGGGCGTGCTGCTCTATGGCGCGATCAATTCGATGGCTTATTCGCTGGGCCATTTCGAGGGTGAGCCGTTCAGCTTTTTCTGGGATCTGTTCACGACGCTGGTGACCGAAGGGCCATCCGCCACCAAGGACAAGATGGGCTTTATGGAGCGCAGTCCGACCGCATGGCGCCCCTATATCTGGCCCCTCAAGGCCACCATGATCGTCGGCGTCACGCTAATGCTGTTGCAAGTGCTTGCTGAATTCTTCCGCGATATTGGCCGTATTCGCGGGGTGGAGATTTAATGTCATACGAAATGATTGCCACCCTGATGTTCAGCTCGATGATGCTGATGCTGCTGACGGGTCAGCGGGTATTCGGGGCTATCGGCTTTGTCGCCGCGGCCGGGGGGATGCTGCTATGGGGCACGGGTGGTGCCGACATGCCGTTTTCCGCCGCAATGAAGCTGATGAAATGGTACCCGCTGCTGACGCTGCCGATGTTTATTTTCATGGGCTATGTGCTGTCTGAGTCGCGCATCGCTGATGACCTCTACAAGATGTTTCACGTCTGGATGGGGCCAGTGCGCGGCGGCCTTGCTATCGGGACGATTGGGCTAATGGTGCTGATTTCGGCCATGAACGGGCTGTCGGTCGCGGGTATGGCTATTGGCGCGACTATCGCCCTGCCCGAACTGCTGAAACGCGGATATGACAAGGTCATGGTGACAGGCGTCATTCAAGCGGGATCGTCTTTGGGCATCCTAGTGCCGCCTTCGGTGGTGCTGGTGCTATACGCGATGATCGCGCGCCAGCCGGTGGGTCAGCTATGGCTGGCGGGCGTGATCCCCGGCCTGATGATGGCGGTGATGTTCATCATCTACATCTATGTGCGCTGCCGGATTCAGCCGGAACTAGGCCCGCCCCTGGCGGTAGAAGAGCGTAACGTGTCGACCCGCGAAAAGATGCGCCTGCTGTCGGCGGGCGTGCTGCCGCTGGTGATCTTTGCGGTGATGATGGTGCCTTTCGTCAAAGGCTGGACCTCGCTGGTAGAGAGCAGCGCGATCGGCGCCATGGCCGCCTTTGTCGCCGCTGTTCTGAAGGGGCGGATGACGCGCGAAGTGTTCGAGAATTCGGTGCGCAATACCTTGGGCATCAGTTGCATGTTCATGTGGATCATCCTCGCCGCGCTGGGGTTTGGCGCGATCTTTGACGGGCTGGGCGCGGTCAAGGCGATCTCGGATTTGTTCACCGCGCAATGGGGGCTGGACCCGTGGATCATCCTGATCCTGATGCAACTCAGCTTCATCATCATGGGTACGTTTCTGGACGATACCGCGATGCTCGTTATCGTGGCACCCCTCTATGTGCCGCTGGTGGGCGAGCTGGGTTTTGATCTGGTGTGGTATGGCATTCTCTATACGATCACTTGCCAGATCGCTTATATGACGCCACCCTTTGGCTATAACCTGTTCCTGATGCGCGCCATGGCCCCACCCGAGATTTCGATACGCGACATCTATCGTTCCATCATTCCGTTCGTCGCGGTGATGGTGGTGGCACTGGCCGCCGTCATGGTATTCCCTGAAATTGCGCTATGGCTGCCCAATCTGGTGTATAATTGAGAGCCAAAATCAGAACTCCGCAAAGGAGCGCAAAATGACCTCAACAAGGAGAGAAGAGATGACCACACGCAGAAAATTCCTGGCCTCCGCCGGTATCGGCACAGCGGCCACCGCACTGGGCGCGCCCGCTATCGTTAGGGCGCAAGCGCCGATCAAGTGGCGTTTTCAGACCTATGCCGGCGCCGCGCTGGGCGAAGAAGTGACGAAGCCCGCCATCGACTACATCAACAAGGCCGCCAATGGCGAGATGGAGATCGAGCTATATTATGCCGATCAGATCGTCCCCACCGGCGAGCTGTTTCAGGCGCTTCAGCGCGGCACCATCGACGCGGTCCATTCGGACGACGATTCCATGGCCTCGCCCACGCCGCTGCAACGGTTCGGCGGATACTTTCCGCTGGCGACCAAGCATATTCTGGACGTGCCTGTTCTCTTCAACCAATACGGCCTCGCCGATATCTGGCGCGAGGAATACGAAAAGGTTGGCGTCACGTGGCTGTCGGCTGCGGGACAGGATCCCTGCAACTTTAACACCACCCGCGAAATCACCTCACTTGAGGATCTGGACGGTCTGAAGCTATACACATTCCCCACAGCGGGGCGGTTCCTGACGCAATTTGGCGTCGTGCCAGTCAGCATCCCCTACGAGGATGCCGAGGTCGCGGTGCAGACCGGCGAACTGGACGGCATGGCATGGTCGGGCATCACCGAGGATTACACGGTGGGCTGGGCGGACGTCACGGACTACTTCCTGACCAACAACATCTCGGGCGCGTGGATCGGGTCGTTCTTTGTCAATCCGCAGCGCTGGGCCGACCTGCCCGAGCATCTGAAACAGATCGTCATGGCCGGCATTGAGGCCAGCCACACCTACCGCAACCAGTGGTACTGGGGCGGCGAGGCGCGCCTGCGCGCCCAGGGCGACAAGCTGCAGCTGCGCACAATCCCGCAAAATGAATGGAAGGCCGTCGAAGAGGCTGCCATCACCTTCTGGGACGAGATCGCCGAAGAAGGCGAAGTGCACCAAAAGGTCGTCCAGATCTTCCGCGACTATAACGACGTCATCGGCAAGGCCGGACCCCCCTACACCAACGGCTGATCCGTCATAATAATTGGGAGGCCCCGGCATATCGCCGGGGCGCGTCCCGTTCACAACATGCTTTCCTTGAGGTGCATCATGCCTGCCCAAACCCCTGCCCTGACCTTCGATGATCTGAAAAAACAGACAAAGGACGGCACAATCGACACCGTTCTCGTCTGCCTTGTCGACATGCAGGGGCGCCTTATGGGCAAACGGTTCCACGCCAAGCATTTCGTGAATGGCGCCTACAAGGAAACGCATTGCTGCAACTACCTGCTGGCCACCGATCTGGAGATGGCCACGCCCGAGGGCTACGCCAGCACCGGCTGGGAAACCGGCTATGGTGACTATGTCATGCAGCCCGATCTGGACACGCTGCGCCCCGTGCCGTGGCTGGAAGGGACCGTCATGATCCTGTGCGACGTGCTGGATCATCACACGCACGAGCCGGTCCCACACTCGCCCCGCGCCGTGCTGAAAAAGCAACTGGCCCGGCTGGAGAAAATGGGATTCACCGCCATGATGGCGACCGAACTGGAGTTCTTTCTCTTCGAGAAAAGCTTTGACGAGATACGCAAGGACGGCTTTCGCGACCTTGCGCCGATTTCAGGCTATAACGAGGATTACAACATCTTCCAGACCACCAAGGAAGAGCATGTGATGCGCCCCTTGCGCAACCATCTGTGGGATGCGGGCCTGCCGATTGAGTGCACCAAGGGCGAGGCCGAGGCAGGTCAGGAAGAGCTGAATATCAAATACGCCGCCGCGCTGGATACGGCGGATTATCACACCATCGCCAAGCACGCGACGAAAGAGATTGCTTGGCAACAGGGCCACGCCGTCAGCTTCTTACCCAAATGGAACCCCGACCGCACCGGCAGCTCATCCCATGTGCATCAATCGCTGTGGAAGGATGGCGAAAATGTCTTCTTCGACAAGAGTGATGATCTGGGCATGTCCGAGATGATGAAGAATTACATGGCCGGGATGCTGAAATACGCGCCCGACTACACCTATTTCCTCGCGCCCTACATCAACAGTTACAAGCGGTTCGTCAAAGGCACATTTGCCCCGACGCGCACGATCTGGTCAGTCGATAACCGCACCGCCGGGTTCCGCCTTTGCGGTGAAAGCACTAAGGCGGTTCGCGTCGAATGCCGCGTTGGTGGATCGGACATTAACCCCTACCTCGCCATGGCCGTCCAGCTGGCCGCCGGGATCGCCGGGATCGAAGAGGGGCTGGATCTGGCCCCACCGTTCAAGGGCGACGCTTATTCGGGCGACGAGGGCATGATCCCGACGAACCTGCGCGACGCCTTTGTATCGCTAAAGGGCTCGAACATGTTGCGCGCCGCGCTGGGAGATGACGTGGTCGATCACTACGCCCGCGCCGCCGAAGTCGAGATCGAGGATTTCGAGGCCGCCGTCACCGATTACGAAATCGCGCGCGGATTCGAGCGGTGCTAGGCCAGTGCGGGCGGCTGGGCTGACTGAGAGCGCCGGAGGCCCCGGCGGAGATATTTAAGGCCAGAAGATGCATTGGCCTTTGTGAATGACTGGATAGGTTTGGAATGAGCAAGACACTGACCTGTATTTCGCCGATCGACGGATCGGTTTTCGCCACGCGCGAGACGCTGGATATCGACGGCGCGCGCGGGGCAGCGCAACGGGCGCGCACCGCGCAGGTAAACTGGGCGGCCCGGCCCCTGGACGAGCGTATCCGGCTGGTCATGGCCGGGGTCGCTGCCGTGGGCGCGATGAACGACGAGGTGGTGCCCGAACTGGCCCGCATGATGGGACGGCCTGTGCGTTTTGGCGGCGAATTCGGCGGCTTTGACGAGCGTGCATCGCACATGGCGAAGATCGCTGGCGAAGCGCTGGCCGATATCGAAGTGGGCGAGGACGCTAGTTTCAAGCGGTATATCAAACGGCTGCCGCATGGCGTCGTTCTGGTCGTCGCGCCGTGGAACTACCCCTATATGACCGCGATCAACACGGTCGCGCCCGCGCTGATCGCCGGCAATACCGTGCTGCTGAAACATGCCACACAGACCCTGCTGGTAGGTGAGCGGATGGCGCAGGCGTTCCATTCGGCGGGTGTGCCGGAGGATGTGTTTCAGAACGTGTTTCTGGACCACGACACCACGTCTCAGCTGATCGCGGATCGTGCGGTGGATTTCGTGAACTTCACCGGCTCGGTCGGTGGCGGGCGCGCGATGGAGCACGCGGCGGCGGGCACATTTACCCCCGTCGCAACTGAACTCGGCGGCAAGGATCCGGGCTATGTCATGGACGACGCTGACCTCGATGCAGCCGTCGATACGCTGATCGACGGGGCCATGTTCAACTCGGGCCAATGCTGCTGCGGGATCGAGCGGATCTATGTGCATGAGAGCCTCTATGAGGCTTTCGTCGAGAAGGCGGTCAAGATCGTTCAGGGCTATACTCTGGGCGATCCACTGGATGAGCAGACCACCATCGGCCCGATGGCGCATGTGCGCTTTGCCGAAGAGGTCCGCAACCAGATCGACGAGGCCGTGAAGGCGGGCGCGACCGCGCACATCGAAACGATGGCTGCCGACGATGGCGGCGCTTATCTGACGCCGCAGATTCTGACGGACGTGACGCATGACATGCGCGTGATGCGCGACGAAAGCTTCGGGCCTGTGGTCGGTATCATGAAGGTGTCCTCGGACGACGAGGCAATCGAGCTGATGAACGACAGCAATTTCGGCCTGACCGCCAGCCTCTGGACCGCCGATCTGGACCGCGCGCAGGCCGTGGGCGAACGGATCGAGACGGGCACGGTGTTCATGAATCGCGCCGACTACCTTGATCCCGGTCTGTGCTGGACAGGCTGCAAGGATACTGGCAAGGGCGGCGGGCTGTCGGTCATCGGCTATCACAATCTGACGCACCCAAAATCCTACCATCTCAAAAAGGTGACAAAATGAACCTCATTGGAAACTGGTCCTACCCGACCTCGGTCAAATTCGGCGCAGGCCGCATTGCCGAGCTGCCTGACGCCTGCGCGCAGACCGGTATCAAGCGCCCCCTGCTGGTCACCGACAAGGGGCTAGCCGATCTGCCGATCACCGCACAGGTGCTGGACATTATGGAGGCCGCAGGGCTGGGCCGCGGCATTTTCAGCGAAGTCGATCCCAATCCGAACGAGAATAATCTTGATGCAGGCGTCGCCGCCTACAAGGCAGGTGGCCATGACGGCGTGATCGCGTTTGGTGGCGGCTCCGGCCTCGACCTCGGCAAAATGGTCGCCTTCATGGCGGGTCAGACGCGCCCCGTCTGGGACTACGAGGATGTGGATGATTGGTGGACGCGCGCCGATGCGGACGCCATCGCGCCGATCATCGCCGTGCCGACGACGGCCGGAACAGGCTCGGAAGTGGGGCGCGCCAGCGTCATCACCAATTCCAAAACCCATGTGAAAAAGATCATCTTTCACCCCAAGGTGATGCCCGAAGTCGTCATTTGCGATCCCGAACTGACCACCGGGATGCCCAAGTTCATCACCGCAGGCACCGGCCTTGACGCCTTCGCGCATTGCGTCGAGGCGTTCAGCAGCCCGCATTACCACCCGATGAGCCAAGGCATGGCGCTGGAGGGGATGCGTCTGGTCAAGGATTACCTGCCCCGCGCCTATGCCAACGGCAACGATCTGGAGGCGCGCGCGCATATGATGAGCGCCGCGATGATGGGCGCGACGGCATTCCAAAAGGGCCTCGGCGCGATCCACGCAATGAGCCATCCGGTCGGCGCGGTTTTCGGCACGCATCACGGCACGACCAACGCTGTTTGCATGCCTGCCGTGCTGAAATTGAACGCGCCCCAGATCAAGGATCGCTTCCGCACTGCCGCCGCATATCTGGATATCGAAAACGGCTTTGACGGCTTTTGCAGCTTCGTGCAGGAGTTCAACGACGCGCTCGGCATCCCGCGCAAGCTGAGCGACATGGGCGTCGACGCCGCCCGCATCGACGACCTGGTGAGCGAGGCGGTCAAAGACCCGAGCTGTGGCGGCAACCCCGTCAAGCTGACCAAGGAAAACCTGCGCGCGCTATATGAGGCGAGCATCTAACGCGTATTGCGTTTTTCCTGAACCAGGGAACGCGCACATGGCGCGTGCCCCTTCGACGTTGTGGGCGTTTTGCACGAAATCCTTAACGCAGATTTAGGGCAAAACGCTTCAGGCTTTCACTGTTCCAAAAATACTCAGAAAAACCCCGGAAAGCTTCGCAGTTTCCAGGGTTTTCTTTGCGCTACTCGGCAGGCATCGCCAGTTCCTGATCACTCAGCGGATAGGGCAGCTTGTCCAGCATCTCCCGCGGGCAGATTTGCAGGAAATGCACGCGCTCGGCTTCCCAATGCTGTAGGATATCCAGCGCCTTGCGACTGCCCGTCTCATCCGCGTGGCGCTGGACTAGGGTGCGTAACTGCTCCTCCCAGTGGGGATGCTGGACTGCGCCGGTCACAATCGTCTCGCGGTTCATCAGGGGGCCCGCTCGGCCCTCGGGATCGTAGAGATAGGCCATCCCCCCGGTCATGCCCGCACCAAAATTCGCGCCGATGCGGCCCAGGATCACGGCGACGCCGCCCGTCATGTATTCGCATCCATTGCTGCCGCAGCCCTCAATCACGACATGCGCGCCCGAATTACGCACAGCAAAACGTTCGCCCGCGCGCCCGGCGGCAAAGAGGTAGCCAGCCGTCGCGCCATATAGCACTGTGTTGCCGATGATCGTGTTCTGGCTTGCCTCAAGCGGGCTGGACATGGGCGGGCGCACAACGATGATCCCGCCCGACAAACCCTTGCCGACGTAGTCATTGGCATCACCAGACACTTCCAGCTTCAGCCCAGGCGCGGCGAAGGCGCCGAGCGATTGCCCAGCGCTGCCGGACAGCTTCACCGTCAGGTGGTCGGGTTGCAGGCTGTTATTCATGCCGAACTTGCGCACGATATGACTGCTGAGGCGGGTGCCGACGGTCCGGTGCGTATTCTGCACGGCGTAGTGCAACTGCATCTTTTCCCCGTCATTCAGGAACCGCGCGGCGTCGCGGACGATCTCGGCGTCCAGCGTGTCCGGCACGGCGTTTCTCTCGCGGCTGCGGTTCAGTGGCGCGCCGTGGCTCGCGACGGTAATCAGCATCGGGTTGAGGTCCAGATCGTCCAGATGCGCGCTGCCACGGCTGACCTGTGTCAGCAGATCGGCGCGCCCTATCACTTCGTCAAGCGAGCGCGCCCCGATACCGGCCAGTATTTCGCGCACCTCTTGGGCGTAGAAGGTGATGAGGTTCACGACCTTCTCGGCATTGCCGGTGAACTTGGCGCGCAGCGCCTCGTCCTGCGTGCACACGCCGACAGGGCAGGTGTTGGACTGGCACTGGCGCACCATGATGCAGCCCATGGAGATCAGGGCGGCGGTGCCGATGCCGTATTCTTCGGCCCCCATCATCGCGGCCATGACGATGTCGCGTCCGGTGCGCAGGCCGCCATCGGTGCGCAGGGTGATGCGATCACGCAGGTTGTTCATCGACAGAACCTGATGTGCCTCGGTCAGGCCCATTTCCCACGGCAGCCCTGCGTATTTGATCGACGTGGCCGGGCTGGCGCCGGTGCCGCCATTATGGCCCGATATCAGGATGACGTCGGCCTTGGCCTTGGCCACGCCAGCGGCAATCGTTCCGACGCCGGACTGGGCGACCAGTTTCACCGTTACCTTGGCAATAGGATTGATCTGCTTGAGGTCATAGATCAGCTGCGCCAGATCCTCGATTGAATAGATATCATGATGCGGCGGGGGCGAGATTAGCGTCACGCCCGGCGTCGAAAGACGCAGCCGCGCGATCAGTTCGGTCACCTTCATGCCGGGCAGTTGGCCGCCTTCGCCGGGCTTGGCACCCTGAGCGACCTTGATCTCCAGCTCTTCGCATTGGTTGAGGTATTCGGCGGTGACGCCGAAGCGGCCAGAGGCCACCTGCTTGATCTTGGCCGAGGGGTTATCGCCATTCGGTTCGGGCGTGAAGTGGGCGGGATCCTCGCCACCCTCGCCTGAATCGCTGCGCGCGCCGATGCGGTTCATCGCGATGTTCAGCGTCTTGTGTGCCTCGGGCGACAGCGCGCCCAGCGACATGCCAGGTGTGACGAACCGCCTGCGGATTGCCGTGACGCTTTCGACCTCGTCCAGCGGGACCGCGTTGCCCATCGGCTTGATCGCCATGAGGTCGCGCAGATGGATCGGCGGGGCGGATTGCATTGCCGCCGAGTATCGCCTCCACAGATCAAAGCTGGCGGTATTGCAGGCGGTTTGCAGCATATGCATGGTCTGCGCGCCCCATGCGTGGCTCTCGCCCGACTTGCGTGCCTTGTAGAAACCGCCGATGGGCAGAACGTTGTCGGGGCCGCTGTAGGCACGGGCGTGGATCTCTTCCAGTTTGGTCTGGATGCCGCTGACGCCGATACCGCTGATGCGGCTGACGAGGCCGGGGAAATATTCGGCGCACATCGCGCGGGACAGGCCAATAGCCTCGAAATTGAGACCGCCACGATAGGAGGAGATGACGGAAATCCCCATCTTGGACATGATTTTTAGCAGGCCCGCGTCGATGGCCTTGCGGTAGCGCGCGACCACCTCGGTCAGGGTGCCGTCCAGCAGGTTGCGGTCGATCCGGTCGGCCAGCGAATCTTCGGCGAGGTAGGCATTGACCACGGTCGCACCCGCGCCAATCAGCACGGCGAAATAATGCGGGTCAATGCACTCGGCAGAGCGCACATTGAGCGAGCAAAACGTGCGCAGCCCCTTACGCGTCAGATGGCTGTGCACAGC
>RCMY010003294.1_pt1 | contig 14348 bp, 13 predicted proteins | sample 2041341 | NCBI WGS metagenome assembly RCMY01 (sample SAMN09708234, study PRJNA481090) | Marine sediment metagenome, whole genome shotgun sequencing project.
AGAACAACTTACAGGTTTTGAAGGAAAAGCTTCTCTCGATGAAGTAGGAACAGTTTTAGAAGTAGGAGACGGTATTGCTCGCGTTTACGGTTTAGCCAACGTGCAATATGGTGAGTTAGTAAAATTTGAAGACGGTCTTGAAGGTCTTGTTCTTAACTTAGAAGAAGATAATGTTGGGGTTGTACTTTTAGGGTTTTCGAACGCTATTAAAGAAGGCTCTATTGTAAAAAGAACAAATCGAATTGCATCTATCAATGTTGGTGAAGGTATATTAGGCCGTGTGGTAGATACTTTAGGATTACCAATTGACGGTAAAGGTCCTATCCAAGGAAAAACATACGAAATGCCTTTAGAGCGCAAAGCTCCGGGTGTTATTTTTAGAGAACCGGTTACCGAGCCTTTGCAAACAGGTTTGAAAGCTGTTGATGCCATGATTCCGATAGGAAGAGGACAACGAGAACTTATTATTGGTGACCGTCAAACAGGTAAATCAACCGTTGCTATTGATACTATTATCAATCAAAAAGAATTTTATGATGCCGGTAATCCTGTATATTGTATCTATGTTGCTATAGGTCAAAAAGGTTCAACCGTTGCTCAAATTGCAAGTACTTTAGAAGAAAAAGGTGCTTTAGCTTATACCACAATTGTTGCTGCAAATGCTTCTGAAGCCGCTGCAATGCAAGTTTACGCTCCATTTGCAGGTGCTGCAATTGGCGAGTATTTTAGAGATTCAGGTCGACCAGCATTAATTGTTTATGATGATTTATCAAAACAGGCAGTTGCCTACCGTGAGGTATCTTTATTGCTTCGTCGTCCTCCAGGACGTGAAGCATATCCTGGTGACGTTTTCTATTTGCATTCTCGTTTATTAGAACGTGCTGCAAAAGTTATCAACGACGATAAAATTGCAAAACAAATGAATGACGTTCCTGAATCTATTCGACCTTTAATTAAAGGTGGTGGATCTTTAACGGCATTACCAATTATTGAAACACAAGCAGGTGATGTTTCTGCATATATTCCTACCAACGTAATTTCGATTACCGATGGTCAAATTTTCTTAGAATCTGATTTATTTAACTCTGGTGTTCGTCCGGCAATTAACGTAGGTATTTCGGTGTCTCGTGTTGGTGGTAATGCACAAATTAAATCGATGAAAAAAGTAGCTGGTACTTTAAAATTAGACCAAGCACAATATCGTGAGCTAGAAGCTTTCTCTAAATTTGGTTCTGATTTAGATGCTGCCACTTTAAACGTTATTGAAAAAGGAAAACGTAATGTGGAAATTTTAAAACAAGCACAAAACGATCCATTTACAGTAGAAGAGCAAGTTGCAATTATTTATGCCGGAGCGAAAAATTTATTAAGAGCTGTTCCTGTAGAAAAAGTAAAAGAATTTGAAAGAAATTATTTAGAGTTCTTAAAAACAAAACACAGAGACACTTTAGATACCTTAAAAGCGGGTAAATTAACAGATGAAGCGATTGCAACTCTAGAAGATGTTGCAAAAGAAATTTCTGCTAACTATAAATAAAATAGTAGCATTGAATATGGAAGATTGATTCATTTCATCCTCTATAATTTTTACTAAATACGCAATACTTTTTAATACAATATGGCAAATTTAAAAGAAATACGTAACAGAATTTCATCTATCGGTTCAACGATGCAGATTACTAGTGCTATGAAAATGGTATCTGCTGCAAAATTGAAAAAAGCACAAGACGCGATTACTGCAATGCGTCCTTATGCCAATAAACTAACCGAATTGCTGCAAAATTTAAGTGCTACTTTAGATAGTGACGATGGTGGTGTTTATACACATCAACGCGAAGTGAAAAAAGTATTAATTGTTGCTATTACTTCCAATCGTGGTTTGGCCGGTGCCTTTAATTCTAATATCATAAAAGAGACTAAAGAACTTATTGCCACAACTTATGCAGGTAAAGAGGTTTCTATTTTAGCTATTGGTAAAAAAGGTTTTGAACTGCTTAAAAAAACCAACACTATATACAAAAATGAAAGTGATATTTTTGACGATCTTTCTTTTGAAAATGTTTCTGTTATTGCGGAAGATTTGATGGAGCAATTCAGCAAAAACTCCTTTGACAAAATAGAAATCGTGTATAACGGATTTAAAAATGCTGCAACACAAATTATTACAAAAGAGCAATTTTTACCAATCCTTCCGCCTGAAAATATAAGCTTAGGTAATGCTGATTATATTTTCGAACCATCCAAAGAGGAAATTGTAAAAGAATTAATTCCAAAATCATTGAAAACACAATTGTTCAAAGCACTTAGAGATTCTATGGCTGCAGAACATGGTGCCAGAATGACTGCTATGCACAAAGCAACCGATAATGCTACAGAGCTTAGAGATGATTTATTGTTAATTTATAACAAAGCACGTCAAGCCGCCATTACCAACGAAATTTTAGAAATTGTTGGAGGTGCGGAGGCACTAAAAAATTAGACGAAGCATGGCGGAGTCAAATTTAATTGAGCTGAGGCTTTGAAAAATTAGAATATAAAAATTAAGTTTAGTATTTAAACTCATAAAAACTCCAAAGTAAAAAATTACTTTGGAGTTTTTTTATCCATTCTTTTGAAAACCTTTTTACATTTGCAGTCTGAATTCCATATCCTATGAAAATCCTTTTGCTCGACACAAATCATTCGCATATTCAAAATAGCTTTGAAAAATTAGGTTTTATTTGCGATGAAGATTATACTTCCTCGCAAGAGAAAATAGAAGAAAAAATACATTTGTATGATGGAATTGTCATTCGTAGTCGATTTAAAATTGACAAAACCTTTATCGATAAAGCTAAAAACTTAAAATTTATCGCTCGTGTTGGTGCCGGTTTGGAAAGTATTGATATCGCTTACGCAGAAGAAAAAAAAATACATCTCATTGCAGCACCTGAAGGGAATAGAAATGCAGTTAGCGAACATGCCTTGGGAATGCTATTAGCACTTTTTAATCATCTTATAAAAGCAGATTTAGAAATTAGAAGTGGCAAATGGTTACGCGAAGAAAATAGAGGAATTGAACTCGAAGGGAAAACCGTTGGAATCATTGGTTATGGAAATATGGGGAAAGCCTTTGGCAAAAAATTGAAAGGATTCGATTGCGAAGTTGTCTGTTTTGACATCAAAGAAAATGTTGGCGATGAAAATGCAAAACAAGTTTCGCTACAAGAATTATTCGCCAAAACAGATGTTTTAAGTTTACACACACCACAAACAGAGCTAACAGAAAAAATGATTAACAAAACATTTATTCTGCAATTTAAAAAGCCCTTTTACCTCATCAATACTGCAAGAGGTTCTGCTGTTGTTACCAACGATTTGGTCGAATCTTTGGAAAACCAAAAAATTTTAGGAGCGTGTCTCGACGTTTTAGAATATGAAAAAGCTTCTTTCGAAAATTTCTTTTCACAAGGAAATAAATTACCTCCGGCTTTTCAATATTTAGTTGCTTCTGATAAAGTTTTATTAAGTCCGCATGTTGCAGGATGGACCGCAGAATCTAAATTTAAATTGGCAGATACTATCGTTAAAAAAGTTACGGAATTATTCAAAAATAATTAGTTTCTTCCATTCTCTGTTGGATACAATTCATTTAATGGGTCACTTTGCCAGAATTCTTTAGAATTTACATCTAAAATCGTCAATGGACCTTTAAAAGCCGCTCCTGTATCAATATTCCAAACATTTACTGCATTCATAGGAGTGGTTTTGCCAACTCGAACGGTTGGTGTATGACCAATATAAATTTCATTATACAATTTTAATCGTTCGGGATACAAGATATCCTCTTTAGAAAGATTAGGATTAAGGCATAAAGCCAATTCCCAAAGGGAACGATCCCAAAAAAACATTTTATCAAAATACTCATGCTCAATACCACGAATATTGGTAAAACCGGCATGTAAAAACAGTCGGTTTTGAGCATCCAAATAATAATCTTCTAAAGATTCAATGAATTCAATATGTCTCTCAATGACAATGGCAGTTTCCTTTTTATAAGCATTGACGGTTGCTTGTCCGCCATGAAACAACCAAGTAGGGTTACTCCTTTTATGTTTCAACCATCCCAAAGCCAAATCATCGTGATTTCCTCGGATAAAAATGCAAGAATTTGTTTTGTTTAGTGCTATTAAATAATCAATTACACGGGCAGATTCACTCCATCCATCAACAAAATCACCTAAAAAAATAAGCATATCGTCAGAGGTTACCTGAGCTCTTTCCAAAACCTGAATCAAAGCTTTAAAACCTCCATGAATATCTCCAATTACTAAAACTCTATGCTCTGCCATGCCCTATTATTTTTTTAAAAAGTGCAATTTTAAGGCTAATAAATGGCAATGCCTAATAATTGATATTATGCAATGATTAATTCTTGCATTTCCGTATCAAAATCTTTTCAAAAAAGTAGAGCAAAAAAGGTTACTTTTTTGGAATAACTTATTTAGAACTTCAAACAAACAGGAGCGCCCAATTTTGTTTCGTTATTGGTATAGCTTAATAAACCGGAATTAGCATCTCTTTTAAAAATAGTAATCGTATTTGATTTTTGATTTGCCACCAATATAAAATTCTCATCCGGTGAAAAAGTAAAATTTCTTGGCCAATCTCCCTGTACCGAAGTTGTTTCGAGCAAGTTCAATGTACCATCCTCTAAAACAGCAAAAACAGCGATACTATTATGACCTCTGTTGGTCGTGTATAAAAATTTACCATCGGAAGAAATATGAATATCCGCACCGAAACTTGCCTCTGAAAAACCTTCTGGTAAGCTGCTTTTTCTATCTATTTTTTCTAAAATTCCTGTTTCCGTATTTACTTTTGCCGAAACAACCGTATTCGATAACTCATTCACTAAAAAGAGAATATCTTTCGTAGGATGAAAAACAAAATGTCGAGGTCCGTCACCAGGATCCAAAGCTAAAGCTATTTTTTGTTTACCGAGCTTTCCATCTGTTAAAACGGGATAAGAAAGAACTTTATCAATACCTAAATCTGCGGCAAATAAAAAGGCATCGTTTTTACTGAATTGCACGCAATGAACATGCGATGATTCTTGATTGGGTTTTACCGGACCGTTGCCTTCATGACTTTCATGTTGTGTGAATTTTTCTATTTTTCCATTTTGGTCAAGCGGATAAATAGCCAATGTTCCGGAAGTATAATTTGCCACCACCAAGTTGTTTTCGTCATTGCTCAAAGCAACGTAACAAGGGTGAATGCCTTCACTCGACTGTTCGCTTTCTATTTGCAATTTAGTTTTATCGGCATTCCAACCGAAAGAAGTCACTTTACCGGAAGTATCTTCATTTACCGCAAATACTTTCTCTTTATTTTTGCTCAAAGTTACATACGAAGGATTGGGAATTTCTACCAACAAAGTTTCATTCGATAATTGCCCTGTTTTTGTGTCAAAATCTAAACTGTAAATTCCTTTACTGGTATCATTGGTGTAGGTGCCAACAAATAATCGCGCTATATTTTCATTAGGTAGTGTTTCATTCATGGTGTTTTTGGGTTCATCTTTTTTACAACTAGATAATAATAAGGCAAAAAGAAGTATGGTAGTAGAAATAAGTCTCATGGGATTTTTTTGTTTGGATTGTTTTATTCGGTCATCGTTAATCAGATTTATAAACATGGGAAAGTATCCTTTTTAACGGATTTTTTTCAGCAAATAAATATAGTATAATCCATCGGAATCAAGAATGTTTCCCAACAAAAAATAGGGCAACCTTTCAAAAGAAACGAAATTAAAAGAATTTAAAAAAATATACAGACGATCTATCAGCACAAATCAATAAAAAAATGTAGTAAATCAGTTGTTGTAATAATTCCGACAAGTTTCTCATTTTCGACAACCGGCAAAGAATGAAACTCTTTATTTGCGAGTAATTTTGATACTTCTAAAATTGTAGTATCCGGTGTAACCGTAACCGGATTTTTTATCATTAAATCTTCAATACTCAACATATTATAAATAGCTGTATCAACGGTTCCCTCTTTATTGTAGGCATCAATAAAACTGATTCGCTTCAAATCGGAAAGGCTAATTAAACCAATTAATTTTTCATTATCAATTACAGGAATGTGCCGAATATGGTTGCTTTTCAATCTTTTTTCTGCGGTATATAAAGTATCAGATAATTTTAAAGTAATAACATTGGTTGTCATTAAATTTTTAATCGGCTCATTTTTTTTCATGACATCATGGATTAATTAATACCATAAATTTCAAGAAAAAATTACAAAAATAACATGATTTTAGTCATGGTAACAAAATGAGTTAAGCCTCTCGCCAAAATTGTTGCACCATTTTCAAATCTTTTTGTATTGCTTGAAACACGATATCTTTAGAAACTGCTATCTTTCGTTTTCCTTTTTCGGCACCTCCTAAATCATACTCCACGTGTAAAGAAACCGGCACATGGATTTCATATTTTTTAAGCAATTTAAAAAATGTATCAAAATCAACCATTCCTTGTCCGATTGGTGTATTTTCAATTTGCCAAGTACCATTTTTATTGACCCATTTAAAGTCTTTAACAACAATGGTTTTTATATTTTTATGAATTAATCGCAGGCCGTTTTTCAAAGAAAGAGCTCCTTCAACGGTTGCATGCCGAATATCATATTGCACTCCGAAAAAAGAAGTATCAACCTTTTGCAATAAACTTTCTATTTCCCACATAGAAGCTCCTACTCTAGTTCCTGCATGGTTTTGGTAACAACCCGTGATTCCTAATTTCTTGTTTAATTGACTTAAGTCATATAATTGGTTTTGGTAGTTTTGAAGCGTTTTTTGCATCTCTACTTTACTATCATAGGTAAACCAATTGCATCGATAAAAAGACACCTTATTTTGTGCTGCAGATTTTAAAATGTCGCTGGTAAACTCTTGATCAACACTGCCAATTGCGGTAGTGATTATGGTGCAGGTCGAACCTCCTTTTTGAATCTCATTAATTGCCTTGGGCAAATCAGCAATTGCGTTTTCAGGCAAAACGTGTCCATCCGGACGAACCGTTAAATCAACTCCTGCAAAACCCATTTCAGCTGCTTTTTGTCCTACAGCAACATAATCTAAAAATTGTAAATGTTTAGAAAATATATGAACGGAAAGCAATTCTTCTGAAAAAATATTAGGCAGAAAAGCTTGCGGCATTATAAATGGTACAGCACTTGTACAAATTGCTTTTTTTATAAAAGTTCTTCGAGATTCTACCGTCATTTTAGCATATTGTTTATTCTAATAAAGAATCTCTATTTGATGGTTTATCGTGTCTTACATCCGTTTTAAAATGAAGATCCATTTGCGGAAAAGGAATGGCAATACCATTTTCATTAAATTTTCTATAGATGATTTTTCGAATATCACTTTTCACCTTTTCTATTCTAAAAATATTTCGACTAAAAAACAAAACTTCAAAATCAAGTGACGAATTACCGAAGTCACGAAAACGCACATCCACCAAACTTTTTTGATTGATATCCGGGTGCTCCAAAATACTGTCTAACAAAGTTTTAATCACCAAATCAATATCACTACCATAAGCAACGCCAACACTAATCTTAAATCGAGTTTGCTTGGATTGATGACTCCAATTAATCACTTTACTCGTTGTTATCAATGAATTCGGAATAATTATTGAAATTTCATCCCGGTTTAGGCCTTTGGAAGTACGTAATCCAATTTCTTGAATTTTAACAATATCACCATCAATTTCAAGAATATCATTTACTTTAATCGACCTCTCTGACAATAAGATCACTCCAGAAATGATATCATTAAAAGTTTGTTGTAAACCGAGACCAATACCCACCAATAATGCTGCAGAACCGGCAATTAAAACTGTGACTTTAATACCAATAGCCTCTAATACAAACCCGAAAGCAATAACCCAAACAATATATTTTATTATTTGAAAAATAGCATAAGTACTGCCTGTATCTAACCTATTTTCTTTACGAAATAGTGCTTTTTTTATAAGCCATAACAAAAATTTTGTTATCGTTAATATTAAGGCAATAGCCACTAAAGTATAGACTTTGATACTATATTTAGCAATGCTTAACAGTTCAAATTCTAAAAATGTTCGAATAGTTTCCATAAAATTTCTAATTCTTAAAAATACAAACTTTTAGCTAACTCGCAACTGGTATCTCATACAGAATTTTAATTATAATATTTTTTGCATCACTACAAATTGGATTCCGGTTTTGACATAGGTTTTTTTGGTTTTGTGTAAACCAAATTTCTCGTAGAAATATGCCTTTTTTTCTCTGGCATTACACCAAATTCTAGTTGCCTGAATTTGGATTGCATACTCAAAAATATGGAATAGTAATTTTGTTGCGTATCCGTTTTCTTGCTCAGTAATCTCGGTTGCCAATTTTCTAAATTGCATCTCCTCATTTCTAATAAATAAAGAAACAACAGTCACTAAATGATTATTCTTGAATAAACCAAAATGGACACCTTCAAAATCATCAGGTAATCTTATCGATTCAAAAGGTTCGTTTGGATACATCACGCGATGTCGAAGATGCCAAGTTTGATCGGCAGTAATTTGTTTTATTTCGATGGTATCGGAGGCTTTCACGTTTTCATCAATTAATGTCAATTAATCTTCTCGAATTTGCAAAACATCTGGATATTTGAACGTATAGTCTAACAACACTTTCAATTTTTGATTGCTCACAATTTTAAAAGATTTATCATCTTTTAGTTGGAATTCTGGTTCACTTCGACCAATGTCTAATGCTGCTTTTGTATAAAAATCTCGTCGCTTCGGATGTGTATCCGCGCAAGCGTTAAAAGTCTCGTTCCAAGCCTCTTTTTCAATAATCCTCACAATAATCGCAACGCAATCGTCTTGATGAATCATATTGACAAAGCCATTTGGATTCGGAATAATTTTTCCTTCTGGAAAGAAATTACCAGGCTTTCTGTCATAACCAATTAAGCCAGAAAAACGGACTACTGTCGTATCAAAATGTATGCTTTTTCTAAAAAAATCTTCAATTATTGCTAAATCAGTTCTTGTATGCAAGGTTTTTTCACTAATTATTAGGTTGGTTGCCTCATATACAGAGGTCGAGCTAATGAAAATAACCTTTTTTATCGAAGATTTTCCCACCTCTAAAGAAAATTTTTGGAAAGCCACAACGTCTTTAAAAGGAATGGCAATAATCAAAATATCAGAATCTAAAAAATTAACGAGATTATCGTCTAACGTATTCAAATTGATGAGATAAGGCTCGATTTTTAAATTTTCTAACTCTTTAATATTCTCAGCACTTGTTGTTGAACCTTTAATAGAATAACCCTTTTCAATTAATTTTTTTGCCAAAGGCTTTCCTAACCATCCAACACCTAAAATACTTATGCTTTGTTTCAAAATTTTTGTTTTTTTAGCTGTTGCTAATTTAAGAATATTTTATCAGTTGGATAAATTGCAAAGCATTCTAAAAAACCAAAAGTTACGTAAAGAGCTTAAAAATGTACTATTCTAGTCTTAATTCACACTATCAACTTTCTTTTTTTTCGTTTTAAAAATGGAATTCAAAACATCTTTAACAACAGCTTCGGTTGCAGTATTTTTCGTTTTCACGGAATCTGTTTTGGTGCTATCTTTGGTTTTTACGTTTTTGTTTATTAAATCTTGCAGCGTATTGGTGAGTTTTTCCGTGCCTTGTTCTACCAATTTATCTTTTTGTTTTATAGCTAATTGTTGTGCTAAAGCAGTTACTGCCGCTTGTAAATCGGTTTTAACAGCGGGATTTTTAAAAGTTCCCGAAATTAATGCGTTTACCGGAATTTCAATTTTATCTTGCTCTTGCTCACTCAAACGAGCAATTAATTGAGAAGCATCTTTACCCAAATACTTTACCGGAACATGAATTTTTGCATTATAATCCATTGTATTGTCAAAACCGTGACCACCAGAAACATCGACCTTAAAATCGCGATAATTTATCGTAAACGGAGTAACAACGACTTTTCCATTTTCAAAATTCAAGTCCATTTTTAGGTTATCTAAATTCAGTTTTTTGGTATCGAGAAAACTTAAGTTTTGCTCTAAAAGTTGTAATGTCGGTATTTTATCGGTTTCTAAATTGGAAGATAATAGTTGTGCAGAAACCGAACCGTTCAAGGTTTTTAAATCTGGACTGAAATCTTCGTTCAAATTACCAGTTAATTTTAAAGTGGAATTTAGTTGTCCGTTAATGGCAATTGCAATTGGCGCTATGGCTTGAAATAAATCTAAAGAAGTAAACGATTCCGCCACATTTATTTTATCAAAATTTAAGTCCATTTCAAATGTCGGAACATTATCTTTTGTGTTTACATTTCCGGTAAAACCGATTAAACCATCAAAAATGGAAGATTTCATATCTTTTAAAATAGCTTTTTGCTCTTTAATAATTATTATTCCAGAAACATTTTTCATGGTAATATTATCATACAACACCGTTTGTGCTTTTGCATTTAAAGTCGCATTTAAAAAGGATGGAATTTTAATACTTTTCGGTGCAGGTTTTACAGATTGTGAAAGGGTATCTTTCGGCGTAGAAGACATAAAATCATTTACAACAAACTTGGTAGAAGCCAGATCAAAATTACCTTGCATCTCTTCCTTATTAAAGAAAAAACCTAACAAATTGTTGATATTTCCTTGTATAGACACATCGGTATTACCAATTTTCGCATTAAAATTATCTAGCACGACTTTTTGCGGATTAAGCGTTATCGCTGCGTTCGAAATCAGTAAAGCATCTTTGAAACCCGAATCGTTATACGTAAAATCGGAAACCTTAAATACTCCCGAAACTTTCGTTTTTTCGTACTGCTTTTTCTCGATAGACAGCATATCAAAATTAGCATGAGCATTTACATAAAGTTTACCTTTTAAATCTTTCAAGGCTTCGGCAGGATACACTTTTTCTAAATTCCCTAAATTAATATTGCCTTGTAAATTTGCAAATATTACCGGATTTTCAGTGACTTCCGTTACCTTGGCAGAAGCATTAAAAACATCTAGATCTATTTTAAAAGACAAGGTATCGATATTGACATAAGTGTCTTTTGCAATTCCTGATTTATTTCCAATTTTCGTATTTATTTGAATATTTTCAATGGTTTTTGGCAGATCAGCATATTTAAAAGATGCATTTTTCGAATTAATCAAAATGTCAAATTTCGGAATGTGATTTTCATCTACCACTCCGTTTATAGAACCTTTAACATCAAAATTTCCGGTAGTGGTCACGCCGTCTAAATTTTTAGAATACACTTCAGGAATTAATGCTAAAAAGTTTTTAAAGTCAGAAGAAGGTGTTTTAAAAGTCAGGTCAATTTCTTGACTTTTCTCATTCAATTTTACAAAACCATCAAAAACAAGTGGCAATTGGTTTATTTGTAATTTATTTTCTAAAAAAGTATAGGTGTTTTCGGTCAAATCAATACCGATTACGGCATCTAATGCAATATTATTATGGGTCAAATATTGCACGCTATCATAGATAAACGAAGTTATTGCGGTAGTTTGTGTTTTTAAATCTGATTTTTGGGCAGATAAATTTCCGTTTCCGGAATGGTTAAATTCTTTTAATTTTAATTCTATTTTACTAGAAACATCTGCATAAGAAATTTCACTATTGGTGATTTCATACGAATCGAGCGCGAGTTGAAAATTACCCGAATCAGAAGATTTTTCAGCTATATCCTCGGCTTGTTTTTTAGCGATATCATAATTTGCATTTCCGCTACTGTCGATTTTAATTGCCAAATTTGCTTCGTCTATCGTAAAACTCGTAAGACTAAATGCACCTGAATTATTAATTAATTGTTTTATGGGTAACTTTAAGGAAATAGAATTCGCTTTAAACAACGTATCTCCTTCAAATGGAAATTTATTCACCACGGAAACTTCCTCTAGAGAAACCTCCGCATTCGGAAAACTCGTAAAAATACGCAAATCGGCATCTTTAAAATCTAAAGTTGCGTTTAAGTTTTTATTGGCAGCTTGCTTTACCAAATCAATTATTTTATCTTCAAAAAGCAGTGGTATTGCAATAATTGCAGCGATTAGCAAGAATAATACAACAACTATAATTTTATATATTTTTTTCATTTTGGGCAATTTATATACTTTATAAAAGTAATTAGATTCTTACTGCGAAGTACAGCAATAATTCTGATTTTTTTTAGTGCATTTGGATTAATGTTTGACTCATTCTGAGCCTACTGAAAAACGAAATAGTGCTGGTTTTATTTTGGACAAGAAAGTATATTCATCTTTAAAACTTCGATGAATTGCATATGTGGTACAATTGACAAATCGCTTATATATTGTTATTCTTTAAAATAAAAATTACGTTTTCAAACCCACAACGTTTTATGCTCTAAAAATTTACACATTTTCTATTTGACATTCCAAAATTTGTCTTGCCATGCATTAATTATAACTTTTGGGTGTGATTTCTCTATCAATTCTAGCTCTCGATCGGATGCAATTGCTTCTATTTCTTGAAACAAGATTCTTTCTTCAAAACGAATGTGTTCCACCAGTTTTTTTTCTATAATAGAAAAAGTTTTTTCACTTTTTTCTGTGGTAAAAAATAATTGCTTTAGTTGTTCATGTTCTTGCAAGGCTCTTTCGATATGCTTATTCTCTGTACCTAAAATAGGAAAGATATGTTCTTCTTCTAATATAAAATGAGTTTCTAAATGATTTTTCCAAAACCATCTTGCGTATTTTTCTAATCTTTCTAAAGTAATTTTTTGTTTAAGTCCTTGTCGTATTTTAGAAGAAAACAGTAAGCCATGATAATGGTCATGACTAAATGTTTGTATCGCTTTATGTCGTTTTATTGGCTTAAGCATTTTTTAATGTTTGTTTAATGAAGTATTATTCGTTGTGATCTGAACAGATTTGCACCAATGTGGACTCTTTAAAATGGCGAGCAAAACTGTTGTGTAAAAATCATTCTTTTCGTTTTATTATACTTTTTTCTTCAACCTTTCAACCGAACACTGTTTTAAAACTATTGTTGAAAGCTGTTCTGTTATAAAAAATTACTGAGTTCTTTAGCAATTTTATTTATCCAATCATTGTTCTGATCTACTAATTGGCCATGACTTGTTTCTTTGTCATATGCTTTCTGAGTTTCCCTGCATTCTGTCCATAATTTTTGATATACTTCAAAATAAGAGTCAAAATTCGCAATCTTTTGTTTTTTTAATTTTCCGAATTCAATCCGCATTTTATAAGCATACAATCCTGCTATATCGAAGTGCAATTGCTCATGCAAAAGTAAATAATCACTTTTTTCATAAACCCAAGAATGATCAGAATAAAAATTTGCAACAACCGTTAACGATTCATAATTCTGAACATTGTCATTTAGATCTACTAAAACATCACTTGGTATTATCTCAATTTTGTAAGCAGTTAAAGCATACCCAAGCATTTCTTCATATGGAATCGCTTTAAAATCAGACCATATTAATTTTCTGTCTTTTGACCATTCTATTGTAGACTGCGCGTTTAAGTTTTTTGCAATACTTAGATATATTATTAAAAAATATAGAGTAGCTCTTTTTTTCATATATTATTTAATAATTTTTTCTTTAACAATTCGCACCTAAAATATACATAACATAATCTCTGAACAAAACTTATTCTTCCAAATAAATCTCAGGAGTAACTTTCATATCGGTCACAAACTCGCCATTTTTATCGAGATAATGATGTGTAAAAGTGACTTTGTTATCCCGAAAAGGTTTTAAATACGGTTTTGATTTCGCTTGTTCAATTAAACCCGGCTTTATGTATTTATTGGCGGTGTCTAAATTTACTTCTGCTTTGGCAACGTCTAATAAGGTATAATTGTACTGAAAAGTTTTTTCGTCGATAACAGTTACGCTATCTAATCTGGAATATTTATCTACTTTAACCGGGCATTCTTCATTGATTCCGTCGGCAAAAATCTGCATTTCATCAGTGAGACTTTTATTGTCTTTCAAAAAATATTGTGTGCCAAAAAAGGCGAGGGCGAAAGCAATGACAGCAACTATTATTTGTGTTATTTTTCGTTTCTGATTATCTTTTTTTTGCGTATCCATAGAGTTTAATTTTGCTATTGAGTTCGTATTGAAATTTTACTTAAAAGTAATAAAATAATTGTTTTCTTGGTTCTAAATTTAATTCCATTTTTTTCGATGAAATCGGAGGCTTTTATATTCCAAAATAAACGAAACAAACCTCTACCAATAAAAAAAGCCTGTATTTCAATTGAAATAC
>RCMY010003419.1_pt1 | contig 14345 bp, 16 predicted proteins | sample 2041341 | NCBI WGS metagenome assembly RCMY01 (sample SAMN09708234, study PRJNA481090) | Marine sediment metagenome, whole genome shotgun sequencing project.
CAAATGAAAACAATCGCTGTAATACCCGCACGTATGGGTTCAACGCGCTTTCCTGGTAAACCTATTGCAAGTTTATTGGGTCGACCCATGATAGAACATATCTATAAACGCGTCGCCATGAGCAAATCTCTAGATGCGACCTATATCGCCACGTGTGACGAAGAGATCCGCCAAGTCGCCGAAAGCTTTGGTGCCAAAGTGATTATGACCGCTGACACACATGAACGCGCCAGTGATCGTGTTGCCGAAGCAATTGCCAATATTGATGCAGAACTGATTGTCATGGTGCAAGGCGACGAACCGATGACGCACCCGGATATGATTGACGCAGCGGTTGCGCCTTTTTATGATGACCCGCAACTGGGTTGTGTGAATTTGGTAAAAAGAATCGACAATGAAAATGATTATCGTGATGTGAATACGATCAAAGTGGTAATGAACCAGTACAACGATGCCATATTTATGTCGCGACAACCGATACCTACCCTAGATAAAACTGGTTTCGATCAAACAGTGACATACAAACAAGTCTGCATTATTCCATTCCGGCGTGAGGCGCTCATCCAATATACTAACTTACCGCCGACCCCGCTAGAGCAATTGGAGTCTGTCGACATGTTGCGTCTGTTGGAGCATGGCCTGCGTTTGAAAATGGTACATACCACATTCAATACACAAGCCGTCGATACCGAAGCGGATCTGGCGCGCGTTGCAAAATTAATGGAAAATGATCCATTGCTTGCTAATTACTAAAATTAATGATTGGGAAAACGATGCAACTAAAAGCAAAGTTGGCTAATTCTGAGTTAACCATAGGTTCTTGGATTACGTTGGGACATCCGGCGATTGCCGAAATTATGGCGGCAGCTGGGTTTGACTGGTTAGTCTTGGACATGGAGCATAGTGTGATGGAATTAGGTGAAGCACAAGCCATCATTCAAGTGTTGGATAAGCAACAATGCCCAGCCATTGTACGTTTAACATCAAATCATCCCGACCAAATTAAACGTGTGATGGATGCGGGCGCAACGGGCGTCATGGTTCCCATGGTCAAATCAGCTGCTGATGCGCGTGCTGCTGTGCAAGGTGTCTATTACCCACCACGTGGTCAACGCGGTGTAGGTCTTGCACGCGCACAGGGCTACGGCGCAAGTTTTCCAGCATATCAACAGTGGCTAGAAGAAAATGCGGTTGTTGTTGTCATGATAGAGCACGTAGACGCTGTTAATGCCATTGATGCCATTCTTGCGGTTCCTGGTGTCGATGCTTATATTATTGGTCCCTATGACTTATCGGGTTCCATGGGCCGACCGGGTGATCTCAGTCATCCAGACGTGCAGGCCGCCATCGCAGGCGTATTGGCCGCAGGACAGCGCGCTAAAAAACCGGGTGGCATCCATGTCATTGAGCCTGACCCAGAGGCATTGCAGCAACGTATTAAAGCTGGTTTCAATTTTTTAGGCTATGCGTTGGATATTCGCATTCTTGATTCCATTTGTCGTAACCATATGCAACAGATTAGGGCATCGTTATGAGTAAATTTGTTATTTCTACGTCATCATTTGATGTCAACAATAACCCTCATGTTCAACAGCTTATTAAAAAAGGGTTGCAGGTCGTCACCAATCCTCATGGTCGCAAGCTAACTGAAGATGAAATGATTGAGCTGTTAACTGACGATGTGATTGGACTGATTGCCGGGGTTGAGCCATTGACAGAGCGTGTGCTGGCATCTACTAAAAATTTAAAAGTCATCTCTCGCTGCGGGACTGGCATGGACAGTGTGGATTTGGCTGCAGCAAAACAGCATGATATTGCCGTTTTTAATACACCTGAAGCGCCCGCTCAAGCAGTGGCCGAACTCACCTTGGGTTTGATGCTAGCAACACTTAGACGGATAGGCAAGATTGATCGCTCTTTACGCAAGGGGGAGTGGTTACGCACACCAGGGAATCTATTGGCAGCTCAAACAGTGGGTATTGTGGGTCTTGGACATATTGGTCGACGTGTTGCGCGTTTATGCCAAGCGTTCGATGCTAAAGTGATTGCCTATGATCCTTACGTCAGCCAGCCACTCGCCGATGTCACACTCATGCCTTTAGCACAGCTACTTGCTGAAGCAAATTTAGTGAGTCTTCACCTGCCTTATAGTGCGGATGTTCACCACCTGTTAGGTGTCAAGGCATTGGCTAGTATGAAGCCAGGGTCCATCGTGATTAACGCAGCACGTGGCGGTTTGGTCGATGAGGTTGCATTGGATGAGGCACTGAACTCGGGGCATTTAAGCGCGGCGGCTTTGGATGCGTTTGAACAAGAACCTTATCAAGGGCCATTATTGAATAATGACAATATTATTGTTACCGCGCATATCGGTTCGCTTGCCAAGGAAGCGCGCCGGAATATGGAAGCTGAAGCAGCAGAGAATCTTTTGCAAGGTTTAATTAACATAGGTTTAATCACCGATAGGTAAATCAATGTCTAATGAAATTGCGGTTGTTTTTGGCGCGAGTGGTTTTCTCGGCAGTCATGTGGCGGATGCTTTATCAGCGGCGGGCTATCAAGTACGTTTATTTGATCAAAGTCCATCGTCTTATCTAAAATCGGATCAGGAAATGATAGTTGGAGATATCATGGATCTTGATCAAGTTATTGCGGCTGCGAAGGGAGCATCGTTTGTCTATAATTATGCCGCCATCGCTGATATTGATGAAGCGCACAACAAGCCCATTGCCACCGCGACAATCAATGTAATGGGTAATATGCATGTACTTGAGGCTGCCCGTCTTGCCGGTGTGCGCCGGTATGTCTTTGCTAGCAGTGTTTATGTTTATTCCGAATCCGGTTCCTTCTATCGCGCCAGCAAGCAAGCTGCAGAGCGTTTCACCGAAACATATCATGAGCGTTATGGAATGGAGTACAACATTTTGCGCTACGGCTCGTTGTATGGCAGACGCTCTGATTTGCGTAACGGGATTTACCGTATGTTGCACGAGGCCATAGCAGATCATTCGATCACTTATAAAGGCAGCGGTGATGCCATGCGTGAGTATATTCATGTAGAAGATGCTGCGCGTATGAGTGTGCAAGTGCTGGCGCCTGAATTTGCCAACAACCATATGATTCTGACCGGCCAAGAAAAGTTAAAGATCAAGGACGTGATGACCATGATCGCGGAAATCATGCCATGGCCGGTTACGCTGAATTTTGATGATGCGAATACGCTGCATCATTACAGAATAACGCCCTATGCTTTTCAACCGCGCATTGGACGAAAGTTGGTGCTGAATGAACATGTAGATTTAGGCCAAGGACTGCTGGATTGCCTCAGAGAGTTGCATGAAAGTTTGCATCAGGCTAGTGACGAAAATGTCACCCCTGCCACGTCGGATAACAGAGCATAGAAACAACGATGAAAGTAAGTGATTGGCAGGCCATTATTTTTGATTTTGATGGTGTCGTAGCGGAATCAGGAAAAATCAAAACACAAGCCTTTGCTAAGCTTTATCAATCTTATGGAGACGAAATTGTTGCGGCGGTTGTGCAACACCATAATCAGAATGGTGGCATGTCACGCTATCGCAAATTTCGTTATTATCAGCAACATTTTTTGGACAAACCAACCCTAACCGCTGGCGAAGAAAAAGAACTTGACAGACGTTTCTCAGAATTGGTTGTGGAGGCCGTCGTTGCTTGTGATGCTGTGCCTGGTGCAAATGAACTTATTTATCAGCAAACCGCAAGAATCCCTTTGTTCGTTGCCTCAGGCACACCTGAAGTAGAACTTAAGATGATTGTTGAAAGACGTGGCTTATCAACTTACTTTAAGGAAGTGCGCGGCGCACCCACGTTAAAACAAACATTAGTTGCAGAAATTGTAGCTGCATATCATCTCAATCCGGCATCGACATTAATGGTTGGTGACGCCTTGGTTGACTACGAAAGTGCGGATGAAAACGGTCTTGCTTTCTTGGGGCGTGTCTGTCCAGGTGACCCCAATCCGTTTCCTGCTCATGTTCAAGTTGTTGCAGATTTATGTGCCTTGGTGATTTAATGCAAAGAAAACACTATGCAGATATTGCCCAGCTAGCCGAGAGCTTTGCTGATTATGCGGCAGCGACTTTAAATGACAGCTTGACCAAAAAGTCAGCAGTCACTCTGGTTGTTCCTGGAGGCAATACTCCACACTATTACTTGCCTGCACTTGCTGCTCGCGATTTGCCTTGGGATAAAATAGCCATTACATTGAGCGACGAGCGTTGGGTAGATGTTAATGATGAGGCCTCGAATGAGCGCCTGGTCAGAAAAAATCTACTCGAACATCTTCCCAAAAATACAAACTTTATCGGTTTAAAAACACAACATCAAACGCCTGCTGAAGCTATAAAGACTATTCACCAACGCTTAGATTACTTGCCGCAACCATTCAGCTTAACTGTATTAGGTCTAGGTGAAGATGGTCACATTGCTTCACTCTTTCCTGGTATGAACCCTACGTTAGCAGAGCCACATCATTGTATAGCCATCGATCAACCCATCGCGTCATCACCACGCATCAGCCTTTCTTTGAATATGCTGGTTGGCAGCCAACACATTGCATTGGTTGTGGTTGGCAAAACAAAACGACAATTGTTGGATCATTTGGGTGAACATCCTGATCCACAAATACCGTTGGTTTGGTTGTTGCAACGTCGTGAAGCGCCTATTATGGTTTTTGAGACTGATGAGGTGTAAGCATGGTTCTTGTGTCAATTGAAATAAAAGGGGTGATTTTTTATTCACTTATTAGTGTATTCAGCTCGGTGAAAACATCGTTTGTTTTTTCAGCGTGGTATGATTATTATGTTTGTGTATGTAAATAATGGCATGCGGGAGTTTTAGTATTTGTGTTGCTGTGCGAAAGTCGTGATCGTATGGATGGCATGGCATTATGAGGCGCGATTGGAAAGCAATGATTGGGGAGAGAAAAGCCAAATGTTCTGTGCACAAGTTCTCTAACGGAAGCAATTTATGGCTATATTAGCACTTATGCGGCATGGCCAATCGCTATGGACACGAGACAATCGTTTTTCTGGCTGGGCCGATATCTCTTTGAGTCCTCGTGGTCGTGAAGAAGCACGTTGCGCTGGTCGCGCATTAGTTGCGTCGAACATAACATTTGATCTTTGCCAGACTTCCTTGCTTAGCCGCGCGAATGAAACCCTCGGACTGGTTATTTCTGAAATGCAGAGGCCTGATTTGGAAGTTGAATCCTCATGGCTACTAAATGAACGACATTATGGATCCTTGCAAGGCCATTCAAGGCGAGATGTGTCTCTTCGCTATGGCAATGCACAGGTGGTTTCTTGGCGCCGCGATTATCGTGCAAAGCCTCCGCCTCAAGACACTAATGACCCTCATCATCCTTTCCTGGACCCAAAATACCGGCATATAGATAAGTCAGAGCTTCCCTCAAGCGAATCGCTGGAAGAAGCTGCAGAAAGAGCCTTGCGTTGGTGGAAAAAAGGCATCGCTCCTCGACTGTTGTCGAACCAGAATATTCTGGTTGTTGCGCATACAGCAAGCCTTCGCGGGATTGTCAGAGTTCTTGAGCAACTTGATGACAAGCAAACAGAAAATTTTCGTATTGCAACCTGCTCGCCTGTGATTTATGAAATAGAACGAGATATGAGTATTATTCAGAAATATGAGCTGTCTATTGGTGGGTTAGGCTGGTTGCGGCGGCAAGGAAGTAAGCTGAAACCCACAAAATTGTTTCCATGGATTTGACGCTGCGACGATGTTTTTTAGGTGTGCTACATAGTATTTGAAGATGAAGGGTATATTTTCTTTTACCCGACTAAAAGTGAAGGTAATCAGTCTTTTTTTGAACCGTTATTGTTCTGCTTTAAATACGGTAGAATAGTTACTAAATTCAGCTAGAATTATTGATGTCCTGTTAGTGCAGAAAACCCCCATTATCCGTCGATTAATCACTGGCTATTTAATAACTGTTGGACTGTTGGCGCATGTTGCCATTATTATTGCTGTGGTCTTTGCCATCAAGCATTTTCAGTTAACACCCACTCAATTTTTCGTTAAAGCTGTCGAGAAAAGCCCAATAGAGATGCCGTGGCTGGCTGAAGCTTTGTCACCAACACAGCGCTTTTCAGATCATCCATTTGACGGTCAATTACGCGCGGTTTATCCACGTATTCTTTTGCCAGAATTATCAGGTTGGTCTGGTAAAGGTATACCTGACTTGATGGCTAATCGGTTGGCTTTATATCAGGCCCAGGGAACCCGGGATTTTGATCCTTGTACAGCATCGCGTGATGTCATGGCGATATCCGCCTGTTGGGTTAGTAGTGGAGAAGCCAAGACGGCGTCACTTCTTATTGTTGCGCTTAAAGATTTCTCGTTACAAACACCCAATGTCAGTGGTCAGTACGGAAACGGTTGGGAAATGGCTTTTGCTTATGATCTGATTGCTAATTATTCAGGACTGACTCAGGATGACCGGGCGCTCATTGAAGCAAAAATTGAACAGGCGCTACAAGATTACTTAAGGGTTCTTGACGACCCTTCTCCGTCGCTTTGGCATGGGCGTACTTCCTTGGCTTCTATGGCTTGGTTGACGGCGGTTACGCTGAATGCTAATCATAGCCAGCACCGGCATAAACTTATATCACGGGCGCAAGGGCATTTTCTTGATGTTATTAGAGCGTTGGAGCTCACGGAAGGTTGGCCGGAAGGCTATAACTATTGGATACAGAGCCGTGGCCTAGTTTTTAGCTTGGCAGCTAGTGCCTATGTTAATGGGTTAGAAAATGCACAACATAAGAACCGGATTCTCAAATTACTAAAACGTGTGGGACTTTGGCATATCTATGCTACCCGTCCAGATAATCGTATTGAGAATTTAGGCGACGAGGGGTCACGGGTAGACCTTAAAGATGAAACGCGGCGTGTGATAGATGTGATTGCACAAATTACGCGTGAACCGGTGTTTGCAAGTTATTCACAGTATCTGGAGCAATTGCATGGAGCAGAAAGCTATTACCGTGACTATCGTTGGGGATTTAGGTTGTTTAATGATCCGACAATTAATACATTGCCAACCTTGAATGCAAGCGAGGGAGCTGGGAAAAATGCTGCAGATTTGCAGGCATTTAATGCGCAATTGCCACGTGCCGATCTGTTTGGTCGCGGTGGATTGAACCAAGCGTATATCCGCTCGGATTGGTCGCCATCGGCCACATTTATTAGCTTTCGTGCGGGCAACACTTTTACCCATCATGGTCATTATGATGCGGGTCACTTCACCATTTATAAAGGCGCACCGTTAGCGATTAATAGCAGTACCTATGGTGAATACATGGGGCCTAATCGTCTAAATTATTCGATTCGCACGGTTGCAAAGAATTCTTTGTTGATTTTAAGACCCAATGAAAAAGTTCAGCCTAATCGATTCTTTGAAAAGAATGTGGCGGATGGTGGACAACGTATTGTGATGCCGACAGGTAGTGCGGTACAAAATGTAGCGGACTGGGCGGAAAAACTTGATAACAAAAACCATCTGGCTGGCGGCAGAATTAATCATTATCAGGCCGTGTATGGGGAATATGTTTATATCTCGTCAGACCTGACCAAAGCCTATAACACGCCCGATCATGATGAAGGTGGTCAGGGCGGTAAAGTGCGTGATGTAAAACGAGATTTGTTGTATTTGGTCAATGAGGATCGCGTTCTAATTCATGATCGTATTGTGAGTACAGATGCGTCTTATACAAAAAAATGGTTGTTGCACAGTGTCAATCAGCCACAAGTTAACAATGCTCAAGTGTTGAAAGGTGCGTTATCGAATGGTATTTCCGAAACACGAGAATCAACGGCACATATCCAAAATGAGTCTGGTCATTTGCGTGTAGACCGCATTTATCCTGACGATGCAAAGCTCCGATTGGTCGGTGGCCCTGACTATCAATACTATGTGGAATCAGATGGTGATGATGCGGTGTTAGATGGCGAAAACTTTTCAGCGGGTGCATCATTACACCCTTGGTTTGATGTCGGGATGTGGCGCATAGAAATACAACCGGGCGCACCTCGGATTGAAGACGAGTTTCTAATTGCTTTATCGCCGAGTTTAGACAAGCCGCGAAGCGATGTGCCCAAACCGTTGGCAATAAAAGGTGCGGATGCAAAAGGCGTAGAGACTGAACAGAATGTTGTGGTGTTTATAAAAGCCTTAACGCATGGAGAGATTGAAGTAACGACATCAGGTAGCAACCAGACGCAGCGCACACTTTATGTGTTTGGCATTCCGGTGGGCATGCATACGCAGATAACCCTTCATGGTAAAACACAAACGACGACAGTGAACTCAGAAGGGGTGTTGGCTGTATCGCTGCTGACAGGCGTTTCTCAGATAGAGGTGAAATGGTAGTGAGCTTGGTTTAACGTGTACGAACGCTATTAATTAAATGTCTGATCATATTTGGTTGCATTGTTACTCAATTGCAATTGCCGCACTATTTTCCATGGGTTCTGTCGCTAGACGAATTTATTCTGCCAGCGCATAAAATTGCTCAGCAAAAGACATCTTGTCAGCTCCCTCCATCATCATCTGACCTTTGCGAATCATGTGCATTAGTTCGATGCCAGCCAAGATGTTTTTAGCTGATTTAAAAGATTTGAATCCGAGCATTGGTTTCGTCACTCGTTTCACTGCTCGATAGTCTTATTCCACAATAGCATTGAGATATTTGACCTGACGAACCACTATGGAAATCTCTCTGTTGGCATTGATCTCATCAATCGCCGCTTTATTGACACCAACTTTTATCCATCGTGACCTTTTCAGGAACGCCATTGGCTTGCATGGCTTTGTCAAAGAAGCGTTTAGCAGCGGCCTTGTCTCGCTTGGTCGTTATAATAGAAAGTCGATCGTTTTGCCATCCCTGTCCACAGCGCGATAGAGGTATTTCCGAGTGTCTTTGACCTTGATATAAGTCTCGTCCATCCGCCAGCTTCCACTGACCGGGCGCTTATACTTTCTAAAAATCTTTTCCAGTAATGGTAGAAACCGGATCGTCCAACGGCTTACCGTAGAATGATCCACAGATGCGCCACGCTCCTCCATCATTTCCTCCAAATGCCGGCAAACTTAACAGATACGCTGCGTACCAGCGGATGCAGGCCAGAATAACCTCAATCGGAAATCACATTCCTTTTGCAGCCAGCATGTAGCCTCAGCATTTTTTCAATGTCAGCAGTCTACACGAATGAATCGATGACTCGCTTAATGCGACAGAACCACATTTCATGCGTCTCCGCCGGTCACTTGCCTCGACAGGCTCGAAATGGCTGGTAGGGTCCTCTTCATAGCCAGCCGTTCGCGAATCCCGCCCGCCGTAACCCCGTGACGAGGTAGGGGCAACGCCGCATCAGACTCCAGAGCAAACCCGAGCGGTAGTTCTCGCACATCAATACGACCGGCCCCAAGTTGATCCCGTAGTGGTACAGCGAGGTCCAGCCCGGCTTGCCCTCAGACTCGTGCGGAAAGGTCAAATTGAAGCTGCACTTGAAACAATACTTGCCCGTAATCTCCGGGTAGACCTCTTTGAAATGTCGAACCGTCGGCAGCACGATTTCCGGGGCGAAGGGCAGTGAGGTCAGCACCGCCCACGGGGCGACGGTCCCGTCGTCCGGGCCATACGGCACGCCGCGCGCCAGATAACCGAAGAAGCGGCGCTCGCCGCCAGGGAACTGCCGGACCGTCCAGGCGGGCCCATCGCTCGCTGTCAGTCCCCAGAAGTATTGGCCGTAACCCACTAAGCCGAGAGGGTTATGGACCGCGTACTGCTGCTGGACGTGGGTCGCCCGCCGGCTGTTCTCGAAGTAGTCGATGCCCTTGCCGCGCATGAAGGAATCCTGGATTCCACGGAAGTCGATCCACAGGTGCGAGTATTGATGAATGAAGAGCGAGCCGCCATACAGAAACTCGTGGCCATAGATATCCTTCCAGTGGAAGGTGGAGGTCCACGCCGCATAGCTTTCCTTTGGCAATGGGTACGTCGGCGAACCAAGGCCCAGCACGTACAGCAGCAGGGCCTCGTCGTAGCCTTCCCAGCGGTACTTCAAAAACCCGCCTTCGGGCTTCCACCCGTGACTGACCGTCGCTCCGCCGTTCTGCGCCCACTGCCAATCGGCACGGCGGTAGAGCGCATCGGCCAACGTGCGGATCTCCTGCTCGTCCGCACAATCCTGCTCGAAATAGGTTGCCGCGGTGAGCATTCCAGCGAGCAGGAAAGAGGTGTCGATCGTGGAAATCTCACACCCCCCGGCGCGCCGGCCAGTCTTCATGTCGAGAAAGTGGTAGTAGAACCCTTTGTAGCCCGTCGCGTCCGGTGTCGTCCCCTGCCGGCTGGTCCAGAAGAACCGTAACACCGTCAACGTACGCTCGACCGCTTCGGCGCGCGTCATCCATGAGCGCTCGACGCCAACCGGATATGCTGCCAGTGCAAACCCAACGGCGGCGATGCTCGCGGGAGCGTCCGGTTGTGTCTTGTCTGCCACCAGGCCGTTTGCAGGGTTGGTCTCGTTCAAAAAATACCCGAAGGCGTCGCGCTCGAGCGCATCCAGCATCTCTTCGCGGCAGGCTGGTGGATTCGGGTCTGCCAGGTGGCTGTTAGTCACGAGGGCATCTCCCGTCTACGGGTGGCTTTAGACCGGAAGTTACAGCACGCCTCGTCCCTGGCGAGGGTGCCACTTCGAGTATTGCCCTGATAAATCGTAGCGCGGCACTTCAACAGTGACCGGCAGCGGGTTCTCAAGTCACTACCCTGGTCGTCCATTCCGCTCCAATCGCCTCCGTCAGAATGGGCGATTGCCTCCGTGATCGCCCTACTTCCCTGCCGAGATGTGATCGAATAGGGTCGCGCCCGTAGCTGGATAGTAGTTCTCGTGCAAGTCCCTTGCTTATCGTGCAGCTCCCCCGTTTCTATTGCCTCAATCCGGATGTCATGAAGCCAGTGTTCGAAGAAATTATACTCGTAGACAAGTCGATCGCCGATATCAAATTCAAAGTCATCAATGTGTACAAAATTAGGGTCATCAGAAAATGCCATGCCTCCCACATATGGAATACCGTAATCTTTCCCATAAATATGAAAAAGATGTAAGTGGTCATCGTCCCAGCCATTAACGATTTGGATTATGTGGTGCAAATCGGTCAATGAAGTATGACCGGGAATCTGGAGGCGACGCCAGATCATCGGACTCACCCCTCGAAGAGCGATTTTAATGGAATAGTTCTTCATTTTGGAGAGCGCTCAAATCAGTTAAAATTTGAGTCTCCCCCAGAGAGTATAAATGGTAAAGGCTAAAGTGAAATAACCCCCGCTTTTTTATGCTCTCTAAAGAGATATTGCCGTCTAGAGGCAATTGAACATTTAACAAATGGATTTCCGGTGTTTCTTTATAGCAATCAATTGATTGGATGAAATAGGGTGCTGATTTATTTGAAGAATCTGAGCCGTCGACTGGCAATAAAATCTTTAGCATGGTATAGCCCTCCTGGTATGATCACATTATAAATATATATCAAGGGAAAGATATCCAAATGAATGACGATCTTACTTGGCAGTTTGATGTAACGGCCATAGAATGGTTGATCGTCCTTTCTATATTGATCATTCTGGCTGTTGTGGATGCTGTGGCCACACGCCGCTGTCACTACAAAGCATTTAAAAAGCCAAATGCAATGGTCATGCGTGAAGGCGGACAAATGAGCATCCGGGCTGAGGAATTGGTGCCCGGTGATATCGTCTTACTGCAATCAGGCGACAAGGTGCCGGCAGACCTGCGGTTGTTCCGAGTCAAGGGACTGCAAATTCAGGAAGCAGCACTAACAGCTGCTTTTGTTTTCGCGACAAACCCTCACGGTAGATAAATCGTTGGTATTGCTGGGAAAGGTACGTTACAGCTTCAATCCATTTAATTAATCACAATTATAAGAGAAAGGGCCCCGTTATGACTATTGCACTAATTGCTTTTGATGGCTCAGAAAATGCGATGCGCGCCATTGATAAAGTACTGGATACTGTGGACACAAGTAAGCTGCATGTGCATCTTCTCAACGTGTGCGAGCTGGTTCCAATTAACGAACTCATTTTCAGCCAAAATCCGGAATTAACCATGTTGAACATCAGGAAGGTGCACGAAGAAGCGGGATTGGCAGTGCTGGCACCCGCGAATGCACGCCTCGAGAGTGCGGGTATTGGGTTTGATGCGCATGTATGCAGTGGCAATCCCGCCGAAGTCATCACCGACTCATCGCGTAAGTATCACTGTGATTTGGTCGTGATGGGCACGCGCGGCATGGGTGCGATCAAGAATCTTCTGCTCGGATCAGTGGCGAGCAAAGTCATTCACCTCACCGAAAAGCCGCTGCTACTCGTCAAATAATCGTGTCGACGCCGCTCCCGTTGTAAGGCATAACAGGGACAGGCTATGCTTTAGGTTATAGAGTATAGGAAACAATAATGCAGGAAGTAAAAACACCAAAGATACAGCCATCATGGCATCACATTTCTGCTGATTTGGCGCTGGGATAACTGGATGCAGATCCGGCGGTGGGATTGAGTCAGCATGAAGCTGAGGTACGCTTAAAACCCATGGCCATAACCAGCTGCCGGAGCCGCCAAAACGAAGTACCACCATACGTTTCCTGCTGTAATCCCACAATATCCTGATTTATGTGCTGCTCGGTTCCGCAGTCATTACGGCAGTTCTGGGTTCCGAGGCCTTGGAATACCTCGGTGAAATCAATCCGTAAATCCGATTCTTTGAGCACATCAAGCAGATTTGTCATCGGCCAGCGTCGCCCAATTTCGGCTTTTATCCCGGACAATTGTGACGGTTTGGGTTGCGAGTTCGATGGCGTAATCACAATGAGATTTGGTGTTTAAACCTCACATGGACAAAAGAGTACTATAAGGGTTGCTAAAACCCCATGAAACCTTAGAGTCTTCTGTTGATGAGGGTCTTTTGATGATACGTGTAATTTGTTATCACATCACTCCCTGGAGAGCAGCATTCAGATAAGAGCTGGCGGCTTCCAGCCATTTCCGAACCAACCGGGGACGGCCGGTAGTCGTTCAGTTTTTATGGGATTTATTGAGCATTCTTGTCCTTGCTGAGGATTTTATGTATTCGTGCCAGCTCTTCAGCCTTCTCCCCGGCTTTCAAATAGTCGTCAGCTAAATCATTGCAATGCATCGTTAGGCCTAATCTGTCCACATAGAGCCCTCTTTCATCATAATTATCTGTCATCCGAGCCATAGCACGCATTTCCTCTGCGTCATCCCGAAGGGTGGCAGCTTTTTGCTCATACCATTTTACCAAGGCAGCATGATCATGATTTTTGAGTAATTGAGCAGGCGGACCTGATGCTACACAATCGCTCATAATAACGACGGCAGTCATGATCACCACCAGGAATTTTATTGTGTTGCTCATATGTTATCTCCTTAGAGTGTTTGTGATTGGCCATACAGAGACAGAAGTTTAGGAAAATAAATACTCCCGCCCCCTTAATCAAACTCTAAATCTCTCGATTAGTCAAGACCGAAATTCAAGCAGTGTAAGAAACAAGTAAACTGTCCGGGTTTGTAGCAAATGATCTATTCTATTCGGATTATCTTTAGCTCAGGAGGGCAGACCTTTCAAGCCGGCCTCACGTTCTCACCGCCAAGCCCCTGAAGAGTTGAAGGCTACATTGAAAGTGCTGGGGTAATCAGGTAACAAATATTCAGAACGATTACAAAACCGCTATTTACAATTGGGGGTAAAGAGCAAGATAAATCCGCTTTTAACGGCGTGATTTTAGATGAGGCAACGGCTTCTAAAAAGCTTGGTTTTTAATGAGTCAATGCGGGCGGGCACGACAAAGCTGGCGAATAATTGGCAATGACATGGTTACAAATAATTTGACACTGAAATCACATTGGCGTATAAAAAAACGAATGAGAAAGAAAGTTTTTTCGGGAGAGTTGAGATTATTACGCGACTGTGGGCTGTGAAAAACAAATGCAATTGAACTACTACACGCGCAAATTTCTACTGATATTGCTGATATTCTGGCTACCCGTACAAGGGATGACTGCCGCTTTTCATCACTGCGCACATCAAAGCAACGCAGATCACGAATTGAATGGTAGCATTGACCTCATCACCGACGATTACCTGCACAATGTGAATCACCAGCAACCAATAAATAACTATATGGTCCCCGACCAAGCTTGTGAAGCGAACACATTATGTCATGCAAGTTGCAGCACGCTGATTACAGCCACACATTCCAC
>RCMY010003296.1_pt1 | contig 14344 bp, 11 predicted proteins | sample 2041341 | NCBI WGS metagenome assembly RCMY01 (sample SAMN09708234, study PRJNA481090) | Marine sediment metagenome, whole genome shotgun sequencing project.
CCGCAGCAGCTGCGATGCCGCCGCCGGTCGCGGGAAGCTGCGTCGGCGCCGGAGCCGAGGTCGGCGTGTCGGTCGGAACGGGCGCGGGAGGCGCCGAGCTCGCGGGACGGGCGCGGTCCGGCATGGGCGTGCCGATCTCGCTGATCGCGTCGGCTCCACGCGCCGACGACCATGACGCAGCGAACTGCTGGCCGGTCGTGTTGTCCTGCCGGTCGTCCACGAAGTGGAAGTCGTAGTGCGCCCCGTCAGCGGTGAACTCGACGACGCCGTAGCCCTGGCTCACGCCCTCGTGGTACTGGCACCAGGGGTTCGCGCTCGCGAGGTTCGCCTTGAAGACGACGTCGGCGCCCTCGGTTCCTGGTGCGCCGGAGAGCGACAGGGTCTCCGCGAGGCCGGGTGACGTGACGGCCGGCGCGATGAACTCGACGCCGACGGAGTTGCCGTCAGCCCGGTAGCTGCCGGTGTCGATGGGGATGTCGGAGGCGAAGGACTCGTGGTAGTCGCCGGTCAGGACGACGACGTCGGTGATCGCCTGCATCGCGTCGATGACGATGCCCTGCTCGTAGCGGTAGCCGTTCCAGTCGTCGATCAGGAGCGGCGGGGACAGCGGCGGGGCGGTCCCGGCGAGCGGGTTCGTGATCGGCTCCAGCACGGTCGCGAGCTCCGTGCCCACGTGGAACGGGAAGAACGGCACGGGGTTGCCGAGCACCTTCCACGCCGCGTCGGACGTGGCGAGCCCGTCGAGCAGCCACGCCAGCTGCTCGGCGCCGAGCATCGTCCGGTCCGGGCTGTCAACCGCGGGGTCGACGGTGAAGTAGCTGACGAACGCGTTCGTCACGTGCTCGCTGCGGTACCGACGGACATCGAGCATCCAGAGGTCGACCATCGTCCCGAACCGGAAACGACGGTGCACCTGCTCCGGGTCGGCGGGGTTGGGCCGACGCAGCGGGATCCACTCTCGCCAGGCCTGCCGGGCGCCGGCCTGACGGACCCCGTAGTCGCCCTCGCTGTCGTCGTGGTTCTCGGCGCCGTCGGACCATGCGTCGTTGGTGATCTCGTGGTCGTCGTACATGACGAGGAACGGGTGGGCAGCGTGCAACGACTGGAGGTCGACGTCGGTCCGTGCCTGCCCGTAGCGGACGCGGTAGTCCGACAGCGTCGTGATCTCGTAGGCCGGCTCGTGGTTGCGTGGCGGGTTGAGCCCGGAGCCCGGCGTCGCGAGACCGCCGTAGTCACGGCCGAACTCGTAGATGTAGTCGCCGAGGTGGAGGATCGCGTCGAGGTCATCTCGTGCGGCGAGGTGGCGGTACGAGGCGAAGTACCCGAACTCCCACTCGGCGCACGTGACGACGCCGAGGCGGAGACAGTCGATGGTCGCGTCGGCCGGTGGCGCGGTGCGGGTCCGGCCCACCGTCGAGGTCTCCCCGAGCGCCAGGAAGCGGAACCAGTGGTCCGATGCCGCGTCGAGGCCGGTGACGTCGACGTGCAACGTGTGGTCGGTCGCGGACGTGACGGTTGCGGTTCCGGTGGCAACGACCGCGGTGAAGGCGAGGTCGCGCGAGACCTCCCACGTCACCTCGACGTCCTGACCGATCGCCGAGCCGGGCACGGCGTCCGGTGACGGCGTCACGCGCGTCCAGATGATGACGGCGTCGGGCAGCGGGTCTCCTGAGGCCACGCCATGGACGAAGACGTCGCCACCAGCCTGAGCGCCGGCGGCCACCCGCGGCACGCCGATGGCTGCGAGGCCAACCGCCGTCCCGCTCGCGGCCTTCAGGAACCCACGACGATCCAACGACATGTTGTGACACCTCTCCCGGGTGCCGACGCTAGCCCGTCGCGTGACACGCTCGCGCCCCCCTGCCCCGCCCGCCATCTTGCGAGCTTCGGGTCAGGCCTGGCGCAGGGTCTGGCGTTGGCGGCCGAGGCCGGCGATCTCGAGCTCCATGACGTCGCCGGCAACGAGGTACGGGAAATCGTTCGCGCCGAACGCGACGCCCTGCGGGGTGCCGGTGTTGATGACGTCGCCGGGCTCGAGGACCATGAACTGCGAGAGGTACTGGACGACGTGGGCGACGTCGAAGATCAGGTCGTCGGTGTTGCCGTCCTGACGGAGCTCGCCGTTCACCCAGGTCTTCATGGCGAGCGCGCCGGGGTCGCCGACCTCGTCCGGGGTCACGAGCCACGGGCCGAGCGGGTTGAACGTCTCGCAGGACTTGCCCTTGACCCACTGGCCGCCGCGCTCGATCTGGAACTCACGCTCGGACACGTCGTTGCTGACGGCATACCCGGCGATGATGGCGAGAGCGTCCTCGCGGCTCTCGAGGTACCGGCCCTCCGCACCGATGATGATCGCGAGCTCGACCTCGTAGTCGGTCTTGCTGCTGCCGCGCGGAATCATGACGTCGTCGTCCGGACCCACGACGGTGTTCGACGCCTTGAAGAACACGACCGGCTCCGACGGTGCGCCCATCCCGGACTCCTCGGCGTGCGCGGCGTAGTTCAGGCCGATGCAGACCACCTTGCCGGGGCGGGTGACCGGGGCGCCGAAGCGCATGCCGGCGCCGTCGAAGGTCGGCAAGGTCTCCGACGCCACCGCCGCGGCAACACGCGCGAGCCCCGCTTCCGCAAGAAAGGTCGGCGTGATGTCGGCGGTGACGGATGAGAGATCGAGGATCGTGCCGTCGTCGGTGACGACCACGGGTCGTTCCTGGCCGAGGGCCCCGATGCGTGCAAGCTTCACGTGCAGTCCTTGATGGGAGGTGAGCAACGTCAGGCGGCGGTGAGGCCGCCGTCGATCACGAGGTTGGTGCCGGTCACGAACGCGGCGGCGTCGCTGGCGAGGTAGACGGCGGCCGCGGCGATCTCGTCGGCGTTGCCGAGGCGCCCGATGGGCTGACGGGCGGTCAGCGCGGCGCGGGCCACGACCGGGTCGTCCGCCTCGTCGAGCAGGCGGCCCACCCACGGCGAGTCGACCGTGCCGGGGCTGATGCAGTTGCAGCGGATCCCCGTGCCGGCGTACTCGACGGCGACCTGCTTGGTGAGCGCGATGACGGCGCCCTTCGACGCGCAGTACGACGCGCGCCCCTTCAGCCCGATCATCCCCGCGACCGAGGCCGTGTTGACGATCGCCCCGCTCCCCTGCGCGAGCATGTGTGGGAGGACGGCGCGGATGCCGAGGAACACGCCCCGCGCGTTCACGGCGAACACGCGATCCCACTCCTCGACCGACGAGGCCGCGACGCTCGTGGTGGAGCCGATGCCGGCGTTGTTCATCAGCACGTCGACACGTCCCGCTGCGTCCATCGCCCGTGCGACGAACGCCGCCATCGAGGCTTCGTCGCTCACGTCGACATGGACGCCGAAGCAGGCGCTCGGGACGCCGGAGGCATCGAGGTCACCCGCGAAGACGGTCGCGCCTTGGTCGCGGAGCATCGTCGCCATCGCGAAGCCGATCCCGGACGCAGCACCGGTGACCAACGCGGTCCGTCCGGCGAAGGCTCCGGTGTCGGGAGGTGACGTCATGGACCGACCTCAGGGCACGTGGACTCGATCTGTCACGACAGGCTAGCCCTCCGATCAGATCGCGCGGATGCGGTTGTTGCGTGCGTTGTGCTCGAGCTCGACAAGTCCGAGCACCTCGAGGACCGGCGGCACGTAGTTCGCGAAGCGACCGCGAAGTCCCTTCTTGAACCCGTAGTACCCGCCGACCGGGTTGTCGTCGGCGCGCCCCCACTCCTCAAGGGTGTCCGGCTTGACCGGCTTCTTCTCGTCGGCGTTGCCCAGGAGCATCCAGTCACCGCGCTCGAGGAGCATCGCGTGGACCTCGTCGATGCAGGACAGGTGATAACGCAGCTGCGTCGAGCCGACCTGGACGACCAGCGCCGGCGGGTCGGCCTCCGGGTCGCGGTACGCCTCGAACTCACTCCTGCCCGGCGGGGTCGTGAGGATCCACGGGTCGTCAGACGTGCCGACGCCTTCGACTTCTGGCGACGTCATGACGCCGCCCCGGACTCGACCTTGGCCTTCAGCCCCGACGCGAACTTGTCGAACGACGGCTGCAGGTCCGGGATCGACTTCGAGATCATGCCAGCCATCGGCCCGGTGTAGTCCTCGCGCATCGTGAAGCGGCTACGACCTCCGCCCAGATCATCGATCGCGTAGGTCCGAGTGCCCGTGAACAGGCCGAAGGGCATGCCGCTCGAGAACACCAGGCGACTCGGAGCGTCGACCACCTTGACGTTGAGGCCGAACTTCTTGCCGGGGTTCGCCTCGGATTCCAGCTTGATCTTCTGGCCGACCCGGGCGCCTCCGTCCGCGCCGGTGACGGTGAGCACGCTCGACGGCCAGGTCGCGAACTGGTCGGGGCGTGAGACGACCGCCCAGACGTCCTCGCGTGGTGCGTCGATCTCGATGCTGACTTCGGTGCTCATCTTGCTGCTCCATGCGTGCGGACAGCGTCGGGAGGTTCCGGCGCTGAGCGCACCATGCCATGCCATACCTGACATCTGTTGACAGGTATCCTCACAACCGTCGGAAGTGTGGCATGCGGGCCGGACGTCTCGTCGAGCTGCTGCTCCTGCTGGAGCGCCGCGGCCGCATGTCCGCGCCGGAGCTCGCCCGTCGGCTCGAGGTCTCCGAGCGCACGATCATCCGTGACCTGGAATCTCTGTCCGGCGCCGGGGTACCGATCATCGCCATCCGCGGGCGCAACGGCGGGTTCGAGCTGATGGAGGGATACCGGTCCGAGCTCTCCGGGCCACAGGACTGGGGACCGGACCTCCGCCGGCCGGGGCGCTCACAGCGCGCGCAGGTCAGGATCTCGCACGACGGGCGTCGCATGGCCGCGGTCCTCCGACGACTCCAGCCGATCCGGGTCCGGCGGGGCGCCGACCCCGACGAGCGAGGCTGGGTCCTCGCGTCGTTCAGGATGTGGTCGCTCGAGGCGACCGCCTGCGATGTCCTGTCGCTGGGTCCGGAGATCGAGGTCGTCGCGCCACCGTCGCTGCGCGAGAAGGTCAGCGAGCTCGCCGCGCGGACGAACGCCGTCTACGCCGACGCCGACGCCGCCTCGGAGAGCTGACGCGGATCGTGCGCGCAGAACACCGAGACATCATCGTGGGTGCGGACGAGATCGCGCAGCCGCTCCTGCGTGGCCAGCCGTGGCCGGTTGTCCTCCGCGGCCAACCTCTGGAAGACCCGCAGCGCGACGGAGCAGCGGGGGTCATCTGGCCGCATCTCGTCACGATGGAAGAACGCGTCGCCAGCGTGGAGCAACCAGCGATCACCTGTGCGGACCGCGATCCCCTGATGACCGGGGCTGTGGCCGGGCAGCGGGACGGCGATGACTCCGTCGACGATCTCGCTCACTCCGTCGAACCCGTGCCAGTCTCCGTCGGTACCCGTGGTCGCCGCCCAGAGCGGACCGTGTGCGAAGTGCGGGGCGCGGAACCGATCGCGGTGCACGCGCGTCGCCTGGGCCAAGGCAGCCGCCATCTCGCGCGGTGCGACGTGGATCCGTGCGTGCGGGAAGTCAGAGATCCCGCCGGCGTGGTCGAGATCCAGGTGGGTGAGGGCGATGTCACGGACATCGGCCGGGTCGAAGCCAAGCGCCGTGACCTGAGCGATCGCCGTGGACGCCGGGTCGAGCCGAGGCCGCGCGATGGCCACGAACGGCCGCCCCAGCCGCGGCTTGGGATCCGCGACGTCCGCCGTCCCGAAGCCGGACTCGACGAGCACGAGCCGGTCAGCGGTCTCGATGAGCAGTCCGTGACACACCAACCGCCGCTCAGGGTTGACGAGTCGACGTGCCACCGGGCACATCGTGCCGAGGTCAAGGTGGTGAACGCGCACGGGGTGGTCCTGATCTCGTCGGTCGGGGCTGCAGGTGGTCACCCTAGGGGTGTCGCCGAGCATGCTCCCCGTGGGCCTGCCGCGCCCCCCTGACGGTCCTAGAGTCTCGCGGAGCCCGCAGCGTGAACTTGGAGATCTCGATGCCGCATGACGTTCGTGGCCTGTCGATCTCGCCGGTGTTCCACGAGCTCACCGACGAGGACGTGGCCCTCATCGCCGATCACGTCACCCTCGTGTCGATCGCCGCAGACGACGTGTTGATGACGCAGGGAGATGCTGCCGACGCGCTGTTCGTGGTCGTCACCGGCAGCCTCGACGTGACCGATGAGCAAGGGGCCAGCGCATCGCACCTGGGGACGATGGGCCCCGGGGACGTCGTCGGCGAGATCGCCTTGGTCAGCGCTGAGCAGCGCACCTCGACGGTTCGCGCCACAAGCGCGACGACCGCCGTTCGGCTGACACGGGAAGGCGTCGAAGCCCTCGTCGCAGCCCGACCGGACATCGCCGATCGTCTGGCGGGGAGCGCGGGCCGCCGTCTCCGACACCAGCGTCTGCAGCGCCATCTCCTCCAAGCCTTCCCGGGCACCTCGCAGCAGCTGCTCGAAGAGCTGTCGGCACGCGCGCGATGGGAGCTCGCCGTCGCGGGACAACTGGTCTTCGCGCAGGGGGACCCAGCCGACCACGCGCTGCTCGTCGTCTCCGGACGGCTGCGGGTCTCGACCGCTCAGGACGGCGCTGACCAGGTCCTCGCCGAGATCGGGCCGGGGAGGCTGGTGGGCGAGTCGGCCCTCATCGACGGGGGGCAGCGGACCGCGTCGGTTCGGGCGCTGCGCGACACCGAGCTCGCCTGCTTCCCGCGCGACCTGCTCCATGAGCTGGTCGACCGCCACCCACACGCCGTCCTCGACCTCGTCTCGCGCGCCACCCGCCACAACCTCCACGGGCAAGCATCGAGGTTCTCGCGCGCGTCGAACATCGTCGTCGTGCCGCTCGGCCCGGGGCTTGACGAGGAGATCCTCTCCGTCGCCGGAGTGATCGGGACGTACGCGAGCACGCTTCTCGTGACCAGCCGCACGATCGACGCCGCGATCCCTGTTGCCGACGCCGCGCAGGTCGAGGGCTTCGACGGTCCGGTGCTGGCGCTCGAGCACTGGCTCGCCATCGCGGAGGACGAGCACGAACACGTCGTGCACGTCACCGATCTCACGGCGTCCGCCTGGACACGGCGCGCGTTGCGGCGCGCTGACCGCGTCATCTGGGTCGCCGACGCCACGGCCTCATCCGACATCGGTCCCCTCGAACGGCAGATCCGTGACGCTGGCCTCGTGTCCGAGGTCCAGCACACCCTGCTGCTGGTCCACCCGCGGCACGCGGACCGCCCGAGAAAGGTCCGCCGGTGGCTCGCGGCTCGCGAGATGGACCACCTGCACCTGCGGCGCGGTCTCGCCGCCGACCACGAACGGGTCGCCCGGCTGCTCATCGGACGCGGTGTGGCCGTGGCCTTCGGTGGCGGCGGCGCGCGTGGGTTCGCGCATCTCGGCGTCATCCGGGCGCTGCGGGAGGCCGGCGTCCCGATCGACCGGATCGCCGGCAGCAGCATCGGTGCGGTCATCGGTGCCATGGCTGCGCTGGAGTGGACCGACGAGCAGGCGCACCGCGTCGTCCGCACGTCGTTCCCCAAGCAGTTCGATCCGACGCTCCCCGTCGCGGCCTTGCTCCGCGGCCGACGTCTGGTCGAGGGGCTCGAGCGGCACTTCGGTGAGCAGCACATCGAGGACTGCTGGATCCCGCTCAGCATCATGGCGACCGATCTCACCACCGCCTCGAGCATCGTCGTCGAGCGCGGTCCCATCGCGTTCGCGGTCCGGTCGAGCGTGTCGCTTCCCGGCGTCCTCCCGCCGGTCCCGGACGGACATGATCTTCTCGTCGACGGAGGCGTCCTGGACAACCTGCCGATCTCCGCCGCACGGCGCCGGGGGGACTGCGACACCATCATCGCGGCAGACGTCGCGCCGCTCCGTGGTCCGCAGGCCTTCGATGACTTCGGCTCCTCGGTGTCCGGCTGGAGTCAGGTGGCCCGCCGGATCGTCCCGGGGCTGCACGCGGCGAGGATCCCGTCGGTCGCGGAGACCGTGATCGCGACGATGCTCATCGCGTCGCGTCGACAGACCGAGGCCATCCTCGCCGCGCATCCGCCAGAGCTGCATCTCCAGCTGACGCTCGAAGGCGTCGGGCTGCTCGACTTCAGCGAGAACTCCGTCGACCGCGTCGCGGAGACCGGCCACGCCAGCGCGCGAGCGCAGATCGACAGCTGGCTCGAACGCCCGGCATCAGCCCGGCTCCCTCGTCGACTCGAGCGTCCAGAAGCCTGATCGTTGCAGGGTTCCTCGACGCGAAGAACGTTCTGCTTCCGGTGCGACCACTGACCGGTCCGCTTGCACTTCGGCCGTCCCGGCCGATGTGATGAGGAAGGCAACGAGCATCAGGGTGCAGCAGCATGCGCGACATCACACGACTCCGACATCTGGCCGTCGGCCTGGCGACCGCGGCGTTGGTCAGCGCGTGCGGCACGCCCGAGGCTGCCGACGAGTTCCTCCCCCCGCAGGAATCGCGATCGCCGGAGTCCGCGGAGACACCTGCTCGGTCGGACACGACGACGGCTCCTCAGAACACGGCCGCCCCGTCGCCGACCGCGACCGCCTCTGCGTCAGCGACACCACGACCGGCTGTCGAGACCGGCGCACCGCCGGCTGTCGCTGATCAGTTCCCTGACGTCGTGGACGCACGCCTCGAAGCCACCGGCGACACCTGGACGCTGCACGCGACGATCTCCTCCCCGTATGACAGCGCCTCCCGCTACGCCGACGGCTTCCGCGCGAAGTCCTTGGACGGGAAGGAGCTGGACGTTCGCTCGCTCGCGCACCCGCACCCCAACGAGCAACCCTTCACCCGGACGCTGCCGGAGCTCGTCATCCCGACGTCGGTCACCAAGATCGAGGTCGAGGCACGCGACAGCGTCAACGGCTGGGGTGGCGCCTCCGTCATCGTCACGGTGCCGCCGCGTCCCGCCCCGAGCTCGGGCGAGCCAACGACCGCCCCGCAGCCCGAACGCATCATCACCGAGGACGACACGGGCGAGGCCTTCAGCATCTCCCCCGACACCCAGGCCGTCCTGCGGCTCCGCTCGAGCGCGGGCGCCTGGTCGGAGCCCACGCTCCAGGGCTCGTCGATCACCCTGCTCGAACGCAGCTTCGTCCGTGACCCCGGCTACCGCGAGTGGGAGATGCGCGTGGCCGACAACGGCCTCACGAACGTCCGGTCACAGACCGCTGACCGGACGTTCGAGGTCTCGATCGTCGTCGGTTGACCGTCACCGCGAGGATCGACCTCAGTCGATCATCCGGTAGTTGAGCTGCATCTCCTTGATGCCGTTGATCACGTTCGAGTACAGCGGGCGCGGCGGCTCAGCCAGCTCGAAGTCCGTCACGTTCGCGAGCAGCTCCTCGAACATGATCCTCAGCGACAGACGCGCGAGGTTCGCGCCGAGACAGAAGTGCTGCCCGATGCCGAACGACTGGTGCATGTTCGGCGAGCGGTCGATGTCGAGCTCGTGCGGACGGTCGAAGACCTCCGGGTCTCGGTTGGACGCCGCGTACCACATGAGCACCTTGTCGTTCTTCTTGATCTGCTTGCCGCCGAGGACGGTGTCTTCGCTCGCGGTGCGACGGAAGTGGTGGATCGGCGGCTCCCAGCGGAGCAGCTCCTCCACGGCTCCCGGGATGAGCGACGGGTCGGCCTGCAGCCGCGCCAGGACGTCCGGGTGGTCCATCAGGGTGAGCAGCCCGTGAGAGGTGGCCGTCCGCGTGGTCTCGTTGCCGGCGACGATCAAGAACATGAAGAACATGGAGTACTCCATGTCCGTGAGCGCACGACCGTCGACCTCTGCAGCGAGCAGCGCGCTCGTGAGGTTGTTGCCCGGGTTCGCGCGCTCCTTGGCCGCCATCTCCATGGCGTAGCCGAACAGCCGCGCGGAGTCGGCCTGCTTGGCCTCCTCCGACGGCGCGACCTCCTTGTCCTGGTCATCGATCAGCGCGTGGCTCAGCTCGTACATCAGGTGGCGGTCCTCCAGCGGCACGCCCATCAGCTCGCTGATCGACCACATCGGGACCCGTGCGGCCACGTCGGGGACGAAGTCGCACCGCGTCCGTCCGCGAAGGTCGTCGATGACCCGCTTGGTCTCGCGACGCAGCGAGGACTCGAGCTCCGCGATCATGCGCGGAGTGAACGCGCGCGAGACGATGCTGCGGAACATGCGGTGCTCGGGCGGGTCCATCCCGATGATGACCAGCCGCACGGCGTCGGCGCCGCCCTCGGGGGTGAGCCGCATCGGCCCACCGATCCAGTTCGAGAAGAGCAGCGGGTTGGACGAGACGTAGCGGACGTCCTCGTGGCGGGGGATCGTCCAGAAGCCCTCACCGTCGGACTCCTCATGCCAGAACACCGGGTCCTGGGTGCGGATCGCGTCGAGCCACTCGTGGGGAGCGCCCCGCTGCCAGACCCCCGCGTCGGTGAGATCGATCGTGCTGAGGTCCATGCCGGTTGTGGTCGTCGACATCATGCGACCTTCGCGTAGCGCGCTTCGGTGAGCTCACGGAAGGTCCGGAGCGTGAGCTCGACGAACGACTGCATCCCCTCGTCGGGCGGCGTGCGTTCGCCGCCGGGGGCGCCCATCGCCATGATCCACTCGACCTTGCAGGTGCCGTCCCCGAGATCGGTGACGATGTAGTCCTCACCGAAGGCGGGCATGTCGGCCCCGGAGACCTCGTTGAAGCGGAAGGCCATGCGCTTCCCGTGCTCCCATGCGATGAACTCCTCGTGGCCGACGATGTCGCCCATCATGTGGACCGACCGCGTCGAGCCGACCTCGAGCGGGAAGGGTGAGGTCCACTCCACCTTCTCGATCGGCATCGCGAACTCGACCCAGGCGTCGGCGTCGAGGAAGACCTCGAAGATCTGGTCCGGCGTTGCCGTGACGATCTCGGTGGCCTTGTAGAGGGTCGCGGCGTTCTCGAAGTACTCGAGGCCGACCTTCTCGCAGACGATGTTCATGGCGTGATCCTTGGGCTTGCGTGGGTTGGGAAGAGAACGGGTACGACGTAGGACGCGACGAGCTCGCGTTCGGCCGCGACGTCGGCGCCTGGCATGACGAGCAGCGACACGATGATCCGCAGCATCCAGGCCCCGCGTCGCTCGGCCTCGGCGTCGTTGACCTCGCTGCCCACGACCTCACCGATGAAGGCTGCGGCCATGGCGCGGAGGACGTCGGAGTCCTGGCTGAGCGCGAGCGGAATGCTCATGTTCTCGGGCTCGAACCAGACGGCAAGCAGGGGGTCTGACCGGACAGCAAGCACACCCAGCGTCACCCGGTCGGTGATCTCGTCCGCGGTGAGCGGCTGCGACGGCGCCCTGCTCTCCGCAGCGCTCGCGGCGATGCGCAGCCACGCCCGCTGGACGAACGCCTGGTGCAGCGCCGTGCGGTTCGGGAAGTAGCGGTAGAGCGTCGCGCGGGAGCAGCCGGCGGAGCGTGCGACGTCGACCATCGAGGCCTTGCCGACCCCGATCGCCGCGAACGCTTCACCGGCAGCGTCGAGCAGGACGTCGGTGGCGACGTCCTCGTCATCGTGGCGCAGCCAGACACTGTTGGACATAAATGAGATAATGCCTCACAGCCGCCGACCGCGCTTCTGGAACATGTTCTCGCGCACGCCGAGCCGCTCGTCCGTGCGCAGACTGCTCACAACAGCGCCCGATCGAGGTCAGGACGCGGAGCCGAACCCCCCGCCACCCGGCGTCCGCATCACGACGACGTCGCCCGGCCCCACCTCGACCTCGACGTCGCCCGCCAGGATCTGCACCCGACCGTCGGCGTGCTCGAGGAGGTTCTCACCGACCGCGCCGGGTTCTCCGCCGGAGACCCCGAAAGGTGCGACCCGCCGACTGGAGCTGACGATCGTGACGGTCATCGGCTCCAGGAACTCCAGGCGTCGCACGGCTCCATCGCCGCCGCGATGCGCGCCATCGCCGCCCGAGCCCCGCCGGATCGACATCTCCCTGACCCGCACCGGGAGCCGCTGCTCGAGGATCTCCGGGTCCGTCATGCGGGTGTTGGTCATGTGGCTCTGAACCGCGCTCGCACCGTCGAAGGTCGGCCCCGCACCCGTGCCGCCACAGATCGTCTCGTAGTTCTGATGACGGTCGTTGCCGTACATCAGGTTGTTCATCGTGGCCTGTGAACCGGCGACGACGCCGAGCGCCCCGTAGATCGCGTCGGTCACCGCCTGAGAGATCTCAGTGTTCCCCGCCACGACTGCGGCCGGGTAGCTCGGGTTCACGATCGTGCCCTTCGGCGCGATGATCTCCACGGCGCGGAGACACCCCTCGTTCAGCGGGATGTCCTCACCCACGAGGGTCCGCAACACGTAGAGCACAGCGGCGTTGCAGATCGAGACCGGGGCGTTGTGGTTGCCCGGATCCTGGGCGCTCGTGCCCGAGAAGTCGAAGCTCGCGGTCCTGGTCGCACGGTCGACGCGGACCGCCACCCGCACCTCGCAGCCGTTGTCGAGGGGCAGCACGAACGCCCCGTCGTCGAGGGTGTCGATGAGCCGACGAACCGACTCCTCCGCGTTGTCCTGCACGTGCTGCATGTAGGCGTGGACGACGTCGATCCCGAACTTGCGGATCATCGCCCGGATGGCCGTCGCGCCCGTCTCGTTCGCTGCGATCTGCGCCGTCAGGTCCGCGATGTTCTGCTCGACGTTGCGCACCGGCATGGCCGCGCTCGTCAGCAGCTCCCGGACCTCGCGCTCGCGGAACCGTCCCTGCTCCACGAGCAGGACGTTGTCGATCACGACGCCCTCCTCCTCGATGTGGGTGCTGTCCGGCGGCGACGACCCGGGAGTTCGCCCGCCGATGTCCGCGTGGTGGCCGCGTGAGCCGACGTAGAACTGGATCGTCTTCCCGGCCTCGTCGAACACGGGCGAGATGACCGTCACGTCCGGGAGGTGCGTGCCGCCGTCGAACGGGTTGTTCAACACGTACGCGTTCCCCGGCCGCATCGTCGTCGTCCCGTCGGGGTCGGCGTTGCGGTCGATGACGGTCCGGACCGATGCACCCATCGATCCGAGGTGGACCGGGACGTGCGGGGCGTTCGCGACCAGATCCCCGGCTGCGTCGAACACGGCGCAGGAGAAGTCGAGGCGTTCCTTGATGTTCACGGAGTACGCGGTGTTCGCGAGCGTGCCGCCCATCTGCTCGGCGATCGACATGAAGAGGTTGTTGAAGACCTCCAGCAGGACCGGGTCGACGTTCGTGCCGACCGCGACGCGCGCCGGGCGGGCGACGACGCGCGTGATGACGAGGTTGCGCTCATCGTCGATCGCGGCCTGCCAGCCGACGTCGACGATCGTGGTCCCCGTCCGCTCGACCACGATCGCCGGCCCCTCGATCACGTCACTCGGCTCCAGCACTTCTCGGTGGTGCAGCGCCGCGTCGCACCACGCTCCGCCGGAACGCATCCGGGCCCGTTCCCTCGCCGGAACCGATCGCGCTGCGACGGTGCCGCGGTTGCCGACCCGGCCAACCGCGACGTCAGGAGCTGTGGCGACCGCCTCGACCGTCACGGCCTCGATGTCGAGCTGACGGCTCGGCGCGTCGAACCCGAACCGGCTCCGGTGTGCTGCGGCGAAGGCGAGCCGCATCGTCGCGGTGTCGGAGAGATCGAGCGCGATCGGCTGCTGCGATCCCGCGTACCGGACCATCGCCCGGGCGACGGTCCTCGTCTCCGGGGCCGCGATGCCCTGCGATGCCATCTCCTCGAGGGCGTCTGCCCGCAGCTCCTCGGCGATCCCGCTCGCGACGGCGATCCCCTGCGCATCCAGCGGCCGGTCGACCTGCCGCTCGCGAAGCGCCCGGACGTCCGCAAGGCCCATTCCGTACGCCGACAACACGCCCGCGAACGGATGCACGAGCACCGTCGACATGCCGAGCTCGTCAGCGACCGCGCACGCGTGCTGACCGCCAGCGCCACCGAAGCAGTGCAGCGCGTAGGCGGTGACGTCGTGCCCCCGCATCACGGAGATCTTCTTGATCGCGTTGGCCATGTTCGCGACCGCGATCGTGAGGAGCCCCTCGGCGATCTGGACACCCGAGCGGTCGTCGTCGGTCGCCGCCCGCATCTTGCCAGCCCACGTGTCGAAGCGCTGCGCGACGATCTCCGCGTCCAGCGACGCGTCACCCTGCGGGCCGAAGATCGACGGGAAGTGCTCCGGCCGGATCCGGCCGAGCAGAACGTTGGCGTCCGTCACGGTCAACGGGCCACCACCTCGGTAGCACGCGGGTCCCGGATCCGCGCCGGCGGAGTCCGGGCCGACGCGGAAGCGGGCGCCGTCGAAATGGAGGATCGATCCTCCACCGGCGGCGACCGTGTGCACGT
>RCMY010003297.1_pt1 | contig 14343 bp, 10 predicted proteins | sample 2041341 | NCBI WGS metagenome assembly RCMY01 (sample SAMN09708234, study PRJNA481090) | Marine sediment metagenome, whole genome shotgun sequencing project.
GGCCGGTGCATGCGCGACGCGCACGTCGTCACCCAACACATCCAGACCGCCCCGAAGCTCTTCGAGAAGATCGGTCAACTCCTGCTCGGACAGGACACCGACACGTCCATGTTCTGACGGGGGATGGTGCTGCCCGGCATGGTTGAATCGACGGCGTGAACAGCTTCGACGAACGTGCCGCCACCTGGGACGACGATCCGGCCAAGATCGAACGCGCCAGCGTCGTCGCCAGTGCGATCAGCGACCGGATCGAACTCGACGGGTCGGAACGGTTGCTCGACTATGGCGCCGGCACCGGGCTCGTCTCGGCAGCGCTGCAGCACTCCGTCGGTCCCATCACGATGGCGGATCCGTCGTCGGGAATGCGCGACGTCATGCTCGCAAAGATCGCCGCGGGCACGATTGCCGACGCACGTGTCTGGGACCTCGACCTGGAAACTGCACCACTGCCCGACGAACAGTTCGACCTCATCGTCACGGTGATGACCCTGCACCACGTCGGCGACGTCGAGCTCGTTCTCTCGCGATTCGCGTCGCTGTTGGCCGACGGCGGCCGGCTCTGCATCGTCGACCTGGACAAAGAGGACGGTTCCTTCCACGGACCCGACGCCGAGGTGCACCACGGATTCGATCCATCGACGCTGGCCACATCGCTCCGAACTGCCGGATTCACCGATGTTGAAATCGGCGATTGTCACCGCGTCGAACGCGAGAGCGGAACATTCCCGATGTTCCTGGCAACCGGCCGGATCGCCGTCACCGACTGATTCGGGCCGACCGGCTCGGACCGGTGGGCCACCTGCCACGACGAGCGCGTCCGGTGGGATCGCACGGACGCCGCACCATTACCTTCGCCGCATGGGGATCGAGTTGGAGACCATCACCGTCGAACGCGATGGGCATGTCGTGCTCGTGACGATCGACCACCCGCGATCGGCGATGAACGCCGTCGACGAGACGCTGCACCGCGAGCTGGCGCAACTGTTCCGGTATCTCGCCACCGGGGAAGACGAACTCCTTGCCGGTGCCCGGGCGATCATCCTGACGGGGAGTGGGCCGGCGTTCTCCGCCGGTGGCGACATGTCGTGGTTTCCCGAACTTCGCTCGCCGGACCGCCTCAACCGTCTCCGCCGTGAGGGCAAACAGATCATCTGGGACCAACTCGACATCGAACCGCCGATCGTCTGCGCCCTCAACGGTGCGGCCGTCGGACTCGGAGCGTCGATCGCGCTGATGTGCGACGTGGTCGTGATGTCCGAGGATGCCTCGCTGATCGACCCGCACGTCAAGGTCGGCCTCGTCGCCGGCGACGGTGGCGCCGCGATCTGGCCGCTCCTCGTCGGCCCCCTCGCCGCCAAGCGGCACCTGATGCTCGGGCTGCCGCTCCGCGCGGATGAAGCGCTCCGCCTCGGAATCGCCGCCGAGGTCTGTCCGCGCAGCGACGTCGCCGAGGTGGCCCGACGCTGGGCCGACGACCTGGCAGCGCAGCCGCCGCTCGCCGTGCAGGGCACGAAGATCAGCGTCAACCAGCAGATCAAGCAGGCGTTGCTCTCCAGCTTCGACGTGTCGACCGCGTTGGAGATGACGTGCTTCCACACCAAAGACCATGCCGAGGCCGTCGCGGCCTTCGTCGAGAAGCGCCGACCCGAGTACACGGGGAGCTGACATGACCGGTATCACGGTGCCAGCCAGAGCGATGGACACCGAGCGTCGCGTCCACGACCTGCTCGACCCCGACTTCTACTCGAGCAACCCGCACGATGCGTGGGCGTGGATGCGCGCCAACGAGCCGGTGTACCGCGATGAGCGCAACGGCCTGTGGGGCATCACGCGCCATGCCGACCTGATGGACGTCGAGCGGCGGTCGATGACCTTCCTGTCCGGCCAGGGCTACCGAGCACTCTGGTCGCCGAGCGAGGTCAACATGATCGCCCAGGACGACCCGCGGCACCGGCAACAGCGCATGCTCGTTCAGCCCACCTTCACCAAGAAGTCGGTCGAGGAGCGCCAGGCCGAGATCGACGACCTCGCCAGCGAACTCATCGATGCGGCGCTTGCCGCGGGCACCGAGATGGACGTGATCGACGCGCTGTCCGGCCAGTTGCCTGCTCGCCTCACCGCCCGCCTGCTCGGCTTCCCGGAGGTCCTGTGGCCGCAGGTCAAGTCGTGGTCCGAGCGTCTGATGCGCACGGACATGCGGGAACGTGACGGCAAGGTCTTCCGCGACTTCTTCGCTGCGAACATGGAGTTCGCCGGCGCCCTGCAGACCGTTGCGATAGAACGCTTCGCCGACCCGCAGGACGACCTCATCTCGACCTGGGTCCACTCGACGATCGACGGTCAACCGCTCGGGCCCGAGGCGATCATGCACGAGGTCGGGCTGTTCATCTCCGGCGGCGCCGAGACGACACGCACCGCGATCAGCCACGGCCTGCGTGCCTTCGTCGACCACCCTGATCAGTGGGATGCGATGGCGGCCGAGCCGTCGCTCGTGCCCGGTGCCGTCGAGGAGGTACTCCGTTGGGTGACGCCACTCAACAACATGTTCCGGCGCGCCGGCGAGGACGCGATCGTCGGCGGTCAACCGATCGAACGAGGCGACCGACTGGTGTTGCTGTACCCGTCAGCGAACCGTGACGAAGCGGTGTTCGACGAACCGTTCACGTTCGACATCCGGCGCCACCCGAACAAGCACGTCGCGTTCGGATTCGGAACGCACCTCTGTATCGGCACCCACGTCGCACGCGCCACGCTGGCGTCGGTGTTCGGGCAGCTGAGTGAGCGCGTCACCGACCTGCGAGTGGTGACCGAGCCGGTTGTGGAGTCGAACATCTTCGCCCGCGCCGTCGAGTCGTTCCGCCTCGGCTATCGGGTGCGGTGAGGACGAACGAGTCGACGGAGTAGCTGGTGCAGCGTCCGTCCGCGTGACGAGAAGCTGGTGATCAGCAGCGCCTGATCAGCAGCGCCTGATCAGAAGATGGCGCTCGGATCGATGCCGCAGCTGATCGCGCCACGTTCGATGGCCTCGTCGAGCGCGCTGCTTGCGCCGTTCGACGCGTCGGTCTGCAGGCCGGCGCCGATGGCGTCGAGACCGATGTCGTTCACGACGGCGGTGCCCAGGCAGGTGTGCTGCCCCTGACCGAGGACGGTCGGACCCTCGACCGATGCCAGCGACTCGCCGAGGAATCGGGCGAACTCGACCGCCGCTGCGATGTCGAATGCGGCGGTGGCCGGAGCCTCGGCGGCGGGTGCCGTTTCCGCTGCCGAAGTGGCGGCCTCGGCGGCAGCGGTCTCGGCGTCGGTCAGCGACGACTCGAGCGCTGCGACCTCGGTCGTCAGTTCGACGTTCTGCGCTTGCAGTTCCGCCGTCGCCGCCTCGGCAGCTTCGGCGCGTGCAGCGGCCTCTGCAGCAGCGGTTTCCGCTGCGGCGGATTCGGTGGCGAGTTGTTCGTTCGTCGTCGCGGCGACATCGAGATCGGTGCGCGCTTCGGCCAGTTCGGCGACTGCCTCCTCGGCGCGGTCGGATTCTGCGACCGTGGCGGCTCGAGCGTCATCACGCTCGACGGCAGCGTCATCGCGAGCACTCGCGGCCGACATCCAGAGCAGGCCCATCACCACGGCGGCCAGGAGTGCGACGGCGCTGATGACTGCGAGGAGACGACGCCGATCTGGACCCTGGTCGTCAGGTGCCGGTGGAGGAGGTGGCAGCGGTGTTCCGACGATCGTGATCGGCTGTTCCGGAGCGGGGGCAGGTGTCTGCGTCAGGAGATCCGACATGGCCTGAGACTAGAACGCGGTTCCGCCAAGAGTGGGGATGATGCTGCTCTACGTGGGCGGCTCGGCGGGGTGCACGAGCGAGCAGTCCAAGAGAGTCAGTCGGAATCTGCGCGCTCGAATACCGCCGACCGTGCGGGGGTGACTACCGTCACGTCCATGGGAACAGAGATCACGAACGTCGCAGGCATCGTCAGGGTTCACGGAGCCGGCCGGCCCGACCATGTCGCACTGATCGAGGGGGACCGCCGCCTGACGTGGGGGCAGGTCGCTGAACGGTCTCGCCGCACGGCACAGGCGTTGGCCAGCGTCGGCGTCGGTGCCCAGGATCGTGTGGCGTTCCTCGACAAGAACGGCATCGAGCACTTCGACGTGTTCTTCGGTGCAGCGCTCCTGAACGCCGTCGCCGTCGATGTCAACTGGCGCCTTGCACCGCCCGAAGTCCAGTTCATCGTCGACGACTCCGAAGCCCAGGTGCTCGTCGTCGGGCCCGACTTCGTCCCGATCCTCGATGCGATCAAGGACGATCTGCCACACGTGAAGAAGTTCCTCGTGGTCGCCGCTGCCGACGGCACGAAGGCCGAGGGGTACGACGACTTCGAGACCTGGATCAACAGCTTCCCCGATGACGATCCCGGCGCCGACGGCGGTTTGGAAGACGTCGCCTTCCAGCTCTACTCGTCAGGCACGACGGGTCGGCCGAAGGGTGTGATGCTCAGCAACAGCAACTTCTTCAGCCTGCTGCCGATGGCAAAGGAGATCTGGGAACTCGACGGCGATTCGATCAATCTCGCGGCGATGCCACTGTTCCACATCGGAGGCGGTGGTTGGGCCACAGCCGGCATGTACGAAGGTGCCACCACGGTCATCTTGCGCGAGCTCGATCCGGCCGGGCTGATCGACCTGATCCAGAACGAGAAGGTCACTCATGGCTTCGTCGTGCCCGCCGTCCTGCAGTTCATGTTGATGATGCCGAACATGGAAGGTGCGGACTTCTCGAGCCTCAAGGTCCTGGTCTACGGCGCTTCACCGATCAGTGAAGAGGTGCTGGCTGCCTGTGTCGAGAAGTTCAAGCCGTGCAAGTTCTGGCAGGCCTACGGACTCACCGAGACCACCGGCGCCGTGTTCAACCTGCCACCGGAAGACCACGACCCGAACGGTCCGAACAAGCACCGCCTGCGGTCCTGTGGTGTCGCCGGGCCAGGCGTCGAAGTACGGATCGTCGGTGACGACGATGCCGATGTCGGCGTCGACGAGGTCGGCGAGATCTGGGTGCGTACCCCACAGAACATGCTCGGATACTGGAAGATGCCCGAGGAGACCGCGAAGGCCCTGACGGAGGACGGCTGGTTCAAGTCCGGTGACGCCGGCTACCTCGACGCCGACGGCTACCTCTACATCCACGACCGGGTGAAGGACATGATCGTCTCCGGCGGGGAGAACGTGTACCCGGCCGAGGTCGAGAACGTCCTGATGAAGCACGAGGCAATCGCCGACGTCGCGGTGATCGGCGTGCCGCACGAGAAGTGGGGTGAGACCGGCAAAGCCGTCGTCGTCGCTGCCGAGGGTGCGACCGCCGACGACGCAACTGCTGCCGACATCATCGCCTTCGCCAAGACACAGTTGGCCGGTTTCAAGTGCCCCACGAGCGTCGACTGGGTCACTGAACTGCCACGTAACCCCACGGGCAAAATCCTCAAGAAGGACCTTCGCGAGCCCTTCTGGGAGGGTCACGACCGTCGCGTCGGCTGATCGACGTGGGCGCCACTCGTCGTAGGATTCGGGCGTGCCCGAGATCTCCTACGACCGGTATCCGCGCTTCGACGAATTGACAGAGTGGTTGGAGGCGTTCGCCGCCGACTTCCCCGATCTCGTCCATCTCGAATCGATCGGGAAGTCGTACGAAGGTCGCGACCTCTGGCTGCTCACGGTCACCAACCACGCCGTCGGGAACGCGGACGAGAAGCCGGCGATCTGGATCGACGGCAACATCCACGCCTCCGAGGTCACGGCGTCGATCGCGATCGTCCACCTCGTCGACCATCTCACGAGTTCCAACGGGACCGACGCCGACATCACCCGTGCCCTCGACACGCGCACCTTCTACCTCGTGCCCCGTGTCAACCCCGATGGCGCCGAACTCGCTCGCGCCGAACTCCCTTCGTTCGTCCGCGGCAGCGTGCACCCCTGGCCGCTCACCGAGCAGCTCGACGGCCTCGTGAGCAGCGACATCGACAGGGACGGACGTCTCCTGCAGATGCGCGTCGAGGACGCGAACGGCGCCTGGAAGCCGTATGGCAACGACGCCCGGCTCCTCGTCGCTCGCGAACCCGACGAAGACGGCGACGGGCCCTACTACCGCCTGCTCGGAGAGGGATCGATCCAGAACTACGACGGCGTGCGAGCACCGACCGCGCCGTTCGAGGCGGGCATCGACCCCAACCGGCAGTTCCCGTACAAGTGGGAACGCAAGGTCGAAGGGCCGTGGGACGCAGGCGAATATCCCGGTAGCGAGCCCGAGACGGCGGCACTGCTCCGGGCGGTCACCGACCGCAAGAACATCTGCGCCTACCTCGCGTATCACACCTTCTCCGGTGTCCACATCCGGGCCTACAGCGACCAGGCCGACGACGCGTTCGCCGCCGACGACCTCTGGACCTACGACGTGCTCGGCAAGATGGCGACCGACCTGACGGGTTATCCGTCGATCTCCGGCTACCACGACTTCCGCTACCACCCGAAGAGCGTGATCCGTGGCGTCGGAACCGACTGGGCCTTCGATCATCTCGGCGTGTACAGCTGGACCACCGAATTCTGGAACGCGCTCAGCGCCGCCGGGCTCGACGACGCCCATCCTCTCGAGTGGTACCGAACCCACCCGCTCGACGAGGAACTCCAGCTGCTCGCCTGGGTCGACGACAACGTTCCGGGCGGCTACGTCGACTGGTACGAGTTCGATCATCCCCAGCTGGGTCGCGTCGAGTTGGGCGGCTGGCACAGCGAGCTCGTGTTCCGCAACCCGCCGCCGCACCTGCTCGAAGCGGAGATCAAGCCGCACTCCGAACTCGCGGTGCGCATCGCGCTCTCGTCGCCCATGCTCCGACATCGCGAGACGCTCGTCGATCGTCTGGGCGGCGGGACGTGGCGCGTTCGTGTCGTCGTCGAGAATGCCGGATGGATGACGACGTCGGTGACCCAGCGAGCGCTCGACGCGGGTTACGTCCGCCCGATGTTCGGCCGTATCACGCTGCCGTCCGGAGCGTCGTTGGTCACCGGCGCCGAGCGCATCGAACTCGGTCAGCTTGCCGGTCGTGCACTCAAACAGAATGCTGTTCGTGCGTTCTCGTCGGGCTCGGACGGAACCGACGACCGCACCGTTGCGGAATGGATCGTCTGCGCTCCGGCCGGAACCGAACTCCCCGTCGAGATCGCCCACGATCGCGCCGGCACGATCCGGACCACCGTCGTCCTCGGCTGACGGTTTCGAGCCGTCTTCGGCGGTCCGCTCGGTGGTCCGGTTTCGAGCCGGTCGTGATCAGCGAGTCGTCACGGCGGCGCGTCGTGCGTCGGGGACGTCGTAGCGGTCGAGCATCATCACTTTGTGCCACGCATCGACGAAGTCGTGGACCAGCTGGTCCTGGCCATCGTCGGCGCCGTAGACCTCGGCGATGTTGCGCAACTGGGCGTTCGCTCCGAACACGAGATCGCAACGGGTTGCGGTGTACTTGACCGTTCCCGATGCACGATCGTTGACGTCGAACAGCATCTCGCTGCCGTCCTGCGGTGCCCACTCGTAGTCCATCGACGTGAGCACGCGGAAGAAATCATTGCTGAGCGTGCCCTCGCGTTCCGTGAACACGCCGTGCTTCGAACCATCGTGATTCACGCCGAGCACCTTCAGGCCGCCTGACAGTGCAGTCCACTCGGGAGCGGACAGCGACAGCAGTCGCGCCCGGTCCAGGAAGATGTGCTCCGGACCGACCGAGTAGCCGACCCGCTCGTCGTGGAAGTTGCGGAAGCCGTCCGACACGGGCCGGAGCCAGTTGAACTGCTCGACGTCGGTCAGTTCTTGCGTCGTGTCCCGACGGCCGGCCACGAAGGGGACGGTCACGCTGACCCCGGCGTTCGCTGCGGCCATCTCCACGCCGACGCAACCGGCGAGCACGATGAGGTCAGCGAGGCTGACCCGCTTGGCCTCGGTGTCGAAACCACTCTTCACATCGCGTAGTGCAGCGACGACCCGAGCCACGCGGGCCGGGTCGTTGACCGCCCAGTCCTTCTGGGGTGCGAGTGCGATGCGTGCGCCGTTGGCGCCGCCGCGCTTGTCACTGTCGCGATAGGTCGATGCCGCTGCCCACGCCACCGACACGAGTTCGGCAACGGAGAGATCCAGCTCGCTGATCTGCCGACGCAGCTCGACGATCTCGGCGTCGTCGACCTGCTCGTGGTCGGCCTCGGGAATCGGGTCCTGCCAGGCGAAGTCCTGTTCCGGGACCTCGGGGCCGAGGTAGCGGCTCTTCGGTCCCATGTCGCGGTGCATCAACTTGAACCACGCCTTGGAGAAGGCTTCGGTGAAGGCATCGAAGTCAGCGAGGAACTTCTCGCACACCTTCCGGTACTCGGGGTCGACCTTGAGCGCGATGTCCGAGGTCTGCATCATCAAGGGATTCATCTGCCCGTCGATGTGTGCGTCGGGCGTCTTGGGTGCGGCGGGGTCGACCGGCTGCCACTGCAGCGCCCCGGCCGGGCTCTTCGTCTGCTCCCATTCGAGGCCGAACAGGTTCTCCAGGTAGTCGTTGTCCCACCGGGTCGGGTTCGGGGTCCAGGATCCCTCGATGCCGTTGGTCGTCGTGTACTCGGCGTTGCCGGTGCCGACCGGGTTGCTCCAGCCCATGCCCATCTCGCTCATCGCTGCGGCCTCGGGGGCGGCACCGATGTTGTCGGTACCGACCGCTCCGTGGCTCTTGCCGAAGGCGTGGCCTCCGGCGATCAGCGCAACGGTCTCCTCGTCGTTCATCGCCATCCGACTGAACGTCTCGCGAATGTCGCGTGCGCTGTCCATCGGGATGCCGTTGCCGTCGGGGCCCTCGGGGTTCACGTAGATCAAGGACTGGTGCGACGCAGCGAGCGGGTTCTCGAGGTCGTAACTCTCCTCGTCGACCCTGCCTTCCCAGCGCAGGCCTCGGTTCACCATCTCTTCGGGGTGGCCGACCTTGCCGTCGGCACTGCTGTCGCCGGGCACTGCGTCGCCCATCCAGCCTTCGGGTCCCCAGTAGGTTGCGCGATCTGCCTCCCACGCATCGACCCGGCCGCCACCGAATCCGGTCGTCGGCAGGCCCATGATCTCGAGAGAGCAGTTTCCGGTGAGGGCCATCAGGTCGGCCCAGGACAGCGCCCGGCCGTACTTCTGCTTGATCGGCCACAGCAGCCGGCGTGACTTGTCGGTGTTGCCGTTGTCCCACCAGCTGCCGATCGGAGCGAACCGTTGCATGCCCTCACCGGCGCCGCCGCGGCCGTCGGCGATTCGATAGGTGCCTGCGGCATGCCACGCCATACGCACCATCTGCGGTCCGTAGTTGCCGTAGTCCGACGGCCACCAGTCGACCGAAGTCGTCAAGAACTCCTTGATGTCTGCCTTGACCGCGTCGAGATCGAGCTTCGAGAACTCGGCGGCGTAGTCGAAGTCGGCACCGAACGGGTTCGCCGCTGTCGGATCCTGGTGCAACAGTTCGACCTTCAGGCGGTTCGGCCACCAGTGGTCGAGCTGTGGCTCGGAGCCGAGGGCGCCACCGATGCGTGTGCCGCGGAACGGGCACCCCTCCATCGTGTCTGCGGCATGCTCCGGCGGGTTGGTGACTGGTGCTGTTTCTTCCATGAGATGCTTCCTGGTCGTTGGGCCGGGCTCGACGCGTCGCGCTTTCAGGCGCGTCGGATACTGGCGGTGGTCCGTGTCGTGTGGGTGTGACCGATCGCCAGCAGTAACAAACACGTCACCGCTGCGAAGTCGGGCCTAGCCTCGGCACAGATGGGTGACGGGGTCGCGAGCAGCGCACAGGATGCTGCCGGCACCGGGGTGCCGGTGGTTCCTCCACAGACCGAGCAAAGTCAGCGATCCGAGCGTTCCGGGCGATCCGAGTGGTCCAAGCCGAAGGGCACGGCACTCGGTACCCGCCCCTTCGACCCCCGGCGCGCGCCGTTCTACTACGGCTGGGTCGTCGTCGTCGCCGGCACCATCGGTGCAATCGCGTCGCTGCCCGGCCAGACCGCCGGGGTCAGCGTCTTCACCGATGACCTGATCGCGACGACCGGGCTCACCCGCCTCCAACTCGCCATCGCCTACCTGATCGGCACGGGCACGAGCGGCGTCTTGCTCGGCGCCGGTGGGCGGGCAATCGACCGCTACGGGTCACGCATCGTCGCGCTCGGCGCCGTCGTGGGTCTCGCCTCGACGATGCTCGGGTTGAGCGTCGTCGGGCCGATGAGCACCCCCGTCGGCCTCATCGTGATGTCGATCGGGTTCGGCTGCCTCCGATTCAGTGGCCAGGGGCTGCTCACACTGGCCTCGCGCACGATGGTCGCGCAGTGGTTCGACCGTCGACGCGGCCTCGTGACGGCCGTGTCGAGCGCATTCGTCAGTTTCTCGTTCGCCGCTGCCCCGGCGCTGTTGCTTGTCTTGATCGACGTCGATGGCTTCCGAACAGCGTGGCGAGTCATGGCGATCGTTCTCGTCGTCGTGGTCGGCACCGTCATCGTCGTCTTCTACCGAGTGAGCCCCGAAGCTGCCGGCATCGAGATCGACGGCCGCGGCCGCACGGCGATGCCCGCAGCGGGTGACGAACAAGCGCACCTCGTCGACCGGCCGGCAGTGGTCGTCGGGACCGACGCTGACGCCACACGATTTCAGGCGTTGCGCGACATCCGGTTCTGGGCTCTGACGATCCCCGTCGCAGCGCTGTCCTCGACGGGAACGGCCATCACGTTCCACATCGTCGACCTCGGCGCAGAACTCGGACTGACCGATGACGAGATCGTCCGGGTGTTCGTGCCGATCGCGTTCATCAGCGTGCCCGTGACGTTGAGTACCGGCTGGCTCGTGGACCGAGTGACTCCGCTCACCATCGCTGCCGTGATGGCCGGCGCTCAGCTCGTGATGTACCCGATGGTCGGGATGCTCGACACGACATGGGGTGCGGTGATCGCGATCGTCACCTGGGGCATCTCTCAGGGCTGCTTCTCATCGCTGACGTCGGCGGCCATCCCGAAGGTCTTCGGTCGCCGCCACCTGGGCGCCGTCTCCGGAGCTCAGATGAGCGCGATGGTCATCGGCAGCGCCATCGGCCCGGCATTCTTCGCCCTCATCCAGTCGTTGACCGGTGGCTATCGCCCCGCGCTGTGGATCTCGGCGGTCATCCCGGCAGTGGGCCTGATGCTCGCCGTCGAGAGCCTCCGCCGACACAACCGCTGACGACCGACTCGCCAGTAGCGGGGTGGTTACTTCGGGGTCGGGAGCAGAAGTAACGCCGGCGGGCGCAGGGGGCGTGGATCGAGGACAACTGCGTGAGATGTGACGCGGGGCGCATCGATCGTTCGGTTGTGAATCGCAGATAGCGTGGACAGCCGTGTCTTCCACCGAAACTCCCACCGACCTCTCTGCTAATGAGGCCGTCGCCACGTCGTCGCGTAGCGACATCCGCAACCTCGCGATCGTTGCGCACGTCGACCACGGCAAGACCACCCTCGTCGATGCCATGCTCCAGCAGTCGGGAGCGTTCGGCGCGCACGAAGAAGTCGTCGAGCGAGTCATGGACTCCGGCGACCTCGAGAAGGAGAAGGGCATCACGATCCTCGCCAAGAACACGTCACTCGTCTGGGATGACAAGAAGACCGGCGAGAAGATCACCCTCAACATCGTCGACACCCCAGGTCACGCCGACTTCGGTGGCGAAGTGGAACGTGCCCTGACCATGGTCGACGGCATCGTGCTCCTCGTCGACGCCGCTGAAGGTCCGCTGCCGCAGACGCGGTTCGTCCTTCGCAAGGCGCTCGCCAGGCATCTGCCCGTGATTCTCGCTGTCAACAAGATCGATCGCCCCGACGCTCGCGTGGCAGAGGTCGTCGACGAGGTGTACGACCTCTTCTTCGATCTGGACGCCGAGGACCATCACATCGAATTCCCGATCGTCTACTGCTCGGGGCGAGATGGCTGGTCGACGATGGACCTCGACGAAGCCCATGCGATCGTTGCCGGAACGGGACCGGCCGATGCCGACCTGACCCCGTTCGTCGACACGATCCTGGAGCACATTCCGGCACCGACCTACACCGAGGGCGCACCACTCCAGGCGTGGGTGACCAACCTCGACTCCTCGCCCTACCTCGGACGCCTCGCCCTGCTGCGCATCATGGAAGGCGAGATCAAGAAGGGTCAGTCGGTTGCCTGGATGAAGGTCGACGGCACCGTTGCCCGCGCCAAGATCTCTGAGCTGTTCCTCACCGAACACCTCGAGCGTGTGCCCGTCGACTCCGCCCGCCAGGGCGACCTCGCGGCCATTGCCGGCATCGAAGACATCTTCATCGGTGAAACCCTCGCCGACCCGGAGAACCCCGTGGCGCTGCCGCTGATCACCGTCGACGAGCCTGCACTCTCGATGACGATCGGCATCAACACATCGCCGCTCGCCGGCCGTGAAGGCAAGAAGCTCACCGCACGGCTCGTCAAGGCCCGTCTGGACCAGGAACTGATCGGCAACGTCTCGATCCGCGTCTTCCCGACCGAGCGGCCCGACGCCTGGGAGGTCCAGGCCCGCGGCGAACTGCAGCTCGCGATCCTCGTCGAGCAGATGCGTCGCGAGGGATTCGAACTCACCGTTGGCAAGCCGGTCGTGTTGACCAAGGAGATCGACGGCAAGGTCCACGAGCCCGTCGAACGAGTCACCATCGACGTCCCCGACGAGTACCTCGGCGCCGTGACGCAGCTCCTCGCAACCCGCAAGGGGCGCATGCAGAACATGGGTGGCTCCGGCTGGGTCCGTCTCGACTACCTCGTGCCCGCACGCGGCCTCATCGGGTTCCGCACCCAGTTCATGACCGAGACCCGCGGCACCGGCATCATCAGCCACACCTTCGAGGCCTACGAGCCGTGGGCCGGTGAGATCCGCGCCCGCGCGCAGGGCGTCCTGGTCAGCGACCGTCTCGGACCCGTCACCAACTACGCCATGATCAACCTGCAGGACCGCTCGCAGATGATGGTCAAGGCCGGCGACGACGTGTACGAAGGCATGATCATCGGTGAGAACTCCCGCGCCGGCGACATGGACGTCAACATCTGCCGTGAGAAGAAGCAGACCAACGTGCGTGCATCGTCGTCCGACGAGACCGTCAAGGTCACGCCGCCGAAGCTGCTGTCGCTCGAAGGCGCGCTCGAGTTCATCAGCGTCGACGAGTGCGTCGAGGTCACGCCGGCGAACATTCGCATCCGCAAGGTCGAACTCGACCCGACGATCCGTGCACGCCACGCCAAGAAGGTCAGCAACGAACTCAAAGCCGAAGCCGAAGCCAAGCTCAACTGAGCCGAACGGACCATCGGGGCCAGGCACAAACGGGACGTCGACGGGCTGTACCGGCGGGACCGCGGCATACTGCGACCGTGATGCAGACCGGTGACTCCGAGCTCGACGCCAAGATCGTGGGACTCGACGAGCGCCTGCGCGAACTCGGCAGCGTCGTGGTCGCATTCAGCGGGGGCGCCGACTCGGCGTTCCTCGCAGCAGCGGCACATCGTGTGCTCGGAGCCGAGGGAACACACTGCGTGACTGCGGTCTCGCCGTCGCTCGCCGGCGACGAAGCCGCTGACTGCCGGGCGCTCGCCGAGGAGTGGGGGCTGCGCTGGACGCCGGTGACCACCCACGAGATGGAGCGGGCCGCATACCGGCTCAACGATGCCGACCGCTGCTTCCACTGCAAAGCCGAACTGATGGACGTCGTCACCCCGATCGCTGCGATGGCGACAGCGACCATCGTGCTCGGCGTGAACGTCGACGACCTCGGAGACCACCGACCCGGACAGCAAGCTGCCGAGCAGGCGGGCGCACAGTTCCCGCTGGTCGACGCCGGATTCACCAAGGCCGACGTGCGTGCCGCGTCGCACGCCTTCGGCCTGCGCACCTGGGACAAGCCCGCAGCGGCGTGCCTGGCGTCGCGTATCCCCTACGGCACCACCGTCTCCGTCGGCATCCTGAGCGCCGTCGACCGGGCAGAGGCAGCGCTCCACCGTCTCGGGTTCGCACAGGTCCGCGTCCGGCACTACGACGACACCGCCCGCATCGAGGTCGAACTCGATGACATCGCCGCCGTGATCGAGCAGCGCGCCGAGGTGATCGCTGCCGTCAAGGGCGCTGGGTATCGCTACGTCACCCTCGACCTCGAAGGTTTCCGCTCGGGCAACCTGAACAGCACGCTCGACACCTGACGCTCCGGATTGCTCGGGTGCACGACTGTTCACGTAACGTCGGCACCCATGAAGCTCTCCATGCAGATCAGTTACAGCGGCGACTTCCACGCCGACGTCGC
>RCMY010003298.1_pt1 | contig 14342 bp, 7 predicted proteins | sample 2041341 | NCBI WGS metagenome assembly RCMY01 (sample SAMN09708234, study PRJNA481090) | Marine sediment metagenome, whole genome shotgun sequencing project.
GCTCACGCACCCGCGACGGCAGGCGGGCGACCACACGGGCCACGGAGCGGGGGACATCCTTCACCCGCCCGGCGTAGGCCGGCAGTGGACCGATCTCGGCGAGCCCATCATGACCTGACGGCCCGGAAGGAGAACCGCGACTGCATGGCCGCTACGCTCTGTCGCCGTTGGCCGCAGCCCCGCTGAGGTCGACGATCGACCGGGAGCTTGCTCCCGGCCGAGGAGACATCGCCTAGTCAGGTCTATGGCGCGGGACTGCTAATCCCGTTGGGTACATCGTGCCCTCGAGGGTTCGAATCCCTCTGTCTCCGCCACGCACGTTCCGCGCCTTCGCGCGGGACGTGCTCATCCCGTTGGGTACAACGTGCCTCGAGGGTTCGAATCCCTCTGTCTCCGCCACGCACGTTCCGCGCCTTCGCGCGGGACGTGCTCATCCCGTTGGGTACAACGTGCCCTCGAGGGTTCGAATCCCTCTGTCTCCGCTGGTTCGGCTGATCGGGTCGGCATCGTCACGGCGTTCCTCAGGGTGCCGACCCGGCCGAACCGAACCTCGCTTTGCTCAGGATCGCTCAGGCCGCGATGGTCAAGGCCAAGGGCGATCGGGGAGGGCGGACAGCCGGCCCCATCCAGCGTCAGCGCTTGCGGCGCACGACCAGGGCGATCACGCCACCGATGAGGGCGGCGGCGGCGAGGATGACCAGACGGCTGCTGGCGTCGGCGGGAACCGACTGCGAGCCTGCCGGCTCGGACGCGACGACGGGGCTGGGCTCGTCGACGGGGTCCGACGCCTCGGTCGGGAGTGTCTGCGCGCTGACCGCGAGGACGTGGACCGCCGCGCTCACTCCCTCGGACGTCGCGACGAGCGATCCGTCCGGCAGGTACGCGAGCGCTTCGCCCTGGGATGACGTGGGAAGGTCGACGCGGCGCGGCGTCGTCGCGAACGCCCCGATGACGTCGCCGTCGACGACGTCCCACTCGAGCAGGTCCTCGTAGGTCCGGACCGCCACGAGCGTCCCGTCGGCGCTGACATCGCCGCCGGTTGCGATGTGGAACCCCAGCGATCCGAGCGGGCCGCCTGCGGTCGGGTTCGGCGGGCTCGGTGCCCGCAGCCCGAGCGATGCCACGCGTTCCAGCGTCACGGCCTCGGCGGGTGGGGTCGCCGGCATGGCGGCGCGCCAGACCGATGCTCCTCCGGCGATCTCCTTGGTGACCAGCAGGACGTCGCCTGTTGCCGGATTGAGGAGCAGCGTCTCGACGTCGTGGAACGTGTCGGGCCAGACGAAGCGGTAGGTCGCGGGCGTCGCGGTGAGCATGGCGCCGGGTCGGAGATCTTCGGTGGACGGCTCGGCGACGACATGCACCGCGAGCTCGTCGCGCGACCGACCGTCCTCGACGTTGTCGCCGACGTCACCGAGGAAGAGCGCGGGGGAGCCGTCGGACGGGGACGGGCCCGACGCCACGTCCTCCCAGTCCGTCGCGCTCGCGCCGTCGAGACGCAGCGTCGCGACGGTGGCGCAGTCCACCAGGGAGACGGCGTACACGACCGGCCCGTGGCCGGAGTCGTTGTGGGTCCAGACGAGGTCCGGGAGGCCGCCCGGCGACCGGGCGATCCCGGAGGCCTCCGAGATGCGTTCGTCGACGAGCCCGCAGCGCTCGAAGCCCTCCTCGTACGCCCCGGCAGCCGACACCATGCCGACGAGGAGCACGGCAGCGAGCGACGCTGCGCGGCGACGGACGGAGCGGAGGTCAGAGGTCATGGCCGGAGTGTGCACCGCCGCCGCCGTGCCGCCGTGTCCGTTCGACGCGTCCGCCGCCTCGGACGGCGTGCGCGCCACATCCGATCGGGGCTGACCCGTGTGTCGCAATCGCCGCACGAGGCGGTACCGTTCATCGCCGCACGCGCTGGTAGCTCAGCACGGATAGAGCACCTGACTACGGATCAGGCGGCCGGGGGTTCGAATCCCTCCCAGCGCACGCACACGAAGCCCTCGCCACGGCGGGGGCTTCGTCGTGTTCGGTCGCGGTCGCGTGGCCGCCAGCATCCTGCGTCACGGTGATGGTCCGTGGGCACGGAGAACCCAGCGGTGTCCGTCCGGACGACCACAGCGGAGGTCTCGCGGCTGCTGCGTCGGGTTTGCTGGGAGCGGCACGGGGAATCGGGGCTCGACGGAGAGGCGCACACATGGAGCGGGTCCTCCGTCTCCTGCGTGACGCCGTCACCGCGGCGGACGACCTCATCGACCGGACCGTCGGCTACGACGTGCATCTCGGGATGCTCGCCGGCGGCGTGTTCGTCGGGGCGATCGTGCTCGCGATCAGCGTGCGCCGGTCGAACTCGGTCGGCTCCGCAGGCGCGCGACGGGTCGCCCAGCTCGGCGTCGCGGTCGCGGTCTCGTTGATCGTGCTCATCACGCTGTCCCCGGGCGACTTCCCCGCCAACGCCGCAAACCTGACCCCCGGAGCGTCCTTCGAGCGCTACCTGCGCAACCACGACCTCGACGCGGCGGTCAGGAACCTCGCGTTCAACGTGCTGCTGTTCGTCCCGTACGGGCTGGCCCGTGGGCTGCAGTTCCGCGGCCGCGGCGGACGGCTCACGTGGCTGAGGATCACCTCAGAGGCGATGGTGTTCTCGGCGGCGATCGAGGCCATCCAGCACTACGCGCCGCTCGGCCGCGTCACCGACGTGGACGACGTCATCCTCAACACCATCGGCGGCTTCCTCGGCGCCATGGCAGCGCTGGTCGTCGTCAATGCCCAGGAACGGCTCGTCGGCCCGCTGCCCGCAGATCAGGACGGGCGACGGACCAGCGAGCGGTAGCCGGCGAGGGACAGGCCCATCAGCAGGAACGTCCACGAGGTGAGGTTCCAGCCGGTGGCGGGGAGCTGCTCGCCTGCGGTCGGCGTCTCGGTCGCGGTGGGCTCCGGTGCGGGGGCCGGCTCACCGCCCTCGACGGCGAAGAGGTGGCCCTCGGCGTCGAAGAAGCCGGTGACGGTGGCCTGGGTGCCGTCGGAGAGCGGGATGCACCAGGTGTGCTGGTCGTCCACGCGGGTGGTCGGCTGACCGAAGGCGTAGACGGTCTCCTCCGAGCTCATCCCGACCTGCAGCACCGAGACGTCGGTGGCGGCGCCGGTGTCCTCGCGGCAACGGTCCACGACCGCGCCCTTCGCGCGCTCCCAGACCTGCAGGTAGGCCTCGGGACCGCGGGCCATGTCAGCCATCATCGCGTCGCCGCCTTCTTGGCGCAGCTCCTCGAACCAGTCGGCGTGCAGGCCGTAGTGGTCGACGCCGTCGACGTTGACGTCGTAGACGCGCTCGCCAGAGACGTTCTGGTTCACGGTCACGCCACCGAAGCCGGTGTGCGGGTAGACGACCGGGTTGGCGACGTCGGCGCCGCGCGGGCCGGGCTGTCCGCCGAAGCCGTTCGTGTCGGCGCCGAAGCCGATGCCGAAGACATAGCGGTCGTCCATCCACTGGACCTGCTCGGCCCAGCGCGCCGCGAACGTGTCGGCGTCAGCGCTGCGAGGCGTGACGATGCCGCCCATCTCGATGATCTTCTCGTACGCGGTCGCCTCCGACCAGCCGTGCGACGAGATCACGCCCTGGTAGCCGGCGGCGTCGATGCGGTCGAGCAGCGCGATGCGGCTCTTGACCGACATGTGGTCGGGGTCGATGAGCACCCCGCGGGCCATGAGCTCGTCCGCGATGAACTCGCCCATCGGCAGCAGCCCGATGGTGTTGCAGTGGGGCGGGCTCGCGTAGAGCGGAGCGAACCCGCCGAGGGGGAGCGCCCCGGCGACATCTCCGAACAGCGCGTCCTGAGCGGGACGGAAGCCGGAGTCGATGTCGTCGAGGTTCGCCTGGGTCTTGTCGTGCTGGTCGTCGTGGTAGTCGTCCGGGCACGGCTGCATGTCGAGGAAGCGCCCCGACGAGATGAAGTTGCCGCCGTTGGTCGCGACGCCCGTGGTGCCGCCGTCGCCGGTGACTCCCGCGAAGGCGTTGTCGAACTTGTTGAGCAGCTCCATCTGGGAGATGCCGAGCGCGGTGAACTCATCGAGGTGGTCGACCACCGTCTGCTCGTCGCACTGCGCGACGCCGTTGGAGAGCGAGCAGCCGAACGGCTCCGAGGTCTCGATGCCGTTGACGACCGCCAGGCGGCCGGAGTTCATGACCGCGCGAGCCTCGAACGGGTCGGTCACCACCGTCATCCAGCCGTGGCCCGGCCCGCCGTACTGCGCGTCGATGTAGCGCTCCATCTCGCGGATGGCGGCGTACTCGAGGCGCAGCGTGTTGGTCTCGTCACAGGGGTTGCGCTTGAGCGGATAGACCTCGCACAACGTCTCGTTGTCGACCAGCAGGTTCACGGCCAGGCGCAGCCCGCCGCGCCAGGCCCGCTCGGCCCAGGAGTGGTACATCGCCTCGTGGGTCAGCGACTTCTCCGCAGGCCAGTCGACGAACGTCGGCCAGCCGACGGTGTCGTGGCCGAACGCGTCCTCGGGGCTCGACACGGCGGCCTCTCCCACGCCTCCGGTCTCGTGGTCCGGGCAGTCGACGAGCGCGACCGTGACGCCGTAGCGGTGCCACGGACGGCCGCAGCGGATCTCACCGCCGATGAACTCGAACGCCATCCAGTGCACGTGCCCGTCGATGTAGCCAGAGACCTCCTCGTAGGACGTGTCGCCGGTGGGCTGGGCACCGTCGATGTTGACCTGGGGCTCGGGGTACGTGGCACAGCCGTCGTCGGCGCGGAACGAGAGCACCGCTGTCGCGCCTGCCGGGTCGATGCCGGCGGCGTCGGGACCGACAGCATCATCGCCCTCGCCGGTCGAGAAGTTGACGACGTCGCTGCCGGCGTCGACGAGCGTGATCGTGCCGCCGGTGGCGGTCATGATCTGGTCGGTGTCGGGGTGCTGGACGGTGAATCCGCCGGCGACCTCGTCCACGAGCCATTCGCTCACCGGACCGGGCGTGCCGCCGAGGCCCGTCGTCGCGCCGGACGCCGTGACGTACTGCTCGTCTGCGGTGAAGAACATGTAGGTGCCGAGGTCGGTCGCCTGCATCCGCAGGGCCGCGAGCAGCACCGTGCCGTCGGCCTCGGTGAGCGCGTAGCAGCCCTTCGAGATCTCGTAGCGGTCGGTCGGCGTGTCCGGGAACACGCGATCTTCCTGGAGCACGAACCCGATCGGGTCCGGGCCGTGGCTGGAACGCTCGACGCTTCCCGCGATGGTCCCGACGACCCAGTCCTCGACGTCGACGGCCGAGGACGAGATGTTGTCGCGGGAGTGCCGCGCCGCCGGTCCGTCGGCGGCAGCCGGCAGCGCGGTGATCGAGAGCGCGACCAGCGCCGTCGAGGTGGTGACGACGCGAAGCGCGCGACGGACGTGTGTGTCTTGACTGCGCATCAGCGCGATCCCTCCGGAGGCGACAGCGACGTCATCTCGACGTCGTGCGACCACCAACGGTGCCGTGTCCGACGCCGGCAGCCAGATCGCCGGCGACTTCGTGCGAGCGTCGCGCGTTCGCGTGCGTTCGCGTGCGGCGTGTCAGGACGACGGGCGGCGGACCAGTGAGCGGTAGCCGGCGAGCGAGAGGCCCATCAGGAGGAACGTCCACGAGGTGAGGTTCCAGCCGGTGGCGGGGAGCTGCTCGCCTGCGGTCGGCGTCTCGGTCGCGGTGGGGTCCGGTGCGGGGGCCGGCTCGCCGCCCTCGACGGCGAAGAGGTGTCCTTCGGCGTCGAAGAAGCCGGTGACGGTGGCCTGGGTGCCGTCGGAGAGCGGGATGCACCAGGTGTGCTGGTCGTCGATGCGGGTGGTCGGCTGACCGAAGGCGTAGACGGTCTCCTCCGACGACATCCCGACCTGCAGGACCGAGGGATCCGTCGGGGCGCCGGTGTTCTCTCGGCAGCGGTCGACGACCGCGCCCTTCGCACGCTCCCAGACCTGGAGGTAGGCCTCGGGCCCACGGGCCATGTCGGCCATGATCGCGTCGCCGCCGATCATCCGCAGGTCCTGGTACCAGTCGGCGTAGAGGCCGTAGTGGTCGACGCCGTCGAGGTTGACGTCCCACGTGCGGTCGCCGGTGGTGTTGCGCTCGACGGTGACGCCGCCGAAGCCGGTGTGCGGGTAGACGACGGGGTTGTCGATGTCGGCGCCGCGCGGGCCGCCCTGGCCACCGAAGCCGTTGGTGTCGGCGCCGTAGCCGAAGCCGAACACGTAGCGATCGTCGACCCAGTCGAGGTGGGTGCGCCACTTGTTGACGAACCCTTCGGAGCCACCGGCGTACGGCGTCACGATCCCGCCCATCTCCAGGATGCGCTCGTAGACGGAGTCGTCCGACCACGAGTGCGACGAGATCACGCCGTGATAGCCGGCTGCGTCGGCGCGGTCGAGGATCGCCTGACGTCCGCGGGTGGAGACGTGGTCAGGGTCCATCAGGATCCCACGCTCGGCCATCTCGTCGAGGAGGTATTCACCGATCGGCTCGAGCCCGAGGGAGTTGCAGTGCGGCGGATTGCCGTAGACCGGCGTCGAGCCGGGCGGCAGGAACGCCGCGCCGATCTGGCCGAAGATCGCGTCCTGGGCCGGTGCGAAGCCGTCGTCGATCTGTGTCGCGTTGGCCTGCTCCTTGTCGTGCTGGTGCTCGTTGAAGTCGTCCGGGCAGGTCTCCATGTCCCAGAAGCCCCCGGCCGAGAACACGTTGCCGTTGTTGATGACCGCGCCGGTCGAGCCGCCGTCACCCGTCACGCCCATGAAGGCGTTGTCGTACTTGTTCAGGAACTCCATCTGCGCGATGCCGAGGTCCTGGAAGAAGTCGAGCGAGTCGCTGACGTGCTGCTCGGTGCAGTCGACGGGCGCAGCCAGTCGACGGCAGTTGAACAGCTCCGAGGTCTCGATGCCGTTGATCAGCGCCAGGCGGCCCGAGTTGATGATGGCGCGCGCCTCGAAGGGATCCTTGGCGATGCGGAGGAAGCCGCGACCGGGGCCGCCGTACTGGGCGTCGATGTAGCGCTCGATCGCGCGGCTTGCCTCGTACTCGAGCAGCAGCGTGTTGGTCTCGTCACAGGGGTTGCGCGTGAAGGGGAACAGCTCGCACAGCACGCGGTTGTCGACGAGCAGGTTGACCATGACGCGCAGCCCGCCGCGCCAGGCCCGCTCGACGCCCGTGTAGTACATGCCCTCGTGGGTGAGGGAGTTCGACTGTGGCCAGTCGTTGTAGGACGGCCAGCCGACGGTGTCGTGCTGGCCGGCCTTGTCGCCGCCGGACGTGAAGGCCTCGCCTGCGCCCCCGCCCGCGGAGTGGTCCGGACAGTCGACCATCGCGACCGTGACCCCGTAGCGGTGCCACGGGGTGCCGCAGCGGATCTCGCCGCCGATGAACTCGAACGCCATCCAGTGCACGTGCGCATCGATGTAGCCAGAGACCTCTTCGTACGGCGTGTCGCCGGTCGGCTGCTCACCCGAGACGTTGACCTCGTGCTCGGGGTGGACCGCGCAGCCGGTGTCGAGCGCGAAGCCGAGGACGGCCCCGTCGATGCCGACGATGGATGCCGCGGGAGGGCCGACCGCCTCGACGCCATCACCGGTGGCGGTGTTGGACAGGTCGGTCCCGGCGGCGACGAGGCTGAGGTCGTCGAGCAGGATCTGGTCGCTGTCCGGGTGCTGGACGGTGAAGCCGCCCGTGACCTCGTCGACGAGCCACTCGGCGTCCGGGCCCGGGGTGGTGCCGACACCGCTGGTGGAGCCGTTGCCGGTGATGTAGCTGCCGGCGTCGGTGTAGAACATGTAGGTGCCGAGATCGGTCGCCTGCATGCGCAGCGTGCCGATGAGCTCAGTCCCGGAGGCGTCGGTCAGGGCGTAGCAGCCCTTCGAGATCTCGTAGCGGTCGGTGGCGGTCTGCGGGAAGACGCGGTCCTCCTGCAGGACGAGGTCCGTCGGGGGAGCCTCGTGGCTGAGCCGGCTGACGTCGCCCGCGATCGGGCCGACCTTCCAGGCAACAGCGTCGGCGGTTCCGCCGGTGACGTGCTGGGAGGCGGGGCCGTCGGCTGCAGCCGGGGCGGCGAGGAGGAGGCTCGGGACGAGCAGCGCGAGGCCGGTCGCGATCCCGGTCGCTCGACGTCGGACGTCAGGGGTTCGCAGCATGGTCAACACCTCTCCCGTGGCGTGGTGCCGCGTCGCCGTACCGCGGTGGCACCTCACACTCTGCCGCGCTGCGGCCGATCTGCCACGTCGAGATCGGGATCGTGCGCGGCTCGCTCGAGCGTGCGCGGTCTGGTGAGGGTCAGGCCAGGACGCGTCGGTCGGATCCCTCGACAGCGGCGACTGCGCCTGCACGTAGCCGTGAGAGCGTGCTGGAGAACGCGCGGAGCTCGTCGACGGACAGATCCGCGCACGCCGTGCTGATCATGTCGTGCTGGAACGCCTCGAGCCGATCGAACACCGCTCGCCCGGCGTCGGTCAGGCCGAGCAGCACGGAGCGTCGGTCGTCGGGGTTCTCGTCGCGCGTGACCAGTCCCGCGTCGAGGAGCTGGTCGACTGATCGGGACGCGCTGGAGACGTGGGTCCGGGTGAAGCTGGCCACGTCGCCGACCTTCTGGGCGCCGAGGTGGATCGCGCGCAACGCGATCAGATGTGGGCCGGAGAGATCAACGAGGTCCTGGGTGGCCTCGGCGATCGCGCCGGTCATCGCCTCGAGGTTCTCGAACTCGCGCAGGACGTTGCGCAGCTCCTCGTCGCGGGTGCGGTCATCGGGCGTCACGGGCACTGCCTCACGAGATGTCGGTGTGCGATCAACATACTATCTCCGTTGCAAAAGTTGCGAGACGCAACAGTTGCACGTACCGTTCGTTGCGCTCCGCACGTACCTCTCCCGCCCCGCACGCCCGCTCCCGGGCGCCGCCAGACCTGACGAGCACTCCTGATGAACATGCTCCTGAACGGCCTGCGCCGAACGGTCACCGGCCGCCCCGGCGCGGTCGTGCTCGTGATCCTGCTGATCACCGTCCTCATGGGCGGCCTCTCCACCCAGGGGACGGTCACCAGCGGCTCAGTCAACCTCTCGTCGGACTCCGAGGCCGCGCTCACCGCGGAGGCGATCGAGGCGCGGTTCGGCGCGGACACCTCCGCGACCGTCTCGCAGGTGATCGTCCGCGCCGACGACGTGCTCTCTCCGGAGGGTCTCGCCGCAGCGTTGAGCCTGCGCGCGCAGATCTCGAGCGACCCGGCCATCGCTGCCGCCATCGTTGCTGACCCACGTGGGGGAGACGGCATCACCACGTGGGCCGACCTCGTCATCGGCGCCGCCGTCTCGCAGGGCCTCGACCCGACCGCGCTCGACGACACCACGATCGACCAGCTGCACGCGGCCAGCCTCGCGAGCCTTCCCCCCGAGCAGGCGGCGCAGTTCGGCCAGCTCGCGAGCGCAGACTTCGACACCGGCATGGTCATCGTCATGCTCGACACGACCGACGACGAGGCGCTGCTCGATGCGCAGCTCGCGTTCGGTGACCTCGTCGGGACCGACGGCGTCGAGATCCGTCCGTTCAACCTCGCGCTGTTGACCGCCGAGTCGCAGGATGCCATCGAGGGGCAGATGGGCAGGCTGCTCGGGCTCGCGATGCTGCTGATCATCGGCATCCTGATCGCGATCAACCGCAACGTCGTCGACGTCGTGTCGAGCTTTGCCGGCCTGATCATGGCGATCGTCTGGATGCAGGGACTCGGGACGCTCCTCGGACCGGGCTTCCTCGAGATCACCGACGGCATGGGCGACATGACCATGGCGATCCCGATCCTGTTGATCGGTCTGGGCGTGGACTACGGCATCCACCTCTCGTCGCGCTACCGCGAGGAGCGGGTCACGGGATCCGAGCCGACGAAGGCTGCGAGCGACGCCATCGGCGCCGTCGGTGCAGCCCTCACCCTCGCCACCATCACAACCGTCGTCGGCTTCCTCACCAACGTCGCCAACCCGCTTCCCCCGCTCCAGGACTTCGGCATCATCGCCGCGGTCGGCGTCATCGCGGCGTTCTTCATCATGACGGCGTTCGTCCCGGCCACGCGCCTCCTCGCCGACGGTCGGTACTTCGCCAAGCACGGCGCTCACCGAGTCCAGCGCGCAGGCGGCGGCGAGGACGGCCCCGGGGCGCTCGGTCGGCTCGCAGCATCCGTCGCGCCGCTCGCGACGCGGCGCCCGGTCGCCGTCCTCGGTGTCGCCGGCCTCCTCACCATCGCCGCAGGCTTCTCGGCAAGCGGGTTGTCGACCACGTTCAGCCAGACCGAGTTCTTCCCGTCCGACTCCGAGGCCCTCGCCACGATCCTGATCATGCAGGACGAGTTCGGCGGCGACCTCAGCGAGACCACGCGCGTGTTGGTCACCGGTGATGTCTCCGACACGACGGTGCTGGACGCCTACGTCACCGCGCTCGCCGACAACCCGGACGTCCGTGTTGTCGACGGTGCCCCGCAGGCCCAGGTGGCGATCGCCCCGGACGCGACGTCGGCCATGATCGCGATCAGCACCCAGGCTGGCGAAGCCGGCGTGGACCGTCTCGAGGTGGACCTCCGCGGCGACGCCGCCATCCTCACCGACGCGGGCTTCGAGGTCGGTCTGACCTCGGAGAACCTGCTCACCGACGCCGTCATGGACGACCTGCGCAACTCACAGGTCACCGGGCTCGTGCTGACGCTGGTCGCCTCGATGGTGATCCTCGCGCTGGCCTTCTGGTTCCGGCACCGCACCCCGATGCTCGGCGTCCTCGCCATCGCATCGGTTGGCGTGGTCACGGTCTGGGTGCTCGGGGTCATGGCCGCGGTCGGCATCCCGTTCAACATGATGACGGCGATGATCTCGGCGCTGGCGATCGGCATCGGCGTCCCGTTCGGGATCCACGTCGTGAACCGCTTCCTCGAGGAACGCGCCATCACCCCGGACGCAGGAGCCGCGCTCACCCGCACGCTCGAGCAGACCGGAGGGGCGCTGGTCGGCTCCGCGCTCACCACCATGGCCGGCTTCGGCGTTCTCGCGCTGTCGACCATCTCCCCGATGCGCCAGTTCGGCATCGTGACCGCCATGACCATTGGTTTCGCGCTGGTCTCCAGCGTGATCGTGCTGCCGGCGACGCTGACCCTCTGGGCCCGCGTCACCGACCGTCGACGCCCCGTCGGGCCGTCCCCCGCGAGCTCCGACGAGACCGCCCTCGACGACGCCCGGGTGCCTGTCCGCGCCTGACTGCACAGCACGATGCGCCGCCGCCGATGCCCCTCGGCGGCGGCGCCTTCGTGTACGTGGTCATGGCCGCATCGCCGAGATCGCAGCGTGGTGGCCAGCCATGCCGTGCACGCCGGCGCCGGGCGTCGTCGACGCTGATCCGATGAAGATGCGGGGGTCCGCGGTCGCCCACGGGTCGACCTGCAGGCGCGGACGCAGGATGATCTGGGCGCCGGCCTGGCTGCCGCCGCCGACGTCGCCGCCGACGAGGTTCGCGTTCTGGGCCTCGAGCGCTGCCGGCGTCGTGATGTGTCGCGCTCGCACGACGTCGCGGAACCCGGGCGCGAACCGCTCGATCTGCCCCTCGAGCTCCGGCAGCGCGTCGCCGACGAACCCGTGGGGGACGTGGCAGTACGCCCAGAACGTGTGCTTGCCCGCCGGAGCGCGGCTCGGATCGAAGCGCGTGTGCTGGGCGGCGAGGACGTACGGGCGCGCCGCGACCCGGCCCGCTGCGACCTCGGCCTCGGCGGCGACGATCTCCTCGAGGCGCCCGCCGAGGTGCACGGTGCCGGCCTCGGCGACATCGGCGTTGGCCCAGGGGACCTCGGCATCGAGCGCGTAGTCGACCTTGAAGGCGCCGGGCCCGTACCTGAAGCGTCCGAGCGCCCGGCGGTAGCGGTGGGGGAAGTGCTCCCCGGTGACCGAGAGCACCTGGCGCGGCGTCAACGCGAACACGACCCGCTTCGCAGGCGGCAGGTCCGCCATCGTCGCGACACGGGTGCCCGTGCGGATCTCGCCACCGAGGTCGGTCAAGCACGCCGCGAGCGCGTTCGTCAGCTCCTGCGCCCCGCCGCGCGGGAACGGCCAGCCCGAGCCGTGGGCGAGCGTCCCGAACATCAACCCCAAGGCTGCGGTCAGCGGCCGGGTCAGCGGCAGGATCGCGTGGGCGGCGTGGCCCGCGAAGAGCGCGCGTGCCCGATCCTCGTCGAAGCGCAGCCGGGCGTAGGCGTTGGCGGAGAACGCAGCCTGCAGTCCGAACCGGGCCGCGGAGACCGGGTGGCGCGGGATGCGGAGCACGGAGGAGAGCACGAGCTCCAGCAGCTCGTCCTGGTGCGCGACGAGCGGGGCGTAGGCGGCTCGGTAGGAGTCGCCGTCGACGCCGAGTCCGGCGATGGTCCGCTCGAGGTCGTGCCAGGCGATGGCCGCATCGCCACCGTCGAGCGGATGCGCGACCGCAGCTGGCGGCATGACCCACTCGAGGCCGTACCGCTCGAGGTCGAGGCTGCGGAAGAACGGTGAAGCAATCCCGAGGGGATGGATGGCCGAGCCGACGTCGTGGATGAACCCCGGCTCCGTCAGCTCCGCCGACGCCAGCGCCCCGCCGATCCGGTCGTTGGACTCCAGGACGAGGACAGACCGACCGGCCCGAGCGAACGTGATCGCGGCCGACAGCCCGTTCGGGCCGGACCCGACGACGACAGCGTCCCATGGCTTGGTCACAGACGACCCCTTCCGGTTGGCGCTCGGAGGAGCGTGCCCCCTCGTGGGTGGGCGCGCAGTCATCGCACTCAACCGCACACCGCGCGGTGTTGGCTCGCGCCGAAGGGCAGAGCATGCCAAGGTGGACGCCTCGCGCGACGGGGGCCAACCTTGCGTGCCTGCGGGGAGCGAAGACATGTTCAGCTCGACGATCGACCGGCGGAGGATCCACATCGCGGTGGTCACGGCGTTCGCGCTGCTGATGCCGCTCGTCTCGGCGACGCCGGCTGACGCCGGGCACGGCCGTGATCGTGACCGTCCGCAGGTCCGCGAGGAGGCGGTCCGGGACGGGCTGAGCTATGACCGCTTCATCGTGCGGTACCGCGACGGCAGCGACGAGGAGGTGTCCGACGCAGCCGTCGACGCGCGCGTGGACGCGGCTGCCCGCGACCGCGGCACCAAGGGTCGTCTCCTCGTGCGTGGCAACAGCCGTGCAGCGGTCGTCGCGGTGGACCGCGCGCTCCGGGGAAGCGAGGCCGTCGCCTTCATGCGCCTGCTCGCGGCGAACCCGGACGTCGAGTGGGTCGAGCCGGACCAGATCCGCACGATCGCCGCGCTCCCGAACGACCCTCGGGCGTCCGAGCAGTGGCACCTCTTCGGCCCGCAGGGGATCCGGCTCGACGACGTTCCCGCTGCGCACACCGGCAGCGACGTGGTCATCGCCGTGCTGGACACCGGCATCATCGCGCACCCGGATCTCGCGGGCCAGACCATCCCGGGGTACGACCTCATCAGCGACACGTTCGTCTCTCGCGACGGCGACCTCCGCGACCCCGACCCGACCGATCCGGGTGACTGGATCGAGTCGCAGGACTGCGGGAACCCGAGCTTCGTCTCGTCGTCATGGCACGGAACGCACGTCGCCGGGACCGCCGCTGCCGCGACCGGCAACAACACCGGTGTCGCTGGCATCGCGTCGGGTGCGAAGATCCAGCCCGTGCGCGTTCTCGGCCGCTGCGGCGGTTACACCTCAGACATCGCCGACGCCATCGTCTGGGCGGCTGGGGGCAGCGTCGACGGTCTGCCCGTGAACCCGACGCCGGCCGACGTCATCAGCCTGAGCCTGGGTGGTTCCGGCGCGTGCTCTCTCGCTGAGCAGCAGGCCGTCGACACCGCGCGGTCCTTCGGTGCGGTCGTCGTCGTGGCGGCCGGCAACCGTGGCGGCGACGTCGCCAACTCGTCTCCCGCGAACTGCGTCGGGGTCATCGCCGTCGCTTCCTCGGGCCCGAACGGGACCCTGCCGAACTACTCGAACCGCGGCGGCGAGGTCGACCTCGCCGCACCTGGCGGCGACATCCGGACGTCGAGCTCGCAGGGCGTGCTCTCCACGCTCGGCTCGGGCACGCGGACGCTGACCGGTACCACCTACGGCTGGCTCGAGGGCACGTCGATGGCCACCCCGCACGTCTCCGGCGTCGCCGCGCTGGTCATGGGCGCCGCACCGGAGCTGACGCCGACCCAGGTCGAGGATGTCCTCACGCAGTCGGCGCGGCCCTTCGCCGGCTTCTGCGCGGGCTGTGGTTCCGGGATCCTCGACGCGGCCGCGGCCATCGCGCTGGCGACCGGGGAGCCGTCGCCGACGCCCACCCCGACGCCCACG
>RCMY010003300.1_pt1 | contig 14335 bp, 12 predicted proteins | sample 2041341 | NCBI WGS metagenome assembly RCMY01 (sample SAMN09708234, study PRJNA481090) | Marine sediment metagenome, whole genome shotgun sequencing project.
TCAGGGTTTCACGCGCTGCCGGTGAGACACCAGGGGGAGGAAGGTGTCTCACCGGGGCAGCGTGAACAGATACAAATATGCGCCTGCCGTGTGACAGACCAATTCTCGATCTGTGCGATTTCTGTAACAAACCAGACGATCGGTGAAAAACGATGCCTCACCAGGCGTGATCGAGGAGGAACGGTCGGCGAATTCCGCCCGTGTAGTGTCCCACGTCGTGGAATCGCTGCTGTTCATCGAAGACGACGATGCGATTCGCCTCGCGTTGTCGCTTGCCCTCGAAGACGAGGGGTACTCGGTCGGCCAAGCCGCCAACGGTGCCGAGGGGCTCGCTGCCTTCGACGACTCCTCGGCCGATCTCGTCCTGCTCGATCTCCGACTCCCCGACATGTCCGGCTTCGAGGTGTGCCGTGCACTGCGGGTCAAGAGCATCGTCCCGATCATCATCATCACCGCCCAGACCGACACCGTCGACATGGTCGCAGGCCTCGAAGCGGGAGCAGACGACTACGTCACGAAGCCCGTCGTCCCCAAAGAGTTGGCCGCTCGGATCAGGGCGCTGCTGCGTCGCGTGCACCTGCAGGGCAACTCGGCAACGCCGACGTCGGTGACCTTCGGCGACATCGAACTCCGTCGAGAGCAGGGCATCGTGCTCAAGGGCGGCGAAGAACTCAGCCTGACCAAGACCGAGTTCCGGCTGCTGTGTGAATTCGCCGATCATGCCGGAGCGGTGCTGTCACGTGACCAACTGCTCGAACGCGTCTGGGGATACGAATACCTCGGCGACTCCCGACTCGTCGACGCTCACGTCCGCCGCCTGCGCGTGAAGGTCGAAGTGCACCCCGACGACCCGAAACTGATCGTCACCGCACGCGGCGTCGGCTACCGACTCATCGGGTGAACCCGCTGGACAATGTGGCCGACTACTTCTGGTAGAGGGCGTCGATCTCGGCCGCGAACGTCGCCAGGATGCCGCGCCGCTTCAGCTTCGACGTCGGTGTGAGGAGCTCGGAGTCGGGGAGCCACTCGGCACCCAACACCTTGACCTTCTTGACGGCTTCGGCATTGTTGAAGTCCGACATGGCTGTGACGAGGCCGGCTTCGACCTCGGCGATCACATCAGGGTTCACGGCCAGCGCCTCGACGGTTGCTGCGTCACCCTCGAGGCCGTGTTCGGCGGCCCAGGCAGCAGCGGCATCGGGGTCGAGGACCACGAGTGCTGCGACGAACGGCTTCTGCTCGCCGACGGCGCACGCCTGCCCGACGAGCGGAATCATCTTCAACGCTGCTTCGAGGTTGGCTGGACTGATGTTCTTGCCGCCGGCGGTGATGATCAGTTCCTTCTTGCGGTCGACGATCTTGAGGTAGCCCTCGTCATCGATCACGCCGATGTCGCCGGTGTGCACCCAGCCCTCGTCGTCGAGTGTCTCGGCAGTCTTGTCGGGCAGGCCTCGGTAGCCGGCGAACATGTTGCCGCCGCGGGCCAGGACCTCGCCGTCCTCGGCGATCTTCATCTCGACGCCGGTCGCAGCTCGACCGACGTAGCCCGGCTTGGCAGCCGCTGACCAGGAGAGGACAGCGGTGGTCTCGCTCATGCCGTAGCCCTCGCTCAGCGGCACACCGATCGCACGGAACCATTCGAGGATCTCGGCTGGGATCGGCGCGGCGCCCGAGATGCCGATCTCGACCTCGTCGAGCCCGATCAGACCGCGGACGGCCTTGAAGGCGACCTCGTCGAGGAAGTTCCACGTGGCGATCTCTTCCTCGGTGGCCTCACCACGCGTCATCTTGGCCATGATCGGCGTGGCGGCAGCGACGGCCTCGTTGAACGGGCCCTCCTTTTCAGGATCTGCCGACAACGCAGCATTCACGCCCGCGTACATCTTCTCCCACACACGGGGCACGCCGATGAACACGTTCGGCTTCGACTCGCGGACCATCGCAGGCATCTGTGACGTCTCCGGGCAGCAGTACACCTTCGTCGCGAAATCGAGCATGTAGTAGTGGCCGAGCAGGCGCTCCATGACGTGGGCCATCGGCAGGTACGAGACGTGCCGCTTGCCGGCGAAGTCGTCGATGTCGGTCTGCTCGCGCATCGACTGGCCGACGGATTCGAGTGTCCAGGCCACGTTGCTGTGGGTCAGCATGACGCCCTTCGGCGGGCCGGTCGTGCCGGAGGTGTAGATGATCGTCGCGCTGTCATCGAGCGTTGCGGTCTCGGCCTCGGCAGCGAGGTCGGCAGGCTCGAAGGCCAGCATGTCCGCGTAGCGAACGACATCGTCACCCAGGCTCTCGTCGTCCTCGATCACCACGTAGTGCTTGATCGTCGGGATCTTCTCGCTGACCGAGTGGAAGCGTTCGAGGAATCCGCTGTCCTCGACAATGGCGACCGACGCTCCGCAGTCGTTGATCAGATACTGGATCTGGTCCGGAGCAGACGAGTTGTAGATCGACACCGGCGTCGCTCCGCAGAACAGAATTGCGAGGTCGAGCGCGTGGAACTCCTGACGGTTGCGGATCATCATCACGACCGAGTCGCCCGGCGACACACCGAGATCCTTGAGGGCAGTGGTCAACCTGGCAGCATGATCGGCGACGTCGTTCAGGGTGAGTGATGCCCATTCGCCCTCCGAGGTCTTCCAGTTGAGGACCTCGGTGTCGCCATTGCGTTCGAGGTTCGTGAGGAAACGCTTCGGAATGTTCTGACCGACGATGCGGTCGTGGAGGTCCTGGCCGGTGACAGTGGTCATACCCGTAGTGTCGCACGCGAACGCTCCGCCCGGAAAGTTCGCCGCTGTCACCCGTCGAGGAACTCGGCTGTCACCCGTCGAGGAACTCGACCGTCACCCGTCGAGGAACTCGACCACGGCATCGGTGAACACGTCGTTCTTGTCCCCGGCGATCATGTGTGCAGCGTCTTTCACATCGACGTATCGGGCGTGCGGCACCATCTGCATGAAGTCGTCGACCTCGGCTTCGGTGACCAGATCGGACAACTGCCCGCGTACCAGCATCGTCGGCATGGTGAGCCGTCGAGCGATCAGTTCGAGTTCGTCGTGATGCCGATCACGGGCGTGCTCGGAGTTGGTCCCCGAACGGACGTCGAGGAACGCCGGGTCCCAGTGCCAGCGCCATCGTCCGTCGTCACCGAGGCGGAGGTTCTTGGCCAGACCGGACACGTCCTTCGGGCGCGGGCGGTGGGGTTGATACTCGGCAATGGCGTCCGCCGCCTCGTCGAGGTCGGCAAAGCCTTCGATGGCCTTCGCCGCCATGAACTCCAGGATGCGATTGACCCCCTTCGCTGCCGGGCGGGGTGTGATGTCGACGAGCGTGAGCGACGAGAACCACGCCGGAGCGACGTCGACGACGTGCAGCCCGGTCATGCCGCCGAGCGACGCCCCGACCCAGGCCACCTGGCAGTCGGCGTCGTCGTGGCGGATCCACTCTGCGACTCGCAGCGCATCGCTGCAATAGCCGCCCATCGAATAGTCACCGTCGGGAACCCAGCTGGAGTCGCCGTGGCCACGAAGGTCGATGGACACGACCCGGTGCCCGTTGCTCGCCAACTTGGCTGCAGTGCCGCCCCACGAATGGCGCGTCTGGCCGCCGCCGTGCGCCAGGATCACCGGCGTGCCGTCACCGGGCCAGTGGTCGGCGGTGATGTGCTGGCCGTTCGCCGTGCTGATCCGGACCGTCTCCGGGAGTGGCGCCGGAGCAGCGGGTGTCTCGCCGGTACTCATCTCAGCGCTGCTCCGTGGCCCAGACCGGCGCTCGCTTCTCACGGAAGGCGACCATGCCGACCTTGGCGTCGGGGCCCTGGAACAGTTCGTCGGACAGCGACTGCATCGCCGCGAAGGCCGCATCGCGCTCCATTGCGGGCACTGCCCGGAGCAGGGCCTTGGTCTCGCGAACAGCGCGAGGCGCCCCGGCCTTGATCCCCAGGACCAGCGCAGCGACCGTCGCCGCCACGTCGTCGCTCACGTGGGTGATGAGGCCGATCGAGCGGGCTTCGTGGGCGTCGAACTGTTCGCCAGTGAGCATCGAAGCAGCGATCTTGCCGGCAGGAACCCGCCGGAGAATCGGCACCGAGATCATCGCAGCAGCGACGCCGATGCGGACCTCGGTGAGTGCAAAGGTGGTGGCGGCGTCGACGACCACCAGATCGCACGCTGCCATCAAGCCGATGCCGCCGGCCCGAACGGCGCCGTCGACTGCAGCAATCGTCGGTCGTTCGGTGTCCATCAGGCGTTCCAGGGCTCGCACCATCGGAGATGAATCCGGTGGCCCGTCGGATCGCTCCTTCAGGTCGGCACCGGCGCAGAACGCAGGACCCTCATGGCGCAGGACGATGGCGCGAGCATTGGCGGCCTCGGCGGCATCGATGCCCTCGTGCAGTTCCGCGAGCAACTGACGTGACAGCGCATTGCGGTTGTGCTGAGAGTCGAGGGTGATCGTCGCGACGTCGTCGACGAGAGCGGTACGTACCAGTTCAGCCATGCGGGCGAACGTACTCGTCGGCCCGAGCGGTGTTCCGATCAGAGCCACGCCCTCACTGACGGGCGAACGTCGAGTGGCTACGATCGGTGGTGTGACTGAGCTCAAGAACGACTTTCCCGCAGGCGTCCTCACCGGCGAGGCGGTGAACGAGGTCTTCGCGCTGGCGAAGGACCAGCAGTTCGCGTTGCCCGCCGCGAACTGCATCGGCACCAACTCGATGAACGCAGTGATGGAGACCGCGGGCAAGCTCAACAGTCCGGTCATCGTCCAGTTCTCCACGAGCGGTTCCGCCTTCGTCGGTGGCAAGAACGTCCCCGTCGACGGTGCTCGTGCATCGATCCTCGGGTCCGTTGCCGGCGCCAAGCACGTCCAGACCATGGCGGAGGCGTATGACGCTCGGGTGATCCTGCACACCGATCACTGCCCCAAGGCGAAGCTGCCCTGGATCAGTGGCCTGCTCGACATCGGTGTCGAGCACTTCGCTGCGACCGGCGCACCGCTGTTCTCCTCCCACATGCTCGACCTCTCTGAGGAGCCGATGGAGGAGAACATCGACATCTGCGTCGACTACCTCAAGCGCATGGCACCGATGGGCATGACCCTCGAGATCGAGTTGGGGATCACCGGCGGCGAGGAAGACGGCGTCGACAACTCCGACGCCAACCCCGAAGACCTCTACTCCAAGCCCGAGGAGGTGGCCTACGCCTACGAGCGTCTCATGGAGATCAGCCCGAACTTCACGATCGCCGCGGCTTTCGGCAACGTGCACGGTGTCTACAAGCCCGGCAACGTCAAGCTCACCCCGACGATTCTGCGGGACGCTCAGGCCCACATCGCCGAGAAGCATTCGACTGCTGACGCCAAGCCGGTCAATTTCGTGTTTCACGGTGGGTCGGGTTCGACAGCGGCCGAGATCGAAGAGGCGCTGAGCTACGGAGTCATCAAGATGAACATCGACACCGACCTGCAGTGGGCGTTCTGGGACGGTGTCCGCGGCTACGAAGCCGACAAGCACGACTACCTGCAGGGTCAGCTCGGCAACCCCGACGGCGCCGATGCACCGAACAAGAAGCACTACGACCCCCGCGTCTGGCTGCGTGCCGGCGAGGTGAGCTTCGTCGATCGTCTCGAGCAGGCGTTCCGCGAACTGAACAACGTCGGCACCCTGGCTTGACCCCAGTCGAGCAATGACCGCCGGTCACGGTCGTGACAGGATCGGGTGATGGCCACTCGGATTCCCACCATCGACCTCAGTCGTCGGTTCGGCACGCCTGACGAGCAGCAGGCACTCGCCGACGAACTGGTCGCGATCTACCATGACATCGGTTTCGCCGTGCTCGTGAACCACGGGCTGCCGGTCGCCGAGTCGGGCGAGACCTATCTCGACCGGGTCTTTTCGATGATGGCCGAGTTCTTCGCGTTGGACGACGAACAGAAGTTGCTGATCGACAAACGGCAGTCCCGACACTTCCGAGGTTGGGAGGCCGTGGGAACCGAGTTCACGAACAATCGGCCGGACATCCGCGAGCAGATCGACATCTGGTCCGAACGGCCTGCACTTGCTCCCGATGTCGATCCGCCGTACCTGCGCCTCCTCGGGCCGAATCAGTGGCTGCCCGACGACGTGATGACCGGACAGCGGGAGTTGACGCTCGACTGGTTCGAGCGTCTCGGGGAACTTGCCGATGACGTCCTCCGCCTCTTCGCCATGGGGCTTGGGCTCGATGCTGACCACTTCTGCCACGCATTCGGCGACGATGCGATGTCGCTCACCAAGTTCATCAACTACCCGCCCACGCCTGACGGAGCAGCCGGGGTCAACGCCCACAACGACACGGGCTTCATCACGCTGCTGGCCGCCGGGTCGACCCCAGGTCTGCAGGTACTCGACCCGACGGGCGACTGGATCGACGTGCCCATCGTCCCCGACTCGTTCGTCCTCAACATCGGCGAGATGCTGCAAGCCATGACCGGCAACTACCTGGTCGCGACTGGCCACCGGGTCATCACCTCGGCGCCTCGGATGTCGGCGGCCTACTTCCACGGTCCGTCACTCGGCACGCCGCTGACACCGATCGATCTCGATCAACGCTTCGTCGACGCAGTGCAAGCGAGTGAGCGGCACCGCTCAGCCGGCTACATGGCCACGAAGGAACAGACAGATGCCGGCGTGGGCGACATGGCCAGTCCGGAACACACCGACACGTATGGCGCTCAACTCTGGAACTACTTCTCACGCAGCTATCCCGAGATGATGCACCGCCACTCCGCGTAACTATTGTTCGCGGATTGCTTCGAGGAACTCGACGACTTCGCTCTGATGGCGGGTGCGCTTCATCGGAGGGAGTGCCCGGACGATGTCCCACCGGTAGCGGGCTTTGCCGAGGCGTGGGTCCATGACCGCCACGACGCCCTTGTCGGTGGAGGTGCGGATCAACCGTCCACAGGCCTGCGCGAGCATCATCGACGCGCGCGGAATGTCGATCTGGCTGAACGCCTGCGCGCCGAGCAACTCGCGACGGGCCGAGAGCAGCGGGTCGTCGGGCCGGGGGAACGGGATGCGATCGATGACGACCAGTGACAGTGTCTTGCCCGGCACGTCGACACCCTGGAACAGACCCGCCGTCGCGAACAGACACGTCTCCTCGGAATCGGTGAACGCCTTGACCAGCGCCGGCTTCGGTAGATCGCGCTGCGTCAGGATCGGCACGTCCAGCCGGCTCTTCATCTCCTCTGCGGCTTCGTCCATCGCCCGATAGCTGGTGAACAGCGCCAGCGTTCTGCCACCGGCGGCATTGATCAAGGCTTCGAGTTCGTCGTTCGCCTTGGCCCGAAACCCCGGGTCGTTCGGGTTCGGCAGATGGATCGCGTTGTAGAGGATCGAGTTCGCCTCGTAGTCGAACGGGCTGCCGACGTCAGCGATCTCGACGTTGCCGGGCTCGATGCCGACCCGCTCGGCCAGCGATGTCGGAATCGTCGCACTGGTCAAGATGGCCGTGCGCTTGCCCCACACCCCGGCAGCCATGGTCGGGCCGACGTCGAGCGGAGCGATCTCCAGTCGAGGGGAATCACGCGAGCCCGAGACGAAGGCGACGTGACCTTCGCGTCCCTCGATCGCAATGTCGAGCTGGGTGATCGATCGGCCGGTCATCGTCTGGGCGCGCAGCTTGCGCTGCTTCGCGTCCTCGTTGTCCGTGGTGATCGCGACGAGGGTGTCGTTCACGTCGCCGAGCCGGAGGCGGGCATCGGTGAGTACTTCCTGGATCTCGTCCGGCAGGGGAGCGGTGAGTCGATTGCCGATCTCCTCGCCGAGCACGTCGCGCAGCCCGGCGCCGATCTCGGCGATTCCGCCGGTCGTGGAGGGGTCGGTGAGGATCTTGCCGACCACGCCCGAAAGCGCAGTGAAGCGGCCCGGTGAGATCTCGACGCCCACGGTGTCGCTCATCGTGTCCTCGAGAACGTGCGCCTCGTCGAACACCACGACGTCGTGGTCGGGAAGAATCGCGCCGTCGCTTGCCACGTTCAGGCCGTACAGATAGGTGTTGACGACGATCACGTCAGCGGCGGCAGCCTTGCGTCGAGCCTGCTCGGCGAAGCACGGATCGCCCAGCGGGCACTTGTCGGCGCCGGGGCACTCGTCGCTCCCGACGCTGACCGAGCGCCAGGCGTTGTCGGAGGGCGACCAGTCGAGTTCGGCCTGATCGCCGGTGGCCGACGTCCCCGCCCATTCGGCGATCTTCTTGATCTCGGCCTGGGTGACGACGGCCATCGTGTCGAGTTCGAGTTGGCCCTGTGCGCCGCCGCTCATCTCCTTCAGACGCTGCAGGCAGACGTAGTTGCTGCGGCCCTTGAGGACGGCGAAGTCGAAATCGACATCGAGGTGTTCAGCGAGGAACGGCAAGTCCTTGTTGGCCAGCTGGTCCTGCAGCGCCTTGGTGGCGGTTGCAACGACGACGCGCTTGTCGCCGGTGATCGCCGGAACGAGGTAGGCGAGAGTCTTGCCGGTGCCGGTGCCGGCTTGCACGACCAAGTGCTTGCCGGTCGCGATGGCCTGCTCGACGAGTCGCGCCATCTCGAACTGACCGGGACGGTCCTCGGCGTTGTCGAGGGCCGCGGTCGCCGTCGCAAGCGCTGTCGCAGCAGCACCGGGCGCAGCCACCGGGGTCACTGGCATGTCGCTCTCGGTCACCTCGTCGGTCATGAGTGGAGCAGCGCGAGCGCTTCGTCGAGTTCGGTCTCGCCGAAGTCAGGCCATGCGGTGTCGGTGAAATGGATCGCAGCACCCGCCGCTTGCCACAGCAGGAAGTTCGACACTCGCCGCTCGCCGCTCGTTCGCACGACGACATCGACCGGAGGGAGCTCGGGGACGTAGAGATGTCCGCCGATCGTCTCCGGTGTGACTCCCTCAGGTGTTTTCCGGGCTCCTTCGACGGCGCGCACCAATTCGGCGCGGCCGCCATAGTCGAAGGCCACGGTCAACGTCATGCCGGTGTTGTCCTTCGTGTCGGTGATCGCCTTGCGGATCGCACGTTGGACGTACTTCGGCGTGCGCGCCTCGCGGGAGTCGAACGGGCGGCCGATCCACTGGATCCGGACGTTGAGCTCGTTCAACTCCGCCACACGGCCGAACAGCTTCTCGTGCAGGCCCAGGATGTGTCGGACCTCGGGCCGTGGCCTGCGCCAGTTCTCCGTGGAGAACCCGAAGACGGTCAAGAACCCGATGTTGCGCCGGACTGCGACACGGACGAGCCGCGCCAGATTCTCTTCACCTTCGGTGTGGCCCTCGGTGCGAGGGAGCCCGCGGCGTCCTGCCCACCGGCCGTTGCCGTCCATGATGCAGGCAACGTGCAGCGCATGGTCGTCATCGAGAGGCACGAGGTTGCACCGTAGTGCCCGGATTGCCGAGCGAGCCGCCATTCGGGCCCGCCGACGTGGAACAATGGAGACGTGGCCGTCGACATCGCCCCCACCTCCGGAACCAGCACGGTCACCGACGAGCCAGCCGATTCGACGCGCCAGTTCCTGCGTCACGTGATGGTCGTCGGGGGCACGCTGCGCGAGTGGAACGATCTCGGCGAGGCGCGTTGGACGCAACGCGTCGAGACGTTGGGAGCGATCGTCGATCAGGCCGGAGCGTCGTACCTGACGCTGCGCGCCTTCGAGCCCGGCGACGACGCTGTCGAGCAGGATTGGTGGGAACGCCGAATCGGTGGCTGCCACGTGATGATCGATCCGTGCGGTGACGGCCGCGAGCGCTTTGCCGCGGCCATGCGTCGACTCGACCCGGACGATCCGGTCAACGAAGCGACGGTTGCCGAAGCGCTCTATGCCCCGGCGGACTGCGAACCTGATCTCATTCTCGTGCTCGGCGAGCCGAATCGTCTCCCGCCGTCCCTCGTCTGGGAACTGGCCTATGGCGAGTTGGTCTTCGTGCCGCTCACCTGGGACGAACTCGCTGCCGACCATCTGGTCGAAGCAATTGCCGACTTCGCACGGCGTGAGCGTCGCTTCGGCGGTCTCGACGACACCGACGAATGACCGGCAGGTGATGTCGTGAGTGAGATCTACCGGGACACCGGTGTCGTGCTCCGCACGTACAAGTTGCGCGAGGCAGACCGCATCATCGTGTTCCACACGCGTGACAACGGCAAGGTGCGTGCGGTCGCCAAGGGCGTGCGCAAGACCAAGTCGAAGTTCGGCGCTCGACTGGAGCCGATGAGCCACGTCAACGTGCAGCTGTATCGGGGTCGGGAACTCGACATCGTGACGCAGGCCGAATCGGTCGAACCGTTGGCACCGATGCTCTCGTCGCTCGACCGAGCCTCGCAAGGGCTCGCCGTGCTCGAAGCCGTCGACCAGCTCTCTCTCGAACGAGAACCGAATCCGCAGCTGTACCGGATGGTCGTCGGGGTGCTGCGCACGATCGCGAAGGCCCCGTCGCCGATCAACGTGCCGGCCTTCTACTGGAAACTGCTCGCCAACGAAGGCATGCGTCCGCAGCTCGACGTGTGCGTCCGCTGTGGGGAATCCGGTGCGGAGACACAACTCGTCGCCTTCGACTTGAACGAAGGTGGTGTGCTCTGTCGCTCCTGCAGGTCCGGTCAGTCGATCAGCCCAGGTGCCCTCGAGCTGCTTCGCGACATCCTCGGCGGACGGTTGGCGCAGGCTCTTGCGCAGCCGGAGTCGCCGCTCACCCATGAGGTGTCCGGTCTGGCGACGAGGGCACTCGAGTTTCACATCGAGCGACGACTCAAAGCCGTGGCCATGTTCGAAGCCCACTGACGCGCAACGGTCACGTTGTGCCAGGCACAACGTGACCGCAACGGCGCTGGACTCGAAGAAGGTGGCGCCGGAGCCGAAGTAGGTGCCGTCGTCGTCGAGTTCGTAGGACCACTGGGCGATGAGTCCGTCGGCGCAGTACATGCCTGACGAGGTCCCGATCGTTGCGCCGACGTACATCTCGAGGTCGACCGTCAGGTCTGACGTGATCTGGGGTGCTGCGGCGATCGGGCCGAACTCACCGCACGGCCCGGGTGCTGAGAAACTCGATGCAGCCGGTGTCTGTCGCAAAGGTGTGGAATGCCCCCGAGCTCCAGTCGCTGACCAGCACGTGCTGTCGATCGCCGGCATCGATGCTGCCCGCGATTCCGGCCATACCGGCAACGTCGGGAATGACGGCCTCGGAGATGACGCCGTCTTCGACGACTCGGAGCACCCAGCCGTTTCCGCCGCCGGCGTAGGCCGTCACGGCGTCGTCTTCGCCGTCACCGTTGGTGTCGATGTAGTTGGTCAGCATCGAGTCCGGTCGGGGAGGCATCGGACCGAACTCGCCGCAGGTCGTTGCGGGCTCGGGCTCGGCCTGGGGTGGTTCGGTTGCGGGCGGGGCGTCGGTGCGGGCGGCGGAGAGGTGGTGGTTCGTCATGTCAGTCCAGAGGCACGCGCCCGACCGGTCTTGCAGTTCTGTGTCGATGTGGGAGATTTCTTCCGTGGCAGGGAACCGAGGCGGGATGCCGAGCGTCACACCGCCATGAGAAACAGCAGCGTGAACAAGTTCCTGACCGCAGTGTTGGTCTCAGGGTTGGTGCTCGCCTCGTGCGCCGGCGAGGACTCCGACACGAACGACAGCGACAGTGGGATCGGTGGTGACCAGGCACCGGCCGAGACAGACGGCGATGTCGGCGTCGGCACTCAGACCGACGATGCGGAGGACTTCCTCATCGACGAACCGAGCATGGACGACGCCGAGGCGGCGCCGTCAGCAACGGACGCTCCCGCTGACGGCGACGCATCCATGCAGGACGAGTTCAGTGCCGATGCCGAAGACCGCCTGGCTGATCCGACGGGGGAGCCTGGGGAGGGTTCCGACGTCGATGCCGAGGGCGGCTTGTTCGAGCCGGACACGCCTGACGCAGAGGACCCTGGGGAGGCAGGACAGTCGTTCGAGGACAGCCGCTTCCAGGACTACGGATACCGCGACTTCATCTCCACCGGTCGTGACGCGACATCGACCTTCGCGCTCGACGTCGACACCGGGGCCTTCACGATCGGACGACGGGCCATCGAGAACGGCAGCCTGCCGCCTCGCGAGTCGGTGCGTCCCGAGGAGTACATCAACGCCTTCGATTATGACTACCGGGCACCCCGTTCGGGCCTCGACATCAGCGTCGACGGCGGTCCGTCGCCGTTCGACAACCGCAACCACCTGGTGCGCATTGGTGTCCAGGCCGAGATCGTCGATGACGCAGATCGCGGCCCTGCCGCGCTGACCTTCGTGATCGACACGTCAGGCTCGATGGATCGGCCGGACCGGCTCGGACTGGTCAAGCAGTCACTGATCCTGCTCGTCGAGCAGCTCGACGACAGCGGCAACGGTGACGACACCGTTGCGATCGTCACCTACAGCGACGATTCCGGCATCGTGTTGAACCCGACCCCGATCTCGAACAAGTCCGAGATCATCGATGCGATCGAGGACCTCGGTCCCGGTGGCTCGACCAACCTCGAGGCCGGGCTCCGCGAGGGCTACGACCTCGCTCGCGAAGCCTTTCAGCGTGGTGGTATCAACCGGGTGATCCTGGCGTCCGACGGTGTCGCCAACTCGGGGCAGACCGATCCGGGTGCGCTGGCTGCGCTGATCAGGGACGACGCCGATCGCGGCATCAACCTCGTGACCGTCGGCTACGGAATGGGCGACTTCAACGACGTCACGATGGAACAGCTCGCCGACCAGGGAGACGGCTTCTACGCCTACATCGACACCGAGGACGAAGCCGAGCGCCTCTTCGAAGACGAGTTGACCTCGACCCTGCTGACCGTCGCGAAGGACGCCAAGATCCAGGTCAAGTTCGACCCCGAGGTGGTCGACGCCTACCGGCTGATCGGGTTCGAGAACCGAGCGGTGAGCGACAGCGACTTCCGCAACGACGACGTCGATGCAGGCGAACTGGGCGCCGGCCACCAGGTGACAGCGATCTACGAGATCGAGCTGGAGCGAGGCGTCACGCTCGACAACAGCGCCGAACTCGGCACCGTCAACCTGCGCTGGCAGGACCCCGAGACCGGCGAGGTCATCGAGATCGACGAAGACATCGACCTCCGCGACATCGAGCAACGATGGGCGAACACCTCCGACGACTTCCAACTCGCCACCGTGGTGGCAACGCTGGCCGAGAAGCTGCGTGACAACCCCTACGCCGACGACGTGGACGTCGACGACCTGGCCGACGAAGCAGCACGGCTCGCCGACACCTACCGGGCCGACGACGTCGACGAGCTTGCCGATCTGATCGCCCGGGTCGCACGCCTCAGCTGACCCCGGGACGCACGTGCGTGCGGGTCCCGGACCGTCCGTAGACTCGGCGCCTATGCCGGCAACCGACCTGGACCAGATCGTCTCTCTCTGCAAGCAACGCGGGTTCGTGTACCAATCCGCAGAGATCTATGGCGGTTTCCGTTCCACTTACGACTACGGCCCCCTGGGCTCACTGCTGCTGCGAAACGTCAAGGACGCCTGGATCCGCTCGATGGTCCAGCAGCGCGACGACGTCGTCCTCATCGATGCCGCGATCCTCGGCCCGCCCCAGGTCTGGGAAGCCTCCGGCCACCTCGGGAACTTCTCGGACCCGCTCGTCGACTGCACGAACTGCAAGAACCGGTTCCGCCTCGACAAGCTCGACGACCCCGACACGTGCCCGTCGTGCGGCAAGAAGAACACCTTCACCGAAGCCCGTGAGTTCAACCTCATGTTCAAGACCCAGACCGGCCCCGTCGAAGGTTCAGGTGCCGATGCCTACCTGCGTCCCGAGACCGCCCAGGGAATGTTCACCAACTTCGGCCAGGTCCTCCAGACCAGCCGCAAGAAGCCGCCGTTCGGTATCGCCCAGGTCGGCAAGAGCTTCCGCAACGAGATCACCCCGCAGAACTGGATCTTCCGCACACGCGAGTTCGAACAGATGGAGATGGAGTTCTTCGTCCATCCAGACGAGAGCGAGCAGTGGTACGAGTACTGGTGCAACGAGCGGCTCAACTGGTACATCGAGCACGGCATTCCCGAAGACATGGTCATGCTCCGTCCGCACGACGCCGACGAGCTGTCCCACTATTCGACCGGCACATCCGACGTCGAGTTCAAGTTCCCGTGGGGCTTCGACGAACTCGAAGGCATCGCGAAGCGCACCGACTTCGACCTGAAGGCGCACACTGCAGCGTCGGGGGAGAAGCTCGACTACTTCGACCCGCAGACCAACGAGCGCTACGTGCCGTTCGTGATCGAGCCGGCAGCCGGTGCGACTCGCACGATGGCCGCCTTCCTCCTCGCGGCATACGACGAGGACGAGGT
>RCMY010003301.1_pt1 | contig 14335 bp, 17 predicted proteins | sample 2041341 | NCBI WGS metagenome assembly RCMY01 (sample SAMN09708234, study PRJNA481090) | Marine sediment metagenome, whole genome shotgun sequencing project.
TGTGGCGGGCGATGCACGCGAACGCCTGACCGGTGATCGCCGTGCCCCCAGAAACCGTGCCCACAAGAACCGTGCCCACAAGAACCGTGCCCCCGAAAATCGAGCAGTAGAGGAAGAGCCGTGCAGATCTCCATGAAGGTCAACGGGACCGAGCAGTCCCATGAAGTAGAGGATCGGACCCTGCTCGTGCACTACGTGCGCGACGCATGCGGGTTGACCGGTACCAATATCGGGTGCGATTCGTCGTCGTGTGGCGCTTGCACGCTGCACGTCAACGGCGAGGCGGTGAAGTCGTGCACGTTGTTCGCCGCCCAGGTCGACGGGGACGATGTCACAACGATCGAGGGTCTGGCGCCGCTGGCGGTGGCCGCCGGAACCGCTCACGCCGACACGGGCCTGCATCCGATGCAGCAGGCGTTCCACGAGTGTCATGCACTCCAGTGCGGCTACTGCACGCCGGGCATGGTGATGGCGGCGGTGTCGCTGGTCGACGAGGTTCCCAACGCGTCCGAGCTCGATGTGCGCGAGGGGCTCGAGGGTAATCTCTGCCGCTGCACCGGCTACCACAACATCGTCAAGGCCGTGCTGCAAGCCGGCGGGTCGAACGAAGCGGGGAACGCATGATTCCGGTCGCATTCGATTACAAACGAGCCGGTTCGGCGGAAGAAGCGCTCAGCATGCTCGCCGAGTACGGCGACGAAGCAAAGCTGCTGGCCGGCGGTCACTCGTTGATCCCGTTGATGAAATACCGGCTTGCGGCGCCGTCGGTGCTCATCGATATCGGCAAACTCACCGATCTGTCCTACATCCGTGACGAAGGTGACAAGATCCACATCGGCGCGCTCACCCGTCATCGCGACGTCGAGGTCAGCGAGCTGCTCCAGACCAATGTCGGCATTCTTCCCGGCGCGACCAAACACGTCGGCGATCCGCAGGTTCGCCATCGCGGCACGATCGGTGGCTCGCTCGTGCACGGCGACCCGGCCTCCGATCTTCCGTCAGCGATCCTTGCGCTGCGCGCCGAGCTGGTCATCACCGGTCCCGGTGGCGAACGTGTCGTTGCCGCCGACGACTTTTTCACCGGATTCCTCGAGACGGCGGTCGGCGAGGACGAGTTGCTCACCGAGATTCGGGTGCCGAAGATGCCGGGCGCAGGGTGGTCGTTCCAGAAGTTCAACCGTCGGGCGCAGGATTGGGCGATCGTGGGCGTGAGCGCGGTCGTGCAGGACGGCTACGCCGGGATTGGCCTGGTCAACATGGATGCCCGGCCGGTTCGCGCCGGTGCTGCCGAGGCTGCGGCCGCCAACGGCGCCGACCCCGAAGAGGCGTCCTCACACGCCGCCGAAGGCTGCGAGCCGTCGGCCGACCTCAATGCCACGGTCGAGTACCGGCAACACCTGGCGCGGGTCCTCACCCGCCGAGCGCTGGAACAAGCCGTAACCCAGAGGTGATGTCGACGGTGATTGTACGCTTGACGGGCAATGACTGACCTCGCGCTCATCGACACGCCTGACGACCTGATCGCTGCGATGCGGTCGCACAAGTATCTCGCCGACACCGGGTTGGCCACGTCGATCTTCCTGGCGTTGAAGCTCGGCCGGCCGCTCCTGCTCGAGGGTGAGGCCGGGGTGGGCAAGACGGAAGTCGCGAAGGTGCTGTCGGCGATCACGGGCGGCGAGCTCATCCGTCTGCAGTGCTACGAGGGCATCGACGCCAGCCAGGCGTTGTACGAATGGGACTACGCAAAGCAACTGTTGCACCTGCGAACCGCCGAGGCGGCGGGGGCGATCGACGATGTCGAGACGTTCGAGGGCACCCTGTACAGCGAACGCTTTCTGGTGAAGCGGCCGTTGCTGCAAGCATTGACGACGCAGGGGACGCCGCCGGTACTGCTCGTCGACGAGGTCGACCGGGCCGACGACGAGTTCGAAGCGTTCCTGCTCGAAGTCCTGTCCGACTACTCGGTCACGGTTCCCGAAATCGGGACGTTCACGGCCGAGGTCGCACCGATCGTCATCGTCACCTCCAACCGCACCCGCGACGTGCACGACGCGTTGAAGCGGCGCTGCTTGTACCACTGGGTCGAGCACCCGAACTTCACCCGTGAGCTGAGCATCATTCAGGCTCGGATGCCCGAGATCAGCCAGGGCCTGGCCCGCCAGGTCGCGGCGGCAACCGCGGAGATTCGTGGCATGGGCATGTACAAGCCCCCGGGCATCGCGGAAACGCTCAACTGGTCCGAGGCGTTGGTCCTGCTCGGCGCGGAGACCCTCGACGCCGACGTGTTCGACGCCACCATGGGCACGTTGTTGAAGTATCGCGAAGACCAACAGCGAGTTCGTGATCGTGGTCTCGGCGACGTACTCATCGCTTCGGTGCTGTAGCCGATGGCGTCGGCTGCCACCGAACACATCGGGTCGACCCCGGCCGATCCGGTGTCGCACGCCGTCGGCTTCGTGCAGGCGTTGCGGTTGGCGGGACTGAGCGTGCCGGTTGGCGCCACCGCCAGCTTGGTCGACGCGCTGCACGCGGTTGGCGTGTCGTCGGGCGAACACGTCTATTGGGCCGCCCGGGCCACGCTCGTCACCCGTCGTGAAGATGTCGAAGTGTTCGATCGAGTGTTCCGGGCGTGGTGGTGGCGAGACGGATCTGCCCTGCTCAACCGGTCGACCGAACCCGAGACCATCACGCTGGCGACCGACGACTCCGACGACGGTGATGCGCCGCCGAGCGACGATACCGACGACAACGACCCGATGTTGTCCGTGCGGTTCAGCTCGGTCGAGACGCTGGTCGACAAGGATTTTGCGCAATGCAGCGACGACGAACTCGCCGACCTGTACGCACTCATGGCGCAGCTGCGGCTGACCGGTCCCTTCCGCTCGTCTCGACGGCTCACCTCATCCAAACGCCGAGGTGGGCATCCCGATATCCGCAAGACGGTCCGGGCGGCGATGCGCGCCGGTGGCGAGCCGATCTCGTGGCACACGCGCGAACGCGGAACGCGGCCCCGTCGGGTGGTGCTTCTGCTCGATGTCAGCGGGTCGATGGAGGCCTACGCCCGTGCGCTCGTGCGGTTCTTGCACGCCGCCGTGGTGGGTCGCCACCGAGTCGAAGCGTTTGCGCTCGGAACCCGTCTGACCCGCATCACGCGAGAGTTGTCGTCGCGCGACCCCGATCGTGCGCTGGCAGCGGCGGGCGACGTCGTGCACGACTGGTCCGGTGGAACCCGGCTGGGCGACGGGATCGCGACGTTCAACGATCGTTGGGGCGTGCGCGGAATGGCCCGTGGAGCCGTGGTGGTGATCTTGTCCGACGGATGGGATCGCGGCGAGCCCGAGGTGATGGCGCAGCAGATGGAGCGGTTGGCACGCGTTGCGCACTCGATCGTCTGGGTGAATCCGCTGAAGGCCTCACCGGGGTATGCCCCATTGGCGCAAGGGATGGCAGCCGCGTTGCCGCACGTCGATCGGTTCGTCGAAGGGCATAGCCTCAACTCACTCGTTGCATTGGCCGAGGCGATCGGAGAGGCATGAACGCGAGGCGCAGCGTATGAAAGCGATCCTGAACGACCTCGAACGGTGGCAGAAGCAAGGCAAACGCGCTGCGGTGGCACGGGTGGTCGACACCGAGGGGTCCGGGCCCCGCGACCCCGGCGCGGCGATGGCCGTGAACGAAGATGGCGTCGTGGTGGGCTCGGTATCGGGCGGCTGCGTCGAAGGGGCAGTGGTGGTCGAGGCGCTCGACATCATCGAATCCGGAGAGCGTCGCATCGTCACGTTCGGATACTCCGACGACGACGCCTTTGCGGTCGGACTGACCTGTGGCGGCACCGTACGCCTGTTCATCGAACCGCTGGACTGGTAGTGGCTGCGCTCTTCGACGCATTCGCACTGGCGATTCGCTCCGAAACGCCGTGCGCGCTCGTCTCGGTCATCGAGGGTCCCGGTATCGGGGCAAAGCTGTTGCTTCGTCGCGGCGAGCCCCCGCTGGGCACGCTCGGCAACGCCGACCTCGACCGCGTTGTGCTGCGCGACAGCGAAGGCGAGCTCGCCGCCGGCCGTAGCGGCATTCGTCACTACGGCGAACACGGCGAAGCGCGTGAGTACGCCGTCTCGGTGTTCATCGAGTCGTATGCCTCTCCGCCAAAGCTGCTGATCTTCGGCGCAGTCGATTTCACCGCGGCCCTCGTGCGGGTCGGCAAGGTGCTCGGCTACCGAGTCACGGTGTGCGACGCACGTGAGGTGTTTGCGACCAAACAGCGTTTTCCGACCGCCGACGAGGTGGTGGTGCGGTGGCCCAATGATCTCCTCGCCGACATCGGTCACGAACTCGGTCCACGCGATGCGATCTGCATCCTCACCCACGACGCGAAGTTCGACGTCCCGGCGGTCGTCGCCGCACTTGCCACCGAGGTTGGCTACATCGGGGTGATGGGTTCGCGCCGTACCCATGACGATCGTCATGTCCGGTTGCGCGATGCCGGCGTCACCGACGAACAACTCGAGCGGCTGCGGTCGCCGATCGGACTCGACATCGGAGCCCGCACGCCCGAGGAGACCGCCATCTCGATCATGGCCGAGGTCATCAGCCTCAGGACCGGGCGCGACCACTCGGCGTTGCGGGATGCGTCCGGCCCCATCCACGGTTCGCCCGACTAGGTTGAGGCCGTGACCGACGTTCCTGTCATCCCCCCACCCGTCGATGCGATTCTGTTGCTGTGCGACTCCGCCCAAGTGGCCGACTCCAAGCTGTACATCTTGGGTGGAGGCCTCAACTCGATCGGACCGCGTCCGCAGCCTCTCGCCGTCGCGGTTCGCATCCAAGTGCCCTGGGACCGCGCCAACATTTCGCATCAGTGGCAGATCGACCTGCTCGACGAAGACGGCCATCAGGTGCCGAACGCCGAGAAGCCGGTGCGCGTCGGAGGCAAGTTCGAGGCCGGCCGTCCCGCCGGCACGAAGCCGGGGACACCGCTGAGCGTGCCGCTGGCCATCAACTTCTCGACCCTGCCGCTCGAACGCGGTCACAGCTATACCTGGCAATTGAGCATCGATGGCCAGACCACGATCGGTTGGCGAACCAGCTTTTTCGTGCGGAGCTGAACCCCGTGTCGGACAGCTCAGGTGTCGCCGGGGTGATTCTCGCCGGCGGCGAAGGCTCGAGATTCGTCGGGTCCCAACACAAGCTTACCGCATCGATCGGTGGTCAAGCCGTCCTCGCGCTCGCCGTCAACGCTGCCCACCAGGCGCTTGTGGACGGAGCATTTGACGAACTGATCGTCGTGAGCGGCGCCCTCGACGGGCCAGAGTTGAGCGAGGTGCTCGGCGACAACGCCGACCGGGTGACGCTGGTCGAGAACCGTCGGTGGCGTGGCGGCCAGTCCACGTCGCTCCGAGCTGCCATTTCGTACGCACAGTCGGTGGGCCACGAGGCGATTGTCGTAGGCCTCGGCGATCAGCCATTCGTCCCGGCGGCCGCATGGGGCGCTGTCGCGTCAGCGGTCGGTCCAATCGTGACGGCGACCTTCGACGGAAAGCGTCGGCCACCGGTGAAACTCGAGGCATCGGTGTGGGATTTGCTGCCCGTCACCGGGGATCACGGAGCGCGTCACCTCATCGCGAGTAGGCCCGACCTCGTCAACGAGGTAGTTTGCGAGGGCAACGCAGCCGATATCGACACCCAAGAGGATCTTCGCCGGTGGAACTGAACAACGATTTTGTGGTCAACGCCCCGATCGACAAAGCCTGGACCGTCCTGACCGATGTCGAACGCATCGCTCCGTGCCTCCCCGGAGCGCAACTGCAAGAAATCGAGGGCGACGAATACCGCGGCATCGTGAAGGTCAAGGTCGGGCCCATCACGGCGCAATACAAAGGCAAGGCGATCTTCCTCGAGAAGAACGACGACGACCACAAAGCCGTGCTCAAGGGTGACGGCCGCGACACGCGCGGCGCCGGCAACGCGTCGGCGATCATCACCGCCACGCTCGAGAGCTTGGGCGACACCACGAAGGTCACGGTTCACACCGATCTCACCGTCACCGGCAAGGTGGCACAGTTCGGTCGCGGCGTCATGGCCGATGTCAGTGCAAAGCTCATGAAGCAGTTCTCCGACAACCTCGAAGAACTCATCGCCGCCGATGACGGCACCGACGCCGCCGTCCAACCCGAAGCCGCCTCCGCCACCAGCGGATCGACCGCGGAAGACGAGCCCAGGGTTCGCAAGATCGATATGGCCGAGGCCGAGCCGGTCGATCTGCTCGAAACCGCCGGAGCGCCGGTTGCCAAACGCGTCGCGCCGGTGTTGCTCGCTATTCTCGTTGCGCTGATCTTGAGGCGGATACTCGGTGGCGGAGGCGACTGAAGCGGTCGAGCCAGTCTCGCCGCCTCCCACCGATCACGAGATGGTCACCGCGCTGTTGGGCCGCGAGCCCACGGGCGCCTTCACCGTGGTCGTTCGAGATGACGACGGTGTACCGGTCGTCATCTGCAACGCGCCGGTACTCGAATCGGGTCGCCCGATGCCCACGAGGTATTGGCTGGTCGGTCAGCGCGAGTGTCTGCTGGTGGGTCGGCTCGAGAGCGCCGGCGGCGTGCGCCGCGCCGAGGCCGCCGTCGACCCCGCCGACCTTCGCCGGGCCCACGACGACTATGCCGTCGAGCGGGAACGCGCCATTCCGGCCGAGCACGACGGTCATCGCCCAAGCCACGGCGTGGCGGGTACTCGCCAAGGGGTGAAGTGTTTGCATGCGCACTACGCCAACTTTCTGGCCGGTGCCGACGACCCTGTCGGGGCGTGGGTCCACGAGCACCTCGACGAGGTTTCATGACCGAGAACCCTGCTGTCACCGGTGCGGTTCCCCTCGGACCATTGGTCGCCGGCATCGATTGTGGAACCAACTCGACCCGCTTGCTGATCGGCGACGGTACGACGACCGTCGTGCGGTTGATGCGGATCACTCGCCTCGGCGAAGGGGTCGATGGCACTGGCGAACTGGCCCCGGCCGCCATCGAGCGCGTTCTGGTGGTGCTGCGTGAATACGCCGAATTGCTTCGCGAACACGGGGTGCAGCACGTTCGGATGACCGCCACGTCGGCGGCCCGAGATGCCCGAAACCGAGACGACTTTTTCGATCAGGCGGAGGCGATCATCGGTGTCCGGCCCGAGCTCCTCACCGGCCTCGAAGAGGGCAGGTTGTCGTTTCGTGGTGCCACCGCCGATCTCGACCCGGATGACGGACCGTTCCTCGTCGTGGATATCGGCGGGGGTTCCACCGAGTTCGCAGTCGGATCTGCCGAGTGTGACGGCGCACTGTCCACCGATATGGGCTGTGTGCGATTCACCGAGAAGTACATCGAAAGCGATCCTCCTCGGCCCGAGGAGTTGTTGGCGGCCATTTCGGTCACCGAAGCAACCTGTGACGACGTGATGATGGAGTTGCCCGCTGCGAAAATGGCCAAGCGGTTCGTCGGCCTCGCCGGCACGGTCTCGAGTGCGGCGATGGTTGAGCTCGGCTTGCCCGAATACGACCGGGACGAGGTGCACCACTTCGTGCTCACGAAGGAAGCCGCCGAAGATGTGTTCCGCACGGTCGTCACCGAGTGTGCCGACGACCGTCGCCACAACCCGGGTCTCGAGCCGGGGCGCGTCGACACGATCGTCGGTGGCATGTGCATCCTCGTCGCCATCATGCGTCGGTTCGGATTCAGCGAGTGCTTGGTGTCCGAAGCCGACATTCTCGATGGCCTCGTGATGTCCTTGGTGGATGACGCATGACGTCGCTTCGAGGACGCCGGTTGGGCTTGCGGCCGCTGCGGGTCGATGATTTTCCCGCCTACCAGGACGTGCGCACCCGCAATGCCGAGTGGCTCATCAAATGGGAGCCGTCGCGATTGCCGGGGGCGCCCGACCCGGTTGCCGAGAGCCGCGCGTTCTCCGCTCGGTGCGCGGCGCGAGATCGCGATCGTCAGACCGGCATGGGATACGGCTTCGGCATGTTTGCCGATGGGACCTTCATCGGTGAAGTGAATCTCAACTCGATTCAACGCGGCCCCTTTCAGAACGCCTACGTGGGCTATTGGATCGACGAGAAGTTTGCCGGCAAGTCCTATACCCCCGAGGCGGTTGCGGTGTTGCTGCGATACGCCTTTGAACAGCTCGACCTGCATCGGGTGCAGATCTCGATCATTCCGCGTAACGAGTCGAGCCATCGAGTCGTTGCGAAGCTCGGCATCCGCAATGAGGGCATCGCCGAGCGCTATCTCGAGATCAACGGCGCGTGGGAAGATCACGTGCGCTACGCGATCACCTCCGAAGAATGGGCAGTGCGCCGCGACGAGTTCGCCGCCGCCTGGTATTAGGGGTACGCCATGGCGGAGAGGGTCGACGCAAGTAGCCTTTACCGGCATGGCTTTTGTACTGACCGAAATTTCCGATGGTGCGGCGTTGGTGACGTTGAACGATCCGGATCGCCGCAATGTGGTGACCGATGATCTGAACGCCGAGCTGATCGATGCCGTCGAGATGCTCGAAGCCGATCCGTCGGTCAGCGCCATGGTGCTCACCGGCGCGGCGCCGGCGTTCTCGTCGGGTGGGCACCTCGACGAGCTGTTGGCCGAGGACACGGCCGACGGGATGCGCAATATCTACCGGGGCTTCCTTCGGGTCGCGAACTCGTCGCTCGCCACGATCGCGGCCGTGAACGGGGCAGCGGTCGGAGCGGGCATGAACCTCGCCCTGGCCTGCGATGTCATCCTCGCGGGCGAGTCGGCCAAGTTCGACAGCCGCTTCCTGCAGATCGCCATCCACCCCGGCGGCGGACACACGTGGCGGCTTCGGCACGCGACGAACATGCAGGTGGCCAAGGCCATGGTGCTGTTCGGTGAAGTGCTCGACGGGCCTGCGTCCGAGCGGGTTGGATTGGCGTACAGATGCGTTCCCGACGACCAGCTCGTCGCCACGGCACTGGGCATGGCAAGCCATGCCGCCAAGGCGCCGAAGGAGCTGATCAGCCGCACGAAGGACAGCTTCGCCGACGGTGTGGGCGTCACCGTCGCCGACGAATCCGTCGACCTCGAGCTCGAGCCCCAACTGTGGTCGATGGCCCAGCCGGCCTTCCACGACTTCGTCACCAACCTCAAAGCCCGCATCGCCGCCAAGCGGTAGGGCCGGAGCCCGCCATGCGTACAGCATCGGCGTCGAGGAGCGGCGACAACGCGCCGTCGCCCGTCACGACTACCGCCGTGACGGATCGCCGAGTGCGTCAGAGACGCGGCAGGCCGCCGCGCGTGAGCAGGGGAGTGGCTTCCCACTCGGCGTACGGGGCGCACAGCGGCTGTTCGACGCAGCCCTGACACGTGAAGAGTCCGGGTCGGCGCTCGAGGGTGTCGATGGCGTCGTTCCAGCCGGCGATGGCTGCCGTGGCTGCGACCACGGCTGCATCGATGCCCTCTTGGAGGAAGTCGTCGTCGATGGTGTAGCTGTCGATGAGCCCGGCTGACGTCGACACCACGGCGACTCGATCGGGCTGTGAGCCCGACGCTGCCGTCGTGGCCACGGCTTCGAACGCCGCCGCCCGACGGGTGTGCGGACCACGGGCGCCGGCCATGATCCAGACGCAGCGCTGGTCGGTGTCCTTCCCAAACCGGGCATTGGTCGTGAAATCCGGACGGGTTCGTACCCGCAGGTAGCGGTCCGGGAACGTCCACTCCTTGTGGCGTGAGGGCCCCAACTGCAGATCGACGGGAACCGGGTCGGGGATCGCGTTGAAGAGCCGTGCCATGAACGCCGTGGCAACGAGGGCGTAGTGGGCCCGCACCGCCTTCGGCGCATTCTGGAACTCGTCGTTGAAGCCGAACGGGTCGGGGTCGGCCATCGCCTCGCGAAGTGCTTCGCGCACCAGCACTTCGGGCGGGTCGAGTGGTTGTCCGGCCGGGAGCGTGGTGGGCAGCGCTGCAAAGGTGATGGTCCGAGCGGCGAGGGCGGGGCGCCACGAAAATGGCTCTTCGATGCTGGCCCGGGCGGGGCAGTCGAAGGCCTGGTTGACGAGAAAGTGGGTGACGTACAACGCCTCGCCGAACTTCGGAGCGGTGCCTTCCGGCGTCTGCACGGCGATCGGTTCGAGGGCATCGATGAGCCGCTCGCGCAAACGGTCCGCGGCCAGATAATGCGGGGGACGATCCGGAGCGGTCATACGGGGCGTTCGCTCGTGGCGCTCGTCGAATCGACGGCTGGGCAACCCGATCGAACGGAGCATCGATCGCACCACGGTCCGGCGGAGGGTTCGGGAACCGAACCGGACGCGACCTCGAAGACGAGGTCGAGTACCCGCTCGATGCGTTCGACCGCGTTCTCGAGCACGGTGGCGCGCATCGGTTCGACAAACGTGACCGCGTCGGCCGCAGTTACGGTAACCACAGCAGCCGGGCACTCGCCGTCGCGCATCGCGGCCAGCAGGGCGTAGAGGCGGCCATCGTCGGCATTGTCCTTCCACGTGGAGCCGGCTTTGACCTCGACGACCACACTCGGCCGGCGGCTTCGTCCTCCGCCGAGGAAGATGTCGAAAACGCCACTCAGGACCACCCTGTCGTCGCCGACGGGAATCGACACGCGGTCCTGGGCCCGAGGCCACCAGCCACGTTCGATCGGCCCGAACGCCGACGTCAATCCGACCGCCCGTTCGCGCACCAGTTCGGCGAGTTCGTCCCGCTCGGCATCGTTCAGCGAGTCGAGTTGGGCGAGCTTGTCGCGTTCGTCGTTTGCCCGCCACACGTCGACGGCGTTCTGCCAGGCGTCGCCCTGCTGCGTGCCGCGTATCGTGATCAGCGCGGCCTCGGTATCGATGGCGTTGCCCAACAGCGCCATGGCCGGCGAAATGTCGACCTCGGACTTTGCCAGCTGGCGACCGCAGCGGGCGGCCATGGCGATACGGCTCTTCGGAAGGCGGATGACCTGGCGGTCCGGCGGGAGTCCCCACGCCGATTCGGCACTGCGTACGGCGTGATCGACGCGGTCCCGCAGCCCGGCGATATCGGATGCGGTAGGCAGGTCATAGCTCGGTCCGTCATGGAGGAGCTTCGACAGCGTTTCGGCGACGGTCACCCACGTAGCCTACTGCTGCGGCTGTTTGCGGTTCAGGGTCCGCGTACCCGAACGGCGTTCTAGACCGATTCGAGTTCGCTGTCCGCAGGGGTAGCGGTCTCGGTCGCGCCGAACGCGATGTCGACGCCGGTCGCTTCACGACGAGCGGTCGCGAGTTCGCGGCCGCGAACGACAAGGTCGTCGGCGAGGTCGCTGAACTGCGGTGAGGTTTCGTCGAGTGAACCGTGGACGAATACCACCAGGCGACCGTAGAGGTCGCCGGCGGTCGGTGAACCGGACTGGTTCGCGAACGCCGTACGTGATTCGTTGAGCTCGAATAGCCACTGGCCCTCGAGGTTGGTGGAGACAATGCCGCCGACCTTGCCGTCGACTTCTTCGCTGCCGAGCGGTCCAACGACCGAGTCGGTACCGACGGCGACGCCGTACGTGGGGGCCTTGGGTTTGAGGCTCATATGGCCGGTGAAGCGCAGGCGGCCGCCGGAGAAGGTGCGGGTGTGGCCGCGGCCTACTGCCGCGAAGTCGTTCCCCCGGATGTACAGCTGCCGAGCGGTTTCGTCTTGTTCGATTCGATCGACCTGGCCGCTGGCTCGCAACGCGACGGCCATCTCTGCGACGCGAACGTCGTCGAGATCGAACAGGGAGCGGCGGTTGGCCCGAGCCCACATGACGGCGACCCCGATGATCGCGAGGCACGCAAAGGCCAGCGCCAGGGGAAGGGTCTTTCGGAGACCGTTGGATCCGTCGGTGGCTTGGCCGGCCGGAACGGCTCCCGCGGTCGGGGCGTCGGGTACCGCAGCGGTCGTGGCCGACACGGCATGGTCCACAGAAGATTCGATCACGGTGTTTTCGATCGTGCTCGACGCGGTGACCGCGAGTGTGCCATCGCCGGTGAAGTCGTCGGGCATGGTTGCGGTGGCTTGGAAGCCGTCTCCACTCGGGGAGATCGTGAGCTCGGTGACTACATCGGAGGCGGTGTCGGTGATGCTGGCCGATACCGAACTGGCTTCGACGACCTCCGCCGAAAGCGGGTTGCCCCGGGCGTCGACGAGGTTGATCACCACGCTGAACGGTTCGCCGGCGACTGCGGGGCCGACGGGGCTCAGCGCAATGTTGGCGGCAGCGTATTGACTCGTCGATACGGTGGCTGTGGCCTCGACGCCCAAACCGGTACCGGCACTGTCGATCATCGTGGCGGTCCAGAGTCCATCGCTCAGAACCGCGGATTCCGCAACCGCCGAGACGATGGCGGAAGAGTCGTCGAAGGTTGCGTTGACGATGGCGTCCCCGACGACCTGATCGCGGTCAGCCCCGGGTTCGATGGTGATGGAAACGCCGTCCGGGTCGGTGAGGATGAGGCGTTTGGCGGGGGAGTCGAATCCGGCGGTCACGATGAAGCGACCGGTCCCGGGTTGGATCGACAGCACGACCGTGCCCTGGGTGCAAGGCAGCAGCTGGCAGACAGCCACCGTGTCCCCGGCGACGCTTGACGCACCGGCGACCGAGGCGACGGATCCGGCAATTGCGGTGCGAAGATCGTCTGCGTTCGCAGCGATGACCGTCATGCCATTGGCGGGCTCAGCGCCACATGGCTGTGTGGTCGACCCGCTGGAGAGGCTTGAGATGAACTCGGCGTCGTCACCGCGCAGCGCGGCGTCGAGGGCCATCGTGTTGATCGAGACGTCAGCGGTACGAAGCTGGTCCACCACACCTCCGGCCCGGCAGAGCTGATCCATTCCTTGGTCCACGGCTTCGGAGGACCGGCCCAACTCGTCGAGACGAACGCCGGGGGCGTAGGTCTTGGTGAGGCCGAAGGCAGCGCCATTTGCCTCGGTGCGAGTGTCGATGGCGTAGCCGCCGTCGGTGACGATCACGATCGACTGGCAGCGGCCCGTACCGGCTCGGTCCGCGTGGTCGGCTTGTGCGCCGCTCAACGCGACCATGTAGTCCGTGTCGATTGCGGCTTGGCGATTGGCGAACTGGTCGGCGGCGGCGAAGGCGGTTGGCAGGGATTCTTCGGTCAGCGTCGTCCACGGCAGGACCGCTTGATAGTCCACCCCGAAGCCGGCGATCGAAATCTCGACGTCGCGTCCTTGGGTCGCTGCGGCGTCATACAGCGTTCCCAAGGCATCACGGACGCCTTCGGAACGGTGCGATGCGGGATCGGTGAGTGCCAACGAGGTCGACTCGTCGACGAGAAAGAGGGTGGAGATCGCACCCGTCGTGGTGTTGCAGGTCGCCGCAGATTGCGCAGCGCTCGGTCCAGTCTGCGCTGCGCTTGGTGACGCCGTTGCCACGAGGGCGGCGAAAAAGGTGCCGAGGAGGACGGTGCACAGGGCGCGACCCGGGATGTTCCAGCGATTCTTCACCTTGCTGTCATCGGCACTTCTCCGAGGAATGCAAGGAATTCGAGACTGTCACAGGGGCTCGCCATACTGATTCTTGTCATGCACCCGACCACACTCGCCTTCACCGCCGCTGCGCAGACGCTGGCCCATACCGCCCGTGGGCTGGGCCTCAAGGCGCCCGGCTTTCGTTGCCCGCCCGGTATCACCGGCGCCCATCGCAGCATTCGGCGGCGGCCGGGGTCTGTGAGCATCGCGGTGCAATGGCGGGGCCGTCCGTGGCCGGCGGTTCTTGCCGATCTGGTCGAGGGTGTCGTCGTCGCCAACGAACTCCTCGGCAGCGAGGCCGATCGCTGCCGCGATGCGCTGTGGGAGGCACTGGGCGAGGTGGGAGATGCTGGCGACGCTGGCGACGCTTCCGGCACCGATCACCGCGCTGCGTCGGCCGCCGCGTGACAACATGACCCATGGCCGCAACCACCGAACCCCGCGCCAGCCCGTCGCGGGGCCCTGGCTCGGTTTCGGCGGTAGGCGCACGCCTCTCGCACCATGCTGCACGGCGCGGCTGTCCGAAGCCGGGTGCTGCGCGGACTACGATGACGCTCGTCGCCCGGATGGTGGAATCGGCAGACACGGAGGGCTTAAACCCCTCTGCCCCATAACGGGGCGTGCGGGTTCAAATCCCGCTCCGGGCACGTTGCGAGGGAACGTCGCAGGGCACGTAGAGATAGACCGCGATAGACACGGCCTATGCACTTTGGCGTTTCGATCTTTCCGACCGATTACTCGATGCCGCCCGCCGACCTGGGCAAGGCCGTTGAAGACCGGGGATTCGAGAGTCTCTGGGTGGCCGAGCACAGCCACATCCCGCTGTCCCGAACCTCGCCCTG
>RCMY010008311.1_pt1 | contig 14331 bp, 13 predicted proteins | sample 2041341 | NCBI WGS metagenome assembly RCMY01 (sample SAMN09708234, study PRJNA481090) | Marine sediment metagenome, whole genome shotgun sequencing project.
AACGAACAACTTCTGCAGCTTTGGGACCGGACCGGCAAGACGATCTGCTTTGTCACCCATTCCATCCCCGAGGCCGTCTATCTCAGCACCCGCATCGTCGTCATGTCCCCCCGACCCGGCCGCATTGCCGATATCATAGAAAGTCCCCTTCCCCGACGCCGCCCGCTGGATATTCGTGATAGCCCCGAATTCATCAAAATCTCTCATCGCGTGCGCGACGGTCTGCGTGCGGGGCACGGCGATGATTGATCGCGGCGCCCCGCAGCCCGCCTTGGCCAGTCGTAACGGCCACAGGACTTTCACCTTTCACGGTCATCGGCTCTCCAGCCTGTACCGTGAGACGAGGAAATCACTAAATTCTTTCATCTTCCTTAAAGTACTCAATAAAACGGCAAGCTACAGGTGCTGTGATCTGAGTATTTCAAGGAAGATGAAAGCCGGGAGCCTTTGATGCGCAATGTCCTGCCAATAGTCACGGTTGTGTTAACCATTATCACAATTTGGTATGCTGCCGCGATCATGCTGAACGCTCCTTGGGCTCACGACAAGGCCAAGCGCGCGGGCGTCGAGTTGAGCCGGGTCGAATTGGTCGCCGACACGTGGAGCCAGCAAAAACCCAAGCTGCCCGTACCACATCAGGTCGCAGCCGAGATTTGGGATACGACTGGTGCAATGGTGTTGCAGGGCCGTGGATTTTCCAAACGGTCCTTGATCTATCACAGCTGGGTAACGTTCAGCGCCACGATCCTTGGCTTTGCGCTTGGTACGGCTCTGGGAATCGCGTTGGCAGTCGGAATCGTGTTCAACCGGACGATGGATCTAAGCGTCATGCCCTGGGTCATCGCCAGCCAGACTGTACCAATCATTGCCATCGCTCCGATGATCATCGTGGTGTTGAATGCCATTGGCATTTCCGGATTGTTGCCCAAGGCGATGATTTCCATGTATCTGTCATTCTTCCCGGTGGTCGTCGGTATGGTCAAGGGGCTGCGCAGCCCCGACTCCATGCAACTCGACCAGATGCGCACATGGAATGCCAGCCCCGCGCAAACATTCTGGCGGCTTCGCCTGCCCTCTTCGATGCCTTACCTGTTTGCGTCGCTGAAAGTGGGCATTGCGGCCAGTCTTGTCGGCGCCATTGTGGGCGAGCTTCCTACGGGCGCGGTCGCAGGCCTTGGCGCGCGTTTGCTGGCGGGCAGCTACTATGGCCAGACCGTTCAAATCTGGAGCGCGCTTCTGACCGCCGCCGCTTTGGCTGCGCTGATGGTCGGCGCGATCGCGATGATACAGCGCATCACACTCAAACGGATGGGGATGGCGTAGTGGGCTGGCTTGTCGCAGCACTTGCCGCGTGGTTCATCGGGTGGCAGATCAATGCGCGTCTGGCGCGGCGTCCTGCCAGCCGGGCAACCGGTCTTGCCGGACCGATCATATTCGGGCTGACCATCATCGTGATCTGGGAGTGTCTGGTGCATGGGCTGAATATCTCGCCCATCCTTCTGCCGCCGCCCAGCCAGATCGCCGTGACCTTTGCCGGATCGCTGCCGCTGCTGTGGCGCGATTTCGTACAGACGGTGATCAAGGGCGCGCTTACCGGCTATGTTTTGGGCTGCGGCGCGGCGTTTCTGCTGGCGGTGGCGATTGACCGGTTTCCTTTCCTGCAACGTGGGCTTCTGCCGGTGGCGAGCTTCATGGCGGCCCTGCCGATCATTGGCCTCGCCCCGATCCTTGTGATGTGGTTCGGCTTTGACTGGCAGTCCAAGGCGGCAGTCGTGGTGGTGATGGTGTTTTTCCCCATGCTGGTGAACACCGTCGAAGGGCTGAACGACACCGGCCCGATGCAGCGTGACCTTATGCGCACCTATGCTGCTGGTTATTGGAAAACACTTCTAAAGCTGCGACTGCCTGCCGCGATGCCGTTCATCTTTAACGGCCTGAAAATTGCGACAACGCTGGCGCTGATCGGGGCCATTGTCGCCGAATTCTTTGGCTCGCCAACCAAAGGCATGGGGTTCCGCATCTCAATCTCGGTCGGGCAATTGGCGATGGATCTGGTCTGGGCCGAGATCGTCGTGGCGGCTATCGCCGGATCGGCCTTTTACGGGGGCATCGCGCTGCTGGAAAAGGCACTGACATTCTGGCACCCTTCGCAACGGAGCCGTGCGTAAAACAAGTATAAACGGCAATTACGATAACAGGGAGAGACAATAATGAAAAATGCACCAAAATTCGCAACACTCGGCTTTGGGGCGCTGGCGCTCGCTGCCGCAGGCGCGGCCAATGCTGCCGATGATGTAACGCTGCAACTGAAATGGGTCACGCAGGCGCAATTCGCCGGCTATTACGTGGCGCAGGATCAGGGCTTTTACGGCGGGGAGGATCTGAACGTCACGATCAAGCCGGGCGGGCCGGACATCGCCCCCGCGCAGGTCATCGCCGGCGGCGGCGCCGATGTGGTGGTCGACTGGATGCCCTCGGCTATGGCCAGCCGCGAAAAGGGGCTGGATCTGGTGAACATCGCGCAGCCGTTCAAATCGTCGGGCATGATGCTGACCTGCCGCAAGGATACCGGCGTGAACAGCCCCGAGGATTTTCCCGGCAAAACGCTTGGCGTCTGGTTCAGCGGCAACGAATATCCATTCCTCAGCTGGATGAACAAGCTAGGGCTTGCCACCGACGGATCGGACGGCGGCGTCACTGTGCTGAAACAGGGCTTTAACGTCGATCCGCTGCTTCAGGGTCAGGCAGCCTGCATTTCGACCATGACGTATAACGAATACGGTCAGGTCTTGGATGCAGGCCTGACGCCCGAGGAACTGGTCGTATTCAAGTACGAGGATCAAGGCGTCGCCACGCTGGAAGACGGTCTCTACGTGCGGGGCGACAATCTGGACGATCCCGAATTCGTCGACAAGATGGCGCGATTTGTGCGCGCGTCGATGAGGGGCTGGAAATGGGCCGAAGAAAATCCCGAGGAGGCCGCGCTGATCGTTCTGGATAACGACGCCAGCGGCGCACAGACCGAGGCGCATCAGGTCTTTATGATGACCGAAGTCGCAAAACTGACGGCCGGTAGCAACGGTGCGCTGGACCCGGCAGATTTCGAGCGTACGATTGAATCGCTCCTGTCCGGCGGATCAGATCCCGTCATCACCGAACATCCCGGCGATGACGCCTGGACACATGCGGTATCCGACAAGGCGCTGAACTAAGCACAAAAAAGGGGCGCGCCTACATCTGGCACGCCCTGCTTTCATCTTCCTTAAAATACTCAAATACGGCGCAAGCTTCAAACGCCGCAGCTGATTTTTGCGCCCAGCCTGGCCATCAGCGGCTCGAATATCGGAAACGATGTAGCTATAGGCCCGCCATCATCAACGCTGACAGGCGCATTTGCCGCCATGCCCAGAATGAGAAACGACATGGCGATCCGGTGGTCCAGATGGCTTGCGCAGGTCGCGCCGCCCGGCACCTCGCCGTGGCCGCGTCCATGGACGATCCACCAATCCGGGCCATCCTCAACCTCGACGCCATTCGCGCGCAGGCCGGTTGCCATTGCCTCGATCCGGTCGGATTCCTTGACGCGAAGTTCCGACACACCCCGCATGACAGTCGCGCCCTCGGCAAAGGCGGCGACAACCGCCAGAACCGGGTATTCGTCGATCATCGACGCGGCGCGCGCAGGGTCGACCTCAATCCCCTTCAGGCCGGGCGAAAACCGCGCGCGCAGATCAGCCACAGGCTCGCCGCCCTCGCTTCGCTCGTTCTCATAGGTCAGATCCGCGCCCATCTCGCGCAGCGTGGTGAACAGGCCGGCGCGGGTTAGGTTCAGGCCAATACCTGGCACCAAAACATCCGAGCCGGGAACGATCAGCGCGGCGCAGACCGGAAAGGCGGCCGAGCTGGGATCGCGCGGCACGGCGATCGTCTGCGGGACAAGTTCTGGCTGGCCCGTCAGTGTGATGACCCGGCCCTCATCGGTATCCTCCATCGTGATGTCTGCGCCGAACCCCGCCAGCATCCGCTCAGTGTGATCGCGCGTCGCTTCACCTTCAACCACCACCGTCTCGCCGGGGGCATTCAGACCGGCCAACAATATTGCGGACTTAACCTGAGCCGAGGGCATGGGCACCGTATAGCGCACCGGCACCGGATCTGAGGCGCCGACAATGGTCATCGGCAGGCGCCCGCCCGAGCGGCCCACTGCCTGCGCTCCGAACAGCGCCAGCGGGTCGGTCACGCGCGCCATCGGGCGCTTGTTCAGCGATGCGTCGCCTGTGAAAGTGACCGCGATGGGCGATGTGGCCATCGCCCCCATGATCAGCCGCACGCCGGTACCCGAATTGCCGCAATCTATCACGCCATCCGGCTCGGCAAAACCGCCGACACCGACGCCGTGCACCGACCACGCGCCGCCGCCCATATCCGTCACCTCGGCGCCAAAGGCGCGCATGGCGCGGGCCGTGTCCAGCACATCCTCGCCCTCCAGCAGGCCGGTGATCCGTGTCTCGCCCACGGCCATCGCGCCCAGAATAAGCGCCCGGTGCGAGATTGACTTGTCGCCCGGCACGTCAGCGGTGCCGGTCAGTGGGCCGCATTTGGCCGAACTCATGGGGATGGGGGTGCCGTGGCCAGACATACATGCGCTTTCGTATTAGGATGTTTGCCCAATCTGATAGCGCAACCAACGCGCGGCGTCCATTGCCGCCGCGTCACTCCGTCCGCTCGCCCCCCAGCGACAGAGTGTGCGCGCGCAGCCACGTCATGAAACCGCGCGGATCGTTGGCCAGCATCTGCATGCGCGCGTCAGAGATGGGTGCGCCGACGACCGGCTTTTGCGGGCGATTACAGCTATGCACCACCTCGTGCAGCAATAGTCCCTGACGCAGCGTTGGCGACACCCGATTAGCCATTTGATACCAACGGCTGTTGGCACCGGGAAAATAGATCGGCACCACCTTGGCGCCCGAGCGGCGGATCATCTGGGCGGTAAAGACGTTCCACTCGCGCTCAATCGCCGGACCGAACATCGTGTCCGACGACGCGACAACGCCCGAAGGAAAGACACTTATCAGCCCGCCCTCCTTCAGATGGGCCATCGCATTGGCGCGCATTTCGACCGATTTGCGCTGTGCATCCGGCTCGTGCGGGAACGGCACAGGGATCATGTAGCTGGCCGCGACCTCGTCAATCCCGGTCAGCAGCGCGCGCGTCAGGATCTTGTAATCGGTGCGGCGCCGCCCGATCAGATCGGCCAGGATCATCCCGTCGACCAGTCCGTGGGGATGGTTCGCAACGGCGACAACCGGCCCATCCTGCGGTATGTTTTCCAACTGCGCGTCGGGCGTCAGCAGATCGATCCCCATCGTATCAAGCGAAGCGCGCCAAAACGGCTGGCCCGTTGGCGCACCGCGCCGCTCGAATTCGCGGATCATGCGAATGATCGAAATCTTCCCGGTCATCCACTCGATCCCGCGGATGATCGACGCCGTCAGCGGTGCATCAAACGAATTCGAATAGGTCAGGCTGCGGCGGTCATATTTCGGAAAAGTCATCGTGCGGTCATCCGTGCCAGCCGCATCAGTGCTGGCCCCGGCGGATACCTGATCGCCCTTTTCGCGTTGCTCGTTCACCAAGTGGGACCGTTCCATTCCGTCCTGAACGCGGCGCGCCGCGTTACATATCCTCCCCGAACCGGGCCGCCACAAGGGCGGCAATGGCATCGGCCAGCGCCTCGGCATCGGGGCCCCGGGTTTCGACGTCAATAGTGGTTCCCATCGCGGCTGCCAACATCAAAAGACCCATGATGCTGTCACCGCTGGCCGATTGGCCGTCATGGGACACTTCGGCGGTCGCATCGAACCCTTCAACCACTTCGACCAGTTTGGCCGAGGCGCGCGCGTGCAAACCTTTGACGTTCACGATCTGCAATTTGCGTGTCACTGGTGCGGACATAAGATCAATCTTCCACTGAAATGTTCTGGCTATCGGTATATTTCCGCGCGGCGTATATCGCATCGCGCACGGCATCCGGCAACGGTTGGCCAGTTTGATCAGCATTGGCAAGTTCGCGCCATACAGCATGCGCCGGTCGCCAGTGCGGCAGGCGGGAAGCGACAGGTTGGAAGGCGAGCCGCCGAACATGTCCGTCACCACCGCAACGCCCGAGCCGCGATCCACATCGCGGGCGGCCTGCGCAATTTCCTCGGATTTGGCGGCACGGTCGTCATTGGAATCGACCGAAATCGCGCGCACGCCATTTTGAGGGCCGACCACATGCTCAACCGCTGCGAGGTATTCCCGCGCCAGCCCTCCGTGGGCAACAATGACGATTCCAATCAACGCCCTTGCATCCTTTTGTAGGTAATGCGCGTCATGGCGCGTCCGCAATGGCCGCGCGCCGCTCGAGTTCACGATGCCTAGTTGACACCTGCCAGCCGCTATCCGCAAGGGTGCGCGCCAAAGTTTCCGCCACTGCGACAGATCTGTGCTGCCCGCCCGTGCAGCCCAGCGCGATGGATAGATAAGATTTGCCTTCCGCCTCATAACCCGGCAGCAAAAGCATCATCATCTCAGTCAGTTGCGCAAGAAACGCAGCAAATCGTGGGTCGGCCGAAACAAACTTCGCCACGTCGGGCGCGCGCCCATCCAGGGGACGAAGCGCCTCCTCCCAATAGGGATTTCGCAGAAAGCGGCAATCCAGCACGATATCCGCGCCGCGCGGGAGGCCGCGCTTGTAGGAGAATGAATGAATTGACACCGATAGCCGCCCCTCGCCGCGCGGCACGAGCAATTGCTCCAGTTCAGCCCGCAGATCATGCGGGCTCATTTCGGACGTGTCGATCAAGACATCAGCGCGCGCACGGATCGGGCGCAGCAGAGCGAGTTCGCGCGCGATGCCGATCTGCGCGCTTTCCGCCGGGGCCATCGGATGACGGCGCCGCGTTTCCGAAAAACGGCGCAACAGCACGTCGGGGCGGCAGTCAACATACAAAAGCTGGACCTGACCGGCCTTGAACGCTCCGAGAGTTTCAACCGCATTGAATAGCGCCTGAGGCGAGAAATCACGGTTGCGCGTGTCAACACCCAGTGCGAGAGGTCGATCCAGCGTCTGGTTATCGCCGACCGGCGCGCTCAGCAGGCGCGGCAGCAAACCAAGCGGCAAGTTGTCAATCGCCTCATAGCCCATATCCTCTAGCGCTCGGATCGCGGTACTGCGCCCGGCGCCAGACGGACCGGTGATCAACATAACCGGCGCGCTTTGCCCTTGATCCCGCTGAGTTACATCAGCCATTTCCCACGTCTTTCATGCAAACCGCCCATGCATCAAATAAAGATAGATCGCAGCCGGAAAATGGGCTGCGGCGCTTGCGCGCACCAAGGGGACAGTCTGGCCCAGATACGTCTCATACTCACGCTCCGGTAGTCGCGCGAGCATCGGCGCATCCATATCTACCAGCAGCGCAAGCGGCTGCGGCCCCACGGCCGGAGTATTCAGAATCCCGATCCCGCGCGCTTCGATCCTGCCCCGGATTGAATCTGGTGCATCCACCATCAGGCGACCCTGTTCGCGCCAGATCAATGTGCTGTCATCCGAGACAAGCGCCCCGCCCAGCGCGATAAGTTGCAGCGCCAGCCCGGATTTGCCCGCTCCCGCCACCCCCCGGATCAGCGCCGCATGGCCGGCAACTGCCACCGCCGTTGCATGCAGTGTCAACCTTCCCTCAGCGTCCTTCATGATCTCAGACCGGAAGACCGACCACGAACCGCGCGCCCAGCGGATCCGAAGTGATGTCTGCATCAGTGGGGCGAATATTCTCGGCCCAGATAACACCGCCATGCGCTTCGACAATTTGCTTGGAAATAGCGAGTCCAAGGCCTGAATTATTGCCAAAATCATTGGCGGAGCGTTCAGAGTAAAAGCGTTGGAAAATCTTGGTCAGGGCCTCATCTGGAATGCCCGGCCCGGTATCCTCAACGACGATCAACACACGATTATCGCGCCGCCTTGCCCAGATCCGTATCGCGTCGCCTGTCTCGCAAAAACTGGTGGCGTTCGAAATCAGATTGACGAAAACCTGTGCCAGCCGCGCCTCCAGCCCATTGATAACGATAGGATTCTCTGGGAAGTCCGTGATAAATTCGATACCCTTTCCAGACGCCTGCTCGCCCAGATATTGGCCTAGGTTTCGAAGCATGGTTAACAAGTCAAACGCTTCCTCCTCCTCCTTGACCAACTCACTGTCGAGGCGCGACGCGTTCGAAATATCGCTGACCAGCCGGTCCAACCGGCGCACGTCATGCTCGATCACATCGAGCAGCTTTTCACGCTGATCCTCGCGTTTGGCCACGCGCATTGTTCCGACAGCGCTGCGGAGGCTGGCCAGCGGGTTCTTGATCTCATGTGCGACGTCTGCGGCGAATTGCTCATTCCCATCAATCCGATTGTAGAGCGCAGCAACCATTCCGCGTAGCGCGCCTGACAGGCGTCCAATTTCATCAGGTCGCGCGGTCAGGTCCGGGATACGGATGCGCCCGGCGCCCGGCTTTCCCCGATTGCGCGCGCCGCCGATTTCGGCCGCGGCTGCAAGATCCGCCAGCGGATGCGCGATGGTCGATGCCAAAATCAAGCTCAGACCTATAGAGACAAGCGTTGCAATGATGAACATTTGCAGCACGCGTTCGCGCTCGGACATGACCAGATTGTCAATTTCGCCTGTCGCGCTGATCATCGCGACCACGCCAACGGGACTACCCCCTTGAAGGATCGGGGTCGCTACAGCAAGCACCGCGCCGCCCATTACATCACCAGATGCCACTTGCGTCTCGCCGCTGCCCAATACCGCCATCACCTGGCTGCGGGCAAGTTCCTCGACGCTGTGTGCAGGAGCGTGGGACGACGTGAAGGGGGTCGCCAGCCAACCCCAAAACCGCGAAAGTGCGTCCGTAATAAAGGTCGGTTGACTGCGCGGCATGACAGCAGACCTCTCGGCCTGCCCGGTAACCTGATCGACGAGGCTCCCCGAGCTATCAAAGACAAAAACCTCCGCCCCCCTCTGAACGTCGATCCGCGCCAGTGTTTCGGCTACATCAATGCCGTCGCCCGTGACAAGGTTTACCGGCGACCTGCCGGGTATCTGCACCTCAAACACGTTGGCCACCAGTTCGGCCTCACCAACCAAACCACTGGCGCGCTGCACGGCCAAGCCGTCACGTGACGAATTGAGATAGAGAATTCCAGCGACGAGGATGTTCAGCGCGATTAAATTGAAAATGATGATCTTGCGCGTCAGTGGAGACTCGCGCAACGAAAAAAGGCCGCGGCGCGCCCGGCGGGCGCGGACCTCTTCCTCGACCACGCTGTCTGGCGAAACGAAATCGTCACCCAGAACAACGTCGCCATCACGCCTTGGTGCAGCGTCGCGCACATGAATCCCCTCGGCCAATGCCATGCTTATTCTTCGTTATATCTGTAGCCGATGCCGTAGAGCGTCTCAATCGCTGAAAATTCCGGATCAACCTGACGCAGCTTCTTGCGCAACCGCTTGATGTGGCTGTCGATCGTGCGATCGTCGACATACACCTGATCGTCATAAGCCACATCCATCAGCTGATCGCGGCTTTTAACGAAACCGGGGCGCTGCGCCAGCGCCTGAAGCAACAGAAATTCGGTAACTGTCAGCGATACGTCCCGGCCCTTCCAGGCTACTGAATGACGCAGCGGGTCCATTCGCAGCTCACCACGCTCAATAACTTTACCCTCTTCGGCATCCGCAGGCGTGACAATCCCCTCCAGCGCGTCCTGCCGGCGCAACAAGGTGCGAATACGTTCAACCAGAAGACGCTGGGAAAACGGTTTTTTCACGTAATCATCCGCACCCATCCGCAGGCCCAGAACCTCGTCGATCTCATCGTCTTTCGACGTCAGAAAGATCACCGGCATCTGCGATTTCTGCCTCAGTCGCTGCAACAGATCCATGCCGTCCATGCGCGGCATCTTGATGTCCAGAACCGCCATATCCGGCAGCTTTTTTGAAAATGCGTCGAGGGCCTGCTGGCCGTCATTATACGTATCCACCTCGAAACCTTCGGCCTCGAGAGTCATGGATACGGATGTCAGAATATTCCTGTCATCGTCCACCAGGGCGATTTTGGACATGTCGTTATTCCTTGTACTGCTCAGATTGCCTGATTTTTTCCACGAATATGCCCCTGTTTTTGTTTAGCGATCAATCCCCTTTCGCGAATCACCCTTCGCGACCCCCCTATTTGGGACGGATTTCCATAACCAATGGCTAATATGACTCACTTTTTTACGCGGTCAGTCGCCGCTGAGCAGTCTTTTGCCATTCATAGCGAACACGTCGCCGGTGATTGCGCTAACTCCGGATTGGTTGCGCTAACCCCAGCAAAGCGATCTGTTCATTCCATAAATCGGCATGCTATGAACCCGGCGTGCCGGGACCGGACCTGAGTACAGCGCGCCGGCGCCTGCTACACGCCAACACAGGCCAAGACGGCCGACAATGACCAGTATTTGGAGAGCGATTGTCATGACATTGGGACGGGTAAACCCGAAATTCCGCCTGGAGGATCAAGGGATCACAGGGCTTGGTGACGTGCATTACAACCTGATCGAACCGGCCCTTGTCGAGGCTGCGCTAAAGAATGGCGAAGGCACATTGGGCCGCGGCGGTGCCTTTCTGGTGTCGACCGGCAAGTTCACAGGCCGCTCACCGCAAGACAAGCATGTGGTGACGACGCCCAGCGTCGAAGACAGCATTTGGTGGGAAAACAACGCCCCCATGTCGCCCGAAGGGTTCGATGCGCTTTATGACGACATGGTCGCCTACATGGCAGGTGGCACATATTATGTGCAGGATCTGATCGGCGGCGCCGATCCGGCCCACGCGATCAAGGTGCGCATGGTGACTGAACTGGCCTGGCACGGTCTTTTCATCCGCCACCTGCTGCGCCGCCCCGAGCGGGACGCGCTGGACCACTTCATCGCGGATTTCACCGTCATCAACTGCCCCGGCTTTCAGGCCAACCCGAAAAAGCATGACTGCCGATCCGAGACGGTCATCGCAATGAACTTCGACCGCAAGATCATCCTGATCGGCGGCACCGAATATGCGGGCGAAAACAAGAAATCCGTTTTCTCGCTGCTGAACTACCTGCTGCCTGAAAAAGACATCATGCCGATGCACTGCTCGGCCAACCATGCCAAGAATAACCCGGTCGATACCGCCATCTTCTTTGGCCTCTCGGGCACGGGCAAGACGACGCTATCAGCCGATCCGAACCGCACGCTGATCGGCGATGACGAACATGGCTGGTCTGATCGCGGCACCTTCAACTTCGAGGGTGGCTGCTATGCCAAGACCATTAATCTTAGCCCTGAGGCCGAGCCGGAGATCTACGCAACGACCAGCAAATTCAGCACCGTAATCGAAAATATGGTGTTCGACGAAAACACTCGCGAGTTGGACTTCGACGACGACAGCCTGACTGCGAACATGCGCTGCGCCTATCCGCTGGAATATATTTCGAATGCCAGCGACACGGCCATCGGCGGGCACCCCAAAAACATCATCATGCTGACCTGCGATGCGTTCGGCGTCCTGCCACCCATCGCACGGCTGACCCCGGCGCAGGCGATGTATCACTTTCTGTCCGGCTTCACCTCAAAGGTGGCCGGCACGGAGCGCGGTATTACCGAGCCAGAACCGACATTCTCCACCTGCTTCGGCGCGCCCTTCATGCCGCGCCGGCCGGAAGTGTACGGCAACTTGCTGCGCGCCAAAATCGCCAAACATGGCGCGACCTGCTGGCTGGTCAACACCGGCTGGACCGGAGGCGCCTATGGCACCGGATCGCGGATGCCGATCAAAGCTACGCGCGCGCTTCTGACCGCTGCCCTGGATGGATCACTGAACGACGTGAAGTTCCGCACCGATGCCAATTTCGGCTTCGACGTGCCCGTCGATGCGCCTGGGGTTCCCAATGTGCTGCTGGACCCGCGCCGTACGTGGGACAAGCCCGACAGCTATGACCGTCAGGCGGCAAAACTGGTCAAGATGTTTGCCGAGAATTTCGAGCAGTACATGCCCCATATCGATGAGGACGTGAAAGCCGCTGCCATAAGGTAAATACCAGGGCTTCATACGAAAAGAGAGGCGCGTCTTTGAAGCAAAGGATTTCGGTATTAAAGTTATTGCGGGTTACCGAATGCTGGCTTGGGCAGTTTTCCTGAGCTTCTCTGCGCGGCCTATCTCTACTATCTTGGCTGCACTCTCGATTGTTGCTGCGTGTCTTCTTTTCTGGGGCGCAATTGTCTTCTTTTTTTGACGAAGCGGAAGAGCCGAAGACGGTGACCCATTCAGCAATCAGGTTGCTGGGCAGCGATGTTATCATAGTAATCGGATCAATCCTTGCTACCTTGGTGGCGGAATTCTTCCTACCATTATCCGCAGTTTTCGAAGGTTTCGAAAAGGCTTTTCTCAGGGTGCTGCCATTCCCGCTGCGCGCGCCGCTGATGGTTTTCATTTATGCTTTGGCCGGTTCTTTTGCCAGTTCTCTATATTGGTTGTCATTCTGGATGGTCTTGGCGGGGAACGCTTTAAATCTACAATACCTGGAACTGGACTGACTGCATCTTCATCACAATTGTCTATCAGATTTCTCAAATCGCGGTGATCACGACAAGATCGCTGTCTAACAGCGTCGAGCACGAGTTCTCCTGGTATGACGCTTCTCGGATAATTGATGTCATTGGCCCAGAAAACGCTACCGGCATCCAGAAATTTGTCACACCGTCACATTGAGCCGCAAAAGCCGCCATCTTGCCCTGAGCGTCTCCGCCTCAATCGTCGATTCAGGATCGAAGCGAGAAGCGCATTTTTTGAATTCCCGATGAATTGAGCAATTTATCGTAAATGACAGGGCGCAAACTGCGCCTCTTATGGCAAGCCGAGCCGTGACCAGTGGTTTTTTCTTGGTGGAAATACCCTCGCCGAAGGCATGTATCTCTTTGGTGCGGCGCCTGTTACCGGACCTAGCCCACCAGATAGAGCATCAGATACAGAGCCCCCGCGCCCGTGATGATCGCCGCCAGCACATTGCGCGTGATCAGCCCGGCTATGATCGTCACGCAGGCAGCCGTCAATCTTGCCGCATCCAGCGTGCCGCCCGTGGCCGGCGGCCAGACCACCATCGGCGCCACGAGCGCCGGCAGGACTGCCACAGCAGTATAGCGCAGGTGCCGCAGCACCCAGGGCGGCATCGGCCGATCCCCAATCAGTCCCAAAAAGACGAACCGCAGGCCAAAACTGCCCAACCCAAGGGCAGCGATCACGATCCAGATGTCGAGCGTTGCAATATCCCTCACAGCCCCGCCTCCTTGCGGCGCGACATCATCAGTTCCACATGTGCGCCCGCGATCATGCCCGCCGCGCCCGCCACCAGCAGCCCCAGACTATAGGGAATGAACGCCAGCGACAGCGACACCGCGATCGCCACCAGCGCCGCCGCCACATGCGCCGCACTTCGCAGCATCGGCGCAATCATGGCCAGAAAGGTGATCGGCACCGCGAAATCCAGCGCAAATTCCGGCGGGATCGCATTGCCGACCATCGCGCCGACCACGGTAAAGATCAGCCATAGCGGTATCAGCGGCGTGACGGCACCGAAATAGAAGGCCAGCTTTTGCGGAATGCTCCATGTGGGGTTTCTCTCATAGGCCAGGATCGCGCAGGCATAGCCCTGATCGACCATCAGGTAGGCCACCAGCGCCCGCTGGCCCAGGGGCGCGCGGCCCAGATGCGGCGTCAGCGAAGCCGAATACATCGCCATGCGAAGGTTGACGGCCAGCGACGTCACGCAGACGATGATCACCGGCGCGTGCTCTGACAAGAGCTGAATCGCCGTGAACTGCGCCGCGCCGGCAACCACCAGCAGCGAAAAGGAAAATGTCTCTAACAGGTTGAGGCCTGCCTCGGTCGCGACCACGCCGAACAGCATCGAAAAGGGCACCAGCACCAGAATGAAGGGTGCGCCTGCGCGCACGCCTTGCCAGTATGTCGATTTGGTGGTCTCTGGGGTCATTCGGATACACGTCGGCAAGGATGGGACACGCCCGATCCCTACCGGCCCGCGCAAGGAGATGCAATTGCCCCGCATGGACAACGACAGCCCCTATATCATCGCCCCCGCGCCGGATGCGCCGGGCCTGACGCGCGCCGTCACCGGCACCGACCAGACCGGCACGCCCCAGACCGTCAACGTGGTCGAAGAACGCCCGCTGACCATTTTCCTGAACGCGCAGGAAAT
>RCMY010003302.1_pt1 | contig 14329 bp, 22 predicted proteins | sample 2041341 | NCBI WGS metagenome assembly RCMY01 (sample SAMN09708234, study PRJNA481090) | Marine sediment metagenome, whole genome shotgun sequencing project.
AACGTAACTGACAACATGAACGACCAAATCAAGCAACTGACAGACCTGCAATCTCGCACTCTCGAGCCACTGCGCGTCTTCGCAGCAGCAGCGGCTGACGCCGTCGAGCAGGTTACTCGCAAGAACTACGCAGTCGTCGGCGATGTAGTTGAGTTCTCCATAAAGCAAGTAAAACTGCCTTTGTCCAGTGATAACCTGACTGATGTGACTTCAGCCCAGGTGGCCGAAGCCAACGCGCTCGTAGAACTGATGAACAGCCGCGCCACTGAATATGCAGACCTGGCTCAGCAGTTCTCAAGTAAAGCGAAGGAAGCTTCTGAAAGCGTTTCAGCGTCTTTCAAGTAAATTCCCAATTGACACGGCCTCATAGCGGCTGGTGCATCACGCATAGTTAATTGCCTTGCGTCCAGGCTACCCGATGATTTCAGAATCATCGGGTAGCCTGGTTTCAACTTATCGATACGTGGAGTCACCGATAAAATCTGTCAACAAACCATTTGCTGACATGCAGAAAAAGACACTCGAAAGCCTTGAGCCCCTGCAAAACATGAATGCGGTGGCTGCAGAAGCGTTCGAGCGCATCGCCCGCAAGAATTATGACCTGACGGGTGACTTGGTTGACCACGCAGTCGCTCAAGTCACAAAACTCCCGCTAAGGGCTGGGGACAGAATAAAAGCGCATTTTCTGGTTATTCATGCGCTCACCCAGCAAGGCGAGAGAAGGGCGAATAGCTCGCTATTCAACCGACGAACAACGCAGCGGGGTGAGATGCATGGATGGCCAGAAATGTGATTTTATTTTGTCCCCAGCCCTAACACGACAAACTTTCAGGAAGCCTACGAGCAACACGTGACTGAGACCAAGGCGTTTGCTGAAAAGCTCAATGCTCGTACTGCCGAATACGTGGCCCTTACTGGCGAGCTGGGTGACGTGGCGATGTCAAAAGCTCCTGCCACACCAAAGGCAAAAGCATCATCTGCCAAAGCTTCACCCGTTGCCGAAACGGCCAAAGCTACACCGGCTGCACAAACTGAAAGCAAGGCGGTACCTGCTGCAGCGAAGAAAAAGGCACCCGCTAGGAAGACGGCTGCCAAGTCCAGGTAATTACCCTCGCGACAACGTAGTTTTCATTCGTTCAAAACATCTCAACAATCACGTAACCGCAATCCAGCCTACAAATTTATGGCACGGCTTGGGCGGATATGGCTCGCAAATGAGGTGTTCGGTCGTAACGCGGCTGCTATAGAGCATCAACACTTTGCAGCGCGCAGGTAGTCACTAGACAAAAATATAGAATGTTATCAAATCTGATAACAGGAAGTGCTGGCGCTAGCTTGACGATGTTTCCTGTAGCATTTACTTTTATATACAAAGGGTTTTTCAAGGAGAGGAAGCTACGTGCGCTGTGGATTCTGGCAGGTTACATCCTGACTAGTGTCGTCGGGGGTTTTGTCCTGTACATGTCTGCGTATCTGGTGGGAGTTCAGAACGTGCTGACTCCAGATGAGGAGCACAGCCTCATATTCAATGTTGCTCTACCACTTTGCCTTTCCGCCTTCGTGGCTACAGTTATGTGTTCTCGATTCGAACTCAAGTCAGAGTCGATAATTCAAAATTCTTAAGCTCCCCCTCCTCCATTTGCCGTCATCACGGAGACCCACTTGGGTACGTCACGTAGAACTGTTTCATACGTTTGACCGTTGGGTAGCTGAATCCACCACCTTCAAAGCGTGCGTACAGTCGTTCGGCGATGCGTTTAAACACAGTATCTCCATAGCTGGTGCGCCCTTCACCACCTGCTCGGTTTCGACAATTTCTCGATCGATATTCCAACAAGCCTGCACCATCGCACTGTTGACTGAACGAGCGAGCGGCCTCAATAATAGAGATCAGCCGCTCGGTCAGAATGTCGGTATCGGGAACATCACTCATTCGCGGACTTCCGGCTCAAGCGGGCTGTCGTCTTGCAACGCGTCAGTGAGCTGTTTCTCTAGCCGCATTCCGACGAGCTCTTCCAACAACTGTTCATTGTCGACGTATTCCAGGATCGTACTGATCTGGAGGTTCCGGGGCGAGCGTCGGCAATGAGGCAGACTACAGACATGGCAAAGCGCCCGGTTATCAGCGCTTCGCGACCCTGCGCAGTCAATAATAAATTAGCTTGAAATACATACCAACTAGTTGGTATTTTATGCAATATGCCAAACGCTCACAATATTAAAAAGCGGTCTGCGGGGATGGTCAAACTTCTCAATGCGGCTTTGCGGGTGATCCGCGAAAAAGGGTATTCAGCAACGACGGTCGATGATCTCTGCACTGCGGCTGGGGTTACTAAAGGTGCGTTCTTTCATCATTTCCGTTCGAAAGAAGAGCTCGCTATCTCAGCCGCAGAATACTGGGCAGAGACGACCAATGCCTTCTTCGCCGCTGCGCCCTATCACGCGCCAGAAGACCCGTATCAGCGGGTGCTGGCCTATATCGATTTTCGGCGCTCAATCCTGCAAGGGAAAGTACCGGAATTCACCTGCCTCGTGGGGACGATGGTGCAGGAAACCTACGATCTCTACCCCGCGATCCGGGATGCCTGTAATGCGAGCATCACCGGACATGCCGCGACGTTGGTTGCCGATATCGCAGCGGCAGCGGCAAAGCACAGCGTGATCCTGCCGATGAGCGCTGAGAGTCTCGCGCTTCATACCCAAGCCGTTATTCAAGGCGCATTTGTTTTGGCTAAGGCGGGCAACGATGTCGCCATAGCCGTTGACAGCCTCGAACACCTGCGCCGTTACATCGAACTGCAGTTTCAAAAGTAAGGAGACCCCGATGATCAAAATGATTTTCGTAAATTTGCCCGTACAAGATCTCGCTGCCTCGATTCGCTTCTACGAAGCAATCGGCTGCGAAAGGAACAACCAGTTCAGTAACGACAAGGCCGCGAGTATGGTCTGGTCAGACACAATCAACTTCATGTTGCTGACGCATGAGTTTTTCGCAACATTCACGCCCAAAACAATCGCCGACGCGGGCAAGACCTGTGAGGTGCTGATCTGCCTGTCTTGCGACAGCCGCGAAGCGGTGGACGCCATCACCGAAGCGGCCGCGGCGGCCGGCAGCACGGTGGATATCCGCCCTCCAACGGACATGGATTCCATGTATGGACGCTCCTTCGAAGACGTAGATGGTCATGTATTCGAGCCCATGTGGATGGACGTATCCCGGATGCCGAAAGGAGAGTGAGTAATGAAGTTCAACGCAAAAGTCCGCACCTGTCTCGGCTTTAATGGCAACGGCCACGAGGCGGCCAATTTCTATGTCTCATTGCTGCCTGACAGCCGCATCGAGAACATCGTGCAACCCGATCCGGACGGCGCTCCGCTGGTAATAGAATTCACCCTTGGCACCGCCCCCTACATGATCCTGAATGACGGACCGCCATTCACCCCGAGCATCGCGGCGTCGATCTCGGTTCTGACCGAGGATCAGGAGGAAACCGACCGTCTTTGGAGCGCCCTGATAGCAGATGGCGGCGAAGAGAGTTATTGCGGCTGGCTAAAAGATCGCTGGGGCGTCTCGTGGCAGATCGTGCCCAAAATCATGCCCCACTTCCTCAGCGATCCCGACCGCGAGGCGGCAGGGCGTGTGATGCAGGCGATGATGCAGATGGGCAAGCTCGACATCACCGCACTGGAAGCGGCGTTCGCTCGAAAAGGAGAGACTACGTGACACGCATTGCAAACTGCCGGTGCGGAGCGGTGTCCCTTGAATCCGATGGCGAGCCCATCATGACTGTTGCCTGCTATTGTCATAGTTGTCAGCAGGCAGGGAAGGATTTAGAAGCGCTCGCCGACGCATCCGCTGTTCTAGACGCGGATGATGGGACTCATTTCGTCATGTGCCGCAAAGATCGCGTGCGGTGTGTGCAGGGAGGCGAACACTTGCGTGAGCATCGGCTCAAGCCGGACTCGGCAACGCGCCGCGCGGTCGCGCAATGCTGCAACTCTCCGATGTTTCTGGAGTTCGAAAAAGGCCATTGGCTATCGCTTTACAAGGACCGCTTCGGCCCAGACGATCAACCACCGCTCGAAATGCGGACCATGACGATGGATCGCAGAGCAGGGGTAATGTTTGACGACGGTATCCCCAGCCCGAAGAAGCATTCCGCCCGGTTCATGTGGAAGCTGATGACGGCATGGATCGCAATGGGCTTCAGGACCCCAAAAGTTGACTATGTGAAAGGAACACTATATGGCGACCGCATCGGAGAAAATTGAAATCGAGAACGTCAACACGCCTGGACGTGTGTAGCGTGTCGACAAATGCAAATTCATCGCGATGCGCGACGCTTTGCTCAAGGTTCTGCCAAGCAAAACGCCCGGCCTCACTGTTGCCGAGGCCAAGGCAGCATTGGTTCCGCTTCTTCCGCAAGACTTATTCCCGAACGGAGAAAAGGCGGGCTGGTGACTAAAGGCCGCCCAGCTCGATCTTGAAGCTAAAGGTGTAATCCAGCGCGAAACGACGAAACCGCTTCGCCTGCATCGGCTGACGAATCGATGACGGAAAGCGACATCGCTGCAATTGAAGCGGCATTCAATTGAAAAAGGAGAGTTGAACATGACTTATCTCGACTGCATGATCGCCGCCGTCCCCACGGCCAACAAACAGGCGTATCTCGACCATGCCAAGCTGGCGGGAGACATCTTCAAGAAACACGGGGCGCTCAAACTGGTGGAGCACTGGGGCGACGATATTCCCGAAGGCGAGGTTACATCATTGCCCAAAGCGGTTCAGTGCAAGCCCGACGAGACAGTCGTGTTTTCGTGGATATCATGGCCGTCCAAAGAGGCGCGCGATACTGGAATGCGAGCCGTGATGACCGATCCTGTCATGGAGGAAAACCCGATGCCGTTTGACGGCAAACGAATGATCTATGGAGGTTTTGACATGATACTTGAAACTTAGACGGCGCTTCAGCGGTCAGGAATAGGCAGCTTCTGGGCAACCACGGCCTGATGCCTGGCATTAATTAGCTTCCGACTTGTGTCTGCACCTGGTAGCTGTCGGCGGCGTGCTTGACGAGCCTAGAGTATTTTTCTGTGTGCGACACGAAAACGTACGCTAACTGTAGCGGTTCGCACTCATCAAGTTAGCAAACTGCACCCATCGCGAATTCTGGATCATTTTGGGTGATTCTATCCGCGAAGCTCAAACCACATTGCGTGCGAATGAAACCACATTATCTGCCACGAGATCGCACTTATCGCCTCGAAACCACATTGTGCGTCACTGGTGAGATACAACAGCATAGCCACACAGAGCTGGCGACATGATCGGCCGGATTCGACCCTTTAGAGACGTTGGGCACTCGCGGAGCTGCTGGCATCGCAGGCGTGGCTGCTGTCCAATTCCCGCCGGCAAGACTTAACGGCCTGGATTTGAGCCCAGCGAGCCGTTAGTAGGGCCTCTGATTTGGCTGCGTTTTCAGTGTTCTGTCGGTAACGGGGGTTTGATGACATGCGCCGACGCGGTCAGACACCCTTGCGTGCCCGCCGCCGACCCCTATATACTGAACCACATGGTTCAGCATTCTCCGACACACTTCAACGCCTCCTTCGCCGCCCTGGCCGACGCCACCCGCCGTGGTGTCCTCGATCAGCTCGCACACGGCGACGCCTCCATCACCGACCTCGCCGACAAGTTCGAAATGACCCTCACGGGCATGAAGAAACACGTCGGCGTGCTCGAGTTGGCCGGCCTCGTGACCACCGAAAAGGTCGGCCGCGTGCGCACGTGCCGCATCGGCCCGTGCCGTCTGGAGGAGGAAATGGAGTGGATCGCGCGTTACCGCCAGGTGTGGGACGCGCGCTTTATAGCGCTGGACGATGTCATCGACGAACTCAAACGACAGGAGAAGGCCCGTGGTCGCAAGAAAAGAAAGTGAACCGCAGCGCACGACGGTGCAGAAGAAGTCGGAGCGCGAGGTCGTCGTCACGCGAACGTTCGACGCGTCCGCGCGGCTTGTGTTCGAGGCATGGTCCAAACCCGAGTTGTTCAAGAAGTGGTGGGTACCCCGCTCCATGGGCATGACACTACGCTCGTGCGAGATGGACGTGCGCACCGGCGGCAAATACCGCTTGGTGTTCGGCGACCATTCTGCGAACCCGATGGCATTCTTCGGAACTTACCTCGAGGTGGTGCCTAACAAGCGCATCGTCTGGACGAACGAGGAAAGCGGTGACGCGGGATCCGTCACCACCGTGACGTTCGAAGAACGCGACGGCAAGACGCTGCTCGTCATGAGCGAGCTGTATCCCACGAAGGAAGCGCTCGACGCGGCCGGCACCGGCGCGCAGGAAGCGACGCACGAGACGTTTGGACAGCTCGACGAACTGCTCGCGGAGCTATCCGCGTGTTGACTCAGTTCGCGGTGAACCCGGAGGACTACAAGATCAATCGACAGCCTTGGCGTAAACCGCTATAGCGACGGCGTTGTGATGAAGCCAGGCCATGTGCCGGGCTTCATCGTTTTGGAGCCGATTTCTTACCCTATTGTCCGCAAATGGCCGGGAGTATCGATTCTGAGCCGACTGCCTGAAGTATGTTGACAGGCAGGTCGGTGCCCACACCGGAAGTACAGCATAGTCCGTCAACTTGATGTTCGACAGTCTGCTTTCAACCTCATAGGTGACTGTTGGAGTGTTCCAGAGCAACTCTACAATACAATCAGCAGGCGCTGAAATAGCTATTGTTCCTATTGTGAAAATCCCTGGAGCGTGGAGATACTACAACTTATGAGATAGTGTCCCAAAATACACTTCTGGGACACTCACTTGTGTTCTTTACAAGACCTCCAAAGGGGCGAAAATTGGTTTGGCGGCCATATTCTTACCCCTCTTGATCGTCAATTGGTACAAGATACCATAGGGCCCACCCCACCTTCCCTCGGCCCTGGTGAAAACCAATGGGTCTAGCACCCGGCGCTCCCTTGAATACTTGTTCCCATTCGTATTGATTCGTCGAACGGATGTCCCATTTGGGACCTGTACCGTCGGCGCACCACCAGAAATGAAAGTATCCATCATCCTTACTTACCGAAGATACGACACAGGGGGATCAGTTGTTTATTCTGGAATAGGCAGGACTTGGCGCGAAAACTCGCGGATTTCGCTCGATACTATAATCAGGATAGGACGCATCAATCACTTAACGGAAAAACGCCTGACTGTGTTAGCAGTGATGTTCAATCACGGTGCACCCTGCTCGATCAATATTCTTGGCGTTCACACTGCAGCGGGCTTTTTCAGACTCCGATCGCTGCGTGAACTATGAATTCGCCATGCACAGGCATCGCCCAGATCAATGCCTCCTAACTCCTTGCTCGCCCAGCCAATATCTCTACATCACAGCCACTTTGGTACTATTAAACATAGTCGAGCGACTCGCTGTTGCCAGTCTTCAGGGCGGACTTATTTATAACGAGGTGATTTCAGGTAGCTCACATTTAACTGCCTGAGACCGGATGGTAGCGAGCACTCCACCTTTGCCGTCAAATGCGGGGGCAGGGCAGTGATCAAGCGTTATTATTCATCCGGAGTTTTCCAACGGATGTGTGTTTTTGGCTCTCAACGTTCTTTCGTTCTTGGAGCGCGTTCAATCCATTCACAGTCGTCACGTGCCGTGTTGATTACCGCACGGCCCTCGAGATCAATCAGCCGGTGTCACCACCGTCGCAGAAGCAAAAGCCTCGGACCTCACCCCAGAGTCAGATACCGAGAACACTTTGTACGTGTACTCAGTGTCCGGCACGAGGTTGAAATCCATGTAGCTGACTGACGAGACCGTATCGATTAACGAGCCGTTACGATAGATGTCGTAGCCTGATACAAAGGTTGCGTTAAGTTCGACGCGGGCCCAGAACAGCTCTGCTGTTCGCGGTCCGTAAGCAAGTGCCTCGGCCGACTCAGGCGCAAGTGGCCCACCAAGCGTAACCACCTCGCCGACACGCACCGGTTTAGATTGTTGGCCATCGTCGTTGAATGCGACTATTTCAAACGAGTAGTAGCGGGTGTCAGGTTCCAGCCCAGAAACTGTAAAGTTGGTGTCCGATGTTTGACCGATACCCTTTCTTTCAAAATAGATTTTGTAGCCGGTAGGTGGTGTGCCAACTACCGACGGTTCCCATTGCAACTGGATCGACGTCTCCGACAAACCAACCGATGTTATGTTGTCGGGTTGCGCCGGCCGGATTGCCTGCAGCGCGTTGGAGACTGATACGTAAAGTCTCGCAGGTCCTGAACGGCGACCGTTGCTATCGATCGTGACGATTTCATATCGATATCCACCGTGCCGATCGATACCATAATCCATCAGACTGGCTCCGTTGGTCATGCCGACGGGCTCGCCATTTCTCGATACTGAATAACTCAGTGGTGGGGCGCCCCAGGCGGCGCGCTCCCAAAACAGCTCCAGCGTGTTTTCCGAATACACAGCGAAATCGAGTTCGCTGACTGACGCCGGTGCGCGCGTACCTGTCTGCGCAGGTAAAGTGAGAGGCGCTGAACGCAGTACACGGTCATCGAAGTATTGGTTGACCGTTTCGATGCGGTACACATGGCCACCCGGATCATAATTGTAATCGAGCCAGCTCTGTGCGCCTATGCGATCAACTCTCACGCCATCACGGTAGATATCGTACTCACGATTGTCAAACACCCAGAATATTTCGGCAAGTGTGTCGGAATACACCTCGCCACCCAACACCGGGAACGCCTCCACATTATTATTCGCAGTGACGATCAGTGGTGCCGAACGCTCACCGCTTGTGCTCAGCGTGACAAGCTCATAGATTTGTAGTTCAAATCGTGGACCGTCGACGTCTTCGAAAGAACGCGCGTCGGCGTCAAGCGATGCGATGACATGACCGTCTTTGAGGACCTCGAAACCGGCTGCTTGCACGCCATCAGGCAGTTCCCAACGCAGATCAATAGAATCTGGCGAGTAGGCTGCATACGCGTTAATTGGTGAGTCCGGTGCCCCGGTTTCACGCCGGCCGAACACCACATAGGCCGCGCCAGCGTCATTGGCGTCGCGAGAGCCGAGCAGCAGGTCATCTATACCGTCACCGTTCACGTCGCCGCTTATGCCAGTAAAAGTATTAAAGTAGTTGTTCGCTGGGTACAAGGTAAATCCGTTTCGACCGTCCGGAGTTGCGTAGGCAATCAGCGAATCTGCCGTACCGTAGATTACCTTGATTCCATCGCGTACATCTTCCACTAACCAGTCCGTAACGCCATCGTCGTTGATATCGCCTGCGGTACGCAGCGTCCATTTGAGTCCATCGATCACGGCACCAGCGGATTCTGGCAAATCAAGCACATTGACTTCTGCAGGCCACGGAGTGCTAGTGCCGAAGACGACATGGATGATGTCGCCGGGTGCGCTATAGTCGAAACTCAGCAACACGAGATCATCAATGTCGTCGCCGCTGGCATCAGGCGACAGGCGGCTGTAGTAGTCGCCCAAGCGGAAAGCGCGAAATCGTTCGGATGGATTATTCAGTGCGTCGGGGTTATAGGCGAGCAAGGTCGTGCCGTTGTTGCCGTCAAGCTGTTGAAAGTCTATCAGCTCAGGTAAACCGTCTGTAGAGCCGAAAACAAGGTACATAGTTCCGGCCTGGCCGAACAGCAGATCATCGATACCGTCTGCGTTAGCATCCCCGATTGAATTCTGTCCTTCGTAGAATCCCGACCATGTGTAGTTCGTGCCATCGAAGTCGTAAGTGAAGCGAACCTCGGCTCGCCAGGCATCCGGCACGCTTGCAAGATCAAGCGAACCCGGCAGCGTTCCTTGTACACCAAGGATAATCGAGATCGTGGTCTGCTCGATCTCATCATCTTCCGACTGCGAGAACACAGCGATATCATCGCGCCCGTCCCCATTGACATCGCCGACAGCCGACAGTGCTGTAACCTGGTAGCTGATGGGCGCACCCTTGTTTAAGATCTGCATAACCGATCCGGTATCAAGGCTATTGATGTCCAATGGTGTTGGGTAGGATTCGGATCGACCGAGTACGATAGCCGCACCCTCAGGTCGTCCTGTTCGTGAATCTCCGGATTTTAGTAGCCAGTCATCAAGACCATCCCCATTGAAATCTCCGATGGCGCTGATGAGATTCGGCCCTGGGATGTAAGTACCGCCGATATCGGCGATGGAATCCGAAGACAACTGCATCGACTTGAGATCCGAACTACCGTGAATAATAAATATCCCACCATTCTCTGAATAGGCTTCTGTTCCCACTGCGAGATCGGCAAGCCCATCACCGTTTATATCGCCCAGTGCCACGGCCTGAAAACCGAACGAAACATCGTCCCCCGTTCCGCTGAAAATCAAGCCTTCCTCTGAGCTCATGAACTGTGGCTCAAAAATTGACGGAAAGGTCGCAGCATTTGCGCTGCCAACTATTAGTAAAAAGACTAGCGTCAGTCGATTCGTGAGTGAAAGCATGATGATTACAGTCGATTGCTATAATTCCAGACTAAAGGATGGGCATGTTGTAAGGATTGATTGATGTCAATGCAGTGGGGTATGAGCGAGCTGATTATCTGCCGGAAATCCTGCCTGTCCTTATCGCATTGCGTGATGGTCAATAAAACCCCCTCAGAGAACTTGAAAGTTTTTTAAGGGGGCTGTCTCCTGTTTTTCGACCAGGAAAAAAAGTGAGACAGCCCCAGAGTGTCATGACATTATTGTCCGATGCCACCTTCTGGCAAAACCTTTCCAATCTTGACCAATTGGCAGCCGAGCAGGTGCGCAAGGAGGGATGTCCGCACTGCGGCGCCTGGTTGCACTCCGCCCGCTATCCCCGAAAGCCCCAGGGCGTCAGCCGCTCTGTTCTCGGTGAAGAGTACGAGCGCCGATTAAGCTACTGCTGCGTACGTGAAGGCTGCCGGAAACGCTGTACGCCACCCTCCGTGTGCTTTCCGGGTAGGAAGGTGTATCTGGGCGTAGTGATCACGCTGATCTGTGCCCTCGAGCAGGGGCTGACGCGACGCCGCCGGGTACGACTGGTGGATGATCTGGATCTGTGGCTACAGACGTTTGCTCGCTGGCAACAGTGGTGGCGAGAGCACGTACCCGGCACACGATACTGGCAGTCGTAAGCGACGCACCGCTCACATCCCTATACACGGCTCAAATTTTCCAGCGCAGTGTGGTAGCGCGTTTAATCGCGAAAGCCCGTTCTATCGACATCGATAGCTCAGAACCTATGTAGAAAAGATGATGGCATGAATGCACAAAACGGGGTCCTTATTCGTGGCAGTACAATGATTCAGTTTTGTACTAAATCAGTGTTCCACAATGGCCTTATGGGACACCTACCCCCAGGTCGTTGATTTGACCGGCGTTGATGAACCCATTCACGCTAGAGTGTCCCTCATCGGTCGAATACAGATACTATGGGACACGTAAGATGCGGGAAGTGGAGGCGGCCAAAACCGCGCAACAACGCCACCCGATCGAGGCGCATCTGAGCCAGCGCGGCCAGATTTACGCCGGTATCTGGAGAGTTGGGGTCAACACCGCGCTACGCATCTCGGATCTGCTGTCACTGACAATGCAGCAGGTGCGGGCGCTTGACCCGACACAACCGGCGCTTCGATTGACAGAGCAGAAGACCGGTAAGCGGCGAAAAATTGTCATCAACCAAGCCGCCCTGGCCGTTGTGCAACAGTGCGAGAATGGCTATCTTGGATGCTATGGAATGAGTGGTTTCATGAGGAATACCATGAGCTTTGTACGGGAACACATAGTTTCCTAGAGAACAAAAGTGATCTCTGATCTTCAACAGTACAAACGGAAAACACTGCTGAAAGAAAAACCGTGGCGACGCTACATTGAAGGCGTGAATGCCAACTTACCAACGGGTGGTTTGATACAGCGTTTTGCGTGGTTGTTCAGAAATAAAATTGATCCTTCTGAGTATGAATTATATCTTGATCTTATGGAGAAGGACTATCAAGAAAATGAAGGGAGAAAAACCGATGCATTCTAATGGTGTGTAGATATGAGCGATGATGACGAATATGAGGCAACGGGCTATGAGCGATAACATCGTGAACTTTTAAAAAGCGAAGTATGAAAAATTGCTGGATGCTGGATGCTGTCCAATTTCGATTTCTATTGATAGACGGCAACAAGAATGATTGAAGAAACAAATGGATATACAAAAACGTGGATTCCCCAACTCCATTGATTGCTACGGTATGCCCAGAGCTGGTGAATTCATGTCGCTACCGTGGCTTTACAAAAAAATCATAGATGAAGCCATCAACAAGAAAATGAGATAGGTTTGAGAATCCAAAACCTCCGATTTCCACAATATATCGTGGGTCTGTCAGATGTTGCTTGACGAAGCAATTGAGGCGCAGATCGGAAACTAAGACAATGTTGAATAAAGATGACCCGAGAATTAAAGAATGGAGAGACGGCGTACCGTTTGACGAAAACGGGAAAATTATCAGGGGCGTTCTTCCTACCGATAAAGAACTAAAAGAATTGCGCGAGTTCGTTAAATCCCTGCCTGTTGATTCAGACAATGATGCCAATGTGCGCCCTAGGATGCGTCATTGTTGGTGGAAGTAAGACAAAAATGGTTCTCTGTAAGCCTGTCCGTGGCGAATTGCTAATTATCGAAAGAAAACAGCAGTTTGCACAGACTTGCTTGTTGCTTGTTCTTGCCAGCTGCCTGCCCTATTCTGCTCTGTCATGAAGGACTTGCTGATACTCATTGCACATCTGCTGACCACGATCGCCAAACTTCTGGGACCTGGCGGCGCAAGAGCCATTGTTGCCGATAGCATGCTTACGAAACAGCAGCTTCTTATCATCATCGCAGCCGGCACCGTTCACCAAAACTAACAGCGCTGGATCGTTTCCTGATGGGTTTCTGCTCTCTTTTTCTACTGCGTCGCCATATTCAGAGAGCAGCGGTAATTATCCGGCCCTCAACGCTGTTGAAATTTCACCAATTGCTCAAGCAGCGCAAGTATCGCCTACTCTATTCTTCCTGTGACAATCGCAAACCTGGCCCAAAAGGTCCCTCAAAGGAACTCATAGCCACCATTATCAACATGAAACGACGCAATCCCACCTTCGGTTGCCCACGCATCGCGCAACAGATCAACCTTGCGTTCGGCATTATTATCGACAAGGATGTTGTTAGGCGAGTATTGGCTGCTCACTACCCGAGTAATCCGGGTGGTGAACGGTCCGTCATGGCTGACCTTTCTGGGCCATACAAAGGACAGTCTCTGGAGTGTTGATCTGTTTCGGTGCGAATCCATACTTCTCAAGAGCCACTGGGTGCTCATTGTCATGGATCAGTTTACTCTGCGCATGATCGGCTTTGGAATACATGCCGGTGCGGTGGACGGCGTTTCGCTATGTTGCATGTTCAACAAAATCATATCGGAAAAAGGCATCCCGCAGCAATTGAGTTCTGATAACGATCCACTATTTCGGTATCACCAATGGCAGGCCAATCTACGAATTCTCAACATAGAGGAAATCAAGAGTGTGCCCTATACGCCGACATCACATCCTTTCATTGAGCGGCTGATTGGAACGATTCGGCGTGAGTACCTTGATCAGTTGTTTTTCTGGAATAAGCAGGACTTGAAGCGAAAACTCGCTGATTTTGCTCAATACTACATTCAGCACCGGGTGCATCAATCGCTCAATGGATTGACGCCTGATTCTGTCAGCAGTGAAGTTCAATCTCGATGCGCATTGCTCGATCACTATTCATGGCATTCACACTGCAATGGACTCTTCCAGACTCCAATCGCTGCGTGAAGAATGAATTCGCCATGCACACCACGGCGTAGTCCTGGTCGGCATCGATAACGATACCACCAGCCGGTCGTACCGCGCTCGGCAATGTCACCACACAATCGCGGCCAACCATGCTCAGATTGTCAAAGATCGAGCTCGGTGCGCGTCGTTTGGGGTTGGTAGCCATGGCTATACATTCATAGTAGTTAGCCACCATATATGATATTTCCGATATTGTAATATATCGGATATTCTGTGAAAACACCCGGTTGATTCAAGCCCCTACCATGCGGCTCCGGCTATTGCCTGCCTCATTGCATAAGATCTTCGCCGCCGCCCAATAAACTATGTATCGTGGCAAGAATACCCCTACGCTATGCGCATGTCCGACGAAAACTCTGTATCTACAATCAGCACTGATTTGCTTCCGCAAATCCGGAAGTTAATTGACTCCAGCCGTCTCCGTGTCGCTGCTACCGTCAATTCCGAGTT
>RCMY010003303.1_pt1 | contig 14325 bp, 12 predicted proteins | sample 2041341 | NCBI WGS metagenome assembly RCMY01 (sample SAMN09708234, study PRJNA481090) | Marine sediment metagenome, whole genome shotgun sequencing project.
GAGTCCCGTCCGCATCGGCAACGGCGCCGCTGGCCAGGTGCAACTCGATTCTTATGGCCAGATCATGGAAGCGGCGCATCTCTTCGCTCAAGCGGGTGGCGTGCTGACGCCGTCCAACGGAGAGTTCCTCACCCACGTCGCCAATCTCACGGTCGACTCATGGCGAAAGCCCGATCAGGGCATCTGGGAGATCCGGGATACCCCTCGACATTTCGTCCATTCCAAGCTGAACTGCTGGGTCGCGCTCGACCGCGCCGCCCGGATGTCGCGCGCCGGACAACTGGCCGGCCCGGTCGACGAATGGGAGCGCGAACGCGACCTGCTCGCCGACTGGCTGCGAACCGAAGCTTCGCCGGACGGCTGGTTTGTACAGGCGGCCGGCCGGCAGGTCGCCGACGCAGCCACACTGCTCGTACCGGCGCTCGGCTTCCTGCCCGTGGCCAATCCAACGGTGCAGCAGACAATGGAGGTGGTTGCGCGCGACCTGGCCGATGGCCCGCTGCTGCGGCGCTACCTCGATGCCGACGGCATCAAGGGCGAAGAGGGTGCGTTTCTGCTGTGTTCGTTCTGGCTGGTCGACTGCCTGATCCACTCGGGCCGCATCGACGAAGCCGAAGAGATGCTCGACCAACTCCTCGCGCTCTCAAACGACGTCGGGGTGTTTGCCGAAATGATCGACCCATCCACCGGCGCGGCATTGGGGAACACGCCACAAGCGTTCACCCACATGGCGGTTGTCACCTCGTGCGATGCACTCACCGCGGCTCGCCGAGGGCAACTTCCCTCCCCCGAATCGGCCTACTCGTTTGCCGAAGCCGCGCTCGTTCGGCACCGCCTCTGAGCTCGGCCTCGCGAGACGGGATTGCGAAACGGGATTGCGAAACGGGATTGCGAAACGGGATTGCGGCTGACGTCAGGTCGTCTCGACGGAGTCGCGCAGCTCGATGTTCTCGTTCTCGAGGTACCGGAGCCGAGCGCTGGCAAGGTCGCCGAGACTCACGATGCCGCACAGGTCGCCATTGGAATCGACGATGGGCATGTGTCGAAAATGGCCATTGGTCATCACCAACATGGTGGACTCCACGTCGTCGTCCATCCGACACGTCGACACGGTCTCGGTCATCAGATCCTCGACCTTCACGCGCAACGTGCCCTCCTGCTCGAGGGCAAGATGTCGGACGACGTCGCGCTCGGAGATGATTCCGAGAATGGTTTTGCGGTCGGTGGACACCACCACCGCACCGATCGAGTGTTCCTTCAGCAGGTACACGGTGTCAGCGATTGTCTCGCTCGGTTCGATGGTGACAACGGTGCGTGAGGTCGCGTCCGGCACATCTTTCACCCGCATTGGCTACATCCCTTCGGCGTCGAGGTCACCGTGCACCCTAGGGCGCCGTGGCGATCGAGGCGAGCGGGACCTGCACGGTCCTCCGGGAAGCTCGCCGTTGTGAGACGATCCGTGGATGGCAAAGATCGACTTCACCGTTACCCACCGGTTCTCCGCGCCCGCCCAGGTCGTGTGGGCGCAGATGATCGACTGGAACAGTCATGCCAACTGGATTCCGGCGACACGAATGGAAATCGACCCGGGCAAAACACCGGAAGCCAGCGCCCAAGAAGTCGGCGCAACGTTCACCGGCTACACCGGCTATGGGCCGCTGACGCTCGTCGACCGGATGCGCGTGTCCGCGATCGAGTGGGACGAGACGACCAGGTCGGGAACCTGCGAGGTCGAAAAGCTCGGCCCGGTCCTGCGTGGTCGAGCGGGCTTTGCCGTCACCGCCGACGGCACCGGCTCTCGCCTCGAATGGTTCGAGCGCGTCACGGTTCCCTACCTACCGAGGTTGCTGGCGCCGATCGTCAACAAACTGAGTGCGCTCGGGTTCTCGTTGGGTATGCGGCGCCTTGCCAAGGTGATCGACAAGAACAACTCGGGCGTAGGCGCCTGACCCAGCGGGTGACCCTCGACTCAGGATCCCCGTATCAGGACCCGGGTGATCTTCCGACCGTCGAGTTGCTCGACGACGAGCTGGTAGCGACCGTGCTGCACGGAGTCACCGACGGCGGGGACGGTCCCGGCATGAGCCAGCACGAGGCCGGCGATGGTCACGATGTCCTCATGATCGAACTGCGGGTCGGAGAGCAACTCTCGTAGGTCGCTCAGCGTCGTCTCGCCGTCGACGGTCATCGAGCCATCGGCGTGCCGTGAGATGAGGTCTGGGGTCTCGTCCTCCATGATCTCTGCGATCACGTCGTCGAGCGACACAAAGCCGACGGTGGCGCCGAACTCGTCGATCACCAGCGCGGCGTGGGTGTTTCCCCCCTTGAACTGTTCGAGCAGATCCTCGGCGGTTGTCGTGGCCGCGACGACCGGCAGCGGCCGCAGCAGATCGTCGAGCGAGGTAAAGGTTTCGAGTCGGTCCGAGCGAATGAAGTCCTTGATGTGGAGCATCCCGACAACATGATCGAGATCACCATCGACGACGGGATACCGGCTCCGAGGTGACGCTCCGACGAGCGCGGAGATCTCAGCCGGTGACGCGGATCGGTCGATCGCCTCGATGTTGCGGCGGGAGATCATGAGCTCCTCCGCCGGTCGGGCATCGAGCTCGAAGATGTTTCGGATCAGGCCGCGTTGCAGGTCGCCGAGCTGTCCGCTGTGCGCGGATTCGTCGGTGACGATGGTGAGCTCGTCGCTCGTGTGAAGCGAAAGGCGTTTGTCGGGTTCGGGGATACGAAGCAGTCGCATGAGCGCAAAGGCGATCCAGTTCAAGATCGCAACCATCGGCCGGAACAACGTGCTGAACGCCCGCATGACCGGATTGAGCCGGACGCTGACCGCTTCGGGAGCCTGCAAGGCGAGCGCCTTCGGGATCATCTCGCCGAAGACGACGTGCATGTACGTGATCGCACTGAGCGCCACGATGAACCCGACGGTGTGGGATGCAGCCTCCGGGACGCCCAGGTCTTCGAGCGGCCCGTACAACCAGTGAGCGACCGCCGGCTCGCCGTACATGCCGAGACCGATCGAGGCCAAGGTGATGCCGAGTTGAGCCACGGCGATGTACGAGTCCTTGCCGGCGTGGCGCTTGAAAACGTCGACCAGCCACTGTGCCGCCTTGCTACCGTTCTCGGCCAACTTCTCGAGTCGGCTGAGTCGGGATCCGACCAGCGCGAACTCGGCGGCCACGAACAGCCCGTTCACGATCACGAGCAGGACGATCGCGATGATCGGGAACGCGTATTCGCCGATCATCGTGCACCGCCCGGCAGAGCGAAGCTGATGCGTTCGATGGCGTTGCCGTCGACGGCGTCGATCTGCACCGCGATCGGCTCTTCACCGATCGACACCTGCTCGCCGACGGCCGGTAGCCGTGAGAGCGAGTGCCAGATCAACCCGCCGATCGTGTCGACGTCGCCGGTCGGGAGCGACAATCCAAATCGCTGGTTCAAATCGGCCAGCAGCACCTCGCCGGCCACCGACACCCGACCATCGACCAGGACGATTGGATCGGGGTCGACGTCGAATTCGTCGCGCACCTCGCCGAAGATCTCTTCCAGCGCGTCCTCGAGCGTCACCAGGCCCGCGACGCCTCCGTATTCGTTGATGACGAGCGCGCAGTGCTGTTCGTTTTCGTTGAGGCGCCCCCACAACTCGGGCACCGACAGCGTCTCGGCGACTTCGAGAACCGGGCGGGTGATCGACGCCACCGATGCCGACGGGTCGCTTCCTGAGCCCAGATACAGCCCCCGGAGATGCACGATGCCGGTGACGTCGTCGACGGACTCGCCCCATACCGGGAACCGGGAGTGCGGGGTTTCGACGACTCGGTCGAGCGCCGTGGCGACCTGTTCGTCGGCATGCACTCCGACGACCCGTCTCCTCGGGGTCATGATCTCGCGAACCCTTCGCTGCTCGACATTGAGCACGCCGGCCACCATGTCGCGCTCCGCGGCATCGATGAGGCCGCCGGCTGCGCTCTCCTGGAACAGTTCGGCGAGTTCCTCGGGAGAATGCACGTGCGCATGGCTGTGTTCGGTATTGAGGCGAAGGGCCCGCATGATTGCGAACGCCGACCCGTTGAACACCTTGACCAGAGGGCGAAACAACACCTTGCTGATCTGCATCGGCCGGAGCGTGGCAATCGCGAGCCTCTCGGGGTACCGCAGTGCGGCGGTCTTCGGCAGCAACTCACCCAAGATCACCTGGAGCGAGGTGATGATGAGCAACGTGACGAGCACGGCCACGGCGCGGCCGCCCGAACCGAAGATCGGCTCGAACAGCGGTGTCAGTCGGGCCTGAGCGAACGCTCCCGCGACCAGGCTGCTGAGGGTGATGCCGACCTGGCAGGTTGCGACGTAGTCGTCGAGCGCTATTGGGTCGCGAAGGATTTCGAGAAGCTTGGCCGCAGAACGGTTGCCATCTTGCGACTGCGCCTGGACGCGGGACTTGCGAGCACCGACGGTCGCGAACTCGGCCGCGACGTACAGCGCGTTCAACGCCAGCATCACGGCGATCGCAGCGACGGTCAAGACAACGCTCAAGAGGACTCCTGCGCTCTCACCATGCGCGGTGAGCCCTCACCGCTATGAAGACCGACAGCCACACCCGAGAAGCATAGGTCGGCGGACGGCCGCAGAGCTTCACCGCGCCAGGTTGTCTTGCGCGGTTCACCCGATCGAATCCCGGTGTCGTCCCCTGGCAGATGTACGGTGAGCCAGGCGCAGGTCTGAGCATCTGCGTTCGACGATGGCAGGGAGCATGACCGATGAGCGAGACCACGCAGGCCCAGACCCCAGAGTCCGAGAGCCCGGAAACCGAGGCGACCTGGCCGCCGCTCGACTATCGAAGCCCGGAACAGGAACAGGCGGCGAGCGGCGCGACGGTACCCGATGCCCAAGAGCTTGCGCTCGAAGACATCAATCCCCTCAACGCACACCTCTTCAGCGAGAATCGGTGGCAGGGGCACTTTGCGCGGTTGCGCAAGGAAGACCCGGTCCACTTCAACGAGATTCCGGCGGCCGGACGGTACTGGTCCATCACCAAGTACGACGATGTCCGTGCGGTGGACGGCGATTGGAAGACCTTCTCCTCCGCGGGCGGCATCACCCTCGGCCCACCGGTCAGCGCTCTGCCGGCGGGCGGTTTGGGCCCGGTGTCGTCGTTCATTTCCATGGCCCCCCCCCGCCACGGCGAACAGCGGAGCACCGTCCGGTCCGTCGCCGCTCCCAAGAATCTCCGCAACGTCGAACCGCTTATTCGCGAGCGGACGATCGCTGTTCTGGAGGGTCTGCCCGAGGGCGAGACCTTTGACTGGGTCGACACCGTGTCCATCGAACTGACCACGATGATGCTCGCGACCTTGTTCGACTTCCCCTTCGAGGATCGACGCAAACTCACGCGTTGGTCCGACATCGTCTTTGCCATTCCGGAACCCGGCGGCCTGATCGAGACCATGGAGCAAAAGCGCGAAGAGCTGACCGAGTGCGTGAGGTACTTCGAGCGACTCTGGGAGCTACGCCGCGAGCAGCCCGGCGATGATCTCGTCAGCATGCTCGTACACGGCGAGGCCACCAAGGACATGCCGACGGCCGCGCACCTCGGCAATCTGCTGCTGCTCATCGTCGGAGGCAATGACACCACCCGCAACACCATGTCCGGCAGCGTGTACGGCCTCAACCAGTTCCCCGACCAATACGACAAGCTGATCGCCAACCCCGAGCTCGTTCCGTCGATGGTGCCAGAGATCATCCGCTGGCAAACGCCGCTGCCCTACATGCGTCGTACCGCCAACCACGACTGTGAAATCGGCGGCAAGCAAATCCTCGCGAACGACCAGATTCTCATGTGGTACCTGTCAGCCAACCGCGACGAAGACGTGTTCGACGACGCAGAAAACATCGACATCGAGCGCCACAACGCCGACCGCCACCTGTCGTTCGGGTACGGGATCCACTACTGCATGGGGAGCCGGCTCGCCGAGCTGCAGCTTCGGGTCCTTTGGGAAGAGATCTTGCCGCGCTTCGAACGCATCACGGTCGAGGACGAACCGAGCCGCACGTTTTCGTCCTTCGTCAAGGGTTACACGTCCCTGCCCGTCAACGTCACGCGCAAGTAGCCCGGGTCACGGAGTCTCGCCTGGCCAGGACTCGTCTGACTAGATCTCGTCCCGGACGGTGTTGGTGAGCGTGCCGAGTCCGGCGACCTCCACCTCGATCAGGTCTCCCGCCTTCATGAACACCGGAGGTGTGCGAGCAGAGCCGACACCGGACGGCGTGCCCGTCACGACGACGTCGCCCGCTTCGAGGGTCATGCACTCGCTCAGGATCGCGATCAGTCGGCGCACGGGGAACACCAGGTCGTCGACCCGGCCGACCTGCATCTCTTCGCCGTTCAGCCGGGTTCGGAGGGTGGAGCCGGCCAGGCCCGGCGGGAGTTCGTCGGCGGTCACGAGTTCGGGGCCGAATGCACCGGTGCCGTCGAAATTTTTGCCGACGGTCCATTGGGAGGCGAACCGCTGATAGTCGCGCAAGGTTGCGTCGTTGAACAGTGTGTAGCCGGCGACGTAGTCGAGGGCATCCTCGTCGGTGACGTGACGGCAGGTGGTGCCGACCACGAAGGCAAACTCACCTTCGAAGTCGAGCTTGTCGGAACACGTCGGGCGGACGATGACATCCCGATGGGCAACCAGCGACGTTGCCCCGCGGTAGAAAACCTCGGGAAATGTCGGTGTATCGGCGCCACCCTCGGCCGCGTGGGCGGCATAGTTTCGGCCGATGCAAATGACCTTTCCCGGTCGCGGGATGAGGGGCCGATAGTCGACTTCGGCGACCGCGAGCGAAATGCCCGCGCTCGATCCGACGCCTACGCCGCCCTCGACGTCGGTGACATCGATCGCCGCCAGGGTGTCGGCGAAGTCTCCGAGGTGTCCTCCGGCCAGCAATGCGAGAAGCGTGCCCGGAAGCTCCGGGGCGATGTGCGCGACGGGTAGCACCCGGTCGGCGATGCGAACACCCACCTGCTCCCGCCCGTCGTGACCGAAGGTCATCAATCTCATGAATCGCGCTCCTCGTCCTGCCCATCCGAAGATTTGTGAGGGATTTGCGGGTCTCGGACCCGCAAATCCCTCACAAATCTGTAGAACGCCAGGGTATGACGAATCACCTCTTCGATGCCCTGCTGGCCGATCGGGTCGACGATGACCGTCCGTTGCTGCACCTCGCCGACGACACCATCTGGACCTACCGAGACACGATCTCCCTCTCGGCGCGGATGGCCACCGTCCTTCGCCATCACGGCGCGACCCCGGGCGAACGCATCGTCGTCCAGGTGCAGAAGTCTCCCGAGGCCCTCGCCCTCTACTTCGCCTGCGTTCGAGCCGGTCTCGTCCTCGTTCCGCTCAACACCGCGTACACATCGGCCGAGGTCGAGTACTTCGTCGGCGACGCCGAGCCCGTGGTCATGGTCGGGGACACCACTCGGGCCTGCGATCTCACCGCAATCGCGAACCGGCACGGAGCCACGTGGTTGACCCTCGATGCCAACGGTTCGGGAACGCTCACCGACGAGGCCACCACTGCCGCCGAGCTGCCGGTGGTGGCCCGTGGTGCCGATGACCTCGCCGGAATCCTTTATACCTCGGGCACTACGGGTCGATCCAAGGGCGCCATGCTCAGCCACGACAACCTGCTCAGCAACGCCATGTCGCTGGTCGAGGGCTGGAGGTTCACCGACGATGACGTGCTGCTTCACGCGCTGCCGATCTTCCACACACACGGACTGTTCGTCGCGGTCAACGTGACCCTCGTTGCGGGCGGATCGATGGTCTTTCTTCCCGCCTTCGACGCCGACGAACTCGTGCGCCTACTCCCCCGGGCGACCGCGCTCATGGGCGTTCCGACCTTCTACACGCGCCTGCTGGCCCACCGGGGCTTCACCGGTGATCTGGTCGAGCACATGCGGCTGTTCGTGTCCGGCAGCGCTCCGATGCTCACCGACACGCACGATACGTTCACGAAGCGAACAGGCAAGCGCATTCTCGAACGATACGGCATGACCGAGACCAGCATGATCGCCTCCAACCCCTATGAGGGCGAACGGCGCGCCGGAACCGTCGGGTTTCCGCTCCCTCGAGTCGACGTTCGCGTCTGTGAGGCCGAAACTGGGGTCGAGGTCGAGCCCGGCGGCGTCGGCGTGATCGAAGTGAAAGGCCCGAACGTGTTCCGGGGCTACTGGCGAATGCCCGACAAGACCGCCGAAGAGTTTCGAGCCGACGGCTTCTTCATCACGGGTGACCTCGGTCAGGTCGACGACGACGGCTATATCCAGATCGTGGGCCGCGGCAAGGACCTCATCATTTCGGGCGGATTCAACGTGTACCCGAAGGAGGTCGAAGCCGAGATCGACAATATCGCCGGCGTCGACGAGTCGGCCGTCATCGGCCTACCCCACCACGACTTCGGCGAGGCGGTGGTGGCCGTCGTCGTCAGAAGGCCCGGCGCCGCTCTCGACGAACCCGCCATTTGTACGGCGTTGGCCAACCGGTTGGCCAACTTCAAGCAGCCCAAGCGGGTGGTGTTTGCCGACGCGCTCCCCCGCAACACGATGGGCAAGGTGCAGAAGAACATCCTGCGCGACGAGTACCGCGAGCTCCTGACGAAGTCCGACCGCTGACCGGAGCTCAGTCCAGCCACTGCGAAAACGCGCCCGTGAGTAGAGCGATCACTGCGGCGGACGTCGGTCGGAACAAGGAGAGCGACGTACATGCGTTGTGGTGGCCGCGCCCTGCCGCATACGCAGAGACGCGCACGCCCTCGACATGCAGGAACAGCGAGACGTGGACGTTCGAGATGTCCTCGTCGCTCCAGTGCGCCTGTTCGCTTTCGACGCTGACCAGCGTTCGACCATCGGACGCCTTCGCCTCGTGGAGAACGTGGTCGACATACGGACAGTTCGGCTCGCGCGAGCCGTCCATTGGATTCCAATCCCGCCGAGTCGTCCGATCGAGTTCAGGCACTGGGCCAAGACCGAGTTCGTCGAACAGCAGCGGTACCAGCTCGACGAGCTGCTGCCGGGCCGAAGCGCTTCCCACCGGCGCGAGCTGCCACTCGATGCTCGACTTGCCCTCACTCGTGCTGCGCCGAATCACCCCTCCCACCAGATCGACGCCATCGATATCGGGGCGCAGTTCGAACGGATCGGGGCTCGGCTCGTTTAGCGCAGCGAGCATGCCGTCGATCGCCGCCCCCAGTGTGGCGGCGCGGTCGCCGGCCACCCGCACATGGAGGTGGTCGAGCAGCACGCGGCCATCGGGCGCGACAACCGCATTGGATCCGGCGGCGACAACCACCTCGAGAATCGATCGTTCGCGCTGTTGCACGAGCAGGCGAACATGTTCGCCTCGAACATTTTCATCGACGAGATGTCGCGCCGTGATCATGAACACTGCAACATTTCCGCCATGACGGACTGCGACGTTGGTCGAACATGACGACGCTGCCTCCACCCATCGCAGATCCGCTGGATCCGACGATGCCGAGCCGATCGACCCCGCAGCCCTGAGGTGGTCCACCCCGAGGGCCTCTCCCAACGACGTCAACGACGCATGGAGGATTGGAAATCCATCGGTTGCGACGCGTCCGACGACATCGTACGAACGCGCCCCGACCTCGTCGAACGAATCATCTGGCATCGGGAGGAATGGCCCACGCATCGGCTCACCATGCGCGTCGACCGAGCCGATCACGACCCCCGGAGGAGCCTCGTCGTATTCGAATGGCGCCCGCCCGTCGGGAAGCAAGATCGTCCGAGCCTGAGCTGCCTCGACGGTGTCGCGAATCATCATCGCCGGACCGATGTGGCGGGGACAGAACCAGCGGCGGCTGGGGTGTTCGAACTTGGCGTCGCCCGAGGCCATCGAACGACGAACCTTGACGCCGTACTCCTCGTGAAAATCGACGAACGCTCCCGAGCGCTCGGGAAATATCCGTCCACATGTCGCGCAGCGCTGGTCTCCTTCGTTCACCTCTTCACCGACCGCTCCATCGACTGCGCCCGTGACCGGCCACGGATCGCCTCCCGGCGGATCGCCGGCCATGTCGAGCAACGCGACCCGAAGCGTCATCGACGACGACCGGGCACGAGCGGCCTCGACATGATCGCCGCAGAACCAGCCGAGCGACGGAGGATGTCCGACGAAACCCGGCTGCTCGGCTCGAGCCTCGAAGGCAGCGCTGTCTCGATCGTCGAGAAAGCTCACGAGCTCGCCCTCGGCCGGGTCGAAACGATCGGCGCAGACTTCACAGATTGGCGGCTTCACGTCGCCACGCTAGGTGATCTGCACCTGACGACCGCGGAACGATGTGCTCCGCCGGGTGGGCCAGCCCGCCCGATCGTCGGCGGTAACGTGTGCCCGTGACGACTGACGAACCGGCATGGCTCCAACAGGCCCGCGACGGCTGGCACCATCGGGGAACTCGGCGTCCGCCGTTCGCCGACGATCCGGGCCCCGGTCAGGAATCGGTGTGGGACTACCCGCGACCGCCAGCGGTCGTGCCAGACGTCCGTTCGATAGTCGTCGCGCACGATGAGCGGATCGTGGCGCGTACCGTGCGGTCCGTTCGGGTCTTGGAGACGTCGCACCCACCGGCATTCTACCTTCCGCCCGAATCGGTGATCCCAGGCCAACTCGTGCGCGTGCCCGGCTCGTCGCACTGCGAGTGGAAAGGTGCCGCCGAGTATGTTGCCCTTTCCGGAACCACCGACCCCATCGGCTGGCGCTATCCCGACCCGTACTCCGAGTTCGCCGATTACGCCGAGTGGGTGTCCTTCTATCCCAGCCGGGTTCGATGCACCGTGGATGACGAGCGGGTGCGTTCCCAAGCCGGCGGTTTCTACGGAGGATGGATCACCGACGACGTCGTCGGCCCGTTCAAAGGCGAACCCGGAACCTCGGGGTGGTGAGCCCCGGCTACAGCGTGCGGTCCCCAGCGAGGGTTGCCGTCGCGAGGTAGGAACTGAATGGGACCGTGATACCCACACCGGTTCGGAACTCCGCCAGATCGGCCTCCATCTCACCCAACGCCGACTCCTGTTGTGTTGGGCTGAGGGCAAAGAACGGTGCGGACCAGGGAAGGGCCCGCAACTGCTGCGGCAAGAACTCCTTCACCGGCGGGAGGTCGACGGTGACGACGACCCGTTCGACCGCGATGTCAGGGACCCCGCCGTCTTCGAACCACGAGCGAAGTTGCTGCTCGGTCGCCGAGAAGGCGGCGGCAGGTCCCTCTCCGAGACGGACGAGCATGGCCGACTGGGAATCGAAAAACGGGGACCCGTCGAGCGGTGACCACACCGTTACTCCTATTCGGCCGCCGGGGCGCGTGACTCGCACCATCTCCCGGATGCCAGCGGCGGGATCAGGAAAGAACTGCAACCCCTGCTGGCAGATGGTGACATCGAATTCCCCCACTTCGTAGGGTAGATCGAGCGCCGATGCCTCGCGCCACACCAGGGCCGAGCCCGGAGTGTCCGGAGTCGAGCGCGCCTGGGCAATCATGGCGCCGTTGAGATCGCAGCCTTCCACCCGGGCACCTTGCCCCGCAGCCCCGGCGGCGGCTCTGGTGGCGAAACCGGTGCCGCACGCAACATCGAGCACCGACCACCCTTCGACGACCGTCGCCGCAACCAGGCGGTCGACAAACGGCTTCATGAGCCCACGGACGTGAAGATCGTAGAAGGGCGGTGCACCGCTCGGGATCTGAAACCCGGATTCTGTCGCCATCAACTTCTCCATCGCTCGATAGACCGCTCGGAACCGATGGCCCCGATCCGCACACCACCGGTCGTGCCCTACCGAGAACCCGACCGGCCTTTGACTCAGCGCCGCGCAGCGTGCCTTCCGTCGCGTGGAGGTGCCGTCAGTCTGACCGGAACGTGGGCCCACCGCAACAACCATTCATCCGCCGATCCTGGTCCGGAACACATCCCCACCTACACGCCCACCTACACCCCCTGCGTACACCCCCAAAGGTCGAACTATGGCATCATCTGCTGCGCAGTGGTGCCAGGCAAGCGGGGGAACATGGAAAACGAGCGGCTTGACACGCCACAGCAGCTCATTACCGACGTTGTCGCAGTCGCAGCACTGGTGGTGTCGATCGTGGGGATGTCCGTGGCGCTCTCCGCGCTCCTGTTCACCGGGCGGCTCAGCGATGGGTTGCCGCAGGCCACCGGAACCTTCATCGTCGGTGCCGGAGCGTTCGCAGCGTGGATGGCATTTCGCAGCGGCATCGTGCCAATGGTGTCTGTTGCCCAGGACGCCCCCGCCGTCGTCCTCGTCGCCGTGCTCGCCCGCATTGCTGAACAAAGCCCCGAGATTGGGGTCGCCGACGTGGTGGTGTTGATCGCCGTTTCCACCGCCGCAGCGGGTGTCGCCATGTTGGCGCTCGGTGCGCTCGGTCTCGGGGAGGCGGTGCGCTATCTCCCGACGGTGGTGGTCAACGGCTTCATCGCCGGAACCGGCTGGCTGTTGATCCGAGGCGGGTTCGACATCATGGTCGGATCGCACCTGACGTTGGGCAATCTCGGCGACCTCGCCGATGCCGACCTCGTCGTCCGTTGGGCGCCCGGGCTGGCCTTGGGCGTCGTCGTCTTCGGCGTCGGTGCCGCGCGGCGCATCCCCGACGTGGCGACAAGCGCAGCGATCGTGGCAGCCGCTGCGATCTTCTACGCGGTCGTGGTGACGGTTACGTCCATCGATTCGGTCGAGGACGGAGGTTGGTTGATTGGACCCTTCGGCGAGTCGGCGCGCCAAACGGTGATCGGACCGAACGATCTCGCCGATGCGAACTGGGCGGCGTTTGCGCCCCACTCGGCCGACATGCTCAGTCTGCTCCTCGTCACCATCGTCGCGCTCCTCCTCAATCTGTCCGCGCTCGAAGTCACCAAGGGCGCACGAGTCGACACGAGCGACGAGCTGAGATCCGCCGGCGTCGGGAACATCGCGATCTCGCTTCTCGGCTCGATACCGGTGTTCCATGCACTCGGCGACACGGTCCTCGCCGAACGCATGGGGGTGCGCAGGCGGATCGTCCCTGTCATCGCCGGGGTGATCGTGATGGTGTTCGGACTGATCGGCGCTCAGGCGGTCGGGTACGCACCGGTGTTCGTCGCGGGCGGCCTGCTCGTGGCCGTCGGTTTCAATCTGCTCGTGAACTGGTTCTCGTTCCTGCGCAGTCCAATCGGCTGGATCGAGCGCTCGGTCAGCATCACCGTGACAGCGGTCATCATCTTCATCGGCATCCTCGAAGGTGTCGTCGCGGGCCTGATCCTCGCGTGCGGCGTCTTCGTGTTTCGCTACAGCCGCGTCGATCCGATTCGCCGTTCGATCGACAATTCGGTCATGCGGAGTCGCGTCGATCGATCTGTCGCCGAGTCAACAGTCCTCCGGGCGGCAGCAGGCCAGGCCAAGATTCTGGAACTCCAGGGGTACCTGTTCTTCGGGTCCGTCATTCGACTCGTCGACGATCTCCGTGATGTGGCATCCGACACCACCAGCGACACGCAGACGGTGCTGCTCGACTTCCGGTTCGTCACGGGACTCGACCCCGGCGCGGCGCAGGTGCTGGTCACGTTGCTCGAAGAACTGCAGGCAAGCGGGGTTGAAGTCGGTGTGTCCGGGCCGTCCGCCACCATGCTCGACCAGTTCGCGAAGCCTTGCGCCGAAAGGGTTTTCAGGACGCTCGACGAAGCACTGGCCGACGTCGAGCAGCGCACCCTGGTGGCCGTCGAAGAGTGGCCGAGCGCCGACCCGCATGCCGATCGACACGTGACGGCGCCCTGGTTGGACGCCTTCGAGCCAGCGGCGGCTCAGACCGGCACCACACTCATCGCCGAGGGGGACCCCGGCGATTCGCTGATCTACATGATCAGCGGGACCGCAGGGGTGTATGCCACGTCATCGGCCGGCGATCGTCATCGGGTTCGCCAGCTCCTCGGCCCAGCATGGCTCGGTGAGATCGGGTTCCTCCGCAACATGCAACGGTCCGCCGATGTCATCGCGGACTCCGACGTCACCTACGCCTCGATCGATCGCGCGAGTTTCGAGCGGCTCCGCATGGAGCAACCCGACATGGTGATCCAGATCCTCGACGACATCGCGCTCAGCATCGCCGATCGGACGGCGACCCTCACCGAAGCCCTCACCCAATCGCTTGATTGATGGCGCCGCCCGCCTACGTGAAGATGATGTGGCCGCCTGCGGCCATCTCGTAGAATTCGCCAACGGTGATGACCTCGTCGAGCTCATCGATCAGCTCGTCGCGTTC
>RCMY010003304.1_pt1 | contig 14324 bp, 11 predicted proteins | sample 2041341 | NCBI WGS metagenome assembly RCMY01 (sample SAMN09708234, study PRJNA481090) | Marine sediment metagenome, whole genome shotgun sequencing project.
GGCTCTGCCCCTCACGCTCCCCGAGGTATTTTCCAAAGGATGAAGTTAACGAGAGTTAATTCGAGTCCGTTTCAGCGTTTGTCAGTGCGCCGTTGTTCCAGGTGCCTTTGCGCTCTTCGCCGGTGGCGTATCGGATCGTGCCAGATCCCTGACGTTTTCCGCGCACAAACATGCCTTCGTAGACGTCGCCATTTGCGTAAGTTGCAACCCCCATCCCGTCAATTTCTCCGGCGTCCCATGCTCCGGAATAGGTAAACCCGTCCGGCATTTGGATGGCCCCCTCACCTTGACGCTGTCCTGCGACAAATGTCCCGTTGTAGACCGTGCCGTCTGAATAGGTCGCGACACCTTGGCCGTCGCGTTGGCCATCGACCCAGCCGCCTTCGTAGGTGTAGCCGTCTGCAAACGTCATCTTTCCTTCGCCATGCATCTTTGCGTCACGAAAGCCGCCTTCGTAGACCAGTCCATTGGCATAAGTCGCCACGCCGGCCCCCTCGATCACTCCTGCGACCCAGCCGCCGTCATAGGTGTTGCCGTCGGGATAGACGATCTTTCCCGAACCATCGGCAAGATCATTCGCAAACGTGCCGGTATAAATCGACCCATCGGGATACGTAACTTCACCCGCGCCCTCGATCCGCCCTTCGACCCAATCGCCAGAGTAGAGGTATCCGTCGGTCCCGGTAAATGTGCCCATTCCTTGACGCTTATCTGCTTCGAACGTGCCTTCGTAAATGTCGCCGTTGGCATATATCACGCGGCCCTGACCCTGACGCTTTCCGTCAACCAAATCGCCTTCGTAAATATCACCGTTAGGCTGTGTTAACACGCCGGACCCGTTGATCTGACCGTTCGACCATTCACCGACATAGACCAACCCATCGGGCATCGTCAGCGTGCCGCGACCATCGCGCGCTCCGCGCACAAGTTGGCCTTCGTAGACCGCGCCATCCGGATATTCGATGCGCCCGGTACCTTCCCGAATGCCTTTGTTCCATAGGCCTTCATAAATATAGCCGTTCGGGCTTTCCATTCGGCCCTGACCGTCATGCAAAGCGTCCGTGAAACCGCCTTCGTACTTTACCCCGTTGGCGTAATTCGCAACGCCCTGACCGTTGATCTTGCCGTCCGCCCAAGAGCCATCATAAGTGCCACCATCGGCAAAGACGATCGCTCCGCGACCTTCCGGCTTTCCGGCCGCAAATTCACCTTCGTAAATAGATCCGTTAGGAAATTCGGCGCGGCCCTCGCCGCGGATTTCACCGTCGACCCAGGCCCCGGAATAGACGTACCCGTTCGGCAAGCGATAGGTGCCTGTTCCGTGCTGTTTGCCATCGCGAAACGTGCCTTCGTACACTCCGCCGTCGTCGTATTGCTTGGTGATCACCTGGCTGTCCTGCGCCCATGTCGCGCCGCTTAGCGCGATCACTGCGCAGGCCGCCGCCAGATCCAGCCTCAGTCGTCTTACCACGATCGGTTCCACTCTTTTATCTTGCCTCGGTTTGGCTAAATCTAGTGGACCGACCGGATGCCCGCAACGCTTTTCCCGTTCTGCGGCCCTTTCCCTTCGTCGCATCTCTGCTAAGACACGGTTTGGGCTTGGAGAGTGCGCATGACGAACCGCTTCCGCATCACGCTTGGGCAGTTGAACCCAACAGTCGGCGATTTGGCCGGAAACAAGGCTAAGGCCTTGACCGCATGGCAAGAAGGCCGCGCGGCTGGCGCCGATTTTGTGGCCCTGCCCGAGATGTTCATCACGGGCTACAACACACAAGACCTGATCATGAAGCCGGCGTTTGTGCGCGACGCTATGGCCCACATCGAGGCGTTGATGGCCGAAACATCCGACGGTCCAGCGATTGGAATAGGCGGTCCCTTGCTACAGGGGGGCAAGCTTTACAACGCCTACCACGTCTTGAAAAACGGGCGCTTGGTGCGGCAAGTTTTGAAGCACCACTTGCCCAATGAAACCGTATTTGACGAGGTTCGCCTTTATGAACCGGGGCCCATCGGAGGGCCTTACGACCTGGGCGTGTTGCGGGTTGGGACCCCGATCTGCGAGGACGCTTGGCACGAAGACGTGCCCGAAGCATTGGGCGAAAGTGGCGCAGAAATCATCCTCGTGCCCAATGGCTCGCCCTACTACCGAAACAAGTACGAAACGCGCCTCAATCAGATGGTGTCGCGGGTTGTCGAAACCGGGCTGCCGTTAATCTATCTTAACATGGTAGGCGGCCAAGATGACCAGGTTTTCGATGGCGGAACTTTCGTTTTGAACCCCGGCGGAGAGTTAGCCATGCGCCTGCCGGCGTTCGAGGAAACCATCGCCCACGTCGACTTCGAAGAGACGGATGCGGGCTGGCGCGCGACACCTGCTGACATAGCTGCATTCCCCGATGAGTGGGAGCAAGACTACCGCGTGATGGTGCTTTCACTGCGCGATTACTTCCGCAAAGCCGGCTTCAAAAAAGCGCTCCTCGGCCTGTCTGGTGGCATCGATTCCGCGATCGTCGCGACCATTGCATCCGATGCGCTGGGCCCTGAAAATGTGCGCTGTGTGATGCTACCATCCGAGTTCACGACGCAGGCATCGTTAGACGACGCAGGCGAGGTCGCGCGCCGACTTGGCGCCCGTCTCGTCACGGTGTCGATTAAGGATCCTGTCGTCGCCGTTAACCATACTTTGGCGGATGTGTTCGAGGGGACCGAAGCCGGTCTGACCGAGGAAAACATACAGTCGCGCTTGCGCGGCGTGATCTTGATGGCGATCTCGAACAAGTATGGCGAGATGCTTTTGACGACCGGCAACAAGTCCGAAGTCGCCGTTGGTTACGCCACGATCTACGGCGATATGGCGGGCGGGTATAACCCGATCAAAGACCTTTACAAAATGCGGGTTTTTGAAACATGCCGTTGGCGCAACGCAAATCATCGCGACTGGATGATGGGGCCCGAAGGCGAGGTTATCCCGCCGCGCGTCATCGATAAACCGCCGACGGCCGAGTTGCGCGAAGACCAAAAAGACAGCGACAGCCTGCCGCCCTACGACGTGCTGGATGTGATCCTGGAAGAGTTGATCGACAACGAGGCCTCTGTCGCCGAAGTGGTCGCCAAAGGCTACGATCGCGCGACCGTGAAAAAGATCGAACATTTGGTCTATTTGGCGGAGTATAAGCGCTTCCAATCCGCACCGGGCGCGCGATTGACTATGCGATCCTTCTGGCTTGATCGCCGCTATCCGATCGTCAACCAATGGCGCGATCCAAGCTAAAATCCGAGCTTAATCTTGGTAAAATTCGCTTCGTAAGTCGTTAACAATTCTCCAAGGCAGCGAACGCATGCACCGACGTGATACCGACGTTGCACCGACGTTGCACCGACATCGCTTCACCTCGGCAGCGAACGCGCCGTTAATCGTTCAAGACAGCCGTCTAAAGCCTTGTAACGGTACACTCTTTCAGAAGTTTTTCGGTGATTTCCCTGTCGCACAGTCGCGTGGCCTCTGTCATCACCGCAGCGCTCGCTCCGGCGACACCCCAACGAAGACATTCCTCGACCGGATCGTTCCCAGCAAGCGCCAGTGTGAACGCGCCGACGAAGCTATCTCCTGCGCCGACTTTCGACACGACAGGCACGTTAGGTCCAACCGAATGCCAGTTGCCATCTTCGCTGGCCAAGACCGATCCATCCGCCCCGCGAGCGACGATAATGATCCGCGCGACCCCTGCCTGCACAAGCGATTGTGCAAACTCTGCGGTGTCTTCGCGGGTCGATAGTGGACGGCCTGCAAGCTCTTCGCCTTCGGGGCCGTCCATGCGCAAAACATGCAAGGCTTCGCGTGGCTCTTCGGCCAAATGAAACAGCGCCGGTCCTGACGTGTCGACGATCAATCGCGCCGCACGTCCTTTGACGTGGCTGGCCAAAATCGACGGGAAATCTTTTGCAACTCCAGGTGGTTGGCTGCCTGACAACACCACTAATGTATCTTCACCGGTGGCCTGATCCACTGAATTCAACGCGCGTGGTACGTCCTCTGCGCGCCACACCGGGCCGGGCATGACAAACCGATATTGCTCGCTTGTACCTTGGTCGATGACGCTCATGGATTGCCGGGTTTCACCGGGTCCCTGAAACGCCACGGTTGGCACGCCCTCCAACGCCAAAAGCTGCAAAAGATGCGCACCCGTCGCGCCACCAATTGCGACCAATGCGGTCGCCTGACCGTTCAATAATTTCACCGCGCGCGCCACATTGATGCCCCCGCCGCCCGGATCGATCTGGGGATCCGTACACCGCAGTTTCGGCCCCGGTTCGACCGAGGGCGAAGTTGTACAAAAATCGACGGTTGGGTTCAGCGTGATCGTCAGAATATGCGATTTCATGCGCGTGGCCTCGGCGTTTTATCAAGCACGTGTTCATGCCGCGTTAGCGCAATCATCGCAAGGGGAAAACGCCCAAGCGCCACCGCCCGCTTTGCTAACACTTCTTAACATATATGAACCTATGCTCGCGCTACACCCAAATCTCTAACTAGGTCCACCATTCGTCGATTGCCGCAATTTCTGCGTCAGACCATCCAAAATGATGCGCAAGCTCATGGATATAGACGTGGGCCACAAGCGCCGAAAGCGTGATATCAGCCCGTTCGATCCATTCTTCCAAAATCGGGCGGCGAAACAGCCAGATCACGTCTGGCTGCGCGGGCTGATCCATCACGGATTTCTCGGTCAGAGGTATCCCCTCATACACGCCGGTCAAAGAAAACGGATCGTCAGTTTCTACATCACGCAGCATCGCTTCCGAGGCGAAATCCTCGATGCGAACCGCAACCAAACGTGCCGCATCGCCAAACGGCGCGGGCAATGCGTTGATCGTGGCTTGGACGATCGCCTCAAAGGCGGCCACATCTGGTGCCGTGTCAATTCCTTGTACCATGGCCTTCCATATGGACAAAAGCACGCCGCTGTGAAAGAGCGACGCCGATCAGGAGAGCCCCATGACCGTCACTCGTTTTGCCCCGTCCCCAACCGGATACCTTCACGTCGGAAACCTGCGTGCCGCGCTGTTCAATTGGGTTATCGCCCGAAAATCCGGTGGTACATTCATTCTGCGCCTCGATGATACCGATCCTGAGCGCTCGAAAGACGAGTACGCTGATGCGATCCGCGAGGACCTCGAATGGCTTGGATTGACGTGGGACCGCGAAGAACGGCAATCGGCGCGACTTGACCGATATGCCGAAGCGGCGGACGAATTCCGCGCAAATGGCCGCTTCTACGAAGCGTGGGAAACGCCGACCGAACTTGATCTGAAGCGCAAAAAACTGCTGAACATGGGCCGCCCCCCGGTATATGACCGCGCGGCATTGGCGCTTGGCGAAGACGAAAAAACGGCTCTTCGCGCCGAACGTGGCAATGGCGTTTGGCGCTTCAGGCTTGATCTCGAGCGCATCAATTGGACCGACGGAATTCTCGGAGATATTTCGATCGACGCCGCCTCGGTCAGCGATCCGGTTTTGATCCGTCAGGACGGGCAGGTGCTTTATACGTTGGCTTCGGTGGTAGACGATATGGACATGGGCGTGACGCATGTTGTGCGTGGGTCGGACCATGTCACCAACACGGCGACGCAAGTACAAATGATCCGGGCGCTTGGCGGTGAAGTGCCTGAATTTTCACACCATTCTCTATTAACCGGCCCCACAGGCGAAGCGCTATCCAAGCGTTTGGGGACTCTGGCGCTACGGGATTTGCGGGCGCGCGGGATTGAACCCATGGCCGTTCTAAGCCTGATGGCGCGTATTGGGTCCTCCGATCCGGTAGAGCTTCGCGACAGCCACGATGCCCTGATCGATGGGTTTGACGTCAGTCGTTTCGGTGCGGCTCCGACCAAATTCGACGTGGAAGATCTTGTGCCAATGACCGCGCGCGTTGTGCAGCATCTCGAGGCTTGTGACGTTGATCCCATCCTCACCGATGCAGGCGTTCCAGCCGACCTTCGCGAGGCCTATTGGGCGGCCGTGAGCGGCAACATTTCAACCCGCGCCGAGGCCGGATCGTGGTGGCCGGTATTCGAGGGCGGTGCGGCGGCTAAGGTTGCGGACGAAGACAAGGAGTTCGTCGCAAAAGCCTTCGAAATGCTCGGTGAGCCGCCTTACGCTGCTGACACTTGGTCCACTTGGACCGATGCCGTAAAAGCCGAAACCGGACGCAAAGGACGTGGCCTTTTCATGCCGCTGCGTCTTGCGGTGACAGGGCAAGCGCGCGGACCAGAAATGGCCGACGTGATGCCGCTCCTTCAAAAAGCGCCATCGCTCGGCTGATTAAATATCGCCGCGCGCGTCATTTGCTGGTTGGCCTTGGTCTAAAAACCGGCAAGGCTGAGGGATGGCCGAACGCGCGGTATTTCTTGAAGGCAGTCTGTTTCGCCACATCACGGTGATGTCCTTGACGTCGTCCGTTGGTTTGATGGCAGTGTTTCTCGTCGATTTCGTTGACATGATTTTCATCTCTATGTTGGGCAAAGCCGAGCTTGCCGCCGCCATCGGATATGCCGGTGCAATCCTCTTTTTCACTTCGTCCTTTGGCATCGGAATGGCGATCTCTGCCGGAGCGCTGGTGGCCCGCGCGCTTGGTTCGGGGGACGAGGAACTCGCACAAAAGCGCGCAACCAATTCGTTGATCTATGGCGTTGTTTTTGGGTCGATATTTGCCTTCGTTGTCTGGCTTAATCTCGAAACTTTGGCGCGTTTGATGGGCGCTGAAGGAGCGACGCTGGACCTTGCTGTGTCGTATCTGTCGATCATCATCCCAAGTCTGCCGCTCCTTCTCATGGGCATGGTCGGTGGTGCCATTTTGCGCGCCCACGGAGACGCCCGCCGCGCTATGATGGCCACTGTTTGGGGCGGAGCGGTCAACGCGGTTCTCGATCCGATCCTGATCTTCGGGCTGGACTTGGAATTGACCGGAGCGGCCCTTGCCAGCGTCGCTGCGCGCGTCGCCATCGCGGTCTTCGGCGTGCTTCCGATCATCCGCTTTTACGGCGGTTTTGGGCGCCCAACGTTGAAAGACTTCGCCGCCGACTTGCCGCCCGTGGCCACCATCGCGGCCCCTGCAATTTTGACGCAACTGGCTACACCAATCGGGCAAGCCTATGTGACGCGTTCGATGGCCGAGTACGGCGAGGCAGCCGTCGCGGGAATGGCGATCGTTGGCCGCATGACTCCGGTGGCGTTTGGTGTGTTGTTCGCACTCTCTGGAGCCGTGGGTCCGATCATCGGACAGAACTTTGGAGCCGGCCAACACGACCGCGTCCGAGGCGCTTTTCGCGACGCGATGATCTTCACGTCCTTAGTGGTTGTGTTCATCTCGACAGTCCTCTTTTTCTTGCGCGGCCCCATCGTTGCGCTGTTTGAGGCAGAAGGGATCACCAAGGAACTGGTGTTCCTCTTTTGCGGCCCCTTGGCGCTTGCCTTCTTCTTCAACGGTGTAATTTTTGTCGGCAACGCAGCCTTCAACAACCTTGGCCATCCGTTCTATTCCACATGGATCAACTGGGGCCGTCACACGCTTGGCACGATCCCCTTTGTCCTTGTCGGGGCTTACTATTTCGGCGCGCCGGGGGTCCTCATTGGACAGTCGGTCGGGGGGGTAATATTCGCCATTATCACGCTTATTCTGGTCCGTCGCGTTTTGGCGGCCGGGGGCAAGCCGGAGGTGACGCCCGACCCGTTTGCACGGCATGCACGGCTGTTTCAACTGTTCCATCGCCGCAGCTAAAGCTCTTGCCAGACTGCTCAAAGCGGCGTAACGATTTTCATGACGCGACGGGAGAATTCGGGAAACGTCCCGATGCCGAAGGAGCAACCGCCCTGGTAAACTCTCAGGCCCAAGGACCGCCGCGTCGATAAAACTCTGGAGAGAACCTGACCAGATCAGGGCGCCGAAGGGATAACGATCTCAGGCAAAAGGACAGAAGGGGCGCCAACGGGCAAGGCCATTGCCCGGCAGGTGCTTGACGCGCTGTCGTCGGCAAGAAAATGGGGAACCGATGTCAGATTTGAAGCGCACTCCGCTCTATGATCTTCACTTATCCCACGGCGCCAAGATGGTGCCGTTCGCCGGGTATGAGATGCCGGTTCAGTATTCCGCTGGCGTCATGAAGGAGCACCTTCACACCCGCGAGGCGGCGGGTTTGTTCGATGTAAGCCACATGGGGCAGGTGCTCTTGCGCCCGAAATCCGGTGACGTTGCCGACGCGGCCTTGGCACTTGAGCGGCTTGTGCCGGTGTCCATTCTTGCCTTGGCCGAGGGTCGGCAGCGTTATGCGCTCTTTACCAACGATGAAGGCGGCATCCTTGACGACCTGATGGTCGCAAATCGTGGCGATCATCTGTTTCTGGTCGTAAACGCGGCCTGCAAGGATGCAGATATCGCGCATCTACAAGCGCATCTGTCCGACACTTGCGAGATCGAACCGATCACCGATCGCGCGCTCCTCGCGCTTCAAGGTCCGACTGCAGAGGGCGCGCTTGCAAAGCTGGTACCCGGCGTCGCGGAGATGCGCTTTATGGACGTCGGTGTCTTTGATTGGGACGGCGCCCAGCTTTGGGTGTCCCGCTCTGGATATACCGGCGAAGACGGCTACGAAATATCTGTCCCGAACAACTCTGTCGTCCAGTTTGGCGAGGCTCTGCTGGCGATTGAAAGCGTTGCGCCAATCGGACTTGGCGCGCGTGACGCCCTACGACTTGAGGCAGGTCTGTGCCTCTACGGTTCCGACATCGACACAACCACGTCGCCGATTGAGGCCGACCTTGCATGGGCAATCCAAAAGGCCCGACGTTTGGGCGGTGAACGCGAGGGCGGGTTTCCGGGGGCCGCGCGCATTCTGAATGAGCTTGAAAATGGAACGTCACGGCGTCGCGTCGGCCTGCTGCCGGAAGGCCGCGCTCCGATGCGTGCGGGAACAGAGATATTTGCCGGCGATTTAAAAGTCGGAGAGGTGACAAGCGGCGCATTTGGTCCGACACTCGGCGGGCCGATGTCTATGGGGTATGTCAGCTCGGATTATGCCAAAGTTGGCACGGCACTTGAAGGTGACGTGCGCGGCAAACGGCACGCAGTGGCGGTGGCGGCTATGCCGTTTCGCGCATCAAGATTTAAACGCTAGAGAACCGATGAGGTACAAATGAAATACACCGAAGATCATGAATGGCTGCGCGTCGATGGCGATGTAGTTGTGGTTGGCATCACCGAGCACGCCTCGACCCAATTGGGCGACGTCGTCTTTGTTGAGTTGCCAGAAACCGAAACGCAGGTCGCCAAGGGCGATGAGATTTGCGTCATCGAAAGCGTGAAGGCGGCGTCTGACATTGTTGCTCCGGTGGACGGCGAGATCGTCGAGGTCAACGATGCCTTGGGCGATAATCCCGGCCTTGTGAACGAAGACCCTTTGGGTGGGGCGTGGTTCTTTAAGATGAAAGTCGAGGACATGAGCCAGCTTGATACGCTCATGGACGAAGACGCGTACAACGAAATGATTGCCTAACACCGGGCGACGACCCGACCAGGTTTTGGACAGATATTCAGAGGCTTATGCCTGCTGTGGAGTAAGACATGACATTCACGCCAACGGACTATCTTCCCTATGACTTCGCCAACCGACGCCATATCGGGCCTTCACCGGCTGAAATGGAAGAGATGTTGAAGACTTTGGGCGTTGCGTCGCTGGACGAGTTGATCGACCAGACCGTGCCTGCAAACATTCGACAGGCAAAGCCGCTGTCCTTCGGAAAGCCCAAGTCCGAACGCGAACTTTTGTGGCATATGCGTCAGGTGGCGGACAAGAACGAGGTCTTCACCACAATGATCGGGCAGGGGTATTATGGCACCGTCACGCCGCCTGCGATCCAGCGCAATATCCTTGAAAACCCGGCTTGGTACACCGCTTATACGCCGTACCAACCCGAGATATCTCAAGGTCGCCTTGAGGCATTGTTGAATTATCAGACGATGGTCAGTGACCTGACGGGGCTTGAGATCGCCAACGCGTCTTTGTTGGACGAAGCCACGGCGGCGGCGGAAGCTATGACGATGGCCGAGCGCATGGCCAAGTCAAAATCCAAGACATTTTTCATTGACGAGAATTGTCATCCGCAAAACATCGAGGTGATGAAAACACGAGCGGCACCGCTTGGGATCGAGGTGATCGTTGGCGCGCCAGATGCCATGGTTGCGAGCGATGTTTTCGGGGCAATTTTCCAGTACCCCGGCACTTATGGCCATGTGCGCGACTTCACCGAACAGATGAACCAACTGCATGAAGCCAAGGCTTTGGGGATCGTTATCGCGGACCCGCTTGCCCTGACGCTTTTGAAAGAACCGGGCGCAATGGGGGCTGATATCGCGGTTGGTTCGACCCAGCGGTTCGGCGTGCCGATGGGATATGGTGGCCCACATGCGGCGTATATGGCCTGCAAGGATGAGCTTAAGCGCGCCATGCCCGGACGTCTTGTTGGCGTTTCGATTGATGCGCGCGGCAACAAAGCCTATCGCTTGTCGCTGCAAACCCGGGAACAACATATCCGGCGCGAAAAGGCGACGTCGAACGTCTGCACAGCACAAGCCTTGCTTGCGGTCATGGCCTCGTTCTTCGCGGTTTTTCATGGCCCCGACGGCTTGAAGGCGATTGCGCAACGCATCCATCGCAAGACCGAACGGCTGGTCATGGGATTAGAAGCAGGTGGCTATACCGTTGAACCAGAATTATTCTTTGACACGATCACGGTTGAAGTGGGCGCGCTGCAAGGTGTGATCCTTGAGGCGGGCCGTCGCGAGCGGATCAACTTCCGCAAGGTTGGCAAGACCAAGATTGGCATGGCGGTAGACGAGACAATCCGCCCTGCTGTGCTTGAAGGGGTTTGGCGGGCATTTGGATTAGAACTTAATCGTGATGATTTCGAAGTCGGCTATACGCGGCTTCCGATTGAGTATCACCGCACGAGCGATTTTCTGACGCATCCGACCTTCCATCACAACCGCGCCGAGACCGAAATGATGCGCTATATGCGCCGTCTTGCGGACCGTGATCTGGCTTTGGACCGGGCGATGATCCCGCTTGGGTCATGTACGATGAAGCTCAACTCGGCGGCTGAAATGATGCCGGTAACCTGGCCGCAGTTTTCAAACATTCATCCTTTTGCGCCACTTGAGCAGGTGACGGGCTACACCGAGTTGATCGAAGATTTGTCCGCGAAGCTGTGCGAGATCACAGGCTACGATGCGATGTCGATGCAGCCGAATTCGGGCGCCCAGGGCGAGTATGCCGGTTTGCTGACGATCATGGCCTATCATCGCTCGCGGGACGACGATCAGCGTCGTGTGTGTCTGATCCCGGTATCGGCTCATGGCACCAATCCGGCCAGTGCGCAGATGTGCGGGATGGAAGTTGTCGTTGTCGCGTCGGCTGCGAATGGGGATATCGATCTGGTCGATTTTCGAGCAAAGGCCGAGGCCGCCGGAGATCGTTTGGCGGCCTGTATGATTACATACCCCTCGACGCACGGCGTTTTTGAAGAAACGGTGCGCGACGTGTGCGAGATCACCCATAGCCACGGCGGTCAGGTCTATCTCGATGGAGCGAACCTCAATGCGATGGTCGGGCTGGCCAAACCGGGTGAGATTGGATCGGACGTTAGTCACCTCAATTTGCATAAAACCTTCTGTATTCCGCACGGTGGTGGTGGCCCCGGCATGGGACCGATTGGCGTGAGGTCGCATCTTGCGGCATTTCTTCCCGGCCATCCCGAAACCGGGGGCCAAGAAGGGCCGGTCAGCGCTGCGCCATACGGATCGCCCGGGATTTTGATGATACCTTGGGCCTATATTTTGATGATGGGCGGAGAGGGTCTGACGCAAGCAACCAAGGTCGCGATCCTGAATGCGAATTACATCGCGAAGCGGTTAGAGGGCGCGTTTGATGTGCTGTTCAAAGGCACTAAAGGACGCGTTGCGCATGAATGCATTCTGGACACGCGCCCTTTTGCAGAGAGCGCTGGCGTGACGGTCGATGATGTTGCAAAGCGGTTGATCGACAATGGCTTCCATGCCCCGACGATGAGCTGGCCGGTTGCAGGAACTTTGATGGTTGAGCCCACCGAGTCTGAACCCAAGGCGGAGTTGGACCGGTTCTGCAATGCGATGTTGGCAATACGCGAAGAAGTGCGGATGATCGAAACAGGCGATATCGACAGGGAAAACAACCCTTTAAAGAATGCGCCACATACCGTCGAAGATTTGGTTGGCGATTGGGATCGCCCGTATACACGAGAGCAAGGGTGTTACCCCAAAGGAGCGTTTCGCGTCGATAAGTACTGGCCGCCTGTCAACCGTGTGGACAATGTCTGGGGCGACCGGCACTTGGTTTGCACTTGCCCTCCGCTTGAGGACTATCTTGAGGCGGCAGAATAGATTGTTTGGCGCCCCGGTTTACGGGGCGTCCCAGCGATCAATTTCTGTCAGATGTCGCGCAGAGCCAAAACAGTGCCCAGAAACACAACAACCAGCGTCATTGCGCCAAGCCCCGAATAGACGCCCAGTGTCTGAAGCGCGTTCAACCCATGAACGGCCATCATCCATAGACTGCCCAAAAGGGCGATGGGGAGAGTAAGAAAGATCGTTCCGAGTGCCATGGCATTCCCCGGTGTTGCCGGCTCCTAGGGTTAGACTGCCTGCGTCATAGCACCCCGAAGTGAATCCAAAGTCAACATATGGTTCCAATTGTCTTAAGTGGGGCCACCCTTGGTGGGAGCAAGATCTCCGAGCGGATGGTCACGAAGGTCCTTTAGAAGGCGGATGAAGCCAGCGACTTGGTGTTGGCAGGTCGCTTTGCCCTTCTCGGTTGTCCCAAGGTGTGCCTCGCCGACGGTGCCTTCTGCGTTCAAATCTGAGGCTATCCAGCCAAACGAAATTGGACCGATTGGCGGGATGATTGCCGTCTCAGCTGTCGAGCGGAAGTCAGCGGCGTGGCTCATGTCGACTGTGTCGGGGCGAAAGTAAAGCATCAGCGATGTTTCCCGGTCGCCTCCGTGGATGCCAAAGGCGATTTCGCGGTCGGAAAAAAGCCCGTCAGGCGCGCCGAAATTTCCCCACTGGCATTTCACAGCAAACATGCCAGCAAGAACCCTCAGTTCCCGCGAAAGGATTGAGATTAAATCGAGGTTTCCGCCGTGACTGTTAACGATGACGACCTTGCGAACGCCTGCTCGCGCGACTGACAGGCCAATTTCGCGCCAAGCTCCAAGCGCCGTTTCTGCGGTGTAGGTAAGGGTGCCACGCGCGTGGAGATGTTCGTTCGATTTTCCAACAGCCTGCACGGGCAGAATGCGGATATCAAGATCGTCCGGGCATTGGGCGCGCAATTCGGCCAGCATACCTTCCGCAATCATTGTGTCGGTGCCGACCGGCAAGTGGGGCCCGTGCTGCTCGATGGCGGCGGTGGGTAGGATGGCGATGACTTTTTCGGGGTCGATGTCTTCGAATTCTGTCGTGCGATAATCGGCCCAGTCGAAACGGCGTGTCATGGTGTCTCCTTTGGGGCGTAGGTCGCGTCCAGGCGCGATTGTAGATAGTCGGCGGCGCGAATAGGGGGGTACTTTGGCGCGCCGGTGTTTGGGAAGGCTTGCACGATAGTATCCGGGTTGGCTTCGACAAAAAAGGCGACGGAGCGGCGCGTGTTTTGAGGCGGCAGGACGCGATGGGGTGTGGAGGCATAGATATCGTTGGACCATCGCATCATGCAGTCTCCGATATTCACGATGTAGGTGTTCTCGACATGGGGAACGTCGATCCAGTCACCATCGCGCGGGCGGACCTGAAGGCCGGGTTCGCCGTCGGTCATAAGAAGCGTAATGGCGCCGTAGTCAGTGTGCGCGCCTGCACCGATCTCGTTTGCGGCGCCACTTGCGGGCGGATAGCGAAGCAGCCTGAGGGCGCTGAGGGGGTCCTCGAAGAGCGGGTCGAAATGGTTGGCGGCAAGACCAAGGTCTTCGGCCATCAGGGATAGTATCGCAAGGCCTTGCGATTGCGCGGCGGCATAGTAGGCGACAAGAGTGTCGCGAAACCCGGGCAGGTCCGGCCATTGGTTGAGGCCGCGGAACGGTTCATTGGCGATGACGCGCGGGTCGCCTTCGGAGAGATCGAGGCCAATGTTAAAGGTCTCTTTGGTGTCGATTTGGCTTTGAGTTTCGTCGAGACTTTCATCGCCTTTTGCCCCCCATCCTCGGAAATGAGGAGTGTTCAGGATCGAAACTTTTTGTTTCTCTT
>RCMY010003305.1_pt1 | contig 14318 bp, 9 predicted proteins | sample 2041341 | NCBI WGS metagenome assembly RCMY01 (sample SAMN09708234, study PRJNA481090) | Marine sediment metagenome, whole genome shotgun sequencing project.
TCATCGGCTTGCCCGGATAGCTCAGTCGGTAGAGCGTTTCACTCGTAATGAAAAGGTCCCGAGTTCGATTCTCGGTCCGGGCTCGCGTATTGCCGTCGGCCCCCTCTTCTTTGGGGTCAGGTCCCATCACCCCGGTGCTTCCGGGGGTTAGAGCTGTGAGAGGTCGAGGAAGAGCGATTGCAGCAGGAGAGCCTCGTTGGGGTTGCGTTTGACGGCTTCGGTGGTCTGCTGGATGGCAGCAAGTGACGCCATGGCACCCTCGTCTGAGCGCTCGAGCAGGCGATCGCGGTATCGACGCGAGACTGTGGCCAGCCCGAAACGGAGCTCGTCGACTCGGAGCTTCCTGATCTCCCGCTTCTGCTTGGCGACCAAGGTGCTGCGCCCCGAACCCCGTTCGCCGGTCAACTCGACCTGCGCTTCGAGCGCCTCCAACTGTTCTGCGTGCTGGGCGACCAACGGTTCCTGAGCCGCATCCATGGCTTCTCGCACCTGACTCACCAACTCGTACACCACCGTGCCCGTGCCATCGACACGGTCCGGAACCGACCGCCACAGCGCCGCTCGCTCTACGAGGGCGTCATCGGTCGCGAGCAATCGGGCCCGCTCCATGTCGCCGTTCGCTGCCGCGGCCGCAATCTTCGCCCGCTTGGGCGGAACGCCAGCAGCAAACAGCGCTGTCTCCATCACCATCGTCGAGATCGGTGAGAACTCGACCGGAACGCAGCGGCTGGCGATGGTGATGATCTCGGGTGGCACCTCTTGCGCCATCAAAACGAAGATCGCCGTCTCCGGCGGCTCCTCGATGATTTTGAGCATCTTTCCGATAGCTGTCTCGTTGATCACCTCGATCGAGGGAACCACGATCACCTTTCTGGCGCCCTCGACCGGTGACGTCGATGCCTGGCGGATCATCTCCTCCGCGTCGGCCACGAGGAGTTCGTTTCCACCGGCTTCGATGATGACGAGGTCCGGGTGCCGGCCTTCCAGCGCGAGCCGGCGGTGCCGGGTCGCTGCCTCGAGGTCACCCGCCGCCACCGACGCAGACGACAGCAGCAAGGCAGCGAAACCAAGTGCACCGCGGTACGAACCACTGCCAGGGCTCCCCAGCAGCAGGTAGGCGTGAACCGGCGCAGACGCAGCAGCATCGAGCCTGGCCGTAGCCGCATCTTGCCCAATCACGTCAGCCCATGGGTCAGGCAGGGTCGAAGCGTCATCGATGAGACTCATGAGCTCACCAACCGTTGCTCGACTGCTGTCCAAACCGCAGCAGCAACATCGCCGATCGATGCCGAGCCGTCGACCACGACCCAGCGATCCGGCTCAGCCGAGGCCAAATCGCGGAACGTGGCATGAATGCGATCGTGAAATCCATCGGCCTCCGCTTCGAGGCGGTCGAGCGCTCTGGCACGGCGACCGGCAGCAGCTTCGGGAGGACAATCGAGCAGCAACACGAGGTCTGGCCACAGGCCGTCGAGGGCCCAGTCGTTCACGGCACGAACCTGGTCGACTCCGAGATCTCGCCCACCGCCCTGGTAGGCCAGGGAGGAATACGCCGTGCGGTCAGAGATGACGTGTTGCCCGCCACTCAGCGCAGGACGAACAACTTCCCTCATGTGTTGGGCCCGGTCGGCCGCCATCATCAGCGTCTCGGCCCGAGGACCGACAGGCGCTTCGTCGACGCCGAGAAGAAGTTCACGAAGCTGCCGACCCAAGGGTGTGGCCCCTGGCTCGTGTGTCACGACGGGGTGAGCGCCGTCGAACTCGACGAGCCGCTCCGCCAGCAAGCGGACCTGTGTGCTCTTACCCGAGCCCTCGCCGCCCTCGAACGCGATGTAGAGCGCCACAGCACAGACCTAGAACGCGTCGTCGTCGCTCGAGCTGACCGAGTCGATGGCAGCCTTGACCGAGCCCTTCGGCTCGATCGCATTCTCGGGGGCTGCCTTCATGCTCGCTGACTTCTTGGCCGCCTTCTTCGTGCCGGCCTTCTTCTTGGTGGCCTTTTTCTTCGTGGCCTTCTTCTTGGCCTTCTTCTTGGCGGCCTTCTTCTTCTTCTTTTTCGCTGGCCCCTTGGCCCGACGATCGGCCAGGAGCTCAGAGGCCCGCTCGTCGGTCAATGTCTCGATCTCGTCGCCCTTGCGCAAGCTGGCATTGGTTTCACCGTCGGTGACATACGGGCCGAAGCGGCCTTCCTTGAGCACCATGGGCATCTCGCTGGCCGGGTCGATGCCCATTTCCTTGAGCGGAGGTTTCGCTACTCCCTGGCCACGACGACGCTTTGGTTGCGCCATCACCTCGACCGCCTTGGCAATGTCAATCGTCAGCAAGTCTTCTTCGGCCTCGAGGCTGCGGCTGTCGTTCTTGAACGTGCCGTCTTCCTGTGGAATGGCCTTCTGCACGTACGGGCCATATCGCCCGTTGTACGCGGTGATCTCGCCGCCATCGGCCGGGTCGGCGCCGATGAGCCTCGGAAGCAGTAGCAGCTTCACGGCTTGCTCGAGGGTGACCTCGGCTGGGTCCATCGTCTTGAACAAGGAAGCGGTGCGGGGCTTCTCTTCGGTCTCGTCGTCGTGGACGCCCATCTGGACGTATGGGCCGAAGCGGCCAGCCTTGACCTCGACGTCGATACCAGTCTCGGGATGCTGCCCGAGAACACGATTGTCCTTCGGTGCATTGATGAGTTCGAGGGCCTTCTCGATCGTCAGGTCAGCCGGCGGCAGATCCTCCGGGATCGACGCTCGATCTTCACCGTGTTCGAGATAGGGGCCGTAGCGGCCGACGCGGGCCACGATGGCAACGCCATCATCGTCGGCGCCGATCGGGATCGAGTTGACGGCGCGGGCGTCGATGTCGCCGAGCCGGTCATTGACCTTGTCGTGCAGGCCTGGCTCGTCACCGACGCCGAAGTAGAAGTCCCTGAGGTACGGGATGGACTCGCCAACGCCCTCGGCGATCAACTCGAGGTCGTCCTCCATTCGAGCGGTGAACGCATAGTCGACGAGGTCGGGGAAGTGCTCTTCCAGCAACGTGATGACAGCGAATGCCTTGAAGCTCGGGACAAGCGCAGTGCCCTTTTTCCAGACGTATTCGCGGGCCTGGATGGTGCCCATGATCGAGGCGTACGTCGACGGACGACCAACGCGAAGCTCTTCGAGCTTCGCCACGAGGGAGGCCTCGTTGTAGCGAGACGGCGGCTGGGTGTCATGGCCAGCGGCCTCGATGGAGGCCAGAGTTGCTGCGTCACCCTCTTCGAGCGGCGGAAGCAACTGCTCTTTCGCATCGTCATCGTCATCGTTCGCGTCTTCGTCCTTCGACTCTGAGTAGACGCTCAAGAAACCTTGGTGCTTGATGACCGTGCCAGAGGTGGAGAAGACGGTCTCGCGAGCGTCGCTCGCAGTGACGCCGAGACGAAGTGTGACCGTCTCACCAGTGGCGTCGGTCATCTGAGATGCGACCGTCCGCTGCCAGATCAGCTCGTAGACCTGACGATCCTGCGTGCTGAGTTCTCCAGCAACGTCTTCTGGCGTGCGGAAGACGTCGCCAGCAGGGCGGATGGCCTCGTGGGCTTCCTGAGCACCCTTGTCGCGGCTCTTGTATGTGCGGGGCTCGGCCGGCAGGAAGTCGTTGCCGTAGCGCTCGGCGATCTGGGTACGAGCAGCGTTGATGGCCGTCTCGGACAGCGTGGTGCTGTCGGTTCGCATGTAGGTGATGAAGCCTCGCTCGTACAGGCCCTGCGCCACTCGCATCGACTGCGCCGACGAGAGACGCAACTTGCGTGACGCCTCCTGCTGGTAGCTCGACGTGATGAACGGCGCAGCCGGACGACGCCGATACGGCTTCGCCTCACGTGACAACACCTTGGCCGCACGACCTTCGACGGCCTTGCTCAGCGCAGCAGCAGCCGCTTCATCGAGGTGGACGCTCTCCGCCCGAGTGAGCAGGCCTTGCTGAGAGAAATCACGGCCGGAGGCAACTCGCTTGCCATCGACTTCTTGCAACATTGCGGTGAAAGGCTTGTCGGCGGAATCGGCATCGAACGTGCCCTTCAGATCCCAGTAGTTGGCCGACCGGAACGCCATACGTTCCCGCTCACGCTCGACGACAATGCGCGTGGCCACGCTCTGCACGCGGCCGGCGGAGAGGCCCTGCATGACTTTCTTCCAGAGAACGGGCGACACCTCGTAGCCAAAGAGGCGATCGAGCAGTCGGCGCGTCTCCTGGGCATCGACCATTGGCCGGTTGAGTTCGCCAGGAGCGTCCATCGCTCGTTGGATTGCCTCAGGAGTGATTTCAGTGAAGACGATGCGCTTGACCGGAACCTGCGGGTTCAAGACCTCGAGCAGATGCCATGCAATGGCCTCACCCTCGCGATCCTTATCAGTTGCGAGCACGAGTTCGCTCGCATTCTTCATCATCGCCTTGAGCTTGCGGACCTGATCCTTCTTCTCAGCCGTGACGATGTAGAGCGGTTTGAAGTCATTGTCGACGTCGATACCGAGCCGAGCCCACTTCTCGCCCTTGTACGCGGCTGGAACATCAGCTGCGTTTCGGGGTAGATCTCGGACGTGACCGATGGAGGATTCGACCATGTAGTCGTCACCCAAGTACTCGGCCAGTTTGGTTGCTTTCGCCGGGCTCTCGACGATTACTAGAGGTTGTGCCACGTCGAGAGCGTAGGAACTTCACAGCCAAATCGGCCAGATGATGTGGAAACAGGGTGGTCTGGATCGGGCCGAGAGCGCCCTGCGGTCAGTCGGGACTGGGTCAGAGCGTCACTTCGTTGATGAGCGGCCGACCGGTCACCCAAGCCTCCAGATTGGCAAAGAAGCACTCAGTGGCACGACGAGCCGTGCCATCGGTGCTGCCGGAGTTGTGGGGTGTGATGATCACATTCGGCAGCGTCCAAAGCGGATCGTTGGCAGGAAGAGGCTCCGGCGTCGTGACGTCGAGACCTGCGCCACCGAGCTCGCCCGCAACGAGGGCCGCTGTCAGCGCCTCCTGGTCGACAAGCTCGCCTCGACCGACGTTCACGACGAATGCGTGCGAGGGCAACGCGCCGATCACTGCAGACCCGATGAGGCCAGTTGTGTCATCGTTGAGCGGCAACGCGACAACGATCGCATCGACCTCGGCCGCCACGCTCGTGAGGTCATCGAGGGAGCGAACCTCGCATGGTTCATCGCCTTTGGCCGCTCGTCTGACGATGACTGGTTCCATCCCGAACGCGGTGGCCAGCCGCACGACTTCCTGCCCGATCGGTCCGTACCCGACCACGGCGACTCGCCGGCCTTGGAGCTCGGTCCACCGATGCCAATCCCACTCACCTTTGGCCTGTGCCCGCATCAAGCGAGGAAGATCGCGTGCCAGCGCCAAGAGATACATCAAAGCGGTGCCAGCGATGGGAGCCGCACTCGAGCCAGACGACGTGGTGAGCTTTGTGCCGCGCTCGAGAAATGCTGTGAACACTGGACTATCAACACCGGCTGACATCGTGTGCAGCCACGCCATGTTTGGCGCTCGGGTGGCGACGCCGAAGAACGCCGCGGCCCGTTCTGGCCATGCATCGTGGGAGAAGAACGCCATCGTGATGCGAGCGAGATCTTCATCAGCCACAGGCTCGTCGGTCAACAACACCGACTCCATCTCGGGCGCCATCTCCCGGATGCGGTCGGCGTTGACCTTCCAGAACGTGTCGGTGCAGAGCAGAACGTCGGTCATGGCTCGATCCTTCGGCTGTTCGATCGCGCCGTCAATTCGCGCACCGGTCATTTGCGCTTGGCCCAGACGTCAGCTCAGGCCTTGACGTCGTGGATATCGGGCATCGGCGCTGGGCCGGGCACACGGCGAAGAATCAAGAAGCCGAGCAACGTGGCGCCAACCGAAGCGATCAAGACACCGATCGTCGCCTGCTCACCGATGGCCGGGTCCTCGAATGCCAAGGCCCCGATGAAGAGCGCCACGGTGAAACCAATACCGGCAACGGCGCCAGCTCCGAGTACATGGAGCGACGTGAGGCCATCCGGCAGTTCGACCGAGGTGTAGCGGGTGGTGAGCATCGTCGCGACCCAGATTCCGAGCGGCTTGCCGACCACGAGGCCTGCGATCACGCCGAGCGTCACTCGCGACGAGGCGGCATCCGCCACCGCATCACCTGACAAGGTCACACCAGCATTGGCCAAAGCAAAGATCGGAATGATCAGGAAGCTGGTCCACGGACTCATCAGCCCGATGAGTCGGCCCGTGACCGGGACCGACTCGCGGATCTTCCACGACACATCGCGCAGTTCGCTCGAACTTGCGGTATCACCGGCAAACAGATCCTCGACGCGTTCGAAAGCTCGCGAACCGAGCAGCGGGCGAGCAGGGGCAAGCAGACCGAGCGCCACACCAGCGATGGTCGCGTGGACGCCAGAACGGAACATGGCGTACCAGATGAAGATGCCGGCGAGGACGTAGACCGGGGTGAACCAGACTCGAGACCGCTGCATCACGATCACCAGAGCGAGTCCAGCGAGACTGGCGCCGAGCCAACCGAACTGCAGACCTTCGGTGTAGAAAACGGCGATCACCAGGATGGCGCCGATGTCGTCAGCGATGGCGAGCGCCAACAGGAAGAGCTTCAGTCGGCTGGGAATCCGCGGTCCCAACAGAGCCAACACGCCAACGGCGAACGCGATATCGGTCGCCATCGGGACACCCCAACCAGAGATCCCTTCACCACCGAGGTTGATCAGCGCATAGATCCCTGCCGGCACGGCCATGCCGCCGATCGCTGCCACGGCGGGCAATGCTGCCTCTTTGGGCGACGACAGGTCGCCGGTGACCATTTCGGTCTTGATCTCCAACCCGACAACAAAGAAGAACAGCACCATCAAGACGTCGTTGACCACGAGTTCGAGGCTCAATGCGTGGCCATCGAGCATCAGCGGCACCCAGGAACCGATTGACAGTTCGACCTCGGTCTCCCAGAAACGGTGGTAACCCTCGCTGAATGGTGAGTTCGCCCAGATCAATGCCGCCGCAGTGGCGACCAACAGCAACAGCCCTGAGGCGGTTTCCTGGGCAAGGAAGCGAACCATCGGGCGCGCCACTCTCCTGGCCAGCCTGGTGTCGCCACCGCTCCATGCTTCTGATCGGACCGGAAGTCCGCCGTCACTCGACAAGAGAACGCTCCTGTGCTTCCGACATCAACTGCGGGAGCCTAGGACTTCAGCGGGAGTACGGGCCGAGAAATGCGAAAATCCACTGGTTTCGACTACAAGCCACGGTGCAAATCGCCTCACCTCTTCCTCCTCAGCGATGCAGTTCGAGATCGACGGTCGTTCCCTCAGGGGTCGAGGTGAACTGCACGTCGCCGGAACTCAGATGCTGCATCAGGGGAACTCCGAAGCCACCCTCGATCAGCAGACGATCCGGATGCTCCATGTCGGGAACATCGACGAGATCGGGCAGGCCCCCACCTTGATCAACCACCGTCAGGAAGACCCGGTCCTCAGCGATTCTGAGCGTCACACGCACTCGCCCCTTGCTCGACAGGCGCTGGTCGGCCTCGATCGCGTTCGTCACTGCCTCGGAGGTGACCCAACGCAAATCGTCGAGACGATCGCCACCGAAGACCTCAGCGGCGGTTGCCGCCGCAGCGACAACCATTCGTACGACCGTGACGAGATCCGTGCGAGCAGGGATGTCGATCTGGACGACATGAAGTGGCCCACCGGGAGGGGTGCTCATCGAGGTATCAAGCTAGCTCACACTGCACACATTGTCCGAGAGCGCTGTGCTTCTTCGAAAGTGCTCTGCACCTCATGGTCGAGGCGGTGCGGTCAGCCCACTACATTGACCGTCGTGGACTCGGTCTGGGAACAGTGGGATCTCGTGTGCGCTGATCCTGGCGGGTGCGACACGCTCGACCAACTCATGCGTGCCATCGTGTGGGCTTACGTCTTGGTTGCCTGGATGATCTTCTACGCCGCACTCCAACCGTGGACAACTGATCTGCCCAAGGCAGCCGGAACCGCCATCGCCGCGATCGGCTCAGCTGTCATCGTCTGGATATCGGTCGGCATCATTGGTTCGAGTGGCAGTCTTCGCACCGCGGGCGTCATCACTGTTGTCGGCCTGATCGCAGTTTGGATCGGGCGGCCCACCTTCGCTCAGCGCGGGCCCGTCGACGTCGACGAGGTCAACGCGGACGCTTCACCGACTTCTTCCAAGAACTGAAGCTCGACACACTGCCCACAGTTGGGCGCATGAGCCACGGCCACGGGTGTGTCACGACCGGAGAGATTTTCGCTGCCCGCTTTGCGAAACCGGGCACCGGAGCGAACGTCACCGCCACCGGTCGATCAGCCAGCACCTCGACCGGGCGACCGAGGTGGACTTCGAGTTCGCGACTCGCTCCGATCTCCGCCAACGCCTCGGTCAAAAACACCAGCCGCTTCGCCGACAGACGAAGCGATGCGAGCAGCGGCTCATCGAACACGAAGACCACAGGGACATCGGGGTGTGCGGTCATTGCCGGATCGCTCGAACCCAGGGACTCGGCCGTCAACCAGACCGCCTCAGGAGCCCCGACGACGTCTGCCGACACCGGACCAGCGAACGCCAGGTCAGGAACCGAGGCGATCTCCACCGGCTGAGTGGTCGGCGAGAACACCGGATCTTCTGGCCATTCCTCGATCGGGCACTCGAGCACCAGGTCGCAGGAGGCACACAAGTTCTTCGCCCGTTTCTCGACCTGCCACCGGCTGAAGCCGTAGGACTTGTTCGAACCAACGCCGACCGTCCACTGCCAACCCAGGCGGTTGGCGGCCCGAGACCCATCGAGCAGGTGGCGGAAGAAGTAGTCCTCGCCCTCTTGCCACTGCACACCTCGGCGGACCGACCATTCGCTCGACAACCACATGCGTGTCTGGTTGACGAGCCAACCGTCTTCTTCGAGCTCATCGAGCGGCAACTCGATGCAGGCCATGTTGCGGTCCCACCCATCTCCCCCGGTCTGACCATGGAGATCTTGCAGCACACCGCTTGCGGTCTTCGAACCGAGTCTGGCATACCAGTGGCGAGAGAACTCCTGCCACATGAGCTCGTCCCGGTACTTCTGCACGTCGCGCGATGGCCCATCAGCAACGTGGTCCCACACGTTGCGCAGCGAGAGCAGGCCGTGACGGATATAGGGCGAGAGGCCTGAAGCCCCGCGGCGGGGTTGCGGGTACACCTCGTTGCGCGAACCTGCGTACCCGGCGACGTCGAAAGCGGCCAGGGCAGCGTCGGCTTTCGACTGTCCGCCGGAGAACCGCAGCGATGCCGTGACGTCACCATCCACGATGTGGCGGAGATGTTTTGAGACGTAGGCGACGGCCTGTCCAGGTTGTGGGAGGGGAAGTGCAGTCAAGAGTCCTCGAAGCGACGAAAGCAGATCGGCCCTCAGAACATCGACGGACCGAGGGGGCGACCTTTCTGGGTGATGTTTACCAAGTTGCGGGCCACCAAGCGCCGAGCTGCGCATCAACAATCGCTGTTTCGAGCGCGGCCGGGCTGCTCGGCCGTCTGACCACCTGAGGACTGACGAGCCCTCAGAGCGTCCCGGCGTCGAGCCGATTCCGCACCTCGACTGCCCGTTCCCTGACATCGGGGAGGTCGGCCAACTTGCGCATCCCACCGAGCTGACGGCCAAGCCGATGGTTCCCCCTCAGCGCCTCCTCGTTTCGTGCAAGAAAGTCCCAGTAGAGCGTTGTGTACGGGCACGCGTCTTCGCCAGTCCGCTTCTTGGGATCGAAGCGACAATCCTTGCAGTGATCGCTCATCCGATTGATGTACGCGCCACCTGACGCATAGGGCTTGGTCGCCATGCGTCCGCCGTCTGCGAACAACGCCATGCCGATCACGTTCGGCAACATGACCCACTCGGCACCGTCGACGAAGGTCGCCCACATCCAGTCAGTCATCGCTGCAGGATCGACGCCAGCGGTGAGCGCCAGATTCCCCAGGATCATCAATCGCTCGATGTGGTGGGCATATCCGCGATCGTGCACGTGCCTCATGACGCTGGCAACGCATGCCATCTCGGTCTCGGCCTCACCGGTGAACGCTGGCGGAACGGGGCGATCGGCCTGCAGGACGTTCATCGTCCGGTACTCCGGCATCCAGAGCCAGTACAGACCCCATACGTACTCCCGCCAGCCAATGACCTGCCGGATGAAGCCCTCGACGCTGTTGATCGGAGCGAGTCCGGCGCGGTAGGCGACTTCTGCGGCATCAACGACCTCACCAGGGTGGAGGAGGCCCAGGTTCATCGATGAGCTGAGCGCCGAATGCGCCAGCTTCCATTCAACATCGAGCATTGCGTCCTCGTGCGGCCCGAAGGGCGCCAGGGCCGTCTCGACGAACTCATCGAGACGGCTCAGGGCTTGCTCGCGTGTCACCGGCCAGGTCCCCGACGGTGCCGACCCCCATGTCTCCGGAATGTCATCGAGTACTTGGCGATCGATTTCATCGAGATCGAACGGCTTGATCTCGGGCCAGGCTCGTCCGTCCTTGGGTGGCGGCTCCCGGTTCTCAGCGTCGAAGTTCCACGCACCGCCGCTGGGCCCACCAGCGTCCATGAGCACGCCGAGGCGCTGCCGCTGCCATCGATAGAAGTCCTCCATCTTGAAGCTCTTCTTTGACCCAGACCACTCCGCAAAGTCGTCGTAGTGGCAGAGAAACTGGTTGTTGCGAACCGTCTCGACGCCGAGCCGCTCGAGCATCGCCCGCCCGTCCCAACTCATGGGTTCCATCGCCACGACCGTCTCGATGTTGTGCTCGTCGACGTGAGCCCGCAAACCGGCCCCAAGCGTTGCTGCGGTCCGGTAGTCGACATCGAACCCCTCGGCCTCGAGCTCAGCGGCGAAGTGCCGCATGGCCGAGACGACGAGGTGGAGACGCTGCACATGCCAGCGCTTCGCGTTCCACTTGACCTGGCTCTCGACGAACAGAATCCGGCAGTCAGCAGGCGAACGACCTTCGAGCGAGGAGATACCTCGATTCAGTTGGTCTCCAAGAACCCAGACGGTCGGCCCATCCATTGCAACAGGTGTGTTTGGCACACCCCATGATTTCCTGATCGGCTCGAAGACATCGAACCGTGACGCAAAGAACCTGTCGAGAGATTCAGAATCGATTGCCAGCGGCGGCAGATGTCGGGGCGTTCTCGGCCATGTGTCGACCAAGCTCAACCCATGCCACCAACGATGGGGTCGCCAGAAGCGAGAAGGGCCAATCAGCGAACACCACGTCAAGACGACGATGAAGCATCAACGCGAGATCGTCCTCGCCGAGCAGGACCAGCGCCACGATGAAGGCCGTCATGGCTTTCGCGCCAGGAATGGATGGCAGGCCGACGAAGTCGGGATGAAAGACCGATTGCCCGGCAGCCATCATGATCAGGGATCGAAGCCCGTGACCATCGAGACATGCAAGATGATCTTCCGGCTGTTCGGCCAGGATGACCTCGATCGCCGCAAGCGGGACCATCGCTCGCAGTGCCGACCCGGGCGGCACCACTTCGTCGACGGATCGAGCAAACGTCAGCGCCGCTTCCAGATCACCGCCGCCGTTCGGACCGAGGGCTCTCAGAAAGTGGACGTGTGGCTCGTAGAGCGACTCGATGCTGAGCATCGCTCCGAGTGGAGTCTCGAGGTCGCCGAGCCCAGACGTCGCTCGGTCAACCACCTCCAAACCGTGGACAAGCGGGTTACCCGGTTCGATGGCGTGGACGCGAGCTAGGTCCTCCGACGCATCTCGGCCGTTGAATGCAGCCATGGCGGCACGCACGAGTAGGGGCACTGGGTGGTCTGGCCAACCGCCGACCCACGCATCGATCAGCGAATCGTCGATCGGGTGGTCCGTCCGCTCATCGTTGTGGCGTGCGATGTGCTCGAGGCAGAACCAGCGGTCCTCCCACGTTGGGGCAATGGAGTAGCTCTGGTACGACGCAGCAACGTCACCGGCCACAAGAGCGGATGCACATTCGTGTGCCTCCCGATGTCCCATCGCTGGCGGGCGGCTCTGACTCAGGGCTTCTTCCGCTTGTACCGACGAGAACGAATTCATGAGGATCCGTCGGCCCCTGCCGCTTCATCTTGAGGGCGGCACCAACCCGACCAGCGCGCCGAACACTCGTTCGATGCCGTCGGTGCCAGTACCCTGGCCGACGTGTCGATCATCGCCACATCCCCTTCGATCGCCGACTTCGTTCAGCGGCTCGACGACGACGGTCGCCTCTTGCATCGCGAGACGCTTCCCGCACGCGACGCTCGCTACGCCGAACTCAGCACACCATTGGCCGCCGAGCTCGCACACCTCCGGCCCCCAGGTGGCTTCTGGTCGCACCAAGCCGAAGGCATCGATCTCGCCAGATCAGGCCAATCGGTGGTGGTGGCCACGGGCACGGCATCCGGCAAGAGCAAGGTGTTCCAGGTGCCGATCGCCGAAGCTGTACACCGGGGTCTTCGGTCCGGAACGTCGCTGCTCCTCTACCCGACCAAGGCGCTCGCGCAGGACCAGCTCCGGGCCTTCGGTGCGCTCGGCGTCGACCGCCTGCAGGCCGTCACCTACGACGGCGACACACCTCGCGACCGACGCACCTGGGCCCGCCACCATGCCAACGTCGTCCTGACCAACCCCGAGATGCTCCACTACGGGCTCTTGCCGCACCATGCCAAGTGGGCCACGTTCCTCAAACGATTGGAGTACGTGGTCATCGACGAGCTCCACGTGCTGCGTGGCATCTTCGGCACCCACGTCGCTCACGTGCTTCGCCGACTTCGACGAGCCTGCGCTCTCTACGGTGCCGACCCCACGTTCGTCTTCTGCTCGGCCACCATCGGCAGCCCCGAACGTCTGGCCGAGGAACTCTGCGGCAAGCCGGTCACTGCGGTCACTGCTGATGGTTCCCCATGTGCGAAGCGCCACGTTGCGCTGGTCCAACCAGCATTGATTGACGTCGAGCGCGGCATTCGCCAGTCGCCTGCGACCGAGGCAATCAAGATGGTCGCCGATCTCGTCACCGACGATCGTCGAGTCATCGCCTTCTGCGCAAGCCGATCGCTGACCGAGCGCGTCGCCGCCGGCGTGGCTCGTGCCCTGCCGCCAGAACTCAGCAGCACGGTTGCCTCATATCGATCTGGCTACCTTGCGACGGAACGGCGCGAGATCGAAGACGATCTCGCCGAGGGCCGAATTCGAGCGGTCGCCGCCACCAGCGCGCTTGAACTCGGCGTCGACATCGGCGGCCTCGACGCCACCGTGCTGTGCGGTTTCCCCAGCACCATTGCCTCGTTCTGGCAGCAGATCGGACGAGCTGGGCGTAGCGGGCAGGAGTCCCTCGCCGTTCTGGTAGCTGGCAACGACCAGCTCGATCAATGGTTTGCCACCCATCCGAAGGATCTGTTCGAGCGCCCGCCCGAGCCGGCCGTGATCAACGTCGACAACCCGAACATCATGGATCCGCACCTCACGTGTGCCGCGTACGAACTGCCCCTTCGCCATGCCGACGACACCTGGTGGACTGAGCTGGACGAAGGCGTTCGCCGGTTGGTCCTCGGCGACGAGCTCAAACTTCGGCCCGATCCTCGCAACGTGCCGAAGGCGTTCTGGTCTGGGCGAGGTATCCCCTTCAACACCATCAGCTTGCGATCTGCATCTGGGGGCGAGGTTCGTATCGTCGACGAAGACGGCCGCCTCATCGGCACCGTCGACGCCAGCCGGGCCGCCAACATCGTCCACCCCGGCGCGGTATATCTCCACCGAGGTCAGCCGTGGAAGGTCGTCGAACTCGACCTTCACCTTCGTCAGGCCACCGTTGTGCGGCACCGAGGCAACACGTGGACCCAGGCGTCCAGCTCCATCAGCATCGCCGTGACCGACGACGGCATCACCAAGGCCGTCGGTGCGTCGCTGCTCCACCTCGGGACCGTCAAGGTGACCACCCAGGTCACCGGATACCAGGTGAAGGAGATTGGCGGCCGTGAGGCGAAGGAATCCCACGATCTCGACCTGCCTCCTCAAGAACTCGACACCACGGCCATCTGGTACGAGTGGCAGCCGGGCGTGATTGATCAGGCTGGTGTCAACGACCTCAACTTGCCGGGGGCACTCCACGCGGCTGAGCACGCAGCGATCGGCATTCTTCCGCTGTTCACGATCTGTGATCGGTGGGATGTTGGCGGCGTCTCGATTGCGGCCGCGCCGCAGTCCGGCCTTCCAACCGTGTTCATCTACGACGGCTATCCGGGCGGTGCGGGCGTGGCCGATCTTGCCTACGCAGCAGCCGATCGCCA
>RCMY010003307.1_pt1 | contig 14314 bp, 14 predicted proteins | sample 2041341 | NCBI WGS metagenome assembly RCMY01 (sample SAMN09708234, study PRJNA481090) | Marine sediment metagenome, whole genome shotgun sequencing project.
GTGGCCCTTGGCGCAGGCTTGGCCGGCGCGGCACTCGGCTACTACTCCACTCGACGGGCGCTCCAACCCGTTGTCCGTGTCGCACGAGCCGCTCAGGCGATTTCAACTGGCGATTTCGGCACTCGATTGGACCCTTCCGGAGACCCAGACCTCGCTCCCCTCACGACATCATTCAACGACATGGTCGGCGCTCTCGAATCACGCATCGAACGCGACGAACGCTTTGCGTCCGATGTCAGCCACGAACTTCGATCACCGCTCATGACTCTCGCTGCCTCGATCGGCGTCCTCGAACACCGACGAGACGAGCTCTCGCCAGAAGCTGTCCAAGCAGTCGATCTGCTCGGCAAGGACCTGCGCCGGTTCACCGGCCTGGTCGAAGATCTGCTCGAGATCTCACGCCTCGACGGTGGTGCCGTCGTCGCCGACGCCGATCCCATCGTGCTCCTCGAATTCCTGACGTTCGCCATACGGCAGTCACGAAGCCCTGATGTTCCCATCGTCGTCGAACAAAGCGAACGAGAGACCGTCATCGTCACCGACAAGCGCCGCCTCGCTCAGGTCTTCCAGAACCTCATCGACAACGCCGCAAAGTACGGAGAGGGCGCCACCAGTGTCGGCTTCTCGGTCACCGGCCCGGCCGTCCAGATCTTCGTCGAAGACGCAGGCCCTGGTGTCCCGACGGCAGATCGCGAACGAATCTTCGATCGCTTCACCCGCGCTGGAGCGGATGCTGGGCGACGAGATGTCGCAAAGGGTGTCGGGCTCGGTCTCTCACTCGTTGCCGAACACGTTCGGCTCCAGGAAGGGCGCGTCTGGGTCAGCGATCGGCTTGATGGATCTTCCGGAGCTCGGTTCATTGTTGAGCTCCCCGTCGGCGACCTCTCGCTGCTCGACGAGGAGCTCGCAACATGAGGTGGCGAGTGAAACTCTCGGTCGCCTTGGCGGTCCTGTTCAGCGCAACATCGTGTGGACTCCGAGGTGACGAACAGGCGCAGGTCATTGAGGATGTGCAGTACGAGCTTCTCGGGACATCGACGTCGACCACATCAACCACCGTCGCCGACCGCCCGATCTTCGTTGTGTCGTTCTTCTGGCACACGGCGGGCAACAACCGCCTGCGAGTCCTCACTCGCGCCCTTGCCGATCCGCCGTCTGCAGGGCAGACACTGACCGACCTCGTGGCCGGCCCAACACCAGAAGATCTCGAGGCCAACCCCGATCTGCAGACACAGCTCAACGAGACGATGGAGCCTCGCCTCTCCCAGGTCGACGGCACCACCTATCAGATCCAGATTCAACGGCCTGCGGAAGAACAGCTGACGGTCGAGCAGGCTGCCGAGTTCGTGTGCACCGCAACACAGTTCGTCGAAATCGACGCCGTCACGATCGTGAACGCCGACTTGGTTGCTTTCACGCTGTCTGGTGCCGGTGCGGTACCGATTGCCGGTCCAGCTCGCTCCGATGACTTCGGCGGCTGCGTCGAAGACCCACTGCCGGTCGAACCCGTCGAAGGCGACGGCAGCGATCCGGAATCAGGAAGCACAACAACGACGACATCGTGAGGCTGGATCACCAGGTGACGCTTGCCCCCGGGCCTGGACGAGCACGGATGGTCCATGTGTCGAGATCGAGCTCGGTTCCTGGCTCGACGAGCGCCACCAGCGAGCCGCCGAAGCCTCCACCGACCATGCGGGCTCCGTAGACACCCGGCATCGCCGACACTCGAGCGTGGATCTCGTCCACGACTGGTGTGCTCACCTCGTAGTCCTCGGAAAGGCTGCGGTGTCCTTCAGCAAGAAGCGCTCCGCAAGCAACGAGATCGCCGCCTTCGAGCGCCACGACGAAGTCACGAACCCGCTGGTTTTCGGTGACGACGTGGCGACCCCGCCGCCGGAGCACCGGATCGGCGAGATCTTCTACATCGCTGAGCGAGGCCTTCCGAAGCGGGCCGATCATGCTCTCGATTTGCTCACAGGCTGCCCGGCGCTCGTTGTACTCCGAGTCAGCGAGCAAGCGGGGCTGGCCGGAGTGAAAGACCATCACCTCGACCTCATCCGGCATGCGGACGGGGACGAGCTCGAGCGTGTGGCAGTCGATCATCGACGCATGGCCTTCCGTCGCCATCATCGAGATGAGCTGGTCCATGATCCCTGACTGCACCCCGGACGCCTCGGCCTCGGTGGTACGCGCCAACTGGGCGAGTTCCTTTCGCCGATCGAGCGTGTCGTCCTCGAGCGCCCCAAAGGCCAAGAGCGCCGCGACAGTGAGAGCCGAGCTCGATGACAGTCCGGTGCCGCCTTCGGGCAGCGAGCTGGCGATGGTCCCGGTGAACCCGGTGGTGACCTCGAGCTTGCGGGCGACGGCAGCGATGTAGCGCCCCCACGGCGGGTTGTCCGGCAGCTCACCGGTGATGGGCAGATCAGCTTCGAACGAGCTCCCGAGCTGCTCGGAGTGGAGGTTGAGCCGGGTCCCGGAGGCCGAGCCGGTGATCGTGATGCCCATGTCGAGCGCCATGGGCAACACCAACCCGCCGGTGTAGTCAGTGTGCTCGCCGATCAGATTGACGCGGCCGGGGGCGAATGCTCGCACCGTCATGCGAAGAACTGCTTTGCCACGGCCCAGAGCTCGGGGTTGACGTACTTGAGTTCTCGCACGGCGTCAGCGAGCTGTACTCGGACGACGCTGTTGGCCTGGAGCGCCACCATCTGTCCCCACGCTTCGTCGTGCACGGCCTCGATCGCCGCTACGCCGAACCACGTACTGAGCACGCGGTCGTATGCGGTCGGGCTTCCGCCCCGCTGGACGTGGCCAAGCACAGTCAGGCGAGTCTCGAAGCCGGTGCGGGCCTCGATCTCGGTCGCAACCTTGTGCCCGATCCCACCGAGCCGGATGTGGCCGAAATCGTCGAACTCATCTGGCTTGATCTCGATTGTGCCGTCGGCAGGCTTCGCCCCCTCGGCGACGACAACGATCGAGGCGTAGCGGCCCTTGGCATGGCGGCGGGTGATCGTCTCGCACACCTCAGCGATGTCGAACGGCTCCTCCGGAATCAGCGTGAGCGTCGCGCCACCAGCAATACCAGCCCACGTGGCGATATGGCCGACGTGACGCCCCATGACCTCGACCACCATGACTCGGTTGTGGCTCTCGGCCGTGGTGTGCAGGCGGTCGATTGCCTCCGTGGCTATGTGCACCGCTGTATCGAACCCAAAGGTTCGTTCTGTCAGACCGATGTCGTTGTCAATGGTCTTGGGCACGCCAACGATCGGGAAGCCTTCCTTGGCCAACTCACGAGAGCACGAAAGCGTGCCCTCTCCCCCGATGGCGATGATGGCATCGAGCTTGTTCGCCTCGACGGTTGCCCTCACTCGGTCGACACCGTCGTCGAACATGTACGGCTGCACTCGGCTCGTGCCGAGGATCGTGCCGCCACGAGGCAGCGTGCCCCGCAACGACACGATGTCCAGCATCTGAAAATCGTTCTCGATCACACCTCGCCAGCCATCGTGAAAACCAAAGAGCTCGTCGCCATAATGGTTCTCCCCTTTTCGCACGATGCCGCGAATCACCGCGTTCAAACCCGGACAATCTCCACCACCGGTCAGGATCCCTACGCGCATGGCCGACAGCTTATGGACTGTTCTTCTGCGTGCTCTCCCCTGTGCTCTGTTCCCCTATGGTGCGACGCGGGCAACCAGACCCTGCCCACAATTCCGAAACCCTTCACCCGAGGAGATCACAGATGGCCCTGGTCATTTCGCTCGACGCTGGCACCACCGGAGTTCGAGCACTCGCCGTCAACGAAAACAGCACCATCGTTGGCTTCGCCTACCAGGAGTTCACGCAGTTCTTCCCTGAGCCCGGTTGGGTCGAGCACGACGCCTCAGAAATCTGGGCTGCCATTCAAGCGGTCATTGCCGAGCTGGTTCCGTCCCTCGACGAGCCGATCGCTGCGATTGGTATCACCGATCAACGCGAGACTGTCGTTGCGTGGGACCGGCGCACAGGCGAACCCTTGCACAGGGCCATTGTCTGGCAGGATCGGCGAACGGCGGCTCGATGCGAGGAGTTGACCGAAGCCGGCCATCTCCCAATGGTGCGTCACAAAACCGGCCTCGGGCTCGACCCGTACTTCTCCGGCACAAAGTTTTCCTGGCTCCTCACCGAAGGCAAGGTGCCGAACGACGAACACCTCGCCCTTGGCACGATCGACTCATGGTTGATCTGGAAGCTCACCAATGGAGCAGCCCACGTCACCGAACCATCCAATGCAAGCCGCACGCTGCTGTTCGACATTCGCGAACTGGCGTGGTCGGCTGAGCTCTGCGACGTGATCGGCGTGCCGATCGAGGCACTGCCCGAGGTCCGCCCGAGCAGCGGGCGTTTCGGTGTCACAGCCGACACGACCGCAATGGGCGCTGGCATCCCGATCAGCGGGGTCGCCGGCGACCAGCAGGCAGCGCTGTTCGGCCAGGCGTGCTTCGAGCCTGGCATGACCAAGAACACTTACGGCACCGGCAGCTTTTTGCTGATGAACGTCGGCACCGAGTGCCCAGAGCCTGTCGAGGGACTGCTGACCACCGTTGCCTGGACCCTCGGTGAAGGAGAGCCGGCAACGTATGCGTACGAAGGCTCCATCTTCGTCACCGGAGCGGCCATCCAGTGGTTGCGTGACGGGCTGGGCATCATCTCAGACGCCGCTGAGATCGGCCCGCTCGCCGAGACGGTCGAGGACACCGGCGACGTCTACCTGGTCCCCGCCTTCGCCGGGCTCGGCAGCCCCTGGTGGGATCCCTACGCCCGCGGCACGATCGTGGGAATCACGAGGGGAACCGGCCGAGCCGAGCTTGCGAGGGCGACAGTCGAGTCGATGGCATACCAGGTGCGCGGCGTCGTCGATGCCATGGCCGCAGGATCGGGACTCGAGTTGGCTGAGCTTCGAGTGGACGGTGGCGCCTCGGTGATGCCGCTCCTGCTCCGACTCCAGGCTGATCAACTCGGCGTCCCCGTGACCAGGCCCACGATGCAGGAGACCACTGCGCTCGGTGCGGCGTACCTCGCCGGCCTGGCCGAGGGCGTCTGGACATCGCTCGACGACATCACGGCGGCTTGGAAGGTCGATGTCACTGTCGAACCTTCCGATGACCGGACCACAGCGGATCGCAACTACGCACGCTGGGGCCAAGCGGTCGAGCGATCAATGGGGTGGGCCAGGCCGGAGTGAGCACTCCGCCACACGGCGGGGCAGACTTGACCGCCTAGTCAAGTTTTCGCCTAGTCTCGACGCTGTGGCCCCTGACAATGCACCCGACGCCGTAGCGGCTGGCACCCCGCCGGGAGCCGAACGAAAGCTGACGTCACGTGGCCGAAGTCGGCGCTCGGCCATCATCGCCACGGCAACCAAGCTCTTCGCAGAGCAGGGCTACCACCCGACCTCGGTTCAAGACATCGTGGACGCTCTGGGCGTGGGCAAGGGCGTGTTCTATTGGTATTTCCCATCGAAGGACGAGCTGCTCAAAGAGATTCTTCGAGCATCGTTGTTCGACCTCCGCACCACGCAACAGAAGGCGATTGGCGACACTGTCAATCCACTGGAGCGGCTCGAACGCGGCATCCGGGCTTCGGTTGGCTGGTATGCGGTCAACCAAGACCTCCTGCGCGTCACGTTGTTCTGTTTCACTGAGCAACAATTCGCCATGGCACTGCTGAAGGGACGCCGTGTATCGATCGCGGACACGGCACAGCACGTGAGCGATGCGGTCGACCAAGGGTTCATCGCTCCATGCGACGCCACTCTCGTGGCGATCGGCATCATCGGCGTCATCGACGAACTCGGAAGGTCCGTTGCCTTCGGCGGCCAGACCTACTCCAAAGAGCTCGAACAGTTCGCGGTCGACATGTGCCTCCACGGCACCGTCGGCAAACGCTGAGGAGTTCGCCGATGATCCTCTTCGTCGACTACGAACACGCTGATGGCCGGACCTCCGACTGGGGCGAGAAGGTGTTGGCCGCCCGGACCTGGATCACCTACCGGCTCGAAGACATCTCTGGTCTCCCCTGCCACCTGGTCCGCTACGACCGCATCGATGTTGAGCTGCTGCATCGTCTCGATGCCAAAGCGGTCTTCATCAGCGGGAATGGCACCGATCCCGCCAGCTACGACCAACAAGCGCTCGATCCCCTGCGGTCGATCATTCGCGAGGCAACGCTTCCGATTTTCGGGTTCTGCGGTGGTTTCCAGTGCATTTCCGAGGCCCTCGGCGTGCCCCTGACCCCGATCACCGTCAATGAGGCGACGCCTCCTCAGCTGCTGCGTCCGTTCGGAACCGACGCTGCAGGCAACGAAAAGCAGGGCGAAGCCGGTTACCACGCCGTCACGCTGGATGCCGATCACCAACTGCTGGCCGGCATCGACACCGCGCCGGTGTTCCGCCACGCTCACTACCTCCAGGTTCCGGCTTTGCCTGACGGATTTCAGACCCTCGCATCGAGTCAGGTCACGCCCATTCAGATGGCGGTCAGCGATGAGCGACGGACGGTCGGCACGCAGTTTCATCCCGAGTACTACACCGATGAGCATCCCGCTGGCCGAACGCTGATCGAGAACTTCCTTCGCTGGTCCAGCCTCATCGCCTGAGTTCAGCGGATCTTCGCCAGAGCAGACAGACCGGCTCCGACGGCTCCTGACGTCTCACCGAGCGCAGCTCGGAGAACCGGAACCGGCGGCCGGTGCTCGGCGCCGAGGACAAAGTGGTGCATCTGCTCCTGGACTCCTGCCAAGAAGTGTTCGCTCGCCTCGGCCAGTCCACCGCCGAGGATCACGACGTGTGGGTCGAGCAGGGTGACGAGGTTGCCGAGTCCTTGTGCCACCCAGCTCGAGAAACGTTCGAAGATCTCGATGGCATCTCGGTCGCCCGCTGTGGCCGCCGCGGCGACGTGCTCACCTCGAACCGCCGATCGGGCGCCACCGGCTCGCCGGAGAATGTCGAGGCCACGCCCCTCGGCCATGAGATCGGTCCACAGGTTGACCAGGCCAGCTCCAGAGGCATAGGCCTCCCAACATCCAAGCTGTCCGCAAGCGCACAAGTGACCGTTCCGTTGGACGAGCATGTGACCCGGCTCGCCAGCGAAGCCGTTCGCTCCATGAACGATCTGACCACCGACGGCGAGAGCGCCGCCGATTCCAGTTCCTTGGGTCACGAGCAGCACATCGTCACTGCCGGTTCCAGCGCCCCGATCGAGCTCGGCGCGGAGGGCCATCGCCGCATCGTTGTCAACAACCACCGGGACGGCGAACACCCTTTCGAGTTCGCCGCGAACCGAAAAATCGATGATCCCCGGCACGTTGGGGCCGTAGCGCAGCACCCCATCGAGATCGACCAGCCCGGCCAGGCCAACGCCGATGGCCACGAGCGGTGGCTGACCGTGGACGAGCTCCTCAGTGAGTCCCTGGAACGCGGCCACGACATCGGCAGCGCTCGTTCGAGGGTTGGCCACCTTGCGCTTGGCGACGATCTCGCCGGTCTGCGCATCGAGCAGCACACCAAGGATCTTGGTGCCGCCGAGATCGAACCCAACGGCACACCCCCGGTCAGTCGACCGGTCGGCCTTCGAATGGGTGCGGTTCGGCGACGTGCTCGACATCGCTGCCGAGGCTACTCCGACAGGGTGGGTGAGTCGGTTGTGACCGATCAGGCGTGGGCGTATGACACCTGGGATCCGAGCGCACGGCGGAGGCCGACACCACCGGCCCACGATGCTGCTTCGGCTCGGTCACATAGGACAATGAGCTGCAGATCCTGTGCCAGCACCTCGAGTTGATCGAACATTTCTTCGAGTCCGGATGAGGTGAGATCGGCAAAGTCCCCGTGAAGGATCAACGGCACCGAACCGCCAGCCTCTGACCGCACACGGTCAGCGAGCGGACGCAGGAGGGCCAACGCTCGGTCGGCGGAGGTACCCACGTCGCCGATCGAAGACCGGAGTCGCTCCTCGCTTGCCTGGAATTCGTCGACGGCTTGCTCTGCGTCGGCTTCGAGTCCTTCGACTCGGGTCATCGCCCGATCGTGGAGCTCGAGATCATGCTCGGCGAGGGTCATCTGACCGAAGAGATGCGCCCTCGTCGGACCCGTGTGTTCCTTGGGGCGATCGACCTCGTCGGCCCAAGTCTCAGCCCACTCCACCAGCGCTTCGGGCTGGATCGTGTCTGACACCTCGGCTCCCACTCGCTTGAGCTCGTGGTAGAGGTCGCGCAACGCCTCGCTGAACTCGGGGTTGGCCGTCTCGATGACCTGGCGCCGCAGGGCTGCGCCGAGATCGGAAGGCAGCATCGGGCCAAGGTGGACACGAGCGGTTTCCTTGACCGACTCGAGCACCTCGTTGAGGCTGGCTTGCACCGGCCCGAATTGCATCTCGAATCGTGCCTCTCCGAGGCGGGCTTCGACCTGTTCCAGATGCGTGCGAGCACCTTCCAAGTTCGCCAGCGATTCTGCTGACGGGATGGGCGCCAACCGATACATGACGTAATCCAAGTAGGAGGTCTGTCCGACCTTGGCCAGCAAGGTCTGGAGTTCGCGATGATCGTCGTCGGTGCTGCGGCGAGCCTTCTTGCCACCTACGTCGGGGTTGGCGAGGTCTTCGACCTGGCGGTCCTCTTCTCTGGTCAGGATCACCGGGACCGCTCGGGCCAAGGATTCATCAACGCCGATCTGTGCTGCTTCGCGTTGCGCTATGCAGGACTCGACCCGTTGGTTCAGCGCATCGAGTTCAGGTTGGGCCTGACGACGAGCGTCCTCGTAACGTTCCCACTCGGTGAGCATCTCTTGGATGTCCGCTGGCATCTCCCTGAGCACCGCCGGTAGGCCGCGAACTCGGGAAATCATGGACCGGATGTTTGAGGTGCGATCGACCTCTCCCTCCGGGACCTCAAAGGCAGACAAGGCGTTTTGAAGGACACGAACTCGGTGCGCTGCACCGGGATCGATGTTCGCTCGTGCTTCTTCCAGCTTGACGCGAGCAATCGTTGCGAAACGTTTCGCTCGATCGCGATCAGCCACGAGAACAACGGGATCGCCGTCGTCTTGCTGACCACCAACGGTCACGTACACATCTTCCACCGTCAGCGGACCGATGGGCGCCGCACCGGATCGAAGCTCGATCAGCTCGCCGTTGGACTCGACCAGGCCACCGTGGCCGGTCGTGGAGCCACGAACCAATCCGCGGATTGCGTCGATCAGGTCAGCGGTCTCGGTTGAGTCGAGGCCTTGCACGATGGAGATGAACGGATGAAGATCGACAGTGCCGTCGCCGGTGCTGAGGTCGAGTCGAAGTATTCGCATGCTTGGGTTACGGCCCAAACATGGGCGTACTCAAGACAAATCTGAAGAGATTTCTCGTTGCTGTCCGGACGCCATCTCCTCGACCCGGCGGCGGAACTTCCCAAGCGCAGCTTCGACAATCTTCGCTTCGGCTCTCCGCCGGACAAAACCGGGGAGTGGGAGCACCAGACCGATCGACAACTCGTAGCTCACAAGCGTGGCTCGGGGGTCATCTGGCGAGGGAGCGAACGTGTACGCCCCATCAACGCTCGAGGTGAGGTCGCCGGAGAGTTGACTCCACGCGAGGCGATTGGGGGCACCGGAATAGTCGTAGGAAAGCACGTACTGCGTGCGTCGACCGATCGCCTCCGCTACGAAGCGAGCGGATGCTACGCGCCCTTGCGCATCGAGGTCGAGGATCTCGACGCCTGCGATCGCGTGGGCCCAGCCGGGATATTTGGCAATGTCCACTGCCACCGCATAGCAGTCGTGTGGACGGGCGTTCACGAGCGTGCTGACCTTGGCCGACTCGGTAGTGGGGCTCGGGTACGACGACGTAGTCACGTCGTGAGGCTACTTGCTCGGCTTCCGTTGGGGAAACGCACCGTGTGCTGACCCCAGAAAGGCGATCACGCCGAGGCCGAACATTGGCACGAGGATCCCGAAGGCCATCGTGGTGTAAGGGTCAGCTACAGCGCCTGCGAGTCCAATGAGTGACTGGGCGGTCAGCAGACCGAACGCCCAGCGACGGTCTGGTGCTTCGATCGAGCCAGCCAAGAAGAACGCTCCCGCCACGGTCACATCTTCCTGTCTGCTTCGGCCGGCAGCGATCGTGAACGCCCAGGCGAAGAGAGCGGCGCCTACAACGAAGACGACAGAACAACCCAGAGCGACGACATTTCTCACTGCGTCCGACCCGAAGAAGGCAACGACCACGGCGATCAATTGACCGATCGTGACGACCACGTTCATTCGTCGCAGCAGCGGAATGGGGAGCCTCAACGACGCAGGGTGCTTCGCGATCGTCTTGTTCTGGTTGCGGTTCTTCTTCGATGGCATGGCCATCACGGGGTCCAGTCGTCGATGGCTTGCTGAAGTTGAAGCGCCAGCACGTCGTAGTCGAACGTCTCACAGGCTCGAACCCTGGCCGCTGCACCGAGTTCGCGGCGCCGGTCGGCATTGTCGACCAGGTCGATGAGTGCACGTGCCACACCAGAAACAGACCTCGGATCGTCGACAACCAAACCAGTGGTGTCATCCACGACTGCCTCGGCCGCTCCCCCGCTGCTGCCCGCGATTTGGGGGAGCCCTGCGGCCGCAGCCTCGAGGAAAGCGATTCCGAAGCCCTCTTGCTCGAGCCCGCCCCAGCGGTCATGGCACAACATCGCCATGATGTCGGCCGCCCCATAGAGCCGAGGTACGTCCGGGTCCTCGAGTCGGCCAAGCATCTCGATGCGAGCACCACCAGCGACGCGATCTGCGGCCTGCTTCTCCAGCGCTTCCAGTGAGCGGCCCGAGCCGCCAATCATCAAACGGAGCGAAGGGCGCTCCTGGCTGGCCTCGGCAACGGCGTCAATCAACAGGTCCATCCCTTTGCGGGGCACAAGGCGGTTGACCGACGCAACCACCACATCCTTGTCGCCGATATCGAAGGCACCGCGAGCCGCGGCTCGCTCGGTCAGATCCAGAGGTTGGAATCTTGCCGTGTCGACACCAGGAGGAATGACCACTGCTGGGAGTTGACGACCAGCACATCGTTCGGCTTCTGCGAGCGCATAGTTGCCAGCGGAGATGACGAGGCTCGCCCCTCTCAGGACGCGGCGCAGCACCGATCGAGAAACGGGAAGGCGTCCAGGAATCGTCACTTCGGCCCCATGAAGGACCACGCCATACGGCCGACCGAGCCACGGACCGACGATCCCCAGCGGAACAGCCGGATCCAACAGGATCAGTTCGGCCCCGACTTCGTCAGCAAGCGCACAGATGCGCTTCGCAAGCCATGGGTAGGGAAGCAGGACAGGTTCAGGCGACCGTTCGATCCGGAACGGTTGCTCAGCGTCGAAGGCGGCCGCACCAGCGTGCGGCGTGCAGTAGACCGTTGTCTCAGCAGCGGGGAGACGACGCCAGAGCTCCCACAGGTACGACTGGATCCCGCCGACCTTCGGCGGGAAGTCATTGGTGACCAGTAGGTGACGACGCACCCAGCAAGGATGCCGTGTGCACGGGTTGAACGGTCCCATTGGGCTTCAGCCGATGCGCAGAGCACGTTGTGTGCCGTATTCACGTCAGCGAGGGGGAAGTCCGAGTTCGTTCGCCGCCCATTCGGCGTGTTCCTCGAGCAACTCGACCCCGCAGCTCTGATATCGCTCGATCGCTGACCGGACCCCTTCGTGATCACTGGATCCGGTGTTGCCGAGAATGACCAATGCCGTGCGCCTGACGATGTTGGGATCGCGTTTGGCGATGTACCAGCGTCCGACCCGAGCCATCAGCTCATCGTCCGAGGCTTGAAGAATCCAGAGCACATCGATCAACGGGTCGGCGTCAGCCTCGAGCGGGAGGTCGCGTGGTTGCGCAAGGTTCGGCGGGCAGACGTCCTGGCAGTCATCGCACCCGTAGATCCGGTCGCCAACAGCGGCTCGGAATTCAACTGGAATCTCGCCTGGGCCCTGAACCAACCAAGCGAGACAGCGTCGAGCGTCGATGATGCCGGGGGCCACGATGGCGGCCGTGGGGCAGTCATCGATGCAGCGCTGGCACGGCCCGCATCCGTCGGCGAGCGGCGGACCAGTCGGCTCGAGTGGTGCATCGGTGATGATCGAACCGAGGACGAACCAGCTCCCGAGGTCGGGCAACAGCAGATTGGCGTTCTTGCCGTACCAGCCAAGACCTGCCCGGTAGGCAACGTTTCGATCAACGAGATGGTTGTCGTCGAGGTGGACCTGCGCTTCGTACCCAGCGGCGCGAAGCGCGTCCGCCACGACATCCAGAGCGCGCTGGAGGTCGAGGTAATGGTCCCGCCACGCATACATGGCGACTCGGCCGGCGATTTGGGCATCAATGGGTTCGGGAGCCGAGCGGGCATAGGGCCAAGCCGCGACAACGACCGATGCGGCGGATGGAAGTGCACGAGTCGGATCGGTCGAACGCTCGGGATTCCGGTAGGTGAACTGCATCGATGCGGCCAGGCCTCGAGCTTTGCGAATCGGGAGCACGGTCCTGGCCGGTTCGAGCGGGTCAGCGCTGGCGACACCCATGGTGGGGATTCCAGCCTCAGCACCGATCGCCTGGAGTCGCTCCCACAGGTCGTGGGTCGACGAGTCGACCGAAGCATCAGTACTGGGCGAACTCGGCATGCCCACAGCCTGCCGACTCCGGCCGCCTGCGCCTCACCTCGGCGTTGGTCAGCCCACTTCGTGGCGGAGGCCAGGCACTAGCCCAGCGCTGTGGAGCCGCTTGAGGGCGGCGAACTCCATGACGTCGATCACCACCGCCTCGTCTGGCTCTCGATTGGCGATGAACGTGACCATGCAGTCGTCGCAGGTGTCGGTGTGTTGGCGGACGCAGGTGCCGCAATCGATGGAAATGCTCATGTCGACCATCTTCCTCAAGGGGTGTGACAATGCGAACGCCTGAGCAAGTGACAAGTTAAGACCCGGCACCGTTGGGTACAGTCGCCGCTTGTGAAGGCCTTGGAGTTCGACCGCAAAGAAGCTCGTTACGTCGCTGCGGCGGTCAGCTCGCGGCTGCGGCCGGGAAGCGGCGCAAGAACCGGCCCTCTGACGCTGGTCGACACAGAACAAAAGGACCTTCCCTCCCCCGAGTGGGAGCGGATCACCACCCGCCTCGCCGGCATCTGCGGCTCAGATCTCGCCACTGTCGATGGCCGCTCCGCCCGCTATTTCGAGCCATGGGTGTCCTTCCCCTTCGTTCCTGGCCACGAAGTCGTCGGCCAACGAGCCGACGGCACCAGGGTCCTGCTCGAACCCGTCCTCGGCCATGAGGCCCGCGGCTTCGAACCTCCGTTCGAAGGAGCGGCCCCTGGCGACGGCAACGACTATCGCCACCTCGTGGCTGGCGACATCGAGGCCGGAATCCAGACCGGCTACTGCGCATCGACCAGCGGCGGTTGGTCCACCGAGTTCATTGCTCACCCCTCGCAGCTCCACGAAGTTCCCGACAGCCTCAGCGACGAAGCAGCGGTCCTGGTCGAACCGGCGGCAGTCGGCGTCCACGCCGCCCTACGCACCGCCATCGCTCCTGGCGCCACGGTCACCGTGCTCGGCGCCGGAACCATGGGGCTCACCACCGTCGCTGCCCTCCGCCACTTCACCGAGGCGGGCGAGATCATCATCGGTGCCAAGTACCCGGAACAGAAGGCGATGGCCACCGCGTTCGGAGCAACGACCGTGGTCGATCCCGATCAGGTCCCGCGGGCGGTCCGCCGAGTGTCCGGCTCGTTCCAGATCGGTGACGACCTCTCTGGTGGCGCTGACGTCGTGATCGACGCGGTCGGGAGCGCTGCTTCGCTCGATCAGGCGATCGGCATCTGCCGTCCACGAGGCACGGTCGTACTCGTCGGCATGCCCGGCAAAGTCGCGATCGACTTCACTGCGCTGTGGCACCGTGAGACCAGCCTCGTCGGCTCCTACACCTACGGCACTGAGACGCTCAGCGACGGCACGACCCGCCGTTCGTTCGACATGGCCATCGAGTTGGCTGAGGTGGTCGATCTCGGGCAGCTCGTCAGCGCCACCTATCCCCTCGCCCGCTACGAGGACGCTCTCGAACACGCCGCCAACGCTGGCCGCCGGGGCGCAGTCAAGATCTGCTTCGACCTTCGCTGACGGCGAAGTCGCGGGGCTGACTGCTGACCAATCCAACTTGGGACCGTTTCAACCACCTTCTGGTCGAAACGGTCCCAAGTTTGACAGGAACGTCTGTTGGTCAGCTGGCGCGCATCGTCGTGATGGCGTGGACGAGCATCGTCTCGC
>RCMY010005998.1_pt1 | contig 14314 bp, 15 predicted proteins | sample 2041341 | NCBI WGS metagenome assembly RCMY01 (sample SAMN09708234, study PRJNA481090) | Marine sediment metagenome, whole genome shotgun sequencing project.
TCATGCAAATCACACACAACAAGCTGCTGCCGGTAATCGTCATCGTCATGCTGGTGGTCGCCGGAGGTCTCTTTTTGATCTCCGATGATGATGGCAAGGTGCCCTCTGGCGAACCGATGCGCGAGGTGCCGGTCGCGGCACTGCCAAGCACCGAACCGGGCGCCGATGCTGATACACCGCAGGAGACGCTTAACACCGTGGTGGGCGGCTTTCGGCGCGTCGAGCGCGAGCTGGAGGATCTGAAACGCGAGAACGAACGACTGCAGCGCGAGAACCGCCAGTCGCGTGACATCGAAACGCGGCTGAACGCACAGGTCGATCGCGGCATCGATCGGGGTCTGGCACAAATGCGCACGCAAAATGAAGCACTCACTGCACAGAATCAATCCCAGAGCACAGGCGCTGCCACAGAGGGTCTGCCCAATGGCTTCGGTTTCGAGGGCGAAGCGGCCCAGGGGGTGAGCACCACCGCTGCCGCGCAACCGGAGCCCGCAGCGCGCCTCGTGCTGCCGGTAGGCTACCGCGTCGGCAAAGACGCCGATGGGGCCACTGGCGTATTCCGTGGCGCGCCGGGCGGGAGCAACGCCACCCCAGGCGCAGCGACGACTGGCGCCGCGAGCGCAGAAAAACCCAAGCCGGTGCCCTACTACACCATCCCCGAGAACGCGACGCTCATCGGCGCCACCGCCATGAGCGCCGTGGTCGGTCGCGTGCCCATCGACGGCCAGGTGCAGGATCCGATGGAGTTCAAGCTGCTCATCGGCCCCGACAACCTCGCGGCCAACGGTCATTACCTGCCGCCCAATCTGGCGGGCATCGTGGTCTCTGGCATCGCCATCGGTGACATGACGCTCTCGTGTTCCGAGGGCTTTATCCAGTCCATGACCTTCGTCTTTGCCGACGGCACCATCCAGACGGTAAGCGAGCGCAATGAAGGCGGCTCGCTTGGCGCGGGTGGCACAAAGTCGAGCGCATCGAGCAACAAGCTCGGCTACCTGTCCGATAACTTCGGTAATCCGTGCATCGCGGGGCGTTTCGTGAGCAATGCGCCGAGCTATCTGACCGACATCGTCGGCCTCAAGTCGCTCTCGGTTGCCGGAGCCGCGGCAGCGGCCAGCGAGACCACTCAAACCACCAATGCGCTGGGCGGCTCTGGCAGCACCGTCACCGGATCACGGGGCACCTACATCCTTGGCCAAATGCTCAGTGGTGGTGTCGATGAGGTCACCAACTGGATGCTCAAGCGCATGGACAACTCATTCGATGCCGTGGTCACGCCGGCTGGTGCATCGGTGGTGGTGCACATCGTCAAGGAACTTCCCATCGACAAGAAGCCTGACGCACGGCGCCTTGATTACGGCCGTGTGGATAACGCGATGACCAACGCTCAACGAGGACAATGGCATGGACTGGATTGAACTGAAACTAAAACGGGTAAGTGCCGCCGCGTTGGCCGTACTTGCGCTTTGCGCATGCAGCGTGACGGGGCCACGTGAATCGCCGCTGCCCGCCGAAGGGCCGACGATGAAGGAAGTGTATGACGGCCACCAGAGTCGCGCCGCGAGCACAGCGGCCGACAATGCTTCGGACGTGCGAGGCACACGGCCCGCGCCGCCCCCCGATCCACTGAGCCGCGCCTATATCGAGCGCATCGAGGCGCGTTTTACGCGCGCGCCCAATCCTGACCTGGTGATGTACGTCTATCCGCACCTGGCAACGGGCAAATACCCGGTGCCTGGCTACTACACCGCATTCCCGATGTACGAAACCGTGCACTACCTGCTGCCCGGCGAAGCGGCCGCGTGGCGCGGCGCGGCCCAATAAGGGGTATCCATTGTTCGCATTTCTCAAAAACGCAGGCACCGCGACGCCCACAGGCGCAGCGGACACGGACGGGGACGCTACGCAAGACGTTGAGCGTCACGCACTGACGGTCGATCAACGACGACGCATGGCGCTTCGCCCGCCCTCTTTGACCGACATGCTGCCCTTCGTCGACTTCGATTTCGACACCGGCGCCTTCCTGTTCGAAGATGGTATCTCGCGCGCGCTGATGTTCGAACTCACGCCGATCCCCACATCGACACGTACCGACGCCTATTTGCTCGCACGGCGGCGCGAAATCGAGAACGCCATCTCCAGCCTGCCAGAACAGGACACCGCGCCCTGGGTGGTGCAGTTCTTTTGCAACGACGACACCGAACTGTCAGGACTCATCGATCGCATCCGCGAGTACGTGATCGAGGTCAATGGTGGCGAGCACTCGCCGCGCGCGCAGCAAATACGCGATAGCGCGCTGACGCGCGAAGTGATCGCGCAATTAGCGGTGCACGTCGAGCAGGTCAGCCGCGAGAAAGGCCTCTTCGTGGACGATCAGATCTCCGGGGAGCCATGGCGTGGTCAGATGCGCCGGGTGCGCTGCGCGATCTACCGTCGCTTCCCCAAGGGCTATGACATCAGCCGTGAGCAAGAGGATTTGCTCGAGCAGTTGCAACTGGCCGCTGCATCAATGACCAACGCGCTCGGTGAAAGCGGGGTCAGCGCGCGGCGCATGGATCTGGTGGATTTCTGGAGCTGGCTGCTGCCCTTCTTCAATCCGCTCCCCGAGCTGGTCGACTCGGTACGCCAGCTGCTGGACATCACGGCGCTGCCGAGCCGCGATCAACTGGCCCCGCAGTTCGATCTTGGCGAAGCACTGTTCCTGCACACGCCGCGCTCAGAACCTGACACCGGCATCTGGTGGTTCGGTGATCGGCCGATGCGCGCCATGGCGCTGCAAAGCATCCGGCAGCAACCCGAAATCGGTCACTTCACTGCGGAGCGCCGCATTGCCGACCGGGAACTGGCGCGTTTCGATCGCCTGCCGGTCGGCTCGATGCTCTCGGCCACCTTTGTGGTGATCCCGCAGGACACCATGAAAGCGCGGGTGAGCACCACCCAGATGAACTCACGCGCGGCGACGCGCGAAGCGCGCGACACCCATGCAGAAGCCGAAGAAGTGCTCGCGCAGATGAGCCAGCGCGACAAGCTCTACCCGTTTTATCTCACGGTGTTCGTGCGTGGCACAGACGCGGCCGATCTGCGCAAGAACGTCTCCGTGGTGCAGGCCTCACTGTCGAACTCGGGACTCAAGTTCATCGATCCACGCCACGAACTGATTGGCTGTGATGTGTTCGTGCGCGCGCTGCCAATGTGCTTCGATCCGGTCTTTGACGCGGTCCACCTCAAACGCTCGCGTCTGATGTTCGCCTCGCAAATCGCCTCCATGCTCCCGCTCTATGGCCGCGCGCGCGGTACGGGCAATCCGGGGATGTTTTTCTGGAACCGCGGCGGTGAACCGCTGCTGACCGATCCGCTGAACAAGAATGATCGCAAGAAGAACGGGCACTTGCTGGTGCTTGGCCCGACCGGTTCGGGCAAGTCGGCGACCCTGGTCTGGCAGTGCATGCTCACCATGGCGATCCACCGCCCGCGTCTGGTGATCGTCGATGCGGGTAAATCATTCGTTCTGCTCGGCCAGTTCTTTGCAAAGCACGGCTTGTCCGTGCACACACAGCACATCGCACCTGGCAACAATGTGAGCTTGCCGGTGTTCGCCAACGCCATGCGTCTGCTCGATGCAGACGCGGCACCGACCCCCGCTGCGCTGGAGAAGATTGCCGACGAGGACGTGCTGGACAAAGGCGCCGAAGCAGAAGCGCTGGAAGACGGCGACGGGAACGAGCGTCGCGACTACCTGGGTGAGATGGTGATTCAGGCCCGTCTGATGATTACCGGCGGTGAGCCGAACGAGGAGGCGCGCATGTCGCGTGCCGATCGCTACCTGATCGCGCAGGGGATTCTCGAGGCGGCGCGCCGGGCGCGCGAAACTGGCCAGCCGCACCCACTTGTCGAGGATGTGGCGCGCTGCCTCATGGACATGCGCAGCACCGACGAGCTGGGCGAAGCGCGGCGCGCGCGGGCCGAGGAAATGGGTCAGGCCATGATGGTGTTCTGCGACGGTCTGCGCGGCGAGGTGTTCAACCGCTATGGGGCCGAGTCGCCCGACGCCGATGTGACCATCATCGAGTTGGGCACGTTCGCGCTTGAAGGCTACGAGGACGCACTGGCGCTGGCTTACACCTCGCTGGTCAATCGCGTGCAGGCGATGGCCGAAGCGAAACACTATGAAGGGCGCCCAACCGTGTTCCTCACCGATGAGGGACACGTCATCACCATCAACCCGCTGCTCTCCCCCTTCCTGGTCAAGGCCACCAAGATGTGGCGCAAGCTGGGCATCTGGTTGTGGCTTGCCACACACAATCTGGAGGATTTCCCGGACGCGGCCTCGCGCATGCTGGCGATGTTCGAGTGGTGGCTCATGCTCACCATGGATACGAACGACATCGATGAGATCGGCCGCTTTCGCACGCTCACCGACGAGCAGCGCAAGCTCATGGAGTCGGCCACCAAGGCGCCGCCCAAATACACCGAGGGCGTTTTGCTCAACGCCAGCGGACAGATGCTGGTGCGCAACGTGCCCCCGGCGCTGCCCATCGCGCTGGCGATGACCGAGCAGCACGAAAAAACCGAGCGCCAGGCCATCATGAACGAGCGCCAGTGCACCGAACTGGAAGCGGCTGACCTCGTCGCCGAGCGTCTCATGAGGAAGCGCGCGTGAGCGCCCCTTGGGACACCGCGACCGGCGCGGCCGTGGCTGCGCAGTTTACCCGCCTGCAGCGCGAGTGGCTGGGCCGTGCCCACCTCGTGCTGGTGCAAACGCCTACCCCCAACGATCTAGCGACCTGGGCCTTCGGCGCGGCGCACGAGTCCGAAGCGATTGCAGTCATCGACATGACCACACTCACCAGCGGCCTGGTGTGCTTGGTCACGCAGGGCATGTCGGTCGACGTGCGCCTGTGGGATGCACGCGAGGATTTTTATCGAGCGCTCGATGGCGTCGAGCTGCTATGCGTGCACGGCCTCGATGCGGCGTTCGAGGCCGATGCGTGGCGCATGGCCGCGTGGCTCACCTGGTTTGCCGGCGCGGTGCCGCTGACCATGGCCGTGTGCGCCGCGCCGACCACCTATCTGAACCATCCCGCGCTGCGCGGTGTGTCGATGCGATCCGATCTGATCCTCGACACCGCACGCTGCGGCGCGGCGCGACGGGAGACCGTCGCGCTGCTCAACCGCCTGCTGGAGCGCCGACAATGACACCGACGCGTTATGTATCCACGGCGCTGCTGTGCGCAGCGCTGCTCGCGGCCACCGGCACGGTATCGGCCGTACAACTGCCCGCCTCCAAATCGGATTTGTATTACCGCCTGGGCGGCTCCGAACCGGCCTCGCGCGCCCCCAATCCATCGGCGACCTCAATGCGCCTCGGCCTCGGTGGCGCGCTGCGCCTGAACTACTCCTGCGGCCAGTTCGATATTGGGCTGTCGTGGGAGACGCTCATGAACGGGTTTTCTAGCGCCGGGACTATGGTCACCAACGCCGTTCAAGCCGGCATCGGAGCGCTGCCCTTGTACATCCTGCAGCGTGCGCAGCCGGGCCTGTATGAACTGTTCCAGACCTATGCCAGGAAAGCCGAGGCGGCGATCGACTTCGCCACCAAGAGCTGCCAGCAGATGGAGCGCGAAGTCATGGACGGCCAGAATCCCTACGAGGACTGGGTGCGCATGGCGCGTGGGCAGGCGTGGAAGAACGAGGCGGCAACCAACGGCGATATCGTCTCCACCCATGAAAACGTGGGCAAGCAAGGCGGCACAAAGGGTCTCGACTGGATCGGCGGACGGCGTGGTGGCGCTGGTCAGGCACCAATCAATCTCATCGAGGACAGCATCAAGGGCGCTTACAACGTCACCATGATGAAGCCCCCGGAGACGGTGACCGGCGTCTATCCGGACAACAAACTCAAGAAGGCCTTCGTGAGTCCCGAAGCTGCCGCTACATTTGCCACGGAAGTGCTCGGTGACGTGGTAATCGGACTTTGCTCGACCCCCGGCTGCCCATCGCGCGCCGGCAAGACCGCTCTTGGCTTATTGCCTCAATACGACAAAGAGATCACCGGCGCCGAAACCCAACTGAACACCACGCTGGCCACGCCGACCCCGAGCGCAACCGATCTCGATTCGGCCTCGGCACCCGGCGTGCTCGTCTCGCGTGAGCTGGTCAACGCCATTCAGGCCATGTCGCCGGTCGAGCAACCCATCGTTGCCGGGCGCATCGCCAAGGATGTGGCGCTCGCGCGCACCGTCGATAAGGCGCTCACTGTGCGCAACCTGCTGGTGACTGCGCGCAGCATCCCCGAAGTGTATTCCAGCGCGGGGCGCAAACGTATCGACGACGCGATTGTGGAGCTGAATCGCCACATCGACGACCTCATGTACGAAGTGCGGGTGCGCCGCGAGCTGGTCTCCGAGCCGGCCCAGATGGTGCTGCGCGAACACATGCGCACCCGTGGCGAGTCCGCAGCGCGCGGCGCCGCCGATGCGGTCGATACCGAGCGCTTCCGCGGAGGGCGCATCAAGTGAGCGGACCACAGTCGCGCGGACGCAGCGCCTTCCGACGCCACGGCATTCTCACCATTGTGGGGCTGTTTGTGCTCGCCGCCCTGATGGTGGGCATGGCTGTCTGGCTCATGGGCGCTGCACCGGCCGTGCTGCGCATCGGCTCGGTACTCGAGGTCGTGCAGCCGGTCATGCTCATCGTGCGCCTGGTCGGGATCTACCTATTGTGGCGGCATTGGGGCGCCGTGATCGGCTGGCTGGAGCGGCGCTACGGACTGCGTGAGGGCGGGCGCGCCGCAGCCATGGGCGCCCGTCATCGCGTAGCACTGTGGTTGCTGGTGCTCGAAGCGCTGATGCAGGCCTCGCTCGCCTTCGGAGACAAGCTATGACCGTCGACTCCTACCTCGAACTGTATACGACGCTCTACGGCTGGGCACTGGCTGGGGTCTTTCGGGACATTCTGATCTCGACCGGGCTGGTCTTTCTGCCCTTCCTGCTCATTCTCGGGCAGACATGGATCGAGTCGCACAAATCATCGAGCTATGAAGGTGCCGATGCAGCCTGGATGGTGCGCGTGATGGAAGTGGAGTTGGGTATCGCAATCTTCGTGATCGCCTTCTGCTTCATGCCGACGCCACTGACCAAGCTCAGCGCCATCGGGATCAAACACACGCCCGTCAAAAGTGCCGTCAATCCGACTCCGGTCACGGCAACCCCGGCAAATCCCGATAGCTCAGGCTACAAGACAGCTTTCCCAAATCCGCCCGACGATCTGGCCATCCCGTTGTGGTGGTATTCGGTGATGTCGCTGTCGTCCGGTTTCAATGAAGCGGTGCGCGGGGGTGTATCGGGCGCCACGTCCAATCTGGCGGCGGTGCAGGAATTGGGGCAGTCACTGACCATCGCGGATCCGCATTTGCGCAATGAGACAGGCCGATTCGTTGAAGAGTGCTTCATTCCGGCGCGCTCGCGCTTCCAGCGCCTCGAGCAATCGCCACAGGCGCAGGCGGCGATTGCCACTTTCAACGTGGATGACACCGACTGGATCGGCTCACACGCCTATCAGGACGATCCTCGTCTCTACCCGGAGATTTACGCTCGTAGCGAAGTGCCCGGCTTCGCGCTTGATCTGACCGGCGCCGACCGGGACATGGCGAACAATGACGTCAAGCCGGCATGGAGCCGTCCGTCCTGCCTCACCTGGTGGGCCGATGGCGCCAACGGACTCAAGAAACGCCTGATCGCCGGCAGCGAATCAGGGCTTGGGCTACTGAGCTATCTGGGCTCGGAGTGGCCGGGTCTGCTGCCCTCAGAGAAGGAAGACACGCTGGCGCGCGCAGTGGCACGCAACAGCATGCCAATCATCGCCACAGGCGGCGTGAGCCACGAGGAGCGCGACTGGTTCGGCACGCTCAAGGACGTTCCTCAACTGGTGATGGGCGGCATTGGCGCCGCTAAAAAGGGTTTCGATGCCTGGGTGTCCGCGCCCATGATCCAGCTCTTTGCGCAAACCGTGCAGCCAATCGTGCTGCTGGCGATGTACATGTTCATGCCGCTGATTCTGGTGTTCGGCCGCTTCAGCCTGAAAGTCATGTTTCTTGGCGCGCTGGCCATCTTCACGGTCAAGTCGTGGGCCTCGATGTGGTACATCGCCTCCTGGCTCTATGACCACATGACCGTGGGGATGTACCCGAACACCCTCGGCATGGTGCAGTCGCTGCTTGGCCTCAATCTCGACGACGCGATGAAGCGCGCGGTGCTCAACACCGTGCTGATCGGGATGTATCTAGGGTTTCCATTGATCTGGACGTCGATGTTGGGGTGGATTGGCTACCGCGTTGGCGGAGCTTTGGACAACGTACAACGAGACGCCGTCGGTACCGGTCAAGCAGCAGGTTCGCTCGGTGCTGGAATGGGTGGCAAATTGGCCGGTGGCGCAGGGAAACTGGCCCTCAAAGGCGCCGGGCGGGGGCTGAAATGAAGCGTAGCTACCCCGCCGCTGCGTGGGCTCTAAAGCAGTCGGTAACCGTCCTCGTCGTAGCGCGGGTCGCCCATGTCTCCAAGACTTACATCAACGCGCGGCAGATCCTCGACGTCGTCGTGCTGACGTTTGTCATTTGCATACAGCGTCGACAGCACCCAACCAAGGGCGCCGAATGCGAGCGCCACGGCGCGCAGGCCTGTGCGCCACAGGGCGCGACCCGTCGTGTTGTTGTTGGTAGTCATGATTCTCTACTCCTTCTGCTACATACGGACGCGCCAGAGCCGCAGGGCCAAGCGCACCTGTTGCCACATTCCCATGAGAGTGCCGGTAATGTCAATCGGTTCATGTCACAAGGAATTTCCCATGTCTGATTCATGTTCTTTTTCCGTCCGCCCGCTCGTGCTCGCTGCCCTGCTGTGCGCTGGCGTGGCGCAGGCTGATGAAGCTGCGGACACTGCGCGCATTCTTGAGGCGATGACGCGCTACACCGAGGGCGACGTGAGCGTCGAAGCGGTGCATGCGACCCCTGCTTCCGGGATCTACGAGGCCGTCATCGGCAACGAGGTCATTCATGTCGATGCGAGCGGGCGTTATGCGCTCATTGACGGGCGCATGATCGACATGCGCGAGCGGCGCGATCTGACAGCGGCGCGTGTGGCCAAGCTGCAGGCGGTGGACTTCTCGGCCCTGCCGCTCGATCTGGCGATCAAGACGGTGCGCGGCAGCGGCGCGCGAACGCTCGCCGTCTTCGAAGATCCCGCCTGCCCGGTGTGCCGTCAGATGCAAGCCACACTCGCGCAGCTCGAGGACGTGACGATCTACACCTTCACTTACCCGGTGGTCGCACCCGAGTCGATCCCCGCAGCGGTGGCCACGCAATGTGCGTCACCCGAGCAGCGCGCCGGGCGCTGGGCGGCGTACATGGAAGGCGCCCCGCCGCCACAAGGGATCACGCCCGAATGCCAGGCGGCCGGCACGTCGGTGTCGAACATCGTCAAGTTCGGCCAGCAGCACGCGATCACCAATACGCCGACGATGATTCTGGCCGATGGCTCGCGCCTGGTCGGCGCCCTGCCTCTGGAGTCGCTAGACGCTGCACTGAGCGCTGCACCGAGCGCTGCACTGGAGGGCGCCAAGCCATGAGGATCGCGCGGGCGGTGAGCTTCGCGTGCGCGCTGGTGCTGGCCAGTGCGGCGCATGCCGAGCGCATCGAAGTGTTCAAGCTCACCGCGCAGCGGGTCAATACCCTGCCCGGCACGCTGGTCTATGACATCGATGCGATCGACGCGCTCACCGAATCCCTCTCGGTAGGCCTGCCAGCCGATCCGGCTCGGGCGCAGCGCATTGCGCAGCAGCGTTTCGAGGCCATGGGAGAAGCGCAGCGCGCGAGCCTCGAGCATGCCGCTCGCGTGCTCGGGCAGGCAGCGCACTACCGGCTGGAGAAGGCGCCGGCGATTGTCATCGAGCGCGAGGCGGTGATCTATGGCGTAAGCGACGTGGCGCAGGCACTGAAGATCTACCGTCGCTGGCGCGCACAAGGAGGCGCGCAATGAATCACTTCAAACGGGTGTTCTTGACGTCGCTGGCGAGCATCGCCTTGGCGCTGCCGGGCGGCGTGCACGCCGCGGGTGAAACGACATCCACCCTTGAGCTGGTCACGCAGGCGGTCACCAGCTTCCCTAGTTGCAGTCAGTGGCATGTCTCGGGCGTGTGTTTCTGGCTCAAGTGCACGCCGTTCGGTTGCTCGGTGCGGCGAAACTCGGTGCGATTCAGTCACCTGAACCCCGATGTGGTGGTGAGCACATACCACGACATCAAAACCCACCCATGGCCAGAAACGGGGGCGCTCCTGTCCTCAGTCACCAAGGGCATTGCCGAGACGCTGCTCGGTGGCGCGTTCGATAGCGCCGGCACACATACACGCGGCGATCGAACCGACATGCAACGGCGCTTCCTCGATGCCGATGCAGTGGGACATCCGGCCACGGCGCTCACTTGGGTCGGCTATGTCACTTGCCCGTCCGTGGCCATGCCATTGCAGCCCTACTTTCAAAGCACGCTCGATGCACTGGTGTGGCGCGCCCTGCTGCCTGTCGAGATGCTCTACCCCGCTTCGTGGATCCCCGGCATGCGCGAAATCGGCACTGGCCTCACGCAGACCTGGGGCAACGTCTTCCCGCGTCAGGGCGACGTGGTGCAGCAGCATCCAGTCAAGGCTGCGGCGGTGATGTCACAGCGCACCGCCGACATCATCACCAACACCGGAGCGCCGCATATCTATACCAACCTGCCCTCGGGTGGCACCCGCGACCACGCAGGCTACCGCACCTGGTTGCCGCCGCCCGCACGTGAGGCAAGCGCCGTGCACGGCCTATGGCAGATGTCCGCGCCGACCATAACGCCGGCTGCCCTGACCTGCGAGGTGTTCGGCAAGGCCAGTTTCGGCCCGCTCGCCTGGGGCGACTATTCCACCAGTAGCACCGACAGCTACGCCTTCACCTACTGGCGTCCCTACGCGTGCTGCCGCGATCGCGGGATATTCATCGGAGCGATTCAATGGGGGCGCTGGTAAGTGATGATTCAGCCCAAATCGATCTTCGGCCGCTCGTGCGGCCTCATGGCCCTCGCCGCGCTCATGTTCGCGGGTGCCGCACATGGCGCGCCACAGGTCATACATGACGCGGGCGGCGTGCCGATCACTCACCTGATTACGGGTGAGGATGACGCTCAGGCGCAAGCGAGCGCCCCGCAGCCACCCCCGGCGCAAACGATTGCCGTGTTCCCGGTCAGCACGCGCAATGCGCGCGCCGGCAGACTCAGTGCGAATCCGCATCGCACCGAATTACCTGGCGGGCCGGGTCGGGCCATCGCGCTGGTGGGCGACGATCCGGCTTCGCAGCGTTGGCTGCGCGCGAACGCGCAGCGGCTCACATCGCTCGATGCCGCCGTGATGGTGGTCAATGTCGACACGCAGGCGCAATTCATCGCGCTCAAAGCCCTGGCCCCCGTGCCCTTCTTGCCGGCGAGCGGCGAAGCGCTGTTTGAGGCGCTGGGGGTCGATGTGTGGCCGCTGCTAATTCTCGCTGATGGGCAGATTACACAGTGATTACGCTTGTCTCGACTATGCCGATCGCGTAATCTATTCACATATGCCTAGGAGCCTGGAATGAAATACCATATCGTATGGCTGGCGCTCGCCACGCTGAGCGCGCAGGCCTGCGCGGGGGCAGCGCCGCAAGGCGTCGCTGAGGCCGTATTCGCGCAAGTACCGGCCGTGGCCCTCTCGGCTCAGGATCGCCTCGACATGGCCGCGCAGATGGGTCTGGTGATGCGCAATGGGCAGGTCGAATCGGACGATGAAGCGTGCGCCGGCAAGCCGATCAACCCGCAGACACGACTGCTCGATCTAAACGGCGACACGCAACCCGAAGTGCTGGTACGCGGCGGCAATGCCTGCCTGAGCGGCATGACGGGTCTGAATATGTGGCTGTTCATCAAGACGGATGACACCTGGCACCTCGAAGTCGACGGCCCGGTGTTCGATGTGCTGGTCGCATCGAGCGAAACCGATGGCTGGCATGATCTGCACATGCTCGGGCGCAGCCACTGTCGTGGCCTGTGGACGCGTGCCAGTGGCAAGTACGCGTTTGCCCGCTCGATCAACGAGGACGGCTCAGCATGCACGCCCTGAGTCGTCGAGCACGCCGAGCACTGGGAATTGCCGCCGCGCTGGTGGCCACCGCCGTCATTGCAGGCACGGCCTACACCGATTTCCTCAAGGCGCTGGCGCAGCGCGAAAGCTCGATGGACCCCGCTGCGGTCAATCGCGGTACGCGCTATGTCGGTCTGTATCAGATGGGTGAGCTGGCCTTGCAGGACGCAGGCCTCTACAGCGGCGATGCAACCTATGGCAACAACGACTACCAAGGCAGTTTCACCGGACGCGACGGGGTTTCGTCACTGAACGATTTCCTCTCCGATCCGCAGGCGCAAACGCAGGCCATCACGCGCTATCACAACCTGGTGTGGAACAACTATCTGACCCAGGGCGGCAGTGGCGGCGCCGCGAGCTATATCGGCCAAACCATCAACGGTATTGCGGTCACCAAGAGCGGCCTGGTGGCCGCTGCGCACCTGGTCGGCCATGGCCCAGTCAAGGCGTGGCTCGCCTCGGGTGGTGCGACCGCGCCGGCCGACAAGACAGGCACGAAAATGACCGAATACCTGCAGCGCTTCGCGGGCTACGAGTTGTCGGCCAGCGCGCCGAGTTTCACCGCCGTGCAGGCCGCGACGCCGAGCGGCGGCAATGCCTCGACTGTGACCGGCCCGACCTACACCAACACCGCACCCCCACTTGTATCCGGTGGCGGCGGCTCGGCCTCGGTGCTGAGCGGCAGCGCGCCATACGCATCGGCTGAAGAGGGCTTTCGTGCTTCGACCGGCTACAGCATGGGCGCGGTACACACGGCGATTGCCACGGTCACTGCCACCGTCCTGTTGCTGTGGCTCACGGTGGTCATGCTTAAGAGCTGGATGGGCTATACGGGCGGCGCCGTGCGCCTGGGCGACATGGGCCAGATGAGCCTGCGCGCGATTGTCGTCACCATGATTCTCATCGTTTTACTCAACGCTTGAGGGAAGCGCACATGCCTCGCATTTCATCGACACCTCCTGCCGCTTCAGCCAACGCATCGACCAAAAAAACGGTCAAGCGCCCTGGGCTGGCGCGCATCATCGCCGCACCCGCGTGTTACCGGGTCGCCTGCGCACAGAATCAGACCGAGTTCTGGCAGCGCTTCGGCTGCACACAGTCGGGCGGCTCGCGCTACGAGAGCGGCCGCGACCTGCCCGAACCGGTGCAACTTCTCCTGGCGCTCGAAGTCATGGGCGTCATCGGCCCCGATGACCTGGCGCGTGCCCATGCGCGGCTGACCAGAGCGCGCCGAGTCTGATGTCTTATATAGCACTCACCGCAGCGTGGCCGCATCATGCGAATGCGGGGGTTTTACGCAAATCTATCCACAGATTCTGTGGATAAGAAAACGATCTGAAGGAGCAAAATCATGATGCGTTCCGCCCTGCCCTGCGCAATAGCGACCGCGATCGCACTCACCCTGTCAGGGTGCGAATCGATGCCCACTGACGGCCATTTGCTCGATCCGCTGATGGTGTCAAATGCGCCGGTGCAGTCGATCCCGAGGCGTGCAAGGCGCAATCGAAGGCGGAAGCAGATGCCTCTATGGCTCGGCAGCGCCAAGGGAGTGTTGCAACTTCGGTCAGAGAATCGGGGCAAAACTGCCAGCGCCAAAGCTTCAAGGTGTCCGGGCCGGCCAATGTCGACGTCGCCTATGCACGCGCCAAATCACGCCATGGGTGGCGTACTGCCGAGGAAGCAACTGACGGTGCTTACCTCTTTCCCGACGACGACTTCAAGCACGTCGTCACACCCGGCGCCTTCTATGACTTGTGGGACTACCCAACGTTTCGGACCGGGCGTGGTGTCGAAGAAACTGTCTTCATGCGCGTGACACTGATGAAGGCTCCACGCGGCACCGATCTGGAGGCCAACTACTGCCTCGATCCAGGTCAGTTGTACGCCAACGCGGAAGTAAAAGCACAACTTCGTCAGATCGTGCAATAAGCGCGATTCGAGCGCGCTCGTGAGCGTTTTTACGCCCGTCGCTCCTGCCCTGCGCTGTCCCATCACGCAGGCAGTGAGCGATGGGCGACGCATGGGCTTGAGCGCGGCACACGTCGAGGGCGTATCGCAAGCGTTCCGCCAGGCCGGCGCCGCGTGGTTTGCGCCGCGGCGCGCCTGGGTTTTTCGGCAACCGGC